>Ga0302274_10000189_pt1 | contig 65707 bp, 54 predicted proteins | sample III_Bog_N2_1_FD_198755 | JGI IMG/M metagenome (GOLD analysis project Ga0302274, IMG submission 198755) | Peat permafrost microbial communities from Stordalen Mire near Abisko, Sweden - III_Bog_N2_1 | ecosystem: Environmental > Terrestrial > Soil > Wetlands > Peat | place: Sweden: Abisko...
TCAAGGCTGCCCTCAGACGCCGGGCGGGCGCATCCGCGCCCTTGGCTTCGCGCGCATGGGCGCGCGGGGCCGCCGTCGCGGCCCGATACCGGCGATGTGTCAGTATCAGGGCTCGCCGGTATGACACCATCGAGCCTTGATGGTGTCGCGGATTCGGTGCGCCGGTAAGCGGCGGCTGTTCCGTGTAACCCTGGACGGAGTCGGACAGGGGATGGGCATGAATAGGCACAACAGGCGGGCCGAAGCCCGGTCGAGGTGGAAGCCGATGAGCCACGGGGTCGGGGTGCCGGAACTGTTCGACGAAGCGCGCGCGCATCATCATGCCGGGCGTCTGGCCGAGGCCGAGGCGCTTTATCGCCAGGTTCTGGCCTTGGATCCGGCGCATGGCGAAGGGCTCCGTCAGTTGATCCAGCTTGCCCATCAGACGGGCCGGGATGCGCTGGCCATGGAGCTGTTGGGTCAGGCGATCGCGGCCGCTTCGGGCTGGTTCGAGGCTCATATGGCCTTGGGGGCGGCATTCAGGACTCGGGGCGAAGGGGAGCAGGCGATTCTGCATTATCAAAAAGCGATATCCCTGCGGCCAGACGCTCCCGATGCCTATAACAATTTGGGGAATGTTCTGTTGGACAAGGGTGATCTTGATGCGGCGGCGCTGGCTTATCAGCGGGCGATCACCCTCAAGCCAGATTATGCCGACGGCTGCAATAATCTCGGTGTTGTGTTCAAAGAGCGAGGGAAGCTCGATGATGCCGCCCTTTGCTATCGGTGCGCCCTGGCGTTAAGGCCAGACTATCCCGAAGCGCATAATAATCTGGGCAATATTCTCAAGGATCAGGGCGCTTACGAGTCTGCCGTCGAGCATTATTCCCGAGCCTTGTCGTTGCGGCCTCATTACGCCGAAGCCCATAATAACTTGGGAAACGCCCTGAAAGAGATGGGCCAGCTTGATGAAGCCATCGTTTGCTATCAGCAGGCAATTGCCCTCAGGCCTAACTATGCCGAAGCCTACAACAATCTTGGCAATGTTCTGAAAGACCGGCTCGAGTTGGATGAGGCACATACGCTTTACCAATATGCTCTGGAGCTGAAGCCGGATTATGCCGAGGCCCACAATAATCTCGGCAATGTTCTGAAGGACTGGGGGGTTTTGGATCAAGCTTTGGAACGGTACCTGCGCGCCATTGCCCTGAAGCCGGATTATGTCGAGGCCCACTGGAATGAATCCTTACTGCGGTTGGTGCAGGGGGATTTTCAGGTCGGCTGGGAAAAATATGAATGGCGGTGGCGCAAAAAAGACTTCGGCGACCACGGCCTGCCGGGATCCCTGTGGGATGGTGGCGATTTGACCGGGAAAACGGTCTTGCTCCATGCCGAGCAGGGATATGGCGATAGCATCCAGTTTATTCGCTACGCCCCATTGGTCAAGGCGGCGGGTGGTACCGTGATCGTGCGGTGTCCGGCGGCTCTCCTTCGGGTTTTCCAGGCGGTGGCTGGGGTTGATCAATGGATTGCCGAAGGGACGGAGCCATTACCCGCGTTTGATTGCCATGCGCCATTGTTGAGTCTGCCGCGTCTGTTCGCCACCGATGCCGCCACCATTCCGGGGGGCGCGCCCTATCTACGGGTGGACTCGGATCGATTGGCGATCTGGCAGGAGCGGCTGGCGGCGTGGTCCAAAGGCGGGGCGGGTTCGCTTAAGGTTGGAGTGGTCTGGCGTGGCAACCCCAAGCACAAAAATGACCGGAATCGTTCGATGCCGGCCTCGGCCATGGCGCCTTTGTGCCGGGTGCCGGGTCTCCAGCCTTTCGTGGTGCAAAAGGACATGACCGTCCCAGAGGCCGAAGCACTGGCAACGGGTGGCGAGCCAATTCCTGATCTCGGCCCCTATTTGCAGGACTGGGCCGAGACAGCGGCGGCAGTCTCGGCGCTGGATCTGGTGATCACCGTGGATACGGCGGTGGCGCATTTAGCCGGGGCGCTGGGCAAACCAGCCTGGGTTTTGTTGCCGTTCGCCCCGGATTGGCGGTGGCTGATGGCGCGGGACGATAGCCCCTGGTATCCGACCTTGCGCTTATTTCGGCAACCCCGGATCGGGGATTGGGAGGCTGTGATTGCGGCGGTTCTGGCAGCCCTTCCAGCAAGGCCTTTTTTGACCGGAACCGCCGGCCCGATCCCAAGTGCCCATGAGGCACAGCCCCCCTCTGTTACATCCTTGCCCCTGTTCGCGGAAAAGTCCCAGCCGGCCCTTTCGAAATGATTCAAAAGCCGCCATAGTTCGGAAGGTCGAGTCCCGAACCCGCTCTCCTGTCTGGTGGTCGCCATCTTGTCTTACCGTCGTTTCGCTCACCGTGTCGTCGTCTTTGTGTTCGGTGCGGTGGCGTGCTTTGTCGCCACACCCGGCCCTGCCGCTTCGCCCGGTCCTGCTGTCACGCCAGAAGCGGCGGTGGGCACCATCATTCCCCATCGGGCCATTTACCGATTGTCGTTGTTGTCGGCTCGGAGCGATAGCACGGTGACCGATGTTTCCGGCGCCATGATGTTTCAGTGGGCCGATGCCTGTGATGCCTGGACCATCGAACAGCATTTCAACATGGATTTCGTCCATGGCGACGGTGAAGAACTCCATGTGACCAGCAATCTCGCCACCTGGGAAGCCAAGTCCGGAACCCGTTATCGCTTTAATGTCCGCAAGACCGTCAATGGGAATGTGGACGAAGAGATCAAAGGTCAGGCCAGCCTGGATCCCGAAGGAAAGGGGGGGACGGTTCATCTGGATAAACCAGAGGCCAGCGATCAGCCCTTAGACGCGGGGGTTCTGTTTCCGACCCGGCATTCCCTGGTTCTGTTGGATCGGGCGCGGGCGGGGGATCGCTTTGTGATCCGCACGGTGTTGGATGGGACTGATGCCGAAGGGCCGACTGAGATCAGCGCCGTCGTCGGTCAGAGGGTCGCCCTGAAAGGTGGGATTGGTAAGGGCGTTGAAGACAAGGATCAGCCCAGTCAAGAGGTGCTGATGACCGACGCCAAGCGCGAGGTTCCGTTGCTGTCGGGTTCAGCTTGGCCAATGCGATTGGCGTTTTTTCCCATCAAGAGTGACAATTATGCTCCCGATTACGAGATGAGCATGATGATGCTGGATAACGGTATTGCGGAGTCAATGCAGCTCGACTACGGGGACTTTACGGTCAATGCTGTGCTGGAAACCTTGGAGCCATTGCCGAAATCCGGCTGTTGATCGCACCGGGAAAACTCTGTGTCTTTTCGTTCCAGGTTGATTGGGCGGTTGTGATCAGGGGGATTTCATGACTCGGGTGTCTCGCGGGCCGATTGTCATTCTCACTGGAGCCGGTATTTCCAAGGAATCCGGCCTTGAGACCTTCCGCGACAGTGACGGCATTTGGGCCAAGGTGCGAGTGGACGATGTCGCCACGCCCGAAGCCTTCGCGCGCAACCCTGCCCATGTTCACGAATTTTATAATATGCGGCGTCGCCGGTTGCAGGCCGGGGATATCGAGCCGAACGCGGCTCATCGGGCACTGGTGGAATTAGAGGCCCAGTGGCCGGATCCGGTGCTGCTGGTGACGCAGAATGTCGACGATCTTCACGAGCGGGCCGGGCATCAACGGCTGATCCATATGCATGGCGAGTTGCTGAAGGCGCGCTGTGCATTTTGTGGAGACGTTCAGGCGTGGCACGACGACCTATCGGTGGCGCTCTCGTGTCGCCATTGCTGCCGCAGCGGCGGTCTGAGGCCCCATGTGGTTTGGTTCGGCGAGATGCCGCTGGAGATGGAGACGATCTTCGCAGCTCTTTCGGAGTGCCGTCTGTTCGTTTCGATTGGAACGTCGGGGACGGTCTATCCGGCGGCGGGGTTTGTCAGTCTGGCCGCAAGTCACGGTGTCGAGACCGTGGAACTGAATTTGGAGCCGTCGGCGGGAGCCAGTCTTTTTGGAGAGTCGATCCAGGGAGAGGCTAGCGTCATTGTCCCGGCTTTTGTGCAACGCCTGCTGGCGGGGTTATGGGCTGGCGCATCCGCGCCCCTGGCTTCGCGCGCCATGGGCGCGCGGGGCAATTAGATATCAATGGCGTCGGCAGCTCGCCTGCGGGTCGGGATGATTTTAGTAATGCCAAGGTCGATAATGTGATCCCTCATGGGGCAATCATCCAGTGAGATATAGCTTTTCTTTTCGAAAGTGGCCATATAACCATTGATAATGAGCAAAGTCCCGTATCCGAAATCATCAATTTGTTTAATTTCATTGACATCAATAACGATTATTTTTGCATGGATATTTTGAAGTTGCTTGAGTGTGGCGTTAACAACGTCCTTGTGATCATTGATTAACGCGCCCTTCAATTCCAGGATAGCCACCGTGCCACGATTGATAATCCCGCAGGTCAGAGGCAGTTTTTGTTCATGGGAAGGCGGTGGGCGCGGCTGATCGGGCCGTGAAGGAGGCCCGTTACTCTTTTGACGGCGCGCGATTAGTTCCACAACTTTGCGCTGTAGCTTGGCCACGTCCAGCGGCTTGACCATCAGGTCATTGACCTTCATCCTCTGCCCTCTGATCAGGGCAATCAGATGCTCGTCAACAAGGCCTGTGATCATAATGACGTGGGCTTTTTGGATATACGGATCGGCTCGAAGCTCCATTAAAAATTCCAGGCCGGTCATACGCGGCATCATGTTATCAAGTAAAATAAGATCATGGCGTCGGGATCGAAAGCAACGCAATGCTTCCATGCCATTACCGGCATAGTCAATATCCGATACGCCGACCGCTGAAAGGGCCTTTTCCATGACTGATCGCATCGTAGGACTATCGTCGACAATCATGGCGCGCAAATCAGTCATTGATCCTACCATGTGAAATATCGATGACGGTGATCCCGCGACCCTACTTTAAAAATGACATCGATGTTACCCTAACTGGCCTTGATCCGCCAAGGCCAAAGCCAGTCGCTGCCACGTTCGAGAGCGCGCAGAGGGCGTTTAGGTCATCGCCATAGGGTATCGGCTGCGGCGGCGTCGATTTCGACCAAGGGTGTACGTTGAGGCGGTGGGGCGCCGTTAACGCGCAATCCCAGCAAAGCTTCAATCAAAGGCTCCGAGCCGGCGTGGCGGACGATTTGGCCGCGTGCGGCAACCTGGGGATGGTCGGGTAGAGCGTCAAAGGAGGGCAGGGCTTCAAAGCAACAATCCTCGGGGTCAAGCAGGCGGGTCCAATGGGCCAAGGGCTGGGCTGCAAACATCTGGGCCAATTCACCCGTGAGCGTGTGTTGGGGCATCGGCTCATTTTGACGGGCGATCCAATCCGTGCGGCCCACCGCTCGGCAAAAGGCATCCCAGAATTTGGGCTCGATGGCGGCTAGCGCCACGAAATGGCCGTCAGCGACGCGGTACAGGCGATAATAAGCAGCGCCGCCGGTCAGCAGACCGCTTTCGCGTGCTGGCAAACGGCCTCGGGCCGCCAGAGTCATCGGGACGGATTGCCAAGCCAAAACGGTTTCCATCAAGCTGACGTCTAGGTAGACGCCGCCACCGTTCCGTAATCGTCCAAAGAGGCCCGCCACTGCGGCCAAGGCTGCTTGTTGGGCAGCGGCGTGGTCGCTCATGGGCGGACAAACCATGACGGGCGTTTCGGCAGTGCCCGAACCGATCAGCCCGCCCCCAACCGCCGCATAGGTCAGATCATGGCCGGCGCGAGGTCGGTAGGGGCCGGTTTGCCCCCAGCCAGAGAGCGCCACATGGACCAATCCGGGATTGATCGCGGCCAGCCGCTTTCGGTCCAGCCCCAGGCGGTCAAGAGTGCCGGGGCGGAAGCTTTCGATCAGCACGTCAGCGCGCGCCAAAAGCCGCTCCACCGCCTCTTGCCCGGTTGGGGTTTTGAGGTCGAGCTTGACCACCTGTTTACCGGCATTGACCAGCTTGTAATCAGGGGCCCATCCGTCGGCATCGGGTGGACTGAACTGACGGAGCGGGTCGCCAGCGGGGGGTTCGACCTTGATCACCGATGCGCCCAAATCCGCGAGAATCTGGGCGGCCAAAGGCCCCGGAAAATATTGACTGACATCCAGAACCCGAATTCCCGCGAGCAACGATATGGTCATGATGCACCGTGACTGTTGATGACAGGTTTGGCAAGCCATCCCTAAGACCGCAAAAAGAAGGGGACAGAGGGCTGTTTGGCGGTGCCTGATTTTGGCGGTGCTCGACAGGGCGTCGAGCCGCCCGAATCATAGCCAGATATCCAACGAATTCCCTTGAAAAAGTACGGATTAAATCTTCATCAGTTATGGATTGTTACGGGTCGCAATAAAATCAAGAAAAATATGACCATTGGTGATCGTCGAGAGGGGCGTAATCGGTGGTCTTGACCTACAACTAATATCTTAAACCGTCTGTCCAATCTTGACCTCTATTGATCTTTATGGGATAGCTCCGAGTCATCGTGATTAAGAAGGGAAAGCGAGCGTCCTCGTCGCGGGCTTGGCGTTGGGTGGGGTCGCGAAAAAGGGGCCGCTGCCCGTGCCAGGGCTCCTGATCTGGGCGCCGACAAGGGGATTGTTGCGATCTTCGAGACCGGAGAGAGGCGATCACCACGGCGCAAAGTGACGCTAATCTTAACACAAGACATATTGCCAGACCAAATGAAGGAAGTGTTCCGTGAAGCGGAGAACGCGGGGAAAGGGCGAGGGCCCAAACGAGATCGATGCTCTTGTCGGCGAGAGGCTGCGCGAATTGCGGATGCTGGCCGGTATGAGCCAGGGGGACTTGGCAGCAACTATTGGTCTAACCTTCCAGCAGTTGCAAAAGTATGAACGCGGTGTCAATAGAATTTCCGCGAGCAAGCTCTATCTGCTATCGCGACACTTGAATGTCCCTGTTTCGGCACTGTTTGTCGGGCTGGATGGGGCGCGGGGCGGAGATGTGTCGGTGTCGTTTTCGGCTGGTATGGCTCCAGAGACCGAGGGGGTGAGTGGTGGCGATAGCCATTTGCGCTCGAGGGAGGCGCTGGTGCTGGCCCGGCACTTTATGCGAATCAAGGATGACCAGGCACGGGCGGCCATTAAGGCGTTTGCCGACGCCTGTGCGGGGCTGGGCTCGGCGGGGGCTCAGTCGGATTCGGACACGGTACCAGCTTCGATGACGCGGGTTAGGGGGGCTCTGCTATCCGACTCGGATGAGTCGCCTCGACGGGGGCGGCGGCCACGCGGGGTGGTTTGGCATCCTACCGATATTGGTCGACTGTGATCATACCGGCAAGCCGTCGCGGCCCGATATCTCGGCCTTGATCCCGATATCTCGGCCTTGATCCCGATATCTCGGCCTTGATCCCGATGCCTCGGCCTTGATGTTGAGGCATCAAGGCCGCCCTCTGGCGGAGGCGCAGCCTAGGGACCGACACTGTGTCGTGGTCGGGGCTCGTCGGGATCCTTTTTGTCGCGGGTGCGGGTTTATCGCGGGCGCGGGGGGTGGGGCGGTCGGGTGGCCATGAGGGTCCGGTAACGCTCCAAAAACAGCGCCATGGCCTCGTCAGGGCCAACCGGCACGATGAGTGTTTCTGCCGGAGGGGGGAGATCCCGCCAATTGAGACGGTGCGGTGCACACAGATCCCGCAGCTCGGTGGCAAGGGCGCGCTGGTCGGCGATCTTGACCACCTCCGGTTCGGGAGAGCGAAATCCGAACCGTGCGGCCAAGGCGTCTTTGAGCGGGGCGACGGCGTCCCGGATTGCTGGGCGGCCAATGCGGATTTTCCAGGGCGTTGGCCAATCTCCGGTGAAGGCCTCTTCGCTGTCGTGCATCAGAGCATCAAAAGCGAAGGCCGGTGGTGCCAGTTCGCTGGTCAGGACGCAGTGCTGGGCAACGCTGTAAAAGGACCGGGTATTGCCGACAAACCGGCATTGGTAGGCCAAAGGCCGGGCAATGTCTTCGATGTCAAAGCGGCTGAAATCGGGGCGTTCAAGGTCCACCGTTCGGCCAGAATAGGTCAACAGGACCGCCGTTGGTTCGGGGAGGTCGAGGAGGTCGAACTGGTCGGGATCGGCTTGGGGCCGAGAGCGGAATCGGGGATGGCGGGCCATCCCGCGATTATACCAGAGGCCGGGGTTCGTGAGGCAAGCCTTCCTGCGTGGGGCCGCCGTCGCGGCCCGAGGACCGGCGATGTGTCAGTATCAGGGCTCGCCAGTATGACATTATCAATGACTCAACAGGACCGGCACCGTCATATGCTCGAGAATAAATCCGGTCAGACTCCCCAACACCAAGCTTTGTAAGCGATTACGGCCATAAGCCCCCATCACGATCAGATCGCACGATAGATCGGTGGTGATGTTGAGGAGGGTATCCCCGACCTCGTGGGGGTCTCGGATAACGTGGGTGGCTTCGGCGCGAATGCCATGATGGGCCAAGTGCCGGGTCATGCCCAGGGCCGCCTCTTCGCCGACCTCGGCCCGTCCCGGCGCCGTATCGATGGCTAACAGCGTGACCGACTGAGCGCGCTCTAAGATCGGGAGAGCGTCAGCCACTGCCCGCGCGGCCTCTCGGCGACCGTTCCACCCCACCAGCACTCGCCGTCCGACCGTGTCGAAATGTCCGACATAGGGCACCACCATCACCGGACGACCACAGGCGAACACCAGAGCCTCGGGTTCGAGTTGGAAGGGCTCCTGAGGGGCCGCCGGATCCGCTTGCCCGACCACCACCAGATCGGCATAGCGGCCATGGACCGAGGCCACATCGGAGGGCGCGCCGCTCACCGCTCGCCATTCCGACCGGGCTAACCGATCGGCGCGCCTGACCCTTTCATTGAAGCCTGAACGGGCTCGGGCAGCGCGGGTCTTTTCTTCAACTTCCCAAATTGCGTACATATCCTCGGTCAGAAAAGCTTCAACATAACTTGGCAGACTGACCGGCGACGATATGTAAAGCCCAGTAAGATGGGCGTCGTGCTCTGTCGCCAACGCCAACGCCACGTCAATCCGCGTCTCTGCCGATGGTTGTTCATCGACGATGACCAGGATGTCTCTGAGCGTCATAACAGCCTCCCCCGCCTCGACCCGAGGCAACGCCGCCACCCCCATGATGTCGCGCGTCTGACGGCCCGATGCTTCCCATATCATACCATCGGGCCTTGATGGTGACTCATCAAGGCCGCCCTCAGACGCCGGGCGGGCGCATCTGCGCCCCCGAGAGTCCACACACCAGGGCCTCGCGTCCACGAGGACGCGGGGCTGCCCTCGCGGCCCGAGGACCGGCGATGTGTCAGTATCAGGGCTCGCCGGCATCATAACAGTATATGGGGAGAAGAGAGAGCCGGTGCAGCGGTATTGAGAGTGGCGAATTGTCTCGGGCTGTGAGTCTGGGATTTGAATCCGCACTTGCCCTCAGGGTCACGGCCTTTGGTGGGCCGGAGCGGCTTTTCTGTGTGCACAAGGACGCCCCCCGAAATCCCTGCTTAACCTTTCTAGGGCATAAATTGCCGAGCGCCCGCTCATATCGACCCAATATCCTAAAAATACGCTATGATCGGGATCGAATGTTGCTCAATCGACCGCACCGCCAGACTCGCCTTAAGGCGGTTATCGACCTCGCCCCAGGGTTGATTTACAATGGCCTTTGACGTTGCGCCCAACACCACTCACCCATCGCCTCCCGACTCGGATATGGGGGAGCGTATGTCGCCTGGTGGGTTTCTCCGCTGGATTGAAACACGGCCTGTTCAGCTTTGCGTCGTTGGTGCCGATGGTTGTTTTCGTTATGCCAATGACGGATTTGCGGCTTTTATCGGGCGGCCCGTGGCCCAGATCGCGGGTCACACTGTCGCCGAAATTCTGGGAACAGTCGTCGCGCGTGACCTCAGGGCCCTTGGCCAACGGGCCATGGGCGGTGAAGCCGTGGTCTTTGATGATTGGACGACGGACGCCGGTGGCCGCCTGCGCTTTCTGCGTCGGATATTAACGCCGCATTCGGCGGATCAGGATGGTCAAATCACAGCCTATTCGGTGATGATCATCGATCGTACCGACGATTTGGCCGCCGATGCCGCCCTTCATCTGAGTGAGGCCATCAAGACCGCTGCCATCAACAACGCCCGCGACGCCATTATCGCCACCGACGATCATGGAATCGTCATCGATTATAATCCGGCGGCGGTTCAATTGCTGGGCTACACCCGCGATCAGGCCCTTGGGCGTCAAATCGTTGATCTGATCATCCCTTCCGAGTTGCAAGCCGACCATTTGCGCGGTTTGACACGGGCTCGGGGCTCGGATCATGGCCAAACCTTGCATCGACGTTTGGAAACCGAAGCCGTTCGTACCGATGGCGAACGGATTCCGGTGGAACTGACTCTGGCCGATGTCATCGTTGGCGAGCGGCGCTTGCTCGTCGCCAATCTCCGAGATCTCTCGGAGCCACGGCACGGTAGCGAATCCCGCACCGCGCTATCCTATCATGATCCGGTAACGGGACTCGGCAATCGGGCAATGCTGATCAGCCTGATCGAAGGCAGTCTGTTCCGGCAGGATCCGGTTGTGCTGGTCAATCTTCACATTGACCGTTTTTCCAGCATCCGTAATAGCTTTGGTCACGCCTTTGCCGACGAATTGCTTATTGGCTTGGCTGGCCGCTTGATGGGCGAAGTGATGCCCGGAGAGCATCTTGTGCGGGTTGGAGATCACGTGTTGGCGCTGTTGCTGCGTGGGTGGCGCGATGATCCGACGATCCCACGGCGACTCGATGCCGTCGCGGACATTTTACGCTCTGTGGTCACGCCATCGGGTGCAGCCGTTTTTTTATCGGCCAGTGTTGGGATTGTTGCGGCGACCATTAACCATGAGGCTCCCGAAGACCTCTTGCGTGATGCCGAAATCGCGACCAGTCGTGCCCGTGAAACCGGCGGCTCCAGAGTCGTGTGGTTCGATCCCTCCATGCACGCCCGCGTCATTGATCAGGTGAGGACTGAGCATGACCTGCGTCATGCTCTCACTCTTGAGTCCGGTCTTTGGGTGTCATATCAGCCCATCGTTGAACTGGTCAGTGAGCGTTTGGCTGGGTTCGAAGCTTTGGTTCGCTGGAACCATCCAGAACGGGGACAGATTCCGCCGGTTCACTTTATTCCTATTGCTGAAGAAACCGGGTTGGTGGTCACATTGGGGCGTTGGGTTTTGGCGGCGGCCTGTCGCCAACTGGTCCGATGGCAAGCCCAGCGTCCGCCCGGCATGCCCGAGCTGTTCATGAGCGTCAATCTGTCGCCACGTCAGTTGGAAGAGCCAGGCTTTGCCGACACCGTTCGCGCCGTCATCGCCGAGACCGGCGTGAATCCCAAATGGTTGAAATTGGAGCTGACCGAAAGTGCGGTGATGCGCCGGCCCGAAGAGTCCATCGTGATCTTGCGGGAACTGAAGAGCCTGGGGGTGGGATTATCCATCGACGATTTTGGAACCGGCTATTCCTCTTTGTCATATCTGCATAAATTTCCCCTGGACAGCATCAAGGTTGATCGTTCTTTCGTCAGTGCTCTTCATCTGTCCGAGGAAAATCGCGCGATTGTGCGAATCATCGTCGATTTGGCTCGGTTGCTGGGGTTTGATGTGATTGCCGAGGGCATCGAAAGTGAATCCGATGCCAATCTGCTGCGGGCGTTGGCCTGCGACTACGGCCAAGGCTATTTTTATTCTCGGCCCCAGCCGCCCGAAGTGATGGAGCAAATCCTGCGGACTCCGCTTCCTTGGCGGCGCTGAAAACCGGACGAAGGACGTTGGGCACCGGACTCTCATGCGTTGGCGGTGGTTGAACCGGGCACGATTCCGGCCTATTGATCTTTACTCGCGCGAGAGGCCGCCGTTGTCCCCATCGGCAGCGGTCGCTTGGTGGCGCGCCTGATGGAAGTGCCGACACTTGAGTATGGAACCGGGAGACCTTGACGCCATGGCCGATGCCCCTTATCTCCGTGCCGATGACGACGACGACGAGAACGGCGAAGAGCCGGGGACCGATAAGCCCGAGGCGCCGGGCAAAGACGCCGCCCCTTTCTCCACCGTTTCACGGAACCTGTTCGCGTCCCGCACGGTGCTGATCTTCGGCCAGATCACTATGAAGCTGGCCCAGGAGATTTCGGCTCAACTGCTGGCGCTCTCGTTCGAGAACGACGATCCGATTCGGGTTATCATCAATTCGCCCGGCGGTCATGTGGAAGCCGGCGACACCATTCACGACATGATTCGCTTCATTAAGCCGACGGTGAAGATTCTCGGAACGGGCTGGGTTGCCAGTGCCGGTGCCCATATCTTCCTGGCAGCCCGTCGTGAGCAGCGGTTTTGTGTGCCGAACACACGTTTCTTGATCCACCAGCCGTTGGGCGGGATTGGCGGCAAGGCCACCGATATCGCCATCGAGGCCAAGGAAATCATCAAGATGCGGCAACGTCTGAATGTTATTATTGCTCGGGAAACCGGCCAGCCGTTGGAAAAGGTCGAGCGGGACACTGACCGCAATTACTGGATGAGTGCGACCGAGGCTAAAGCCTATGGTATCGTAACGCATATCATCGAAACACACGCGGAATTCGTCTAGGGTTAGCATTTGGGCGGTGGGGTGGGCGCAAAAACAAGCGCCGCGCCCCGTTGGCTCGGTTCGGTGGTTTGCTCCAGTATCACCCTGCGCAACTCTGACGGCCAAGGGCTCACGGTCAGAGGAGTTGCCTGTGATCACAAAAAAAGATTGGATTTTAGATGAAGATGATTATATGTTCCAATGGGTCGGTTTTATCCTCCCACAGCGACAGTTTCGACGTGAAACTTTAACGACCTGTTTAAATGATTCGAGGGTTAAGACCATGGCGGCAGTCCGGCATATTTTGGTGGTTGATGATAGTCTACTGGCCAGGATGATGTTGAAAAAATTTATTTCAAAATTACGACCTGACTGGATACTTTGTGAGGCTAAAGATGGCAACGATGCTTTGGAAAAAATTGGCGGAAATATCGTTGATATAGCCTTAATAGATTATAATATGCCGGGAATTTCTGGAATTGAGTTGGCAAAAAAGGTCAAAGAACAATTTCCAAAGGCTGGGATGGCCTTGATAACTGCAAATATTCAAGATTATATTATAAATGAAGCTAAAGCCATGGGAATTTCATTTATCTCCAAACCCATTGAAGAAGAGAAAATCGCTGCATTTTTTAACTCTATGGAGAAATGACGATGAATCTTTCTGAATTTGAGCGCGATGCGATTTGTGAATTGGTTAACATTGGTATTGGTCGGGCCGCCCGGTCGCTCGGCAAAATGGTTGATGATCGAGTTCTTTTAACAATTCCAGCGATTGAATTGGTTGAGCATGTTGATGTCGAAGCGATGTTGACCAGCCAAACAGACAGCACCTTAACGGCGATTCGGGAACGTTTTTCTGGCGCTTTTCAGGGGGATGCTTTTCTAGTTTTCCCGGAAAAGCACAGTCTAGAGCTTGTACGGTCGCTTCTGGATGAAGAAACCCCGATTGAGACACTCACAGACCTGGAGCAAGAATCGCTGTTGGAGGTCGGAAATATTGTTCTGAATGCTTGCCTGGGAACATTTACCAATATTCTCTCGTGCCGGCTTGATATTGATCTACCTGTTCTTTGCTGCGGTTCTATTGGTAACATTTTAGGCGCCAGAGCAACTTCGGAAAATACGATTTATATGGTAATGCGGATTGATTTCACGACCCAGCGTAAAATGATTAAAGGATATCTGGTCTTTCTTTTTGATAGTGAATTCACTACGACCTTCCTGGCTCAGATCGATTCTTACATCACCAAAAACCAATGAGCGATCCCAGCAAATATACCACCGGCGAAGTCGATGCCCTTTTACATCAAGGGATCGATAAAGCCGATATTGGGTATATCGTGATCGACAAGGATACGCGTGTTCTTGTCTGGAACAAGTGGATGGAGCATGCCTCGGGCAGGCTCCAAGGCGACGCTCTCAATCGTCCCCTGGCTGAGATTTTTCCCGAGATTCGCGATAGCCGTTTAGAAGACGCTATTTCTAACGCGCTTGAGCGAGGTATGGCTGGGCTTCTGTCCGCTAAACTGCACCGTGCGCCCCCTTTGACATTACGGCGAGGCGACGGCGGGATCGCACGCCTGACCAATCCGGTTATTATCCTGCGCCCTCTCAGTGGCATCGAAACAGATCGGCATGGCTGCCTGATTCAAATCATCGATGAAACCAATTCTGCCACACGGGAGAAAACGCTCCGGGCTCAAGCCATCACCCTAAGGGCACAGGAAGAACAGCTTAGGACATTGTTCGAAGCCATTAATGATACAGTGTTGCTTTTGGATGAAAATGGCCACATCGTTGCCCTGAATGATACCGCTTGTTTGCGTTTAAGTGGGACAAAGCCTGATATATTGGGGCGTTCTTTTTTTGATTTACTGCCAACGCCGAACGCTTTAACCTATAGACGATATTTTAATGCCGTTATTGACTCTAGGACGCCACAGCGATTCGAAGATACCTTGGGTGACGGTACGTATCTTGTTTCAATGTATCCAGTTCCTAACGGTCAAGGTCGTATTCAGCGCATTGCCGTTTTGGCCAGTGATATTACCGAACGAAAATTGTTCGAGAAGCGTATCTTTCACTTGGCCCACCATGACGCCCTGACGGGCCTCCCCAATCGGGCCTATTTGCTGGATCGAATCGAGCATGCGATCAATGTTGCCGGGCGGACTCGTCGCCGGGTCGGATTGGTGTTTCTAGACCTTGATCACTTCAAAGCCGTCAATGACACCATGGGGCATGATTCGGGGGATGCTCTGCTTAAGACGGTGGCCAATAAACTGACTTCGGTGGTCCGAGCCAGTGATACCGTGGCGCGCATGGGCGGAGATGAGTTTGTCATTCTGCTGGAGCCAGCGGGGCAGGATCAGGACATCGCTCGCATGATGGAGCGGATCATTGCGGCGCTGGACCTGCGCTGGGGAACCGGGGCCGATACCGTGCGGGTCACAACGTCGATCGGCGTTTCGGTTTTCCCTGATAATGGCAATGATGCTCGTTTGCTGATGAAAGCAGCGGACACGGCGATGTACGCTGCCAAGTCAGAAGGCCGCAATCGATTCCAGTTCTTCTCGGAAGAAATGACGATTCGAACGCTGAAGCGCCTTCATTTGGAACGAGAGCTGCGCGAAGCTGTGCCTAATGATGAATTCATTGTGCATTATCAGCCTAAAATCTGTTTTGAATCCAATCTGATCTGTGGGGCCGAAGCTTTAGTCCGGTGGCGTCATCCCGAGCGAGGATTGCTGGCGCCCTCGGAGTTCATTCCGTTGGCTGAAGACACGGGAATTATTGTTGAAATCGGCGAATGGGTGTTGGAACGGGTCTGTAAGCAGATTGCCGAATGGCTGAAGGTGGGGCGGGCGCCTTTGTCTATTGCGGTTAATGTTTCGCCGAGGCAACTTTTTTCGAATAATTTTGTCGATTTTGTTACAAAATGTCTCGAAAGATATCAGGTTCCTCTAAAATTTCTGCAAATAGAGATAACTGAAAATGCCATTATGTCTGATTTGGCAAAAGCAACACTAATTCTGCTAAAACTGCGTCATCTTGGCATTTCGATTGCCATTGATGATTTTGGCACTGGATATTCTAGTCTATCGTATCTTTCGCGTCTACCGATAGATGTTATTAAAATTGATAGGTCTTTTGTTGCGGGACTGGCAGATCGTAATGAAAATCTTGAAATTATCAATGCTATTGTTTCGTTAGGGCGGTCCCTTAAGATGATCGTTGTGGCGGAAGGCATTGAGACTATTAAAGATGTCAATGTGTTAACAGAGGCTTGCTGTCATCTTGGCCAAGGCTATCTTTTTGCCAAGCCAATGGCGGTTGCGGATCTAGAAAAATGGTTGGATGCAAAAGGTTACCTTGGCGATTGTTGGGGATGCAAGAAGCGGATAGACGGCGATCTTCTCGATGATCAGGGTTTGAAAAAGCTTTGTCGGTGATTTTGGGGAAGGGGTAATGCCGACGGGCCATCACAAAAAATGGTGCACCGTCGATCCCCAGGCTGCCGTCGCAGCCCTACGCCCTGCGGGTGCGCTCTGTGCCTTGCGGGGGCAAGGGGGGGAGCGTTACGGCTTTGAAGCATTCCTGACTCGGAGATAATCCGAGATGCGCAGGTCCATGCCCAAGACATGAGATAATATCCAATCTCCAAGGAATTCGATAAAGTCAGAATTTTCGTCGTCGCCATTCGCCAAGGCTACTCCCAAGTCTTCCATGTAGTCATAGAATAATTGGTGAGCGGATTTGTGATCTGAATAACCAGGGTAGTTCATCGCCAACATCATATCTTCTTCGACTTTGAAATGGTTAACGGCATATTCGGCCAGCAAATTGAGCGTTGCCTGATTGAGTTTGCCTCCAGAAGGCTTTTGCATATTTAAAACAATTTCGTTGTAAATTCGGATGAGTTGCTCATGATCTTGATCAATCGCGGCAACGCCAACTTTGTAACGATCTTTCCAAGCAATTGGGGCGACAACCGAACGACAAGGCATGACCAACCTCCCTTGGCGAGGGCAGGCCCACAGGGGGCCGTGGCCTCTCGCCCGTTCCAGCACCAACCGCAAAGCCTAAGGCCCGGTTCTCGGCCTTGGGGGACTCGAAGTCCCCCTTCAACTAACTCCGCTTGAGCACCCGTCCGGCCACGGCGTCGAGTCGGTCCAGAACCGCAGGATCCCGTTTCTCCGGGGCGGTGATCAAGGCGTTATCCAAGGTGGTGTGACAGCCGCAGTGGCAACTTTGTTCGCGGACTCGCAAGAGCGGGGCTGCACGCCGGACCAGACTGCGGGCCCGATCGGCATTGTCCAATAACACCTTGATAATGGCGTCCACCGTGACATGATCGTGGTCTTCATGCCAGCAATCATAATCCGTCACCATAGCTACCGTGGCGTAACACATCTCGGCTTCACGGGCGAGCTTGGCTTCCGGCATGTTGGTCATGCCGATAACGTCGCAACCCCAGGATTGATAAAGCTGCGACTCGGCCTTGGTTGAGAATTGCGGGCCTTCCATGACCAGATAGGTGCCGCCACGTTGATGCCTAATGTCTAGCTCTTTCAACGCAAACTCAACGGCATCGCCTAAACGCGCGCAGACCGGATGCCCGAATCCGACATGAGCCACCATGCCGGTTGTAAAAAACGATTTGGTGCGGGCAAAGGTTCGGTCAATAAACTGGTCGGCGATGACAAAGGTTCCGGGCGGCAGATGCTCTTTCAGCGAGCCCACGGCCGACAACGATAAAATTTCGGTGACTCCGGCCCGCTTCAGGACGTCGATGTTGGCCCGGTAGTTAATTTCCGAAGGAGGAACCCGATGGCCACGGCCATGTCGAGGCAAGAATACCAGAGGTTGGCCGTCCAGTTCGCCAAATAATAACTCGTCCGATGGGGTTCCGAACGGAGACTCCACCGCCCGCCACTGCTTCTTAATCAAACCATCAATGTCATAAACACCGCTACCGCCGATAATGCCCAAAACCGGAGGCATTCCTGGAATGGTCATGGTCTTTTCCTTCACCGATCTGATCCCCGTCGTATCCGAAAACGTCCTGCAACGATCATAACGGCGCCGGAACCACAAACGAAGCGAAACCGAGTGGCGACAATCTGACAGCTCGCAAATGATTCATCGATTAACCATACTCCGCCTCCGCTCCCGCTGGGCGGGGCCAACTTCGATCAGACGAGACCGCTGATGTTCAAGGGTCGCGAAAGGGCTTGGTCACCGTACATTGCCGGCGTGATCATCGGGCTGCTATTGGTGCCAGCCATGGTTGGCGTCGATACCACGCTGGACCCTTCGACCGGAATCGTAACCCTGGCCGAGGCGGTCCTTGCTCTTGCTGTCCCTGGTCGTGCTCAATCCGGGGACGGGGCGATTTCGTTGGAAAATATCAGTCTGTGGTGGCAGGTCGCCTTGTTGGTGGGAATTGTCCTGGGGGCGCGGCTGTCGGCTACAGCCACCGGCAGCCGACGTCGGGTGCCGTCTCCGATTTGGGCCACCGCGTTGGGCACCGCCTCGCCGGGGATTCGGGCCTTGACTGGCTTCGTTGGGGGCTTTTTGCTGCTGCTGGGGGCATCATTGGCGGGCGGAGGATTGACCGGCCATGGCCTGTCGGGGCTGGCACAATTGGCGGTGAGTTCTATCATTGTCCTGGCGGCTATCATCATCGGCGGTCTCGTGGCGGGCCGATTGCTGCACCGGCCTTAAGCCAAAAAGAGGAGCCAAGAGCGGCCATGACCACCTTCGCCACCCTCAGTCTCGGCTTGGTGATTGGTATCCTGTTTGGGGTCTCGCTGGAAAGATCCCGGGCCTTTGAGCCCGGCGTGGTGATCGGACAGATGCAGTTTCGTAATTTTATTTTGGTTAAACTCTGGTTCAGTGCCATTGCCACCGCGTTGGTCACGGTCACATTGCTCCATGAAATGGGATTCGTCACCCTTCATCCAAAGCCGGTGCACGGGGTTGCCGATATTCTGGGCGGGGTGTTGATCGGGGTGGGGATGACTCTGGCTGGAGGGTGCCCGGTGATGATCTTGGCTCAGATTGGTGCTGGTTATCGCGATGCTTGGTGCGTGGTTTTGGGTGGCCTTGCCGGAGCCCTGACCTTTGCCGCCTTTGCCTCTTTGCTGCATCCGCTGCTGATCGGTGGGCCGGGCTCTTTGACCTTGGCCGGTCTGTTGGCCACGCCGTTTCCGGCTTTGGCCGTCGCCGTCGGCGTTGCGCTCTTCGCCTGTATCATGGCGATGGAACGACTGAGGCCCTGGCGGTTGGATCTCGGTCCCCAGGCCGATGGCGTCCTTCACGATCGCCCATCGGTGCCCGATCCGCTCCACGCCTCGGATGGTCGCGAGCCGTCATGAGCGACAAAACCCCGATTATCGTTTGGTTTCGCCGGGATTTAAGGCTGTCTGACCATCCGGCGCTGTCGGCGGCGGTCGAGGCCGGGCGCCCTCTGATTCCGGTTTATATCCACGATCCGGACGCCGATGATCCCTGGCCAACCGGCGCCGCTGGACGTTGGTGGTTGCGCCATAGCTTGGCACATCTGGCGGATGCTCTGGCAGCGTGGGGGGCGCCCCTGCTGTTGCGGCAAGGGCCCGAAGCCGCGACGCTGGCGGATTTGGCCGCGAGCTGTGGGGCTCGAGCGGTTTTTTGCAATCAGGTGGCCGAGCCCTGGCGCCAAGCCCAAGATATCGCAGTTTCGGAAAGCCTTGCCCGGCGTGGCGTCGGTATGGCGTTCTTTTCCGGTTCGGTGCTGTTTGATCCTGAACGGTTGATGGCAGGCCGCGAACGTCCCTGGGCAATTTTCGCCCCTTTTTGGCGGCGTTGCCTGAGCTTGCCGCCGCCGAATCGTCCGCTTCCTGTTCCTTCGGCGCCTGCCACGCCGCCAGGGCCGGCGGCGTTGTCCGGTCCTTCTCCTCACGCGCTTTTGGATGCGTGGCGACTGGTGCCCGAACGACCCGGAGGGTGGGATGGCCTCGCCGCCGCTTGGACTCCCGGAGAAGCCGCAGCTCAAGCGCGCCTTTCTGCCTTCCTGGATGACACAGCCTCCGACTACCAACAGCAACGGGATCGGGTTGATCGGCCAGGAACCTCGTGTCTTTCGCCCTCGCTGCACTGGGGCGAACTGAGCGTCCGGCAGGTCTGGCATGCGGTTTCTGACAGCCTGGAGCGTGAACCGGATGGCGGTGCGGATGATGCGTCGCGGCGGGCTTTCCTGCGCCAATTGGGATGGCGGGAGTTCTCGACCCATCTGCTTCACCATGCCCCGGAGCTTCCGAGCCGGCCCCTCAACCCACGCTTCGGTGCGTTCCCCAGCCAGTCCGATCCCAATGCCCTGGCCGCCTGGCAGCAAGGCCGAACCGGCTATCCGCTGGTGGATGCAGCCATGCGCCAAATGCGCGAAACGGGCTGGATGCATAACCGATTGCGTATGGTTGCGGCCTCATTTTTGGTGAAGCATCTCCTGGTGCCTTGGCAGGACGGCGCCGCGTGGTTTTGGGATGGATTGGTGGATGCCGATTTGGCCAACAACAGCGCCAGTTGGCAGTGGGTCGCCGGCTGCGGCACCGATGCCGCTCCTTTTTTCCGTATTTTCAATCCGGTCCTCCAGGGCCGACGATTTGATCCCGAGGGGGCCTTAGTCCGTCGGTTTGTCCCCGAGCTGGCATCGTTGGCTACCGCTCATCTTCACGAGCCCTGGCGGGTAGGCCGTGGCACGCCGCCCCTCCAATACCCGCCGCCCCTGGTTGACCATTCATGGGCCAGACAGCGGGCCTTGGCCGCCTTCCGCAGCCTTCGCCCGGAAGCGGAAAGTGAGAGTCTTTGACAAAATTGAAGGTAAAGATTAGAATTAATGCCTGTTACGTGCGAGTTTGTCCGACCATAGCCGCACTCGCAGCGTTGTTCTGTCTTGTTTTTCCTTGGGCTCGGATCCCTGCCAATCATGCTGCGTCGCAATAAGAGCTTACGGTGGATCGGACTGGCGTCGGTATTGCTGCTTTATCCGATGGCAGTCAGGGCCGAAGGGGACGCGCTGGAGCAATTCAATCGATCTATGCATGAATTTAACCAAAAATACTATACCTCCTCGGAAAGCGGCGCCAATCAATTCTTTGTTGATACCGTTCCAGAGGGATTTCGACACGGAATTAATAATTTTTTTACTAATCTTGGTGAGCCGGTTATTGCCGTCAGTAGTTTAGCCGAAGGGGATGTTGATAACGCTAAAATCGCGACTAAGCGGTTTTTCTATAATCTGGTCTGGGGTTTTGGCGGCATTTATGACCAAGCCAGTTTGGCCGGAGTCAATCCCGAGCATCATGATATGGGAGAGGTCATCTGTTCGTATGGCCTGCCCGATGGCCCGTTCCTGGAATTGCCCTTTTATGGGCCGGTGACAGTGGGTGATCTGGTCGGATCAACGTTGCCGTTGATGGCGGGCTATGTGGTCTTGGGCGAGGCGTTTTTCTTGTATCGTGCCAGCAGCCGGGTTGCGTCCTTTATGGACGATAAGGGCGGCAATAGCACCGGAACCGAGGGCAGCAGCGGGGGAGAGGGGGGGGCTGACATGTCTGCATCCGCACCGAAGCCCGCTCCCGCTCCCGCTCCCGTGTCTGCGCCGCCTAAGCCCGTCGCCGTGAACGATGCCGCCCAAGAGCCGTCCAAGGGGGACGCGGCTAAGGCTGGGGATATTCCTTATCAGGAAGAAAAAGACCGCTACTTGGCCACCCGCATGACCGTCTGTCGAAACCACCTTCCCCCGTCCGCCGCCAATTCTGAGCCCGCGCCTCGGTAGTGGGTCAAATCGGGTTGTCGGGATGTCTTTTGCGGTTTCGCTTCCGGGCACTGGCGCGGCGTCAAGAGGGGGGGATCTCTTTGGGGCGCCGTCCACACAAGGGGCTGCCCACACAGGGGGCTACCCACACAGGGGCAGAGGCCCACGAAAGGCACCGGCTATTCCCTTGACGGCAGAGCAAAAAAAACGACTTCCAACCGTTGCCGGGTGGAAGTCGTCAAGACGACAGGATGGGAGTGCTTGGATGCCGGGACCATAGACTTCGCGATGCCGGCTTCCAAGAAAATTATGACGGAGACGTTGCGGTATTAAGACATAGCCGCCTCGCGTACAGCGGTATGCTGCCCATAAAACACGCAGACCCCTGGCGATGGGCCCTCAACGGCGGCGGGCTAGGCGGGCAAGCGAGGCCGCGCGGGTGTCGGCGATCCGCCAAACCGGGATCGGAGGCGGCTCCTGAAGCGGAGCTGGTGGGGGTGCGCTTGTTGTCTGGGCCGGGAGTGGCGCCAACACGGGCATCGGTGGAGCGGCGGTGAAGGGCGGCGCCAGGGCGCGTTGGTGGGCTTCGAAAATCCGGGTGGCAAAGGACCAATTAAGCAGGCGGTCAACCATCCGCGTCACATGGTCGGCCCGCCGATTCTGGACATCGAGATAATAGGCGTGTTCCCAGACATCGATGGTCAACAGCGGCGTCAGGCCGGGAACTTGGATCGGGGACTGGGCGTTAGCGGTTCGGCGGATCGTGAGTCGATCGCCCTCGACGCACAGCCAGGCCCAACCGCTGCCGAATTGGCCAACCGCCGCCGCAATCATGTGTTCGCGGAAGGTGGCGTAACTGCCGAAGGTTCGGTCGATGGCGGCTGCAAGGGCGCCGCCGGGCCGACCGCCACCGCCGGGAGTCAGGCAATGCCAATAAAAGCTGTGATTCCAGACCTGGGCAGCGTTGTTGAACAGGGCCGCTTGGCTCGGAGCCTCGGCGCTGCCGCGCAGGATCGCGATGAGGGATCGGTTGGGCGAGGGCGACGGCTGTCCGGCCAACAGCCGGTTGAGCGTGGCCACGTAACCGGCATGATGGCGATGGTAGTGGAAATAGATCGTTTTGGCCGAAATCACCGGGGCTAGCGCGGTTTCGGCATAGGGCAGGGCCGGCAGAGCAAAAGGGGCACGGCGGCCATGGCCAAGATCGGGCAGGGTCGGGGCGTCGGCTTCGGGTAACAGGGGGGCCGGTCCTCGGACGGGACGTCGCGTCGAGTCAACGGCAGGTCTCGGCAACATCAGGGAGGTCTCCGAAGCAGGGCGGCAGCGGGATCATAATCGCCCAACCCCATATGCGCTAGGGATAGTGCCGTTTCCTTGGCTTTCGCCGGTATCAACCGGCTTCAAGCGGCTTGGTTCGGTTGGTTGTTGTCAGCGTCCGGTCGGATCGGGAGGATGCGTGGCCCCTTTTCGGCCATCGACTCGAGACCCTCAGCGTCCGGGGGATACGCGGGGAATGTTGCCGTGACGGTGGTGCCGTGGCCGACCGTACTTTCAACCCGAAGGCTGCCGCCGTGCAGCTCGACCAACCCCTTGACCAACGAGAGGCCCAGGCCGGTTCCTCCGGTTGAGCGGGAGTATCGGTTATCCATCTGTTCAAAAGGCAGCAAAACCCGGTCGATCTGGTCGGATGGAATGCCGATGCCTGTGTCACTGACCGCAATTTCAAAGCCGCCGCACTCGGTGGGACAGGCTGATAGTGCGATACTCCCGTTTTCAGGCGTAAATTTGAGAGCGTTTGACAGCAAATTGGTGACAATTTGTTTGACGGCCCGTTCGTCGGCGCGGGTTTCCGGGAAGGTTGGAGGAATCGATAAGGTGATGGTGACGCCGTGGCTGCGGCTCAGTTCCCGCATCATGCTCAGGCTGGAATGGAGAATTTGGCGAAGATCAAAGCGGTCGATCATCACCGCCATTCGTCCCGCTTCAATCTTCGACAGGTCGAGGATGTTATTCACCAGATCAAGCATGTGCTGCCCGCTCTTGCGGATTTCTTCGGCATGGCCGGCATAGATTTCGACGGCGTGACGGTCTTCACCGGATGCTTTGTTAGCGATGATCTCGGCAAAGCCGATGATGGCGTTAAAAGGGGTTCGCAGTTCATGGCTCATTTTGGCCAGGAACAACGAGCGAACCTCGCTGGTTCGTTCGGCGGCGGCTTTGGCGGCTTTCAGTTCATTTTCACGCGTCTTGCGTTCGGTGATGTCGGCATATGTGGTGACGAATCCACCTTGAGCGGTGGGGGTTCGTCGTGCTTCGACCACGGTGCCGTCCAGGCGGGTGCGTTCGAACAAATAAGCTTGGCCTTTCCGGGCCAGTTGAATTCGTTCGGCCACTTGGTCTTCGGGGGGGCCGGGCCCAAATTCTCCCCGTGTGGCCACATGGTATAAAAAGGCTTCAAACGACGTCCCCAATGGGAAATCGGCTTCGGGAATATCCAGCAGGTGATAATAGCGGTGGTTGGCGGCGATCAGGCGGAGCTGGCTATCGAACATAGAAATGCCCTGGTCGACGCTCTGAAGCGTGGCTTCCAAGACATCGGTTTTCTGCCGCAGGGCCAATTCAGCGTTCCGGCGCACGGTCACGTCGGTATAGGTGGTCAGCAAGCCGCCATCGGGCATCGCCACACCCAGCATATCAACCACGGTTCCATTGGGGAGCACGCGCTCGCCAGCGTGGTCATCCAGGCCCGGAAGCGTGGATGGATGTTGGGCGACCAGATCGGCAATCTCTCCGGGGCCATAATCACCCCGAGCCGCCCGCCATCTGAGAATCTCTTCAAGGGGCGTGCCGACTCGGCCAAATTCCGAGGGGAGGGCCAACAGTGTCAGCCAATTATTGTTCCACAACAGCAACCGGCGATCCGCGTCAAACACGCACAGGCCCTGGACGATATTTTCAACGGTGGTCCGTAACAAAAGCGCCTGGTGGGCTGCTTCCATCTGCTGGCGTTTCAGGTAGGTAATGTCGGTGCGGATATGGACACGCCCGCCGTCGGTGGTCGGGAAGGCGCGGGTGAGAACCCATTCTCCGGTAGACAACTCCTGCTCAATCGCTTCATCGGTGGGGTGGCGGTGCTGTTCCAGCCGGGCTTCAATCCAGGCTTGGGGGTTCGCGCGAGCGGCCTTGACAAAGCCACTGTCCGCCGCTTCGGCCAACAGAGTCCGGTAAGGCAAGCCCGGCTCCAGGTGCGACGTCATTCGCTTTAGTAGCTTACGATAGCGGTGATTGAACAGGACGACTCGTTCGTCGCGGTCGAACAGGGCAAAGCCTTCGCTCATGCTTTCGATGGCGTCGGCAAGCTGGCGGCGGGCATTGATGGCCTTGGTTTCGCTGGCTCGAATGGTTCGGGCGGCCTTTTCCAGACGCCGAACCTGAGACATTAGGGCAAAGGCAAAGGCAACCACCGCCACATTGGCCAGCAAGGCCGCCACCGATTGGCCGTAAAGCTCCCGGCGCCAGGGGGCGAGCACATGCTCGACGGACAAAGCGGCCATGGCCACCAGCGGCGTGCCGCTGACGCCCTGATAGCTGATGATCCGTCGGATCCCGTCGATTCCGGTATGTTCATCGGTTCCGGTGGGCGACGTGGCCAAAAGCGTGGCCAAAGACGGGAGGTCGTGTTGGTGATGTCCGATCGCTTCGGCAAAGCCCGGTTCGCGGCTGAACACCATGCCATCCCGGTCCATGAGAGCCGCAAAGCCACTGCTATCAATGCCGACGGTGACGTCATAGCGGCGGAAGGTCGTGGGGTCGGCCATGGCCACCACCACGCCGGCAAACCGTCCCTGACGATTGACGATGCGTCGGCTGAGGCTGAACTGCCACGTCCCACGTTCGCCATCCACGCGGGGGGCGTCAATGTATAACTGGCTGCGATCCTGGTCGCGATGAAAGATGAAATCGGCTAGGTTCGATCGATCGGCAAAATTGGTCTGGCGGGCGCCGGTGTCACCAATGACCAAGCCATCTCCATTGAGCAAGGTCAAAGACCGGATGAACGGAATCATGCTGGCGCGCCGTAACAAGAGCACAGGCAGTCTGGGATCGTCGGCGACTTGGCGTCCGCTGGCCATGCGCTCCTGGATCGTTTCAACCACGCCTAAAAGCATCTGGTCGGCACTGCCGATGGCGCGCTCGGCGTGATCGGCGAGGCTTTGCGCCAGGGTACGGGTCTCTTGTTCGGCGCTATCCAGCCGATCCCGCCAACTGACCCACAGGCTGAACGCGAAGAAGCCGTTGACTCCCAAAAGCACCAGGACGCTGAACGCCAGCAGCCGGAGCCGGACCCCCCCTCGTTCGACCTCGCCCTCCGTCATGATCTCCCCCTCCGGGCGACCGATTAAAGCCGTGCGGTCCTTCCGCCTTGATCTCGTGCCTCTTCAGCGACCTTTGGTGATACGGACCCTGCCGACAGGATCGCACAGAACCAGGGGCGATCATCTGACACTATAGAGCGGATTTCAGAAACGCGGAAGATCGCGGCCAGTGGAAAGCAATCCTTTAGCCGGAACTCGCACCGATTCCTTGTGTTTTCCCGGCTTGCGCGATGACTTTGCCACCATACGTGTGCATGCTTGGGCGCAGACTCCAGAGAGGCCTGGGGACGAAAGCCGTTGACATCCCGTCTGATGGTCATGCAGTCTCGTGCCCGTGATGGTTCCCGTCGGGTGTGTTCCCGCCGGGACTAAGAGGGAATGCGGTGCGGTCTTCGGGCCCATGCCGCTGCTGCCCCCGCAACTGTAGGCGGAGAGTCTGCGCCAGTAACGCCACTGGTCGTCGCAAGGCGACTGGGAAGGCCGGTGACGGACGATGACCCGTGAGCCAGGAGACCTGCCATCACGGGCGCATCGGCGCGGGAAATCGGTCGGGGTGACCGACAGTCCTAGGGGCGCTTTGCGCGTGCCCGACGACCCTCCTGCGGCGTTGACGCTCTCCGATCAACCGCATTCGAGGGTGTAATGCCTATGATACTGTCTCGTATTCCCGCAGAGTTGCGGAACCGCCTCTTCGGAATGTATGGATTTCTGATGGCAGGCAATGTCCTGGTGTGGGTCTGGGCGATTGCCATGTTCCACGATCAACCCTTGCTGATGGGCAGTGCGCTGCTGGCCTATAGCTTTGGGCTTCGTCACGCCTTCGACGCCGACCACATTGCGGCGATTGACAACGTCACCCGTAAAATGATGCAGGACGGCAAGCGTCCGGTGGGGATTGGGCTGTTCTTCTCGCTGGGGCATTCGACGGTGGTGGTGCTCTTGACCTTGGCCATTGCTCTTGGCGCCGCTCTGGCCGAAACCCAGTTTGATGCTCTGAAAGAGATCGGCGGGGTGGTCGGCACCTCGATTTCCGCCGTGTTTTTGTTCCTGATTGCCGGGGCGAACGCCATTATTCTGGTGGGAGTGTGGAAGAGCTTCAATCGTGTTAAGAATGGCGGCACGTATGACGAGGCCGATCTTGATATTCTGCTGGCCAACCGTGGCTTGCTTGCTCGCGTGTTTCGGGGGCTGTTCCGGCACATCAGCAAGAGCTGGCACATGTATCCCCTAGGATTCTTGTTCGGTTTGGGTTTCGATACCGCGACCGAGGTCGGACTTATCGGCCTTTCGACCACCCAGGCGGCGAACGGCATGTCGGCTTGGTCTGTCCTGGTGTTTCCGGCGTTGTTTGCCGCAGGCATGACGCTGATCGATACCACCGATTCCGTGATGATGTTGGGGGCTTATGGCTGGGCTTTTGTTAAGCCCATCCGCAAACTCTACTATAACTTGACCATCACTCTGGTTTCGGTCCTGGTCGCCGTTGTTGTGGGTGGAATCGAAGCGGCGGGTCTGCTGGTAGATCAGCTCGACCTGCATGGCGGAATCTGGGACTTTATTTCGATGACCAACGATCATTTCGGAACCCTCGGTTACGCTATCGTTGGATTGTTTGCGCTTTCTTGGCTGGTTTCGACCATCATCTATCGTGTCAAGCGGTATGACGAAATCGATGTCCAAGCCAGGGCGTAGTCGGCAAACCGAGGCATAGGGGAGACGGGGGGCGTCACGGGTTCAAAGGGCCGACTGGCCCTTTGCGGGCGTGGGCAGAGCCCACGAAAAGCCCCAACCCTGGCGCCATGGGCACGGCCCCACCCCCGTCAGCCTCAATGCGCGTGTCTGTGATGAGTGTCGGGAAAGTGCAGGTGAGAGTGGACCAGCGGTTCGTGGGTGTGCGTGTGGCTGTGCGGTCCTGTCCCCTCGAGACCCTGGTGGCTGTGTTGGTGATGTTCGTCGTGAACATGGCGGTGGGTGTGTACCGTTCTTTCGTGCTGGTGGCTGTGTTCGTGGCGTTCCACCAAATGTAGATACAATCCGACGCCCATCAGAATGGCTGCGGCGAGAAAGACGTCCGTGATGGGTTCCCCGAAGACTAAGATCGCGATGGCGGAACCGACAAAAGGTGCAAGGGAGAAATAAGCTCCTGTTCGGGCCGACCCGAGATGCCGCAAGGCCAGGACAAACAGAACGAGAGAAACGCCGTATCCCAGCAGGCCGACCAGGGCCGCGCCAAGGAGCGTCTGGGTTTGCGGTAACGCGCTGCTGACCGTAAGAGACAGCGCGATGTTGACGGTCCCGGCGACGATGCCTTTGATCATGGCAATTTGCAGAGGATCCGAGGAGGACAATTTACGGGTCAGGTTGTTGTCGATGCCCCAGGCAAGGCACGCGCCCGCGACGGCAATGGCACCCCATCCGATTCCGTCCGGGCCGCCGTTCCACGACAGCAGGACCGCACCCGACAGAATGGTTGCGGCTCCTAGGGCGATGCGTGTGTCGACATTCTCCCGGAAAACCGTCCAGGCGATCCCCAATGTAAAAAGACCCTCTAAATTGAGGAGCAGCGAAGCCGTCGAGGCCGGGGTCGAACAAAGGCCAACCATGAGCAGCACAGGACCGACAACGCCGCCGGTCAGGATGACCGCTGCCAACCAAGGCAAATCTCGTCGGGACAGCGGGGCTTCTGAGGTCCGCAGGCCGGATGCGGAGCGAAGAGCATAAAGTACCGCAAGTCCAAGGCCCGAGCCAAGGTAGAGCAACCCCGCGAGCATCCAGGGATTGACGTTGCCAAGCAACGCCTTGGCGAGCGGCGTGCTGGCCCCGAACAGGGCGGCGGAGAGGAGTGCACAGGCAACGCCTTGCCATCGATGGGTCACAGTTATGGTCCTGTCGTGTGAGAAGGCTCATGTCGATCAAAGAGAGTTTGACATAGCATATCTTATACCATCGAGCCTTGATGTTGACTCATCAAGGCTGCCCTCAGACGCCGGGCGGGCGCATCCGCGCCCTTGGCTTCGCGCGCATGGGCGCGCGGGGCCGTCGTCGCGGCCCGATACCGGCAGTGTGTCATTGTTATAGCTCGCCGGTATTATAAACCATCGAGCCTTGATGTTGACTTATCAAGGCTGCCCTCAGACGCCGGGCGGGCGCATCCGCGCCCCCCCAGAGCCCACACGGGCTCTCTGCGTCCACGACGAGGACGCGAGGCCGCCCTCGCAGCCCGAGGACCGACGATGTGTCAACCAATAGACTCGCCAGTATGACCAGTATGACCCCATGGCCAAAAGGGATCGGTAAAAGCGGTTGGCAGGGCTGCGCTGGACGATTGGTGCTCGGTCGCCCACTTTTCCTAAGGCACAGGTCAAGCCGGATGTGTTACCATGAAGGTCCGGTTTCGGTAATCAGTGTTGATTCGAGTGAGTGCTGGGGGCGGCGTCGTTAGAGTTCTAATAAGCGTTTTTCTTTAAAAGAAAAGCGTGGGATTGGCGGCGCTCCAGTCAGTATAACATATCGCTCAGGATCAGTTTCCTGTTCGTTTGAATCCAAGGAGTGCAAGGCGATGAAGCTTAAGATTGGTACGCGGATGATGCTGCTGGTTTTTGCGGTCGCTTTGCTGGGTTCTGTTCCTGGAGTTGTGGTCCATCTCACCAGCCTGCGCGAGATCTTGCTGGAGCAGCATAAGAGCGAAGTCAAGAAGATGGTCGAAGTGGCCGCCTCGACGGTCGCGTATTATGGTGGTCAGGAGCAAAAAGGGCTGTTGTCGCGACAAGAGGCCCAAGAAAGAGCCAAGACTGCCGTTCGTAATATGCGTTATGGAAATGATGATTACTTTTTTATATATGATTATGATGGTGTGACTCAAGTTCATGGGCTCAGACCACAACTTGAATCAAAGAATTTAATTGGATTGACTGATAGTCATCATGTTCAATTTAATGTCTTAATGATTGAGGCCGCCAAAAAAGGTGGCGGCTTTGTCGGCTACGATCATGCACGCGATGAAGGCGAGAAGAAACCAATTCCTAAAATTGCCTATGCTACAGGATATCAGCCCTGGCAATGGATGATCGGAACGGGTGTCTATATCGATGATGTCGATGCCGAGTTCTGGTCACGGGCGGTTCGCGAGGTGATCATCGTGACGCTGCTGGTCTTGATCAGTATTGGTATCGGTATGGTTGTGGCTCTTTTTATGTCGCGGCCTTTGCGGGCGATTCGGGACGTTTTGGGTCGGATCAGTGTGGGCGATCTGGCGGTTCAGGTGCCTCATGTCGACCGAACCGACGAGATTGGTGAGATTGCCGAAGCGGTTGCCGGGCTGGCGCTGACCTTGTCCCAGGCGCGGGGCACGGAGCTGGAACTGGAGCGGGAGCGGGCGGTTCGGGATCAGAAGAACGAGCGTTTGTCGGAAGAAGCGACAGCCTTTGCTTCGGCTATGGATGAAGTGGTGGCGTCTTTGAACGCCGCTGCTGCGGCTTTGCATGAGAGGTCTGTTGGATTAAGCAGTGATACCGTTGATGTGACGGATCAGTCTCGGGCCGCCGCTAAGGCAGCACAAGCGGCCTCGATCAGTGTGGATCGGGCTACTCAGGCGACCGAAGAGCTTCAGCGATCGATTGTCGCCGTCAGTCGTCAAGTGGATAGCGCCACTCAGACCTCGGCTCGGGCCGTGGCCGAAACCGCGAATACGACCGGAATTGTCTCGGGGCTGGTTGCCGCCGCCGAGCAGATTGGTGCGGTGGTTGAGCTGATTAAGTCCATTGCCGAGCAGACCAACCTGTTGGCGCTGAACGCCACCATTGAGGCGGCGCGGGCCGGGGAGGCCGGGAAGGGCTTTACCGTGGTGGCTAGCGAGGTCAAGAGCCTCGCTAATCAGACTGCCCGAGCCACCGAGGATATTCAGACTCAGGTCGAGGCGATTCGCACCGCGACCGTCAATGCTATTCAAGCCATCGAGGGGATTGCCACACTGATCAAGGACATCAGCGGGTTAAATGGTGAGGTTGCCAATGCCATCCAGCATCAGGAGGTGGCAACCCAGCAAATTTTCGCCAGCGCCCGCACGGCTTCGGACAATTCGCGCCAAGTGACTCACAGCGTTGAAGGGCTGTCCGCAACCATGGTGGCCACGGGTGAGCAGGTCAAGCTGGTCAATAGCGGCGCCGAAAGTGTGGCGAGTCAATCCATCGTCTTGAAAGATGTGGTTCGACGCTTCGTCGCGGCGGTGAATGCCTGATCGCTGCGGATCAAAGACGGGAGTGTGGAGGCGGGCGGGCGCTCGGCCTTCGGTTCCGCTCGACGATCGAAGGCCGAACCGTATAATGACCGGGGCGTGCCAGAAAGAGGCGCCGTGGCTTGTCCGCTCGGGTGATGGTTTATGATTCTCTTCAACCTCAAATGTTCTTCTGGCCATGACTTCGATATGTGGTTCAGAAATGGCGCGGCCTACGAAACCCGCGTAGCCGGAGCCGTCACATGTCCGGCCTGCGGCAGTGTTGACGTGACCAAAGCGCCGATGGCGCCCCGAATCGCCCGAGGGGGGCGTGAGCCCGAATCGTCTTCGCCTCCGCCTCCGCCTCCGCCTTCGTCCCCACCTTTGGCCGAAATGGCCGGGCAGTTGCGCGCGTTATGCCGAAAGGTTGCTGAGACGTGCGACTATGTCGGAGACCACTTTGCCGAAGAGGCGCGGCGGATTCACTATGGGGAAAGCAAACCTCGAAATATCTATGGGGACGCAAGCCCCAGCGAGGTGGCCGAACTCCGGGATGAAGGCGTGGAATTCCAGCAGATGCCCTGGCTACCGCCGACCAATTCCTGAGACGGTTACCCAATTTTTCGTCTCTCCTATGCGCCTTGGTCGTTGTCATCCGTGGCCCGTGGCCTGTCGCTCTTGATCCCAAAATGTCCGAGTCCTCATCCCCATGATCAAGGTTCTTCACGCCGTTGAAGCCTTCAGCGGCGGTATCGTCCAGTCGATCGCCACTTTGTGCCGAGCCTTGGCAGGAGAGGCGGTGTTTTCGGTTTTGCATGGACAGCGTCCAGACGCGCCGGAAGACGCCCAGGATCAGTTCCCGGATGGAGTTTCCTTCCTGCCTTGGCCGGGGGCTGCCCGTGAGATCGCTCCCCGTCGGGATTATCAGGCCATTCTGGAACTCCGTGCCGCCGTGGAGCGGGTCCGTCCCGATGTCATCCATGCTCATTCCAGCAAGGCCGGGGCCTTGGCCCGTCTGGCCTTCCCGTCTGGGCGCGTGCCGGTGGTCTACTCTCCGCGTGGTTATGCCTTCTTGCGCCAGGACAAGGGCTTGGTCGGGCGCTCGGTGTTTTGGATGATCGAGCGGTCGTTGGGGCTGTTGCCCCATATCACCGTGGGGTGTGGTCTTGGAGAATATGGTTTGGCCCGAGCCGTCAGTGGCCATGCCGTGCTGATTCCCAACATGGTCAATCCCGACGATTTTGCTGAAGCCGCCCGTTCACGACCGGACCCGGATGCCCCCTTGCGCATTGCCATGGCCGGTGGCATTCGGCCTCAAAAGAATTTTCCCTTGTTCCAGGAGATTGCCGATGCTGCTCGGGATCGGCCTTGGCGTTTCCTGTGGATTGGTGACGGCGAGCGTCCCGGAGGCTCGGCGCTGCCGCCCAACGTCGAAATCACCGGCTGGCTGAAGCGGGGCGAGGTGTTGCGGACCATGGCTGGGTGCCATGTTTTCATGCAAACCTCGCTGTGGGAGGGGCTGCCGGTTGCCTTGCTGGAGGGAATGGCGCTGGGACTGGCTGTTCTTGCGCGGCCAGCCGTCGGTAATACGGAGTTGGTGGTGGAAGGTGCCAACGGCTTCCTGTGTGTTGAGCCCGCTGCCTTCGTTGCGGCCCTTGATCAGTGGGACCAGAACCGTAACATGCTGATCGCTATGGGGGATTTCTCTCGCCTTTTGGTCGAGCAAAATCATTCTGTTAATCGTATTATGCCGCGCTGGTCGAGTCTTTATCGCCATTATGAGCGATATTATCGGCATGGCTAGTGGGCTGCGCCCGCCCGGCGTCTGGATGGCCCTGATAAGTCCACATCAAGACTTGATGGCATCAGCCGCCGGCATTCTGGCGACAATGAAGAAGGAGAGATAGGCGTCGGGAAATAGGCTCGACTCGACGATCTCGAAGCCAAGGCCGGACAGGTGCTCGGCGAGGGTGTCCGGTTCCGGTTGCCAACGGTGATGGGGAAGGATGTCCGGGCGCCACATGGCACAGGCCGGGTGGGGGAGGTACAGATACAGGGTGCCGCCTGGTGCCAGCGTTCGCCGCCATTCTAACAGAGCGTTTTGCCAGTGTTCCAGGTGCTCCAGGCAGTGGGACGAGAACACATAGTCAAGGCTGCCGTCTGCCGCCTTGAGGCGGTAGGCGTTTTCATCGGGGCTGTCTTCCACGGGATGGGCTCCGGGAAATGGCCAGCGTCCGGCGCCGACATCGACGCCGCGCCCTCGGCAATAACGCCGGGCGTGGTAACGGCAAAAAGCCGCAGCCTCGCCTTGGTGCAGATAGCCGGGGTAGGCGGCTGAGACCCGGAAATAGCGGGGCGAGGCGCGGCGGGCAAACCAACTCTGAATCAGGTCGATCAGCGCCAATCCCGGTGATACCGCCAGAGTCAGCAAGGTTCTGAGCTTGGTCATGGGCGGGGCTCCTTGGGCGGCAGCAGGTCTTTCAGCGCGAGCCCGACCACAGAGTCGGGAGACACCCCCGAGAGGCATTCGGCGGCGCTGGGGCAGGATGGATCACGGTGCAGGTCGGGGTAGCAGGGGGCTCGCCGATGGGGGCAAAGGTTGGGGTCAGCGGCTAGTCGCCAGCGATGTCCGGTCAGGCGTGCCGCCGGGTCGGTGCTGCCGAAAATGGCGACCACCGGCGTTCCGACTCCCAAACCAAGATGCATGATGCCGTTGTCGCAGGCGATCAGCACGGTCGCATGGGCCACAGCTGCCGTGGTTTCGGTGAGAGAGAGGCGGCCCATGAGATTCAGAATGCCGAGCTTTGATGGTGACTCATCAGGGCTCGCCGGTATCATACCGGCGAGCCCTGATATTGACACATCGCCGGTATCGGGCCGCGACGGCGGCCCCGCGTCCTCGTGGACGCGAAGCCCCCGTGTGACTTTAGGGGGGCGCGGATGCGCCCGCCCGGCGTCTGAGGGCAGCCTTGATGAGTCACCATCAAGGCCCGATGGTATCACACTTGAAGCTTCCGAACGGCTGTCGGGAGCAGAAAGTGAACGGGAGAGCCCTCGGATGATCTGATCTCCGATGGGGCGTTCGTCGTGGGAGCCCAACAGCATGAAGATCGGGGCGACACCCGTCTTGGTTTCCATCTGTTCAGCCAATTGGTTGATCAATTGGCTCCAATGGTCGAGTGGCCAGCGGCGAATGCGCGATGTGGCCCAGGGGGCGAGGCCCACCAGAGGTCGGTGGTCGGAGAGAGCGAGGGTTGCCATGAGGGCGGCTCCGCCATCTGCCGGCAGGCGTGGTGGCAGGCGCGGGAGTTGGGATTCGGTGGGGGGAGCGACGCTGGCGTGGCCAGAGGTTCGGTTTACGAGCGCCTGGGCACAGGCCAAGGCCCCATCGGTGTAGTGGGGGCCAGTGATGGGGCCGCGCTCGCCTGTGGCGGTCTCCAGCCAAGTGCTGGGATCCAGGCGGATGATCCCCCCCGGAACGCCGCCCGGCCAGCGGATCAGCGTTAGTAAGCCCGCAAGTCCCAGACGAGGCACCAGCAAGCGTTGGCCGGTGGCGGTCAGCCGGTTAACGGTGGCGATCATATCGGCCCAACTGGCGCTGGTTAGCCACGAATCGGCTCCTCCCTCCAGCAGCGGCGGCAATGCCGTTACCACTGTGACCGGCCCCAGCGGTGCCAGCAGGCGCAGGGCTGGCGAGATCATCAGGGCGTCGCCGATGCCAAGGCAGCGGTCGAGTAGCACCACGGTCCCGGCATCCGGTGCCGAGCGGGGTGGGGCCTGACCGGCCATCAAAGACCGGCGCGCCGCCAAGGATCGGCGGGCCGTCAGAGTCAGCACCAGGATGGCGCGCAAAATAGCGGTGGCCAGCCGTTTGGCGGCAAGGCCCAACCGATAGCCGGGATAATCACGCATCTCCGATTCGAACCCGTCCATGGTCGATGAGAGCCGAAAGCCGCTCGATTAGCGCCCGGTGTTGGCGGTCGGCGTCTCGTCGCCGGGTTTGGGCGAAGGCGTGGACGGTGTTTCGGGCTATCGCTGCTGTCTGATAGGCCGGGCCGAAGGCCTGGATCCAGGCTTCGGGGGATCGATAATCGGCAACCCGCCACTGGGATCCCGGCACATTTTCGGGGAGCCCGCCGACGCCGCTGGCCAGCACCGGCACACCATGGCCTTGGGCTTCCAGCGCAACCCGGCCATAGGCTTCGGCAACCTGGGATGGCATCAGCATCAGCCGCAATCCGCCGTACAGACGGTCTGGTGCGCGCTCCCATGGGGCCACGATGACGTTGGGGGGAACATCGCTCAGGGTGGCTTGCCGGGTGTGAACCCGAAAGCGTAGGTCGGGGAAGCGCCGGGCCAGTGCCCGCACAATCAGGCCGCCCTTGTCGGCCCCGTCACCGGCCATGCCGACCAGATCGCCGGGCGCCAGCGGGGTTTCGGCAACGGGAGTGCGTGGGAAGACCACCAAAGCATCCCGATTGCAGGTTGCGCGAATCCGTTCGGCCATAAAGCTGGAGTTGGCCACCACCAGATCCGCTCGCCGCAGGGCTTGCCGGTTTTCCCGCCGGAACAGACAGACGAATGGCCACAAGGCCAGGCGGTAAGCCGCTTTGGCCATCCGGCGCAGGCCCGATTCGTTGTTGGGCCATTGGTCCCAATAGGCCACATCACGCATGAAATAGGCCACCGGGACGGGCTCGGGCAGAGCATTGATCAGAGTCGGCGCTACCAAGGATTGGGCCATCACCAGCCGCGAGCCCTGAGCGAGGGCGGCACCAGCCCGCAGTTGCTTTCGCTGCCGCGCCAGCGCCACCAACGGCAAGGGGCGCAGCCGATCGGGCGGGTCAAACCCGCCGTCGGTCACGGTGCAGCGCAAGCCGGGGCGCGCTTCGGTCAGTTCGGCGAGGACTTCGGCAATGGAATGCTCGGCACCACCCCAGCGTTGGGCAAACTGGCGGGTCACGAGCAGGACGTCAGCGGGCGTCATGGCGGCAACTTGTCACAAGGTCGCCGTGACCATACGATATCCCGGCCCTCTCTCGCCACGCTTAATGGTGTTCGGAAGGCCATTGGCCGCAGCAACCGGGTTCCCTTCATGCCCACCGAGATTTTACTGATCGTCAATTCCGTGTTCGGCGCCCGCAAGGCACCGGGCTTTCGGCCTTATCAACTGGTTCGGTTCGGAACCTGTTGGCCTCGAGTGATCGCCCGAGGTGCGGCGGTGGAGCACGAGCCCATGCATTTTCCGTTGCCGGGCCGCTCGTTGATTCCCCGTGGTCTCAATTTCATGCGGATCAAGCTGCTGCCGGGGTTGCCGGCTCGGGAGATCGAGCAGGGATTGTTTGATCGCTTGTGTCTTTGGCAAAGCCGGCGGCTGAAGGAAACGCCCCGGCTGGTTCACCTATGGGACCATTTGCCGTTGACGGCGGCCTATTGGAAGGCGCGGGGAGTGCCGGTGCTGGTGGATTTGCACATGGCCCACCCGCGCTGTTACCAGCCGTTGGTGGCGGCGGGGCGAATCGAGGCGGCTTCGGTGGGGTCGCTGGAAGATCCCGCTGCCGACCGCTGCATCGCCCTGGCTGATCTGCTGGTGTGTCCGTCGGTGTTTGTGCGCGATAGTTTGCCCGAAGTGGATCAGGCTCGCGCCGTGGTGATTCCGTTCGGGGCCGATGCCGTACCCGCCGTGCCCGTCCGCGCCGATCGCACCGGCCCGGTGCGGGTGCTGTTTGCCGGAAACATCAATCAACGCAAGGGAGTGCCGTTTTTGTTGGCGGCTTGGCGGGCGTTGGCGCTGCCGCCGGATCAGGCCGAGTTGGTGTTGTGCGGCCGGCAGTTTGCCGAAGCCGCCGATTGGGTTCGTCAGGCCCCCCCTGGAGTCCGTTTTGCCGGTTTCCAGGCCGATATGGCCCCCTATTTTGCCGAAGCTGATCTTTTCGTTCTGCCCAGTCTGATGGAAGGGTCGGCTAAGGCGGTTTACGAGGCCATGGCGGCGGGTCTGCCGGCCGTCGTTACACCCCACACGGGCTCGGTGATCGAGGACGGCGTGGATGGTTTGGTGGTGCCGCCTGCCGATGCCGGCTCGCTGGCCGATGCCCTGCAGCGCCTAATTTCCGATCGGGCCTTGCGGGAGCGTTTGGGGGATCGGGCCCGGCAGACTGCCCAACATTATAGCTGGGAGGCCTATGCACGGGCGGTGGCCGGATTGTATGACCGCTGGCCGGTCTCCGCCGGAGCCGGTTCTGCCACTCCTGTTGTTCCTGCTGCCGTCAGCACCGAGGCCGCCACGACTTATTTTGGGCATATGGCGCCCCGTCCGCTGCTGTCTAAGGTTCGGATGCTGGCGGACCACGGGCGGCTGGCGGTCAAGGCATGGCCCCGGCGGGTTGATACTGCCGGGGCCTGGCTGCGGTTTCCATTTTACCATCATGTGTTCGATGACGAGCGCCGGGGGTTTGCCCGTCATTTGGACAGCATGCGTAATTATGGTGAATTCATCGGCTTGGATGACGCCGTTCGGTTAATTGAAGAGAAAACACCGCTGGATGGCCGCTATTTGTGTCTTGGCTTTGACGATGGTTTCCGTTGCGGCTTGACGGGAGCCTTGCCAATTTTGGCCGAGCGGTCGATTTCGGCGGCGTTTTTCATCGTATCGGGTCTGGTATCGGAGCAAGCCGACGATTGCACCGCCGAGCACCGCCGTTTCTTTGGTCCTGGTCGCCGCCCTGTGCCGTTTTTGACCTGGGATGATTGCCGGACATTATTGGCTGCGGGCATGACCATCGGCTCTCACAGTGCCAGCCATCGCCCTTTGATTAAGCTGGGCGATGCCGAGGCTCGAGACGAGCTGGCCGTGTCAAAAGCCGCCATCGAGGCAGCCTTGGGGCGCTCCTGTGACCATTTCTGTTGTCCATGGGGTAAGCCCGACCGTGATTTCAAAACCGGACGCGATCCCGAAACGGCTCGGGCCTTGGGTTATCGTTCGTTCCTGACCACCAAATATGGTTCGATGCATCCAGGAGACTCGCCTTTCGCAATCCGGCGGGTTGGGTTGGTGGCGCGTTTTGGCGTCTATCAGTTGCGATATTTTTTATCATTGTGATTAAGACGCGCTTTTCCGGAGGGAGTGCAGGCGTTTTGCCCGCTTCACGTTCACAAAAGAAGCGGGCAGGATGCCCGCGCTCCCAGGATGGTCTTTTTTCGCCTCTATCGGTGCCACTGGAACAGGGCGGCGCCGGCGGTGAGGCTATTTTGTGCGGCCAGGATGATGTCGGCGATGGCCTGTTGGACGTCGGCGGCATAATGGTCATAGCCGATGCCGCTGAAAATGCCCCCCATGGTGCCGCCGAAAATGGTCATGGCGGTGACGATGCCGCTGTGTTCGGTCATATCGCCGGCCACCACGGCTTGACCGCTGCCGACTGATGTGTCGATCACCGTTTCGACGAACACTTGTTCCCCGATGACGTAAAGCAGTGTGCCACCGGCCAAAACGCCCACCAGGACCGTGATCACTTTGGGCAGGGTCAGATGATAATCATCGGCCCATTGCGATGGCGCCTTGGCCGGCTGGTCTTGGGCATAGACGGGAAGGGCCGTTGTCAGCAGAGACACGAGGATTGCCAGAGAGAATCCGAAAGTTTTCATGGTTCCAGCCTCCCCACACGACATCCCCCGCGACATTGGCGTTGGGGATTGGTTTTCGGTGGCTTGGCGCAATATGGTGATCGCATTGCAAAAAGTCATGGCAGGGGGATGCGCAAGGTGTTTGAAATCGGTGGGACGCACGCGCCATATAAGTCCACCTGAGGCGAGGTTCGCACAGGTGCCTTGCAGAGGGGCCCCGTCGCTCAAGAGACGCGTTCGGCGTTTCGGTTATCGCGTGGGCCATGGGGTTTAGCCCGGCGGCCATCCGTTGGCGGGGCGTCGACGGAAGGAAGCGCATGCGCAAGATAGTGTCGCTCTTGGTCCTGGTGCTGGGGGGAGGCGCGGCGGTGGCGCTGTGGGGCGTCCCAGATCTCCATGCGATTCTGGCCCATCCGACTGGGGCCAGTCCGGCGGCGCCGCCCGCTGGGGCTGGTGCGGCAGCGCACCAAGCTTCAACTCCGGCCTCAGTCCCGATTCCGGTGGAAGCGGTGCGCGCGACTCGCCGCGATGTGCCGATCCGTCTGTCGGGGCTTGGCAATGTCCAGGCTTACAACACCGTCACCATTCGACCTCAGGTGGATGGGCAGTTGGTCCAGATTGCCTTTACCGAGGGGCAAGCGGTTCATGCTGGTGAGGTGTTGGCGCGGATCGATTCTCGAGCCTTTCAGGCCGCGCTGGATCAGGCTCTGGCTAAAAAGGCCCAGGACGAGGCGCAGTTGACGAATGCTCGAGCCGATCTTCAACGCTATGCCGGTTTGGTCGCCCACCAGTATTCATCTCAGCAACAATACGACACCACCCGCGCTCAGGTTGCCCAATTCGAGGCAACGGTGCAGGGGGATCAGGCGGCGGTGGAAAATGCCCGTGTGCAGTTGGGCTATACCACCATCACGGCGCCGTTGGATGGCCGGGCGGGGATGCGCTTGGTCGATCAAGGCAATATCGTTCATGCCAGCGATCCCGGCGGAATCGTGACCGTGACGCAGTTGCGGCCCATTTCGGTGGTGTTCACTTTGCCCGAAGATGCTGTGCCCCAGTTGCTTAAGACCATGGCGGCATCACCGCCGCCGGTCGCGGTGTTGAGCCGGGACGGCAAAGAGACACTCGACCAAGGACAACTGACGCTGTTGGACAACCAGATCGACCAGACCACCGGAACCATTCGCTTGAAGGCAACCTTGCCCAATCAGGCCGGGCTGCTGTGGCCCGGTCAGTTTGTCAATGTGCAGGTGTTGGTGGAAACCCGGCAACAGGCGGTGACGGTGCCAGCGCCCGCAGTGTTGCGAGGTCAGCAGGGCGCCTATGCCTATGTGGTCAAGAGCGATCACTCGGTGGAGATGCGCCCCTTGACCGTGGGCCCGTTCTCCGGCGGTGTTGCGGTGATCGAAAAGGGCATTAGCGACGGTGAGATGGTGGTCACTGCGGGCCAGTACCGGTTGCGACCGGGGGTGTTGGTGGACATCAAGGCCCCCGAGGCCGCCGCCGCTCCCGCCACGAAAGCAGGGCAGCCGGGATGAGCATTTCGACCCCTTTCATTGAACGTCCCATCGCTACGACGCTATTGATGGCGGCGGTGTTGTTGGGCGGCGTGGTGGCGTTTCCTTTGCTGCCGGTGGCACCGTTACCGCAGGTGGATTTCCCGACCATCCAGGTTTCAGCCTCATTGCCGGGTGCCGACCCCCAGACCATGGCGTCGTCGGTGACGACACCCTTGGAGCGGCAGTTCTCCCAGATTCCCGGCGTCACCCAGTTGACGTCCAGCAGTGTCTTGGGCGGTTCCTCGATTACCCTGCAATTCGACCTGGACCGCAACATTGATGCCGCCGCGCTGGATGTGCAGGCGGCCATCAACGCCGCCAGTGGTCAATTGCCGAAAGACCTGCCGTCTTCGCCGACTTATCGCAAAGTCAATCCCGCCGATTCACCGATCATGGTGTTGGGCGTGAATTCCGAGACCTTGCCGATTACGGAGGTCGATGACTATGCCGATACGGTCTTAGCACAGCAGATCAGCCGTGTTCAGGGGGTTGGGCAGGTCTCCATTGGTGGTGAGCAAAAGCCGGCGGTCCGCATCCAGGTTGACCCGGCTAAAATCTCGGCCCTTGGCTTGAGCCTCGAAGACCTGCGCGGCACCATCGCCACCGTGACCGCGAATGCTCCCAAAGGTGCCATCGACGGGGAACATCGGAATTTTACGCTCTACGCCAACGACCAGCTCATCACTGCCGAGCCTTGGAATGATGCCATCGTCGCCTACCGAAATGGCGGACCTGTGCGAATCCGTGATATTGGGCGGGCGGTGGACGGTCCCGAGAATATCAAGTCCGCTGCCTGGCAGAATGGCCGGCGGGGCGTTTACCTGATTATCTACAAATTGCCGGGCGCAAACGTGATCGAAACGGTGGACCGCATTAAGGCGGCGCTGCCGTTGCTCCAAGCCTCGATTCCGCCATCAGTGACTGTCCAAACCATCATCGACCGGACCATCACCATTCGGGCTTCGGTCAGTGACGTGGAGTTTACGCTGGTTTTGACCATCTTCTTGGTGGTGGGCGTAATTTTTCTGTTTTTGCGCAATGTTTGGGCGACCCTGATTCCCGGAATCACCGTACCGTTGGCCCTGACGGGAACCGCCGGTCTGATGTACGTATCCCATTACAGTCTCGATAATTTGTCACTGATGGCTTTGACCATTTCGGTCGGATTTGTGGTCGATGATGCGATTGTGATGCTGGAAAATATTTATCGCCATCTGGAATCCGGCCTTTCACCGATCAAAGCCGCGATCAAGGGCGCAGGAGAGATCGGCTTTACAATCATGTCGATCAGTATTTCACTGGTAGCAGTGTTTATTCCTGTACTGTTGATGTCGGGGATTATCGGCCGGTTGCTGCGTGAATTTGCCCTAACGGTGTCTATGACCATTCTGGTCTCGCTGATTGTTGCCCTCACCTTAACCCCGATGATGTGTTCGCGGGTGCTGCGGAACGAACATCATGTCACCCATGGTCGGCTGTATCGGTTTTTCGAGGCCGGCTTTGACGCGATGCTCAATGGCTACCAGAGCGTGTTGGATCGGGTGCTGCGGCATCAGCGGGTGACGTTGGTGGTGTTTGTTGCGACCGTGATCGGTACGGTGGCGCTTTATGTGGTGATTCCCAAGGGATTTTTCCCGCAACAGGATACGGGGGTGCTATTCGGCATTTCGGACGCAGCCCAGGATGTCTCGTTCCAGGCCATGAAAGAGCGGCAGTTGGCCCTAGCCGAAGTGATTGCTCGTGATCCTGATATCGCCAACTGGACCGCGAATGTCGGCACTTCGGGCTCTCAGACTATGAATAATGGCCGATTTTTCATGGGCCTGAAGCCGCGTTCCGAGCGTACAGCCTCCGCCGACCAGATCATTAACCGCTTGCGTCAAAAGCTGGCGGCGGTGCCGGGGGTGGTGCTGTATCTTCAGGCGCCCCAGGATGTCAATGTCGGGGGCCGGTTGAGCCGGACTCAGTATCAATATACCTTGGTGGATGCTAACCTAGATGAGCTGAACGAATGGGCGCCCAAAATGATGGAGCGGTTGCGGACCTTGCCGCAGCTTCAAGATGTGGCCACCGATCAGCAAACCAACGGCGCAACTTTAACATTAACGATTGATCGGGATCAGGCCGCCCGTTTCGGAATTCAGCCGCAGGTTATTGACGATACTTTGTACGATGCTTTTGGGCAACGCCAAGTCGCTCAATACTTCACACAGCTTAACAGTTATCATGTGGTTCTGGAAGTTTTACCGGAAATGCAGAGCAATCCGGCGGCTCTTGACCGCGTTTACGTCAAATCGCCGATCTCTGGGCAACAGGTTCCACTTTCAACATTTGTTCACTATGATGCAGCGCCGGTTAATCTGTTGTCAGTCAGTCATCAAGGCCAGTTTCCAGCGGTTACGCTGTCTTTTAATCTGCGGCCAGGGGTGGCTTTAGGGCAGGCGGTGGATGCTATTGCCGAGGCTGAACGGGCCTTGGGCAAACCGGGGACGTTGGTTGGAACCTTTCAGGGAACGGCTCAAGCCTTCCAGTCGTCATTGTCTACTCAGCCCTATTTGATCTTGGCCGCTCTGGTGGCGGTCTATATTATTCTTGGTGTTCTTTACGAGAGCTTCATTCATCCCTTAACCATTTTGTCAACTTTGCCTTCGGCGGGGGCTGGCGCCTTGCTGTTTCTGATGCTGTTTCACCAGGATATGTCGGTGATTGCTCTGATCGGGATTTTGTTGCTGATCGGCTTGGTTAAAAAGAACGGCATCATGATGGTCGACTTCGCGATCTCGGCCCAGCGCCGGGATGGTTTGGACCCGGTTCAAGCGATTCGCCAAGCCTGTCTGCTCCGTTTCCGCCCGATCATGATGACCACATGCGCAGCTTTGTTGGGAGGGCTGCCGTTAATGTTGGCGTCGGGCACCGGCTCGGAGTTGCGCCAGCCGCTGGGGGTGGCGATGGTTGGCGGTTTGCTGATCAGTCAGGCTTTGACCCTGTTTACGACTCCGGTGATTTATCTGGCGTTCGAGCGGTTGACCGCTCGGCGTCAAGCGAGGCTCCTGCGGAAACGGGCGGCATTGGGATTGGACCCTTTGAAGTCTTGACCTTAAGCCTCAAGACAGCAGAGGGAAACGCCAAGGGTTCAAAGGGCCGCCCGGCCCTTTGCGGGTGTGGGCAGAACCCACGAAAAGCCTTCGTAGAGAGGCTGTCGGCCTTATTTGCTGGCCTCGCGAACCGCCCATAAGGTCCGTCGCGCGATTTCCGAGGCGGTGTTCTTGGCCGCGATGGCATCGCTGGCGTGGGCGTTGCTGTCGCCCGCAATTTTCACGGTTTCGTCGGCGGCTAGTGCGGCCCGTTCCGCTGCCATGGCAGCCTTGCGCAAGGTGCTCTCGGCAATCGAACCCCGTTTGACATCCAACAGGGCGGCGGCGGCGGCCATCAGAAAGGCCAGGGTTTCCGCTGCTTTTCGCGCCGGATCACCGCCCGCCCGGTCGGCGGATCGTCGGAGCGCGGCTCGGCTGACATCCATGGCCGCCTTGGCAAACAGACGGGCATCCTCCACATGACCAAGGGCGATCCGGGACGCCAGTTGATTGGCGGCAGATTGTCCTTTCAGCATGATCGCCAGGGCCTTTTTGGCCTGAATCGCCTTGCTGGTAGCCTCTTTGGCCATGTCGAGGGAGCCCTCGCAGTCAGCGGCCTTGGCCGACGAAAAGGCTGCCTCCATGGCATTGCCAGCGTCCAGGGCGGCCTTCGCGGTAAAGGCCACCACCGAATCCATTGAAGCTTCTATCGCCACACCATTCACCCGAAAATCATCGACCAAGCCCCCAGGCTCGGCACCATCGCTGCTTTTGGCGGATACACTACACCTTGGGGCGCCATCAAGTCGATGATCCCGGTTCTGCTGGCTTGGCCGCAACTCTGGACCCGATGGGCACTCTCCTATAAAAGCGCAGCGTAACACTCTCTAACGCGGGCGATCCCATGCTTGACCTTCGTGCCATCCGCGACGATCCCGCCGCCCTGGACCGGGCGATGGCCCGGCGGGGCTTGGCGCCGCAATCGGCGCGCATTCTCGATCTCGACAGCCGCCGCCGGGCGGCGCAAACCCTGTTGCAGGAGTTGCAGCAGCGGCGGAACGAGGCTTCCAAGGAAATCGGAAGCGCTCGCAAGGCTGGGCGCGACGTGGAGTCGTTGCTGGCCGAGATGGCCGCGATCAAAGAGCGGCTGCCCCAGGCTGAAGACGAAGAGCGAGGCGCCGGGGCTGAGTTGGACCAGATCCTCGCCAGTTTGCCCAATCCACCGGCCAGCGATGTTCCCGAAGGGCCCGACGAAAAGCATAATGTCGAGCTTCGTCGAATCGGCACGCTGCCGGCGATTGAAACGCCGCGAGAGCATTTCGAATTGGGCGAGCGGCTCGGTTTGATGGATTTCTCTGGAGCGGCGGCGCTGTCAGGGGCGCGTTTCACCGTGTTACGGGGCCCGTTGGCTCGGCTGGAGCGGGCGCTGGGTCAGTTCATGCTGGACCTGCACACCACCGAGCATGGCTATACCGAGGTCAGTCCGCCCTTGATGGTTCGTGACGCCGCTCTGTTTGGCACCGGCCAATTGCCAAAATTCGCCGAAGATCTGTTTCAAACCACCGCCGGTCTCTGGCTGATCCCCACCGCCGAGGTGCCGTTGACCAATTTGGCCGGTGACCGAATTCTGGACCTGGAAGACCTGCCGTTGCGCCTCACCGCCTTGACGCCGTGCTTCCGGGCCGAAGCGGGGGCCGCTGGCAGGGACACGCGCGGCATGATCCGGCAGCATCAGTTCTGGAAGGTGGAACTGGTCAGTCTGACCAGCCCTGACCAGTCGGTGGCCGAACATGAGCGCATGGTCGGGTGTGCTGAAACCGTGCTTCAGCGGTTGGGATTGCCGTATCGCACGGTGGCGTTGTGTACCGGCGACATGGGGTTCTCGTCGCGGAAGACCTATGACATCGAGGTCTGGTTGCCTGGCCAGAATACGTATCGAGAAATCTCCAGCTGCTCCAACTGCGGTGACTTCCAGGCTCGGCGGATGAAGGCGCGCTGCCGTCCTCGCGGAACCAAAGAGACCCGCTATCTTCATACCCTGAACGGCTCCGGGGTCGCCGTCGGACGGTGCTTGGTGGCAATCATCGAGAACGGCCAGCAACCCGATGGCTCGATCGTGATCCCCGAGGTGTTGCGGCCTTATCTGGGTGGGCAGGAGCGCATAACCCGTGCCGTTTAAGCAGCCCCTCGATTTGTCCCGCGCCCGCATTCTGTTGTCGAACGATGACGGGATTCTGGCGCCGGGGCTGGCGGTCCTGGAACAGATCGCTCGCACACTTTCGGATGATGTGTGGGTGGTGGCCCCGGAAACCGAGCAATCGGCCTCCAGCCACTCCTTGACATTGCATCGGCCCTTGCGTTTACGCGAAATTAATCCCCGTCGTTTTGCCGTGGATGGCACACCCACAGACTGTACGTTGCTGGCGATCAACATGATCATGGGGGATCGCAAGCCGGATCTGGTGTTGTCGGGGGTTAATTTCGGTCGGAATGTCTGCGACGACGTGACCTATTCCGGGACGGTGGCGGTGGCCATGGAAGCCACCCTGCTGGGGGTGCCGGCCATTGCCTTCAGCCAGTCGGTGGATGCCGATGGCGGTATCGATTGGGCGACGGCTTTGGAATGGGGGCCGGGATTGGTGCGGCGATTGGTGGCGACCCCCTGGCCCGAGACGGTGTTGATGAATGTCAACTTTCCGCCTTGTGCTCCGGGGGCTGTGACCGGGGTGCGGGTGGTGCCCCACGGCAAGCGTAAGATCGGTGACGCCTTGTGCCAGCGGATGGATCCGCGCGGTCGGGCTTACTACTGGATCGGGCCGCTGACCGAAGTCGATGTGATCGAGCCCGGCACGGACTTGGGGGTTTTGTCCGACGGCGGGATTTCGGTTACGCCATTGCATCTTGATTTGACCCACGGGCCGACCGTCGCCTCCCTGGGGCAAGCTTTGGCGTGACACCGGCGAGCTATAACGATGACACACTGCCGGTATCGGGCCGCGACGGCGGCCCCGCGAGGGGCTGGCGTGGTCAGGCTAGCGCGTGTATACGGTGGGACAATCGGTTTTAAGCGGGAGGAGTCGTGGCCCGTTCGTTTCGTGCCCTTGCTACCGGGGTTCCCGCTGGGGCTCTTGCCGGGATTTCTATTGGACGTCCCGTTGGATCCCGATGGTTCGTCGCGTTGGCTTTGGCTGCCTTGTGGGCTGTGGCCGGCTGCGCGCAGTCAGAGGCGCCGCCACCGCCGGTTGAGAGCGACAGTTGGAGTGCCTCGTCTGGCACACCTTCAGATATGCAGTCGATTACGGTTTCCCATGGCGATTCGCTGTATTTGATCGCCAAACGCTACGCCGTGCCGATGCGGGAACTGATTGATCTCAATCACCTTAAGCCGCCCTATCAGCTCGAGCCCGGACGGCGCTTGATGCTGCCCAATACCCACACCTACACCGTGGTGCCAGGTGACCGGCTGTCGGTGTTGGCCCAACGGTTCCACGTCGAGACCGCCGAACTGGCACGGATCAATCAGCTCGCTCCGCCTTACGTCATTAGGGTCGGGCAGTTGTTAGTGCTGCCGGGAGGGCCGCTTGGCCCCCAAGCTGCGCCTCCGGGGGGCGGGCCAGGGATGGGGGAGCCTTCACCTTCAACTCATGGCTCGACCTCAGCGATTCGGACGGCAGCCCTTCCGCCGCCATCGGCCTTACCACCATCGTCGTCACCCTCACCCTCACCCTCACCCTCACCATTGCCGCCGCCACCGCAATCTTCATCTCCGCAAGCATCGTCGCTACCACCGCCGCCACCGCCGCCTCGGCGTCCGCCTTCTGGAGCAGCGCCTTCGCCCGTGGCCATACCATCCCCCACTTCGGCTCCGCCGGTTCCATCGGCTGCGGCGCCTGCCGTTCACCATCGGGACTCTGCTGCTGGGGCTGCGGTGGCTTCGGCTCGGGGGGGGGCTCATTACCTGTGGCCTGTACAGGGTAAGATCATCTCCGGTTTCGGTGACAAGCCCGATGGCCGCCATAATGACGGCATCAATATCGAGGCTGGGCGCGGAACCGCCGTGGTGGCGGCAGACTCCGGCGTTGTGGCGTATTCGGGGAATGAGCTACGGGGCTATGGCAATCTGCTGCTGATCCGTCACTCGGACGGGTATATGACCGCTTATGCCCATCTGGATCGGGCGTTGGTCGAACGGGGAGCCACAGTTCAGCGTGGCGAGAAGATTGGCATCGTCGGGGCAACCGGCAGCGTGACCGAGCCGCAATTGCATTTCGAGGTTCGTCGCGGCAGCCAGGCGGTGGACCCGGCTGACTTCCTGGGACCGTCCCATTCGGGGTGACGGACTGGCGCGATCGCAGAGGCTGCGGCATGTATGTATCGCTTCACATCAGTCTTTGGTTCGTCGTCTTTGCGGCGTTCCTGATTGCGGTTGTTTGCTATTGGCTGGGCCGACGGGCCGAGCGGCGGGAATGGATGGAGCGGTTGGGGCGGCGGTAGCGCGGTCCCGGAGGGCTTTGCCCTACACCCGCAAAGGGTCCGTCTTGATGAGTCAACATCAAGGCTGCCCGCAGACGTGTCAACGTCCAAGGCCATTGGTATAAGGCGGAGCCCTGCGAAGACAAAAAGGGCGGCTCTATCTTCCCCCCTGCCCGGCAAACAAACGCCGAGCATGGGCCGCATCCGCTCGAATCCCCGCCTTTAAAGCCTCAAGGCCGTCAAACCGCTGCTCGGGGCGCAGATAGTCAATCAATTGCACCCGCAAATACCGGCCATAAAGGTCTTCATCCACATCGAACAGATGAACCTCCAGGCGCTCTCCCACCCCATCCACGGTCGGACGGCGCCCTAAATTAGCCACCCCTTCCCGCCAAACCGGGCTCGAGCCGGAATCAATCGCGGCCCGAACCGCATAAACACCGTAGGCTGGGCGTAAGTAATCATGCAGTTGGATGTTGGCGGTGGGAAACCCTAGGGTTCGGCCCAACCGTTGACCCGCCTCGACCCGACCTTCGATTTCCCAGGCCCGTCCCAACACCAGAGCCGCCTCTTGAGGACGCCCCTGTTCCAGCGCCCGCCGAACCCGGCTCGACGACAACACCTCACCCTCAGCATCTCGCATCAAACCGGCGCCCGTGACTCCGAACCCGTGCTCCTGCCCCAAACGCGCCAAAGTGGCCATATCGCCGGCCCGATTGTGGCCAAAGCGGAAGGCCTCACCGGCCACCACATGACGCACCCCCAACCCTCCGACCAACACCTCTGAAACAAAATTTCCGGCGTCACGACAGAGAAAAGAGGCTTCGAAATGGATAATCACCAAGAGATCAATCCCAGCGGCTTCCAGCAACCGCTCCTTGATCCGTAACGGGGTAAGTCGAAACGGCTGGGCTTCCGGGCGAAACACACGACGAGGATGAGGTTCAAAGGTCAGAACCGCAAGGGGGGCCCCTATGGCACGGGCGATCTCGGCCCCTTGGCCGATCACCGCCAAATGGCCCCGGTGCAAACCATCGAAATTGCCGAGCACCGTCACGGCGCCACGCGCTGTTTCAGGGAGATGAAGATAACTTCTGAACAGCCGCATCCTGCACATTCCCCTCGCGTCCGGCACCGGATCCGGTATCACCGACCGGCCATGACGCCCGGTCGGTGCCCCGGCCCAGAGAACGAACCCGGTTCCCTGCACTCAAGATCATCGTGCTTTCACGTTGAGGCATGAAAGCCTTCCCACAGCCTTAGAGCAAGCATGCACAAAACCACACTCGCAACCCGAGGGCCGGGACCGCGCCACTGACATGGCTTGGCGTCAGAACTCAGCCTCGACGGATGAGCCCCACCAAGACCCAAGGATTAGCTGCCGCGAACCGGCACCATCACCACGGCTTCACCGTCGATCACCACGGTTTCCCCAACCGTACAAACGGTCTTCAGGGTGACCCGCTTCTTTTCCGGGACGATTTCAGTGATGGTCGCCCGCGCAACCACGGTATCTCCGACTCGCACAGGGGCCTTAAACTTCAGCGTTTGGCTGATGTAAATGGCGCCCGGCCCCGGCAGCCGCGTGCCCAGCACCGTGGAAATAAAGCCCGCCGACAACATGCCATGAGCGATCCGGCCCTTGAACATGGTTGCTGCGGCATACTCTTGATTCAAGTGAACCGGGTTGGTATCGCCAGAAATCCCGGCAAACATCACGATATCGGTATCGGTAATGGTCTTGGCATAGACCCCGGTCATTCCAACCGACAAGTCTTCCAAGTAATAACCATCCAATCCCGACAGATTTTGCTTAGTATCAGTCATCTGACTTCCTCTGGTTTAATCCCTTTCGGGCGACAAAAGCGCAGGTTTTGCTTGAAAACAGCACCAACGTGGGGGCACGGGACCGTAACAGAAATTGCCAGGAGGCAAAAGCTGAATCTATCATACCGGCGATATCGTCGGTCCTCGGGCTGCGACCGCAGCCCCGCGCGCCCATGCGCGCGAAGCCAAGGGCGCGGATGCGCCCGCCCGGCGTCTGAGGGCAGCCTTGATGAATCACCATCAAGGCTCGATGGTATAACACATCGCCGGTCCTCGGGCTGCGACGACGACTCCCGGAACAACCAGAGCCGGACGCGAAAACATCAAGGCTGCGAAGGGACGAATATAAGCCTTTTGAATAGGGGCCAAGGAATACAATAGAGTGGACCAAGGCTGTGACGCCCGTTAGTATTGGGCGGCTCTCAAAAAGCTTACTCCAATCAATAGGTTCAGTGAAAAGATTGTGGTTGCATTTTATACTTGATATCAATCGATAATGAAGAAAATAACGAAAATTATTATCAAATTTTCAAAAGGTGTTGGGGGAAAAAGCATGCCAAACAGGGCAAGGGTGGGGTTAGCATCGATACCAAGGGCGGGCCTGCCTAAATTATGGGCTCCGGCCTTGGCTATGGTCGGGCTTGTTGGGACGTTGTTGAGTCCATCGGTTGGCACAGCGGCGGAATTCACCTGGAGATTTGGGACGAATATCGCGGAAAATAGCCCTAGTTACCAAAAATTGGCTGAGACTGTTCATACCCTCGAGACCGAATCTGGGCAACGGCTTCAAATCGATATCAAACCATTGAATGGTTATGGCCGACCGGCGGAACTTTTACCACTGCTCGATAAGGGCGAAATTGAGGTGGCGTTAATCTCGGTCGGCTATTTTTCCGACCGATTCCGGGCCAATTCGGTCATGGAACTGCCGCTTCTTTATAAATCAGCGGTGAATGGAACCAGAGTTCTGTGGCGTTTTTATCAAGATGGCGACCTGAATCAAGATTTTCAGGGCATCAAAGTGTTGAGCATGTGGATGCTGTCCCCCTACGGCGTCTTCTCCAGCCAACGCCCGGTCGCCACGCTCCGGGACTTCCGGGGGTTGCGAGTTCGGGTGTTCAGCCTGACCAGCGGACGAGCGATGAGCAAGCTCGGAGGAATCCCGTTGAATGTCCCGTCCGACCGGATCGGTGAGGCCCTTGCGGTGGGCGCGCTCGACGCCATCACTTTCAGTTGGGAAAGCATGTCAACCGCCCCCGGTGGTGGCGGCAAGAGGATGGTCGATCAGCTTAAATACCTGCTTGATATCCAATACGCCGCACCGGAACTGGCGGTGGTGATGAAACAATCGGTGTTTGACGCTCTGCCTGCCGACCTGCAAGCTCTGATCAATCAGCACACGGGCCGCGCCCTGTCGTTGGAGATGGCGGCACAACGGGATGCGGCAGACGCAGCGATCAAAGCCCGGTTCATCGCCGATCCTCATTTCGTCGTGACTCATCTGTCGGCAGCGGAATCCACCACAGCCAGCCAAGCCTTGGCTCCGGCTCTAACAGAATGGGCGGCCATGGTCCAAAAGCGGGGGGTCAATGGCGAGGCCCTGTTGGCAAAGGCGCGGGCTCTGGCCGCCAACGGCGGCGGCTCCGAAAGCGAATAAGAATCGTTGTCACTATCCAGTGGTACCGGAGTCGGCGCCGTAACGGCGCCAGCCCGGAGGCGCGAGGATTCGGGGTTGGGGGAAAGAGATGGCGTCTGAAATGAAGGGAACCCTGGGGGTTCGGGGGCGGTTGTTGCTGGGCTTTGGTCTGCTGGCTCTGACCACGGCCCTTGGCGGTGGCGGCGGGTGGTATTTCCTGGCCGATGTCGGAGCGCGCTTCGACGCTGTTCACCGTCATGAATTGCCGATGGTGACGGCGTCTTTGCAATTGGCCCAGCACAGCGAGAAACTGGCTGCTGCCGCCCGACAACTGGCTTCGGTAACCAATCCATCGGCGCTGACCGGCAGCCGCGAAGCCGTCAATGCCAGCAAAGCCGAGGTCCAAACCTCTTTGGAAGCGTTGCGGGGCCTGGATGCCGATGCCGAGCGTTGGGCACGGTTAAAAGCGGTGGTCGACCAGGCCGATAGCCGATTGGCGCGGCTGGATGGATTGGTCAGCCAGCGGTTGACCCTGACCACCGCCCAGGACGAACGGCGACGGGCCCTGTTCGGCGCCCATGACGCCGCATTCAAGGCCTTGAACGCCCTGTCCGAAGACCGGCGCGATCACCTCCAGGCTCAAAGCATGGAAATCCCCAACGACGCCGGGGCGCTGACAGCGGTGGTGTTGCTGTTGGTCGGAACCGAGGTTCCCGTGCAGCAACAGTTCTCGGACGCCATCGAGGCCATTGACCGGGCTGTCACTCTCAGTGTCCGGGCGCGTTCCGCCGACACCGCAGATGCGGTTGAGGCTTTGAAGAGTGAGTTCGCCGCGTTGGTCGAACGAGCGCGCTTTAACGAAGATGTCTTGGAAAATCTGACCTCCAATCCTGCGCCGCGCCAAGCCGTAGAAAGCGTGCTGGTCCTGAGCGAAAACGGTGACGGACTGTTTGATCTGCGGGCGCGCGAGCTGACCGTTGAACAGGAGAGCATGACCGCCACTCGGGAGTTGGCCGCGCTGGTGGATGATCTCGGGGGGCAAGTTGGGGCTCTGGCGGCGGCGGCCCAAAGCGACGCCGACGCAGCCGCAGTAGAGGTGGCCCGAACCATCAAAACCGGCATCATGGCGTTGTTGGCCCTGGTCGGATGCAGTCTGGTGCTGGCCGTGCTGTTCGCTTGGCTCCAGGTTCATCGAGCCATCGTCGTTCCGATCACCGCCCTCAATGCTGTCATGTCCCGGCTGGCTGCCGGTGATCTTGGCGTAGCCATCGATGGTTGTCGGCGGCGGGATGAAATCGGCGACATGGCACGCTCGGTCGAAGTGTTTAAGAACAACGCCGTCGAAAAATGTCGCCTGGACGACGCCGAACGGCACCGCCTTGCCGCCGAACGGGAAGCGTCCGATGCTCAAGCCCGCCGGGACGCAACCGTTGCACAGGAAATCAGCGGGTTGATCGAAGCGGTTTCCGTCGGCGACCTGTCGCGGCGCATGGAGCTAACCGGGAAGGACGGACTTCACCGCACCATGAGCCAGGGCATGAACCGGCTGGTCGAAACCATCGACGCGGTGATCCGCGATCTGACCCGAGTCCTGGGGGCTCAGGCCCAAGGCGATCTCAGCGGGCGAATTGACAAAACCTATCGAGGCTCTTTTCAGACCGTCGCCCAGGATATCAATGCCACCACCGCCAAACTCGCCGAAATGGTCGGCAACGTGGCTTCGGCCACCCGAACGATTTCCGACGCGGCGGCTCAGGTAGCCGCTGGCAGCTGCGATCTTTCCGAGCGCACCGAGCAGCAGGCTGCCGCCTTGGAAGAAACGGCGGCTTCGCTGGAGCAACTGGGAGCCACCGCCCGCACCAACGCCGAGACCAGTCGGCAAGCCAACAAAATGGTCGGAGACGCCCGTTCGGCGGCGGAGCGCGGCAACGTGGTTGCCAATAGCGCCATTGACGCCATGACACAAATCTCCGAAGCCTCTCGCAAAATCACCGAAATTATCGGTGTCATCGATGAGATCGCTTTTCAGACCAATCTGTTGGCGCTGAACGCGGCGGTCGAGGCGGCGCGGGCCGGTGACGCCGGCAAAGGATTCGCCGTGGTCGCTCAAGAGGTGCGGATCCTGGCCCAACGTTCAGCCCAAGCCTCGAAGGAAATCAAGGCGCTGATCCTGAACAGCGACAGCCAGGTTCACAATGGGGTCGATCAGGTCAGAAAGGCTGGCGAATCCCTGACAGGTATCGTTACCGCCGTTCAGCACGTCGCCGGATTGATTGGCGAACTGGCCGGAGCGAGCCAGGAGCAGGCCGCCGCCGTCCAGCAAATCAACAGCACGGTTTCCCAGCTTGACGAGATGACTCAGAAAAATGCCGCTCTGGTCGAGGAAACCACCGCTGCCGCCCAAGCCATGGCCGAAGAAACCGGCGCGTTGCGCCGCCTGATGGCCTTTTTCGAAGGTGCCCCCAACGTCTCGGTATCCCACCCTCCCCGAAGGAGCCGTTAGAACAGCCCTCCCTCCGTCCTGCCTCGTCATAAGACCCGTCACGAATCGCCCCGAAAATGCAACGGCGATGGTATAACTTTGTGCGCTGCGGCAAACATCGTCCGGCGGTGGTACTGGCGAGTCCTGACAAAATGATACACCGCCGGTCCTTGGGCTGCGCCCGTGGCCCCGCGTCCTCGTGGACGCGAAGCCCCCGTGTGTGGACTCTAGGGGGCGCGGATGCGCCCGCCCGGCGTCTGAGGGCAGCCTTGATGAGTCACAATCAAGGCCCGTTGGTATGACATAGGCCGGTGGACGGTGTCGAACACCGGGCGAATGGTGGAGGGGCATGGTGTCGTTCTGGTCGACAGTGGTTCGAGCGATGCAAGCGATCACAGCCAAGGCGGCGCTTGGGGCGCCCGTGTTGGCTGTGATCGGGTTGGGGCTGATCTGGGGCGGACGTGAAGCCGGGGTCGGCTGGCTGCTGGCGCCGGGACTGGTGACCCTGGGAAGCGCTCTGCTCCTGGGAACCATCGCCCTGGTAGCGGCATGGTGGCGCCTGTTCCATGAAAAACGGCTACTCCTGGCAGCACTCGATGGCCAGCCGATCGGACGGCTAATCTGCCAAGCCGATGGCCGCACCCTGTTTGTCAATGCCGAATTTCGCCGTTTAATTGAAATTTCAGACAAAACAGATATCAAAAAAGGAGAAGAACCCGAAACAACAACCGGCCCCATGGCTGCTCTCGGGCGCCTAGTCGCCTGCGACGCGTTCCAGGATTTAGCCGACCGCCTCAGGACCGGCAGTTCTGTGGCTGCCGAATTGCTGGTGCCGACCAGCGATGGCCGGGAGCGTTGGTTGCGTGTCCTGGGGCAACCCTTGCTGCCCTGGCGCGGGATTGAACAATGGTCATTGGAGGACGTCACCGAACGCCGCGAGGTCGAACAAGCCGGTCGGCGGGAACAGGCACAGCTCCTAGACTTCATGGATCAGGCGCCGGTCGGCTTCTATTCCGTCGACGAGGCCGGACGGTTTGTCATGGTCAATGCCACTCTGGCGCGCTGGCTTGGCTGTGCACCGCGCGATCTGGTGGATTATGGCCGGAAAATTCACGAAGTTTTGGCCGAACCGCCATCAGGAGCAGCGGCCTACGACCTGTTCGAAGAAGGCGGCGCCGAACAGAGCGGTGAATTGCGGATGATCGGACTCAATGGCCGACGGTTTCAAGCATCGGTGGTGCAAAGCGTCGTCCTGCGGGACGATGGCGTCACGGTGCGAACCCGGTCGGTGGTGCGCGACCTGACCCCGGAACGGGAATGGCAAGAAGCCCTGCGTCTCTCGGAACAACGGTTTCAACGCTTTTTCGAGGACGCCCCCATTGGCATCGCTCTGGTGGACGCCGACGGGCGGTTGGCCGGGTGCAATCGCTGTTTTGTGGCCATGATCGGCCATTCGCCGGATGACCTACTCGGACGCTCCATTGCCGGTCTGCTGAAAGGCGATCGACGCGCCGACGTCATGGCGCGGCTGGTTGAGGTTGCTCGCGGTGGGGATCATGTTGGCCCGATGGAAGTGGAATTGCTCGGTTCTCGCGACCTTGTGGCACAGCTCTTTGCCCAAAGACTGGGGGGCGCCCTAGGAGATGGTCGGCGAGTCAGTCTCATTTTGCATTTTCTTGACACTACTGAGCAAAAAAATCTGGAGCTACAATTTGTTCATTCTCAAAAAATGCAGGCCATCGGTCAGTTGGCCGGAGGCGTCGCCCATGATTTTAATAATTTACTGACAGCGATGATTGGGTTTTGCGATCTCTTGTTACTAAGGCACAAGCCAGGCGATCAGTCCTTTGCCGATATCATGCAGATTAAACAAAATGCTAATCGTGCGGCTAATTTGGTTCGCCAATTATTAGCCTTTTCACGACAACAAACGCTACAGCCTCGGGTTCTCGACGTCACCGATGTGTTGGCCGAGCTGACTCACCTGCTGCGCCGACTGATCGGTGAAAATATCGATCTCCGTATGATTCATGGGCGCGACTTGGGCTTGGTCAAAGTTGATCAGGGGCAGTTGGAGCAAGTAATCATCAACCTGGCGGTGAATGCTCGAGACGCCATGACCGGCGGTGGGCGCTTGACCATCATGACCCGCAATCTGACCATGGCAACCCCAGTTCGGCGCGGCCACGAAGAGATGCCGGCGGGCGATTACGTGGTGATCGAGGTGATCGACACCGGAGTCGGCATTCCCCCCGAAAATCTTTCACGCATCTTCGAGCCGTTTTTTTCGACCAAGCCCATCGGCTCGGGAACCGGGCTGGGCCTGTCCACCGTTTACGGCATTGTCCGCCAAACGGGCGGCTTTGTCTTTGTGGACAGTGCGCCAGGGGAAGGGGCCCGCTTTGCTATCCACTTGCCCCGCTATACCGGAGCCAATGATGCCGGAACGACCATCGGCACGCTGACCGAAACCCGCGAGCGCCCTCCCGCCGACCTCACCGGGTCCAGCACCATTCTTTTGGTCGAAGATGAAGACGCCGTCCGGGTGTTCAGCGCCCGCGCCTTGCGCAACAAGGGCTATCAGGTGTTGGAGGCCACCAGCGGCGAAGCGGCCCTAACGCTGTTGCACAGCGACGGCAAGCGGGTAGACCTGCTCATTACCGACGTGGTGATGCCGGAAATGGACGGCCCAACCTTGATTCGCCATGTCCACCAGTTCCGCCCCGAAATGAAGGTGATCCTGATTTCAGGCTACACCGAAGATCGCTTCCGAGACCAACTGGACGGCGGCTACCCTGTCCATTTCCTGCCCAAGCCCTTCAGCCTGAAGCAACTGGCCGAAAAAGTGAAGGATGTCTTGCGAGGGTAGAGCTGCGGCCCAGGAAGATAGAAGTAATACCATCGAGCCTTGATGAGTCACCATCAAGGCTCGATGGTATGAGAGCCCTCAATCCAACAAAGGCCGCCCCGTTTCGATCTTGACCAGCACCGCCACCAACGGCCCGCCAATGTCCCGCCGAACAAAGCTGCTGGCATGTTCAGCGGCGGTGATGGCCTGCTGGAAGGTGCCTCGCCAGCGGTCATCGTTGTACATCAGTTTTTCGGCGCGGGCATGGTGGGCAATCAAGGCCGGACGACGATTGCCGTCGTCGCTGACCAGCTTGTCCAGCCGCGTCATCAACTCTTCTGCGGTGGCGCGATCATTGCGTTCCAAAAAGGCTGCGATCAACTCGGCGTAGGTTTCTCCGCGATTGTCCACGTCCTGCACTTGATCGGCATAGGCCAACACTTGGCTGACCTCGCCCCGCCGAACCAAACGCCCTAACACGGCGGCAATGGTCCAGGGGTTCTCGTCCTGAACCGTCCGCAGCATGGCCAAAGCCATCGCCGCATCGCCCAAGTCCCCTGCCGCTACGGCCAATTCGGGCGAACAGCATTCGCTTTTGGCATCCTTACCATGACCGAATTGCTGCTCAACGGTGCTCGCGAACAGCGCCTTGGCCTCGGTGTCCTGGCCAGTATCGAACAGCGTCCGCGCCACCAATCCCAATTCCACCGTGCAACCCTGGGCGGCGGCATAGTCCCGCGCCTCCAAAGCCAAAGCCACCGCCTGATCATGGTCTTTATGCCACAGCGCAACCTCGGCAACATCCGCAAGATTATACAAGCGGGTTGAACAGTCGGAAATATGGCGAGTCAGGTCCAACGCCAGCGCGCTTTGATCGGTCAGTGCCAAGGCCCGCCCGACGAACAAATCCCGATCGCCGCCTTCACTGGCCGCGCCATGCCGAACGGCCGATAAAAACGGGGCGATGATCTCTCGAGCCCGGCCAGAATCACCAAACAGATGGTAGGCCACCGCCAACGACAGCCAGTCCCAGCGCGCGGTTGTGATCGGCATTTCGACCGGAGGCAGTAAGGTACCGATTCGGAACAAGAAACATTTGGATGACAACTGGTCGTTACAGACCATGGACTTGACGCGATTCCGAAACTCGAAGAAATCAAAATCGCCAACAAATTGATTTGTAACCAATTGAACTGCAAGATCAGTATCAGGAAAGCGGGTAATGATATCTTGCAACAAACGATCGGCTTCACTCAGCAACCGGCTCTCTTCGGTCGGATCATAGGTCGCGTTGGCCTGCCTGATCAATTGCATGGCTTGGATGAACTGACGGTTAGCCGGATTCGCGGCGTCGTCGGCCAGCGCCACCGCAGACCAGCCGAATGGCCAGCCGAACAGCACCAGCAGCGTCAAAATCAGCCAAGGGGGCCGCGCCGAAGAGTAGCCGACGGCGGGGCGATAGCGGTCAGAGCACGCGAACATGAGAGATCACACCTTGAACATGGGCCAGGGCCTTGGCATGACCGATGACCCGCTCCAGTTCCCCCTGGTCGCGCGCCACTCCCAACAAATAAACCACGCCACCGACCACATCGATGCTGTAGTTGCTTGATTGCACCGTCTGATCCAACACCAAGGCCGTTCTCAGTTGGGTTCCGATCCAACTGTCCTGGGCATTATCGATCAGCGTTCCTTGGCGATCCAGAGTGATCTCATTGATCACTTCCCGCACCCCCGACACGCCACTGGCCAACCGAACGGCGTTCGCCCGCTGCTCGGCACTGGCGGCGCATCCCGTCAGCAGCACCCGCCCCTCATCCACCGTCAGATTGATTCGGCTATAGAGATCGCCGTCGCTGTTAAACCAAGCTTCGTTGATCTTCAGGTGAATGTCGGCGTCCGAAACGGCACCGGCCAACCCCCGGTCTTCGTTCGCCTTGACCCCGGTGGTCCCGGCGGCGCCGACCACCAGCACCGGAGCCGCCATGCACCCAGCCAGCGCCAGCGCCCCTGCCAGTGCTAACCCTACTCCCGGCGCCTTTCGGCGCGCCCGCAATCGGTTCGCCATGCTCGGTCCAACCGCCATTCCGCCACCCCTGGATAGTGCCAACAAGTCCCGCCGTTGCCCTGCCATTGCAACGGTTTTCTGACTTCCATGTTCCATTAATCTAGACTGTGGTGCGAGAATGTGCCACTTCGTGCCGACAGCCGGTCTCCGAAACTCTGGGGCCGCCGACCGGCTAGGGAGACCCCTCGCCATGCCCACCCTTGATCGCGTTGGCGCTTATCACCAGGAAATGACCGCGTGGCGCCGCCACCTTCACGCCCATCCAGAGCTGGCGTTCGAAGAGGTTGCAACCGCTGAGTTTGTGGCCGAGCGCCTAACGGCGTTCGGTCTAGAGGTTCATCGCGGGCTTGCCGGAACTGGCGTGATCGGGGTGTTGCACCAGGGCCAAAGCCAACGCAGCATCGGATTGCGTGCCGACATGGACGCGCTGGCCATGAGCGAACGCAACACATTCGCCCATGTGTCCCGGCACCCTGGCAGAATGCATGGCTGTGGCCATGACGGCCACACCGTGATGTTGTTGGGAGCCGCGCGCTATCTGGCCGAAACCCGCACCTTCAACGGAACCATCAACTTCATCTTCCAGCCTGCGGAAGAAGGAGCTGGAGGGGCTAAGGTGATGATCGACCAGGGCTTATTCGAGCTTTTTCCCTGCGACCGCATCTTTGGCCTGCATAACTGGCCGCAATTGCCTTCGGGAACCTTCGGCGTGCGAGAGGGGCCGGTCATGGCCGCCGCCGACTGGTTCGACATCACCATCACCGGCAAAGGCGGACACGGCGCCATGCCCCATTTGGGCATCGACCCTATCGTGGTGGCGGCCCATATTGTCACGGCAGCTCAGACACTGGTCAGCCGTGGCGTCGATCCGGTGGATACGGCAGCGGTCAGTGTAACCATGATTGATGGCGGCTCGACCTTTAATGTCATCCCCGACAGCGCCACCCTTTCGGGAACGGTGCGCAGCTTGCGCCCGGATACCAAGCGCCGCCTTGAATCGAGACTTCACCGACTGGTCGACAGCATCGCAACAGCCTTTGGCGCCACCGCTGAGATTCATTATCGCCACGGCTCCCCTGCCACCGTCAATACCGCCACCGAAGCCGCGTTGGCTGCTTCCGTGGCGGCCCGCGTGGTGGGCGAGGCGAATGTCTTCCGCACCCTTGAACCGTCCATGGGCGCCGAAGACTTCGCCTTCATGCTAGAGCGCAAACCGGGGTGCTATGTCTGGTTAGGACAGGGCGGATCATCGTCATCTTGCATGCTTCATAACCCTTGCTATGACTTCCAGGATTCGATCCTGCCGATTGGCGCCAGTTATTGGGCGCTTCTGGCTGAAACCGCCCTGCCTGTGGATGCCTGACCCATGCCCTGTCCGCCGCTCCGACGAGTCTCCACGCCCGGATCCGTCCTGTTCGCCCTGTGGATGCTGACTCTGGGGGGGTGTGCGGGGGGCGATCCTGTGGATCCTGGAATGGGGACAGGCGTTGGCCTGCGGCCCCAAGCCGGAGCCGAAACCGATACCGCCTGGCAAGGTGACCGGAGCAACGCCCCTGAACGCACCGAACTGACTGCGCGCACCCCTGAAGACTGGGACCGACTGTGGGCACGAGCGGGTGTTCCCGCCCCGATCCCGCTTCCCGGCGACCAGATCGCCGTCGCCCTCTTTCTCGGCCCGCGCACCGGGGGTGGTTACGCGGTCAGCCTGGATCCGGCGATCCTCAAGGATGGCGCGATGGTCGTGCCCTATCACGAATCGGTCCCCGGTCCGGACGACTCCGCAGCACCCCCAACCCCTTCCCCATTTGCCATCCGCCTGATCGACGCCCAAGCGCAATCGGTTACGTTCGTGCTGGCGCCATAGGGGATCCGCCCTCCAGCAGGCGATCCTCAAAGTCCTTGCGCTCGGTAATGTCGGTATGGGCCCCGACTAAGCTGAGGGGGTGGCCGTCACGGTCCCGCACCACCCGTCCGCGCGACGCCATCCAGCGAATGCCACCCCCCGGTGCCTGCCAGCGCACCTCCACCGAGAACGGTTCGTCGGCCTCGATATGGCGACGCAGGGCGCCTTGATACCGCTCGCGGTCATCGGGGTGAATCATCCCCATCACATGGTCGATGTGCAAAACACCGCCAGCGGCGGGCAAACCCATCAACGCGCAACACCGCTCGGACCAGTCCACCAGACCACTGCCTAAGTGCCATTCCCAAAAGCCATCATTGGAGGCATCGAGAACCCGCCATAACCGACCCCGCTCCTCGGCCAACGCCCGCTCGCTGGCATGGCGCCGGGTGATCTGGCGCCACAGAATCGCCAGGGCTACCGCAACCCCCAACAGCCCCAAGACCGCCGCCCCGCCAATCCCCAAAACCAGCCGCCACCATGGCTGAAGCAAGGTTTCCTCGGGAACCGCCATGAACATCACCAAAGGGTAGTGCTCAAGCCGTCGGGCTGCCGCGACCACGGGCTGCGAATCGGAAACGCTTACAAAACGCCCTGACCCTTCGGAACGGCCTTGAGCAAATATGCTGGTATTGGCTGGCGTCCAGGCCATGGAGTGGCCGTAAAAATTCGATAGTTGTGGACGGCGGAACAGCAACACCAGATCGCTGCGCAGCAGCGCCACCCGTGCGCCACGCTCTGGGGCGACAGCCGCAAATAAGGTGTCCAGATAGTCCAGATCAAACGAGGCTCCTACCACTCCCAAAAAAGCCCCGTTCGGGCCCGTGATGCGGCGGCTGATCATGAAGGTCCAGCGGCCGTCAACCCGGCTTTGGATCGGCTCTCCCACCAACAAACCGGCATCCGGTCGATCACGTTGGCCAGCGAAGTAGGTTCGATCGGCCACCAGAGCCGTTTGGGGCGTGTCCTCCCACGAGTTAATCACGAGCTGCCCTTCGGCATTAAACACTGACAATCGCAACGCCCCTGGCGAGCCCGACAAGGTGTGTTGCAGTTTCAGATGGAGGGCATGCCCATCTTTATTCACGAAACCTGCAGTCCCGATATCCTCTGCAATGTCCAAAAGCTGTAGATCGATCGCCGCCATCAGCCGTTCGATGCTTTCGCTTAACACAAAATTGACCCGGCGAAGATTGGTCTCGCCCGCTGCCAGCGTCGCTTCACGGGTCGAGGCCATGGCCATCGCCGCCGCGACGACAATGACTACCGATATCACCACGCCAACCGTGATCAGCAGCGCCTCTATGGGCTGGGTTGCACGCCACCGATGGCCCCACAAGCCAGACCGCTTCCCCTTGACCGCATGTTCCGTCATGGTCACGTCCCGTCACTGATCGCCCAATCCTCCGGGCGGTCATACGGCCTGTCAACCCGCCCCGTGTCCGCCGTCTGGATACCCGCGCCCCCCACGCCCGGACCCAGACGCCCCGTGCGAGGCCCCGCATAAGGCCCTATACAAGGATAGATCATGTCTCTTGACTCCTCGCCATTGTCATCGGCCCTGCTGCCCGTCCTTCATCGGATCGCCATTGCCCTAGAGCGGCTGGCCCCGCCGGCTCCTTCGGCGCCAGATTTGACCGCTGCCGATGCGTTCGTCTGGCACAGTGAGGGCGGACGACTGGAGCCCGTGGCCACCGTCAACCGGGTTGATCTGGTCCTGCTCCACGGCGTCGAACGCCAACGCGATACCCTTCTGGCCAACACCCGTCGTTTTGCCGCCGGACTGCCGGCCAATAATGCCCTATTGTGGGGCGCCCGAGGCATGGGCAAAAGCTCATTGGTCAAGGCGGTTCACGCCACTGTTGTTGAAGATGCCGCCACCGCCGACCGAAACGCATCTGCGGCCTCCCTTGCGGCGCCGGCATTGGTGGAAATCCACCGCGAAGACATTCCCTCACTCCCCCATCTGCTTCAGATCACCCGAAAATCGCCGCGCCGCTTCATCCTCTTCTGCGACGACCTATCCTTTGATATCCAGGACAACCATTATAAGTCGCTCAAGGCGGTATTGGAGGGCGGCGTTGAAGGACGACCTGACAATGTGGTGTTCTATGCCACCTCCAATCGTCGGCACCTGATGCCACGCGACATGATTGAGAATGAACGCTCCACAGCGATTAATCCTTCGGAATCCGTTGAGGAAAAAGTCTCACTGTCTGACCGCTTCGGGCTGTGGCTTGGCTTCCACAACTGCGATCAGGCAACCTTCTTTGCCATGATTGAAGGCTATGCGGATCGTTTTGGCCTGGACGTCCCACGCGCCACGCTCCACGCCGAGGCCGTCGAATGGTCGATGACCCGAGGGGCCCGCTCGGGGCGGGTGGCTTGGCAATTCATCCAGGATCTCGCCGGTCGTCTGGGAAAGGGCGTCAGCTAACGGGACTTGCGTAATACCATCGGGCCTTGATGGTGACTCATCAAGGCTGCCCTCAGACGCCGGGCGGGCGCCTCCGCGCCCTTGGCTTCGCGTCCACGAGGACGCGGGGCCGCCGTCGCGGCCCGATACCGGCAGTGTGTCATCGTTATAGCTCGCCGGTATCAGACGCCGGGCGGGCGCATCCGCGCCCTTGGCTTCGCGCCATAGGGCGCGCGGCGGCGGTCGCCGCCGATACCAACGGCACGGATCATTGTCTCGGGCCGTTGGTATAACGCGTGGGCTTCGCCCAGACCCGCAAAGGGCCAGTCGGCCCTTTGAACCCGTGACGGTTTCGCCATAACACCCTAAGGTCAAGGAGGCCGTGGGCCTCCTTGCGGGTGTAGGCAGGGCCCACTGGGGAACCTCCTCAGGACCGGAAACCGTGTTTGGCGAATCCTCGGTGGGCTTCGGTCAGGCCCTGGTCATAGGTCTCCAGAGTCTCGATGAAATAATCAAAGAAGTTGGTCGAGGTCTTGATCTCGATCGGTTCCACCGTCACCGGATGAATCGAACGGCCATTGATGGCGATCGAGCTGCCGGGATGATTCTGGATGATGGTGTTGACCAGCCCAAGAGCGTCCGCTTGGGCATCGTAGGAACCGTTGAAGCCGATTTCAGTTTGCAGGGTGAGGCTGCCCAGGCTATTGGTGGGGAGGGCGTTTCGATCCTTGTCGTTGATGGGCCTCATGGCAAAGATCAACTCGAACGCGTGCAATTCCTTGAGAATCACTTGACGATGATAGGCGCCGTCAACCAGAATCCGCTCCACCTGATCCACCGGATCCCAAACTTTCCAGTCAAAGCCATAGGCGAACAGGCGAAGGGCCGCTTGAACGGCGGTGTCGTTGATGGCCCGGTACTTGATCCGGGGGGTGGTGCCGTCACGGGCAACCCGAGGTCGGGACAGGTCGAGCCAGGATGCGGCGGCCTGATTCACAAACAGCAACTCTTCACCCCGGTTGGGGTCAAAAGCGTTAAACACCACACCAATCGCCTGATCCGGGGCGATGCCGGTCTGATTCAGTGTGTCGGCGAGTTGGGCAATGTCGGCGGACGAACGGGTTGGCATGGCCCAAGCCGCTGGCAGCAGGCGATTGGCCAGGGTGTTAGCCCAAGCCACTTCGGACGGGCGTTGGGTCAGGGTCTTGAGGGAGGGTGGCCAGAATAGGTTCAGGAAATATTGCGGCCACAGAGGGCGGCACATTCCAGGCAGCCCAATCAATCCGATGATGGCATCGTTGGCGATGCGAAAATCCCGAGGCAGAATGTTTGAACGAGTCGCCGCCTGTTCCGCTGCCGCGTGCAGGCTAGCAACCCGTTGGTCCCGAGTCAGGCCCGGCGTATGGATCGCTTTGAGATACTCACCGGCCCAGACCACTGCGCCGGACGAACAGGAAATTAACGCCGGGCGCACGTCACGGTCGGTGGCGGAAGCGAGCGCCCCTCCTAAATGATTATTGAAACCACCAAGGCCACCAAGTGCAAAGGCGATGGGGCGCCGGTTTGGGCCGGTGTCTTTGAGGCTGGTGTCGTTGGAGATGGGCCATTCAGCCGGCACCGGCAGCAGGGACGGGAGCGGTTGGGGAGTCTCAGGCATCGAACGCTTTCCTTTTCCTCTCGGCGGTGGGCGTGTGGGCCAATGCTGTATCAAATAGACCGTAACCGATTGATTAAAATCAGGGTATCAAAATTATAAACGCACTCCTGATTACGACCCGTTGTTCCATCGTATCGAGATCGTCCCTTTTTGAGGATCATTCCCATGGCCACTGTTGCGGAAGCTCAAGCCGCCCTTGCTCGCCTCCGGGAGCGCTCCGACGGCGTTCCGTTGTCCGTCGAAAGCACCGCCGCCCTGCTGGGAGTGCCAGAGGCGGTGGTGACCAATGCCCTTGATCACGGCAAATGGGGCTGGCAAATACAGTTGGCGATTCTGGAGACCGAGCGGCGACGGGTCGCCGAAGCCCGGAAAATCATCGGAATTTATAATATAGAGTTAACAAATTACTGTAATCTGAAGTGTTCATACTGTCCACAGCCGACCATGGGGCGGGCTAAAGGGCATATGTCGGAGGTCATTTTGGCCCTATGTCTTGAGCATTCGCTTAAACGACGGATCGGCTCGGCTCTGATCATCAATAATTTTGGCGAACCCCTGCTTCACCCGGAGCTTGAAGCCCGTTTGCGGCAGATTGCGGCGGCGGGGATCGATATCGAAATCAACAGCAACGGGGTGTTGTTGGAGAAAAAGCTGCCCGTTCTGCTATCGATTCCCTGCCGAGTGGAGTTGGCGTTGTCGGTTCATCAATGGGTTCAGCAGGGGCCTGACGCCTATTTCGCAGCCCTGAAAGGGTGGCAAGAACGGGTGGCCGGAACCAATGTCACTATTCGTCAGGCCTCCAACGCCAGCGAAAAGATGTTCTTTTTCCATGCTTGGTCCAAGGGGGCGCCGCAGGCCTGGGATCCCAGTTTATATTGCGAATTCCTATGGGATAATCGTTGCACGGTCTTATGGAATGGTGATTTGGCGAGTTGTTGTATTGATTGCGATGGTGAGAGCGTGTTTGGCTCGATCACAGACCCGGCGGGGATGCGTTCACGACCTTGGCGGGGCTGTGAAACCTGCGACTATCGCCATGCACCGCCAGAGGGACGATAGGGGATTTTGTCTACCGTTCTTCCAGACTTGCTCAAACCTACGCATAGGTAGGTTTGACGCTGGATTTCTGCTTCACTGAGGCTGGTTTCGTGGCCGGCTTGCGCCGACCGCCAGAGCCTTCCTCTCCACAGGCTGACA
>Ga0302274_10000191_pt1 | contig 64981 bp, 42 predicted proteins | sample III_Bog_N2_1_FD_198755 | JGI IMG/M metagenome (GOLD analysis project Ga0302274, IMG submission 198755) | Peat permafrost microbial communities from Stordalen Mire near Abisko, Sweden - III_Bog_N2_1 | ecosystem: Environmental > Terrestrial > Soil > Wetlands > Peat | place: Sweden: Abisko...
CAACTTTCCGATTTTACAGATTCTTGAAGATGGTTTCGGCCGCCTCTGGCTGGGCACCACTCACGGCATCCTTTGCATCAACAAAAACCAGCTGGAAGGACTCGCGGATGGCAAAATTTCCGCGGTGCGCCCTAAAATATTCGGGCAGGCCGATGGCATGTTGTCCGAGGAATGCAGTGCGGAAGGATTCCCAGCCTGTTTGAAAACAAAATCCGGGATGCTTTGGTTTGCAACCCTCAAAGGAGTGGTGGTGGTGGATCCGCCGGCGCAGCCAAACATCATGTCCCCGCCTGGAACTGCGATGGAAGATATTTTGGTGGATGGATTCTCGGAACCCCTCGCTCATCCTGCCTTCTCGATTCTTTCGGGAGAAATCACACCATCCGGACGCGGCGCGCCGGCATCCCAGACGCTTCGCATTACCTCCGGAAAGCACCGGATTGAGTTTCGTTTCACGGGACTGAGTTTTGAAGCGCCGGAGCAAATCCACTTTCGTTACCGGCTCGAGGGATTGGATACCGATTGGGTTGAGGCCGGAACCAGGCGCACGGCCTTTTACAGTTATCTGCCGCCGGGACATTACCGATTCCGGGTGGCTGCCTGCAACAGCGACGGAATCTGGAGCGACAACGGGCAGGCCGTCGATTTAATCGTGCTCCGGCACTTTTACCAAACTTGGTGGTTCCTGACCTTGACTGGCTTGAGCCTGATGATATTGGTCGGCGCGACGGTACGCGTGGTGGTCAGGGGAAAATTGCAAAGGCGATTGAGGCACCTGGAGCAGGAACGCGCGCTGGAACGGGAGCGGACGCGCATCGCCAGGGACTTGCATGATGAAATGGGGGCGAAACTTTGCCGGATTTCGTATTTAAGCGAGCACGCCCGGCGGGGTGAGATACCGCGCCAGGAATTGGATGACCAAATCGCGTCCATTTCCGAAGTGTCCCGCGAGGTGCTCCACTCTCTTGATGAAATTGTCTGGGCAGTGAATCCCAAAAACGACTCACTCGAACATTTGGCGTCCTATCTAGGGCAGTATGCCGAGGAATATTTTCAGATGACCGGCATCAACTGCGAATTAGACATCCCCTCGCCATTGCCGAGCTATCCGCTCTCCTCTCAGGTACGGCACCATTTATTCATGGCCTCCCATGAGGCGTTGACCAATGTCCTCAAACATTCCGGGGCCACCCAAACCAAGCTTTCCATCGCCATTAATGGGTCCAACTTCATGCTCAACATTACCGACAATGGCCGCGGGTTCGACCTCGCGGCCATCGAGGCGCAATTAAATTCACCGGCGATCCCGAATGGCGACGGCTTGACCAATATGCAACGGCGCCTCACCGATATCGGGGGACAATACCGGATCGAATCCACCCCCGGCAATGGCACGAGTATTACTTTTGTTGTCCCTTTGAATATTCAACCCCAATATACCAACTAAGCATATGATCTCCGTGTCCATCGTTGACGACGAAAAAGATTTGCGGCAATCCATCACGACCTTCGTAAATGGGGCACCCGGTTTTAAATGTGTGGGTGCATACGGAAGCGCCGAGGCAGCATTAAAAGGCTTGCCCGGCGAAAAACCGGACGTGGTGTTGATGGACATCAACCTCGGCGGCATGAGCGGCATTGAATGTGTTGAAAAGCTAAAAGGGCAGACGCCGGAACTGCAAATTCTGATGCTAACCGTGTACGAGGATACCGACCAGATTTTCCAGGCGCTGGCGGCTGGCGCCAGCGGTTATCTGTTAAAACGCAGCAGTCCCACCAAATTGCTCCAAGCGATCCGGGAAGTTCACGCCGGGGGCTCGCCCATGACCAGTTCCATTGCGCGCAAAGTGGTGGCCTCATTCCGAAAGTCAAAGACCACTGCGGAAAAGCAGACCCACCTTTCACCGCGCGAAGAGGCCGTTTTGAATTGTCTGGCCAAAGGTTTCACCTACAAACAAATCGCCGATGAATTGGACATCAGCATTGACACCATCCGGACTTATCTGCGGCGAATTTACGAGAAATTGCACGTCCAATCCCGAACAGAAGCAGTTGCCAAATACCTCAGCCAATAACGCGGATGCCTTAGTTTTTGGCCGGGGCGGCGGCCATGGCTTCAGTCGTCGAGGGCTTTAATTCAATGGCTTCGCCGCCTCCGGGTGCCAAATGCATAGAGATTACTGAATCTCGCGTCACTTGCTGCGTTTCGATTTTATATGCCATCGGGTTGGTCTGCCAATCGGCGTTGTCTGCATCACGATAAATGTGTGCAGTATAGGTCCGCCCGGGGTCCAGAAAACTCAGGGCCAACGGGAGGTCGCGACCTTTTTCATTGGTCATACTGCCAACGTACCAGGCTTCCCCCCCTCGCTGTTTCCTGGCCATGGTGACGTACTCACCAAGCTTGCCATCCAGCAAGCGGGTTGTCTCCCAGTCCGCTGGAACATCGACGATAAACTTAAAAAGGCCGGGGTATTTTTCATAATTTTCCGGCAGGTCGGCGGCCATTTGCAGCGGGCAATAAAAACAAACGTACATCGCAAGTTGTTTCACCGAGGTCGTATGTACCCGGTTGTTTTTCTTGTATTCCGGGTAAGTGACCTGAATGACCCCCGGAGTAAAATCAAACGGACCGCTCAAAAACCGGGTGTAAACCAGATTAACATCATGGTTGGGCGGATTTCCACCGTCCGGGGACCAGGCATTGTATTCCATGCCGCGCGCTCCTTCGCGGCTCATGAAATTGGGCCAGGTTCGCCGTTCTCCGGTGTCCTTGATGGGTTCATGGGCATCCAGCATGATGTGGTATTTGGCGGCCAACACTGCAATCTTGCGATAGTGGCGCACCATGTATTGGCCATCCAGATATTCCGACCCGATGAAATTGCCATTGGAATCATATCGCTTAACGCGCGGCTCCATACCCACGTAGCCGGTTTTCACGTGGTGAATGCCCAGCCGTTCGCACTCGGCAAACGCTGCTTCCACCTGGGCTTCATAATTGGTGATTACCGCTCCCGTTTCATGGTGCGCAATCAGATCCACCCCCCGCGCATGCGCATACTCGGCAAGGCCGGGCAGATCAAATTGCGGGTTGGGTTCAGTGAAACTGAATTCAGCGGCATGCGCCACCCAATCTCTTGCCCACCCCTTGTTCCAGCCCTCAGCCAGCACCGCGCTGAAACCATATTTGGCGGCAAAATCAATGTATCGGCGGGTATTCTCGGTGGTCGCTCCCAAGCCATCGGGGCTCTCTTCGCCAGGTTTGCTCGGATCCCAGGTATACTTGCCAAGATGCATGCCCCACCAAATTCCAACGAATTTTCCAGGCTTGATCCATGAAGTATCAGCAATCTGGGAAGGGGGATTGAGGTCGAGGGAAATCGCGGAAGTATGCTCGACAATATCTGACAACTGATCGCTGACCATCACGTAGCGCCAAGGTGAAACACTGGGCGCGGAGGCTCTCACTAGAATACCATCCGACCAGGGCGCCAGGTCACATTTTAAAGTGTTGTTATCGTGCGGCTGCAGTTCCATGGCAGCGTAATCAGTCAAGTCAGCCTCGTGGATGACCATAAATAAACCATCGTCGGTTTGCATGGTCAGTGGAGTGCTCACGGCTTTCACTGGATCTCGTTTCGGATTATCCCCGGCGGTCGAGTCGCCATAGGGCAATCGAGTTTGGCGGAGCAGCTCGCTTAATCGCGTATTTGAATAAAGTTGTTCCGAAGCCTGGGGTCGAAACGCGGGTTGCCACACGGTCAGCGGGTCGCTTGGCAAAACAAACTCTGTCAATTCATCCGTGATCTCAAATTGCTTGAGCCCGGCCTGATCGGGCCACTCGTAACGGAAGGCGACCGCATCGTCAAACACCCGGAAAACAATGCGCAAGATTCGTTGCGGGGGTTCAACTTGCTGCAAAGTGATGGCCATTTCCTCGTAATGGTTACGCACCGACCGCTCTTCGCCATACGGCAAAGTCCAAGTCTCGTCCTTGGAGGATCGGTTGACATTTTGCAGCGCAAAGCCTGAATTCAACGGACCATCCATCAATACAAATCCAAGCGCGGAGGAAAGAATGACTGGTTTTCCCTTGAAGTTAACGGCGTAAGTCGGTGCGCCTTGACTCAGATCAAAACTCACTGAAAGTTTCCCATCGGGCGACGAAATCTTTTCTTCAACAGTTTGGGTTGAGTCGGCGCATACGGGCTCGGTCAACAGAACGCTGACGGATAGAAGAGATGTAATGACAACGACAAACCTGCGGACAATATATTTCATACATTCTGGGGGGACTCGGTGGTTAAGCCGATAACGGCAGGCACTTTTTTCTGATTATCAATGGCAATAACGGCTTATTGCTTCATTCCTGCACGGTTGACCATTGGAGGCTATCGTAAGCTGGGGTGCTGATCGAGGCGTCTGATTGGACACTTGAAACCTGCCCACTAGGCGAACACGGCAGGGTTACTCCTGGAGTAAAAACATTGTAAAATTGGCCCCAAGTCAGGGCGCTGGGCAACGAGGGCGCGGCGTGGCCATCCACATAGACAATATTTACCCGATTAGCGTGTTTGGCATAAGCAGTTTGCAGGCGCGTATTGGAGCCTGCGGTCGGCTGTACGGTACTACCGGAAGTACTCACCCACACCGTGTCCAACCAAGCGGCTTGCGCGGCTGAAGCGGCTGTTGGACTGCCAATTGTGCCGCTGGTATCGGAAATGGCTACCAAGTCCGCTGGTCGGAGGGCCGAGGAGGCTTTGAAATGCATGTATCCCTTCATATTCCCCGCAGCCGTTCCGGTGAGCTGAACCGCCCCAAAAACGCCGCAGTCATTAAAACCGTAAGAAAGAAGGCCGGTAATGGTGGGATCAAAATTGCCACTTTCGCTGGGATATGTAAGGCCGCGTTGGCGCTTTGGACAAATCCAGACCTTGGGATTCGGCTCATAATTCGCCATCATGGGCGCCGGAGAATTGGGCTGATAACTAGCCGCATTGAAACCGTAAAACCATTCGATACCTCCGGGAAATCCGTGTGGATTCGTGTACGCTGCGCCGGTTTGATCCCATACTGCTGGGGCCGGGAAAACGTCCCCGTTATCGCCCGCGTAAATTGTAAATCCGATCCCAAACTGCTTTGTATTGCTTAGGCAGGCGATCGCCATACCACGATCTTTGGCTTTGCTCAGCGCCGGCAACAGCATCGCCGCCAGAATGGCGATGATGGCAATCACCACCAATAATTCGATCAGGGTAAAACCAGACCGAGCGGAATTCTTCCCGACCGCCTTGGTCGTCAACCGGGCGAAAAGGTCCTGCAGTATTTGGATCTGCACTTCTTCCTGGCTCAATATCTTTGCTCGGTTCATAAATTGTACTTTAGTGAGCGGATTGACGCGGTCTTCGTTCATGGTCTGGCAGGCAACAGCAATCATCCGGTTAATTTGGTATATGGACAATGTAATCGTACAGCAAGACACGCGACAGTCGCATGAAGCGGTGACAGGGCGCAAATCAGTTTTTGCAGGGGTTGGCAGAGGTTGGATTTGGAGTGAGGAAGTCTTCGTGTACTTCGCCGGCACAACGTGGTTGGTGCCAATCATTGGCTGGCGTCGGCGCTTCCGGACAACCCACGACCATCGGCCACCACAGCGCGCCCAAAAAAGAGCGGTATCGCCGCTTGGCTCTTCCAGGAAACTCCAAGTTTCTTCCAGTTAAAATATGAGCCTCCTTCTGGAGGTGGACGCTGCGAGCGCAACCCAAGATCGCGACCTTCGCGCGCAGCACTTTGGTGCCAACGAAACCGTCATGGATTGCGCCGGAGGAACGCAGTGGCGACGACGCTTTCGGACAACCCGCGACTTTCGCCAATCATTCAGGTCTTCGCTAACATAAGTGGTGAAAGCTCATAAAACCCATAGGAAAAACAATGCAAGCCGTTGGACCAGAAGATAATACAATAACCATTACAGATTCATACTTAATGTCAGAGCCAAGTGGGACAACACTGCTCCATTGTCACCACTTCATGCGACTACCGCGAATCTGAATCTGGATTAGCATAAATAAGTAACCCATCGGGAAAACCAATCAAACCGCCTAATGGAACAATACATACTGCCTATGAAACAAATCAACAATAAACAAATCTTGGCCGCGGTCATGACAATCTCCGCCGGCTTGATGATGACACACTCAGCTCAAGCGCAACTGATCCCGCTTTCGGGCGTAAGCGCCAGCGAGACAGCTAGTCAAGCATACGACGGCTGGGGGGCTGCGGCTTCGAGTCCCACCACCTTTGCGTCGGGTCCCTCGGTTGGCTCTGCTGGCACTGGGGGTGTAGAGGTGCAATCCTCATCTGGAAACGGCTTTGGCGGCAGTTATTTTGATCTCGGCAGCGGCGCAACCCTGCTTAATCCAGGCGACACGCAGGTAACTTTGACGTTTACTGTAAATGGTACCGCGTCACAATATATTTGGATTGGGGTACCGCTGAACCTGAACGATGGCAGCGCGAATGAAGGTTGGGGGGGCGTATATTCCGGCTCTGGCAATGGCGGCAATCCGGCAAACGCCGTGTGGAATGGAAACACAGCATCAATCACTTATGCTCTCAATTCTGCTGAAATAACCGCAATTAAGGGTGGTAGTGATACGTTATATGGTTTCAACACAGGTGTTGATCCTGCTGTAGCTCCGGCGAATTATGACATTACTTTTAACAGCCTCGACTTTACGGCTGTGCCCGAACCAGCAACAACGTCCCTTTTCGGCCTGAGCGCAGCCGGCCTTTTGGCTCTCCGCCGCCGGAAATAAACGCCAAAAAGTTGTTTGATTATTCACAAGCCGCCTATTGGGGCGGCTTTTTTATTTAAATGGGGGCAATCATTATTTTCGCATTGTCACCGTTTTATGCGACTGGCCTGGTGCGGAATGTTTGCGGTATATTTTGTGCATTCACCGTCAATGAATTTCAAACCGACGTAATGTTTCAGTCATAACCAAACACCATCCACAAGCAATCAATGAAAACAAACCGAATCCTCCCAATATTAGTCACTCTGTCTTTCTTGCTCCTTTCCTTAACCAGCCGGGCTCAAAATCTAATCAATGCCACCAACAGCGGTAATTGGGAGGATCCTACAATCTGGGATAGTGGAACTGTACCCGGAACCAACGATTACGCCGATATTCCCTTCGGAATCGAAGTTACCGTGGCCTCGAATGCAATCGTTCAATACATCCAGGATTTAGGCACCGTGACCATGGCGCCAAATGCCACGTTAAATATCATCGGCGACACCAACGGCGCGTATGGAGACCAGAATCTCGGAGTGCTGGACGCGACCGCCACCGGCAATACCGTGATCTATTCCGGCAACGCTCATTGGGCTCAAAATGTAAGCTATTATAATCTGGTGTTCAGTGGTTACGGAACTTTCTGGAATGGTGGAGTCGGTCCATATGACTATGAAGGGCCCACGACCATTGCCGGAAATTTGACGGTAAGCGGGACGGCTGGCCTGCAAGATGATTCCCTCATTACCGTCGACGGAAATGTCACCATGGGTGGCATTGGCTGCAGTAACATCGTTTGGGACTCCTCACAAGGCGGCTTGACGATACTGGGGAGTACAATCGTTGGTTCCGGGGCCAAGTTGAAAACCCTTGATGCCAACGGAGCCGACAACCTTAATAGCCTTACGATCGCTGGTGGCTTGGTAAATCTGGGAGATAGCACCAATTGGTTCGTCACTGGCAACTTTACCAACATTAACGGCACGCTCCTGGGAAGCGCCTACTCCGCCATTAATTTCTTTGGTACTACCGGCACTATTACCGGCACCCCATTCAATCTTCAGACTTTCAACGTGACCGGCACGTACGAGATCAGCGCCAAGATCAATGTTCTCACAAACACCCCGGGCCTGGACGGTAGCACTTTGGTGTTTGACCTGGCCAACCCTGGACAGATTGTCCTGTCCCCAAACGCCAACCAAGGGACAAACCTCGCCGCCATCGGGACGTTTTATTTCCCCACCAACGGCAACTTGGAGATTATCAATTCCGGCCCCGCTCCGGTTTCTGGTTCGACTTATCAATTCTTTAGTGCCAACAGCTATGCGGGCACCTTTGCCTCAATCAGTTTACCGGCACTCCCGAACGGGTTGAGCTGGGTCAATAATCTGGCTACCGGTGGATCGTTCACAGTCAGCGGCGGCTCCGTGGCCCCCCCGGTGCTGACACTTTCGAGAATTGGCGGACAACTGACTTTGTCCTGGAACAGCACCACGTATCCGGGCTACGAAGTCCAGGCTCAAACCAATAAGTCAGGGATTGGGAGAACCTGGACCGATGTTGGAAGCGGGACGGTCAGCCCTTACACGGTCACGATAAACCCGGCCAATCCGCCGGTGTTCTACCGCCTGTCCAACCCGTGAGGGTCGAGGCTGGCTGCCGGCAATGACCTTTTAAACACCTTAGTTGAGGAAGCGTGGAAAATGGATTGGGTAGGGGGTGCCGGTCAGGTGTTTCGCGCCGATTATAAGCGGGCGCACCCTGGTCGGCACATTTTTTTACTCGCCACCAGCCTGATTGCGCGACAATTTAAACCTACGCTTAGGCATGTGGTGGCATGGGCTACCTGAATTAAATCACCACCGGTTTTTCCTATCCATGTTTCAGTTTGCTTTTCAACTCTCTGATAATTCACGAGCAATTCCTGTTGCTCAGACTGCCAAGCCTGTTGTATCGCGGGCTTCCAAGCCCGCAGGCGTTGGGACATTTCAACGCCCTGCCAATTTGAAAATCGGCGACACAGTGGTTTGGAAACCACTCTGTAGCTCAGCCAGCCAACTTTTTCTTGTTTTGAATGGGATGCGTTTTATACTTTTTCGGTGTCCACGAAGTTGAAGCGAACATCTTTGGTTTCTCAAGATGTCATTGCGCGATTTCTGCAAACCGCAGGCCAGGCAGAGGGACGCGGAGAACTTAAGGAAGCCCTGGACATTTTGAGACGCGCCCGCGGCCTGGCGCCCGGCAACCCGGATATCCTGCTTCAATTGGGTCGGCTCCATGGTCTGAATTTCGATTACGCCACAGCGGGGGATTATTTTGAAAAAGCTTTTCATTTTTCCAAACGAAAAACCCTAACGCTCTCCCGGGTCGGGAAGATCGCCGCCGAATTTTATGACCTGGACCTGTGCGAACGCTATTTGCGCCGGGCGACCGAACAGCAGGATGCCACGGCCGATACCTGGCTCAAGCTGGCCCGCTATCTTGAGCACGCCCGCCAGATGCCGGAGTGCATCCAATGTATCGAGCAAGCCGTCCGGTTGGATCCTGCGTCAATCGAAATCCCATTCGTGCTCGCCCAGGTGGCACGTCAGGCCGGTGGTTGGGAAGAGGCGGAGAAGTTATTCCGCTCGGTGATGACCACCACGGATATTTGGTATCGCGTGCAATGCGGGTATGAACTAGGGGCCGTGCTGGACCGCCAGGGGCGATATGACGAAGCCATGGCCGCATTCATCGAGGCCAAGGCACCCTTTCAAAGTAAGACCGAAACGTTCCGGCAAAAGCGGGAAACTCTCTTCGTCAAGTGGCGACGCGTACTGGCCGGGATGTCAGCCGAGGTCTTACAGCGCTGGTGGGCTGCCGGGCCGCAGCTCCCACCCGCCCGACGGCTGGCTTTGCTGTGCGGCCATCCCCGTTCCGGCACGACCTTGCTGGAACAGGTGCTGGATGCCCACCCGGACATCGTTACCGCCGAGGAAACCAAGATTTTTCATCTGGACGTTTGTTTGCCCCTGGCGAAAGCCCGCCCGCCGGAACCCGATGCGGCGGATACCGCGACCTTTCAATTAAAATTGGAAGCCGTGGAAGCTGCCCCGCTGGAATTATTGCAGCGATTACGGGAAAATTATTTCCGTTCCATGGAACGGTGCTTGGGCGAGCCCCTCGCAGGCCGGATGCTGGTGGACAAGAATCCCGCGCTGTGGATGTTGATCAGTGGCTTTCCGCGGGTCTTTCCGGAGGCCAAATTCCTGGTGGCCTTGCGCGATCCGCGTGACGTCTGCCTGAGCTGCTTCACGCTTAATCTCCCTCCCAGATTCGAGATACAGCGTACGGCCTACTTCAATTTATCGGACATCGTGGATAAATATGTCGAGGAAATGACCCTCTGGCGGACGCTGGCACCCCTGATGCAGGGCCGATACCTCGAGGTGCGTTACGAGGACATGGTGGAGGATTTGGAATCTGTCGCCCGCAAGACCCTGGATTTTCTGGGGTTGCCATGGGATCCCGGGGTGTTGCGCTTTCATGAACAGGCGCAGCAAAAAGTGATGAGCCACGGGAATTACAAGGACGTCAGCCAACCGGTCTATCAACGCGCCCGTCAACGCTGGCGGAATTATGGGAAATATTTCGAGCCGTATCAGAACAAGCTTGAGCCGTTCGTCAAGGCGTTTGGGTATGACTGATTTTGCCACCGAGTCCTCCGTCGCCGCAAAAGCCGCAGAGTCACCGGGAAAAGACCAAAGACCGGCCAGATATTTTAACCACGGATTTCTGGGAAGCGAAGCTTAAGCGAACTACGCTTTGAATTTGAAACCACTGGTTTCCAGGGCAGATTGCCTTTCGATTTATGCACCGGATGCCGTGGTATAGATGACTGAAATTAAATCCAACCGGCAGATTGCCATCCACCTTTACGTTTATTCTCCCGGCAAAAAAACCTTGATAACCGGACTTGGCTTCCGGCTTTGTCCCTTTAGAACACTTAGTTGAAGAGGCGTGATTAACGGATTCGGTTGGGGCTGCCGGTCAGGTGTTTCGTGCCGAATAATATCGGCCGGACCCTGACCGGCTTTTTCTAAAACAGCTTAATATAAGTCCTAGACACATAGGCCGGTGAAAGTGGAGCAAAGTGCCGCCGGCATCCTGCCTGCAGATCTTAACTAAAGCTCGGCACTTTTCCCGCACCGAACTCAACTGACAGCTTGATTGCATGTCCATTGCTTTCCAGCTAACTGCCGCATGGCTACACTTTTAATTTCGATACCCAGTTTCGAGACTCGGCGTGCTGGCTCAAATGCAGGCAAGGTTCCCCTTCCCCCGGGGACTAGCTCCGGCTCGGCGGGAAATGAAGGCTGCAAAAGTGCCAAATCTGGCGCTATTTATCGTGCGGATTTCTCCAACACCAAAGAAATAGAACTATGGCACCACCATCACTCGATAAAACCGCTGCGAATTGGTGAGGGAATCATTCGCGGTTGTGACCGTATTGGAGGCGGTAATGACGGAGCCCAAATTGATCCAGTTGGTCGTGGTTAAATCGGAATTATATTGCAATTGATAAGAAACAGCTGAGACGGTGCTCCAAGAGAGCTTGATATTGCCGCCACTGGGAGCCAGTGGCAGGAACGAGGGAGCAGGCACCGGGGGAGCCAGGGCGTTGATTAAATTTGTTCCATTCATTGTGCCGAGGCCAGTGCATAGATCGTAACCGGCCGTCGCGTAGAATTCACCTGGGCTACCTCTCCAAGTATTGTTGCCGCTGGTGATGTCGTGGAAGAGATTCAAGTAATTTGTGCCGGAAGCCAGCGCATACAGCCCAGGATTTAGAAAGCCGACCGGCGCCCGCCCGTTGGATGCAGCCTGCTGGTTGACCAAGGCTGTAAAGGCCGCCCAAAGCGGCGCCGCAAAGCTGGTACCACCCCAACCTCCTCCCTCCAAACCGTCGTCTGTGTAGAGATAACAATTGTCGGCATTAGCAGCCACATCTGGAAAATTACGACTGCTGGCTGAACCCCCGTTGGCAGCCATGCTGATATTGGTCTGCCAATACGGTATGCCATAATAGGTGCTGATGCCGCCCGCGCTGCTAATGGCGCGGCGGCCTGAGACATTCGGACCGCTGTCCCAAGCCCAAACGACCTCGCCCAGCCATGGATAATTGGGTGCGCCGCCATCAGTCATCGTGGTGCCACCTACCTGGGTAATACTGGGACTATCGGAGGGAAACTGGACGTTGCCAACAAAGGCTCCAGCATCGCCGGTGGCATCGAAGAACGACTGGCCCTGCATCGCCATTTGCTTAAAAAGCACCTCTGAAGTCGGGTCTGCTGCCGTGCTGCCGCCCCAGGAACAACTGAACTGCAGGACGTTGGTATAGGTCAAAATGGATTCAAATATGTCGTCGAAGTGAGGGTTGGTAACCGTGAGGCCGTCCTCAAAAACATAAATGGCTTTCAGGCCGGGGGCCATCGATACCGCCATCTCAATGTCGCCAGAACATTCCTCGCCGTTATCCTCCTCATCATTCTGTGTCGCCGCCGTATCCACTGTCACGACCACCAGTTGCGGCGCGTTGCTCAGCCCAATGGCCGCCTCGTAACTTGAAATGTCCGAAGGATAATAGTCTTCAAATTCGACCAGCCCAAGATTCTGACCAGAACCTGTCAATGTGGTTCCTGGCACATACGCATCACGGAAATCATTACCCCATAACTGGCCGCCGGGGGCTGAACCTTCTTTTGAGCCGCCACTGCCGCCCCGGTTGAGCGAGCGACGCTCGTGCTTTGGGCGAGGGCGAGTGTAGTTGTCCAGTCCTTCGATGTGCAGGAGAGAAACTCCCAGGTCAACCGAAGGCTCAACATCGGGTGCATAAAAAGTGCGTGCCTCAGTAGGATGCTGGTAGACCATCATCCTCACTTGAAAAATATTTTCAATAGCCGAAACCGGCCCCTCAACATCCAACACAACACGATTTAAATATTGGCGGGTCACAGTTAGGCCGTTGGTTTTGGCGTAATCGATCAGTGTCTGGTAGTCGTTTTTTGTCGGACCAAATTCTTCGGCAAATTGCGCCGGGGTGAGGTAGTGGTGGTAGCTGGGACTGGCCTGGTCAGATACTTGTTGGACGAATGCGTCGAGGGCTTTCTCGTCACGCGGTGCCAGGCCGATGGCCAGCTTCATTCGAAACGCGCCATCCAGCCGACCGATGGGTTGGAGTTGCGCCACCGCGTCCGGCACATGCCCCTTGAGCATGTACCGCTCATTGGCCGCACAACTGAAGTCTGCCAGGAAGCCGGAAACAATCAGTATAACCAGGATTACCTTGAGTGCGCAATTCATCCATTCCGCTTTCAAGACTGTAGTGTAAGCGCATATTTGATTTTTTTCAAATTACCCCGGTTCGCGCTAACCTGTGTTTGACTGCAATAGCCACCTCCCCGCCAGTCGGGAGGCTTCCCACTCATGCCATTCAGGTAGGAATTTTTCTGATAATCCAGCAGAACTACGCCCGTTGCTGTCAGACTGATAATTTCGCGGATTCCACTCACTGTAAAGAAAGCTCCGATCAAATTGAGGTCTTGCGTTCCCGCGACATTGACACGCTCTCAATCGGGGATGGTGATAATGCTGGATTGCATCCGCTAAAAAAGCTTACCCAATCCGCAAACGTTATAAGTTTGGCTTAATAATTGAAAACAGACTCCAAACTAGCGGGTTACACTAGCAGTCCGCCAATTTCCCAACTTTTCAGGTTGGCTTTTTGGCGGCAATGATTATTGTAAATTTTCTTAGCCACGACTTACATAAGCTTTTTCCATATTAAAACTTTTTTCATTATTTCTGCCCCTGGATTTTTTATGACAGCAACCATTCTGGGTAGCAGATGAGGAAGGATGGCTTTTTGCTTTCTGAAGTTGTCCGCCAAAAAGCTTTGTAAGACCAGTATTTTAAGCATACCAAAGAAACTGTGGCCATTTCATGCCACATGACATGTCGCCAACCCCGACTTAAAATGAGTCCATGTCCCATCAGTGTGATTTGCGGATTGCCACGTCTGTATTTAGCAATCCGCTTGCGCTTGCATGGGAATTTTTAGTGTAAGCCGCCAAACCTGAATAACCTCAAAAACAGTCAAGTTAAGAAAAAAGATATGAAAAAAGATATGAAAACCGCAATCCGCGAATCCTTGTCGCGTTTTTGCGTTCCTGGTTCAACAAGGGGCCGTTTGCTTGCCGCGTCGTTGATGTGCGTTGCCATGCCGAGCTTGGTGTCGGCGCAAACGCTTTTGCACCGTTATAGTTTTGTGTCTGACGCCTCGGATTCAGTTGGCGGTCCGCAATGGGCTGGCACCGTGGTCCCGCCGAATGGCGGAAGCGCCGCTACCATCAGCGATGGATTGACGCTGCCAGGCGGTGGAGGCCCAGGATTTTCCGGGTATGTCACACTTCCGGCTGGAATTTTAACCAATACTGCAAACATTACCGTGGAGAGCTGGGTAAGCCAATCTACGCAGTCAGGCGTGAATTGGGCTGAAATCTACAGCTTTAACAATGGCACCGGCTCCTATTTCTCCCTGATTGCTGACAATAATGCCAACAACAACCATCTTTCCACGGCATTCCGGTTGAATAATAGCGAGGCTGATGCGGTCGCTGGCTTCCAGCTCCCCGTTGGCGGGCAGCAATACATCGCGGTGACATTCAATACCAATACCTTGGTGGGAAATCTTTACACCAATGGCGCGATCGTTGCTTCCGTCACAGCCCCAAACATTGGTTTTACTCCAGGATTGTTGGGTGGCTCGGGTGGCACGTTGAACAACTTTATCGGCCAGGACCCCTGGCCTGATCCGCAATTTCAGGGAACTGTCTATGAATTCCGCATCTGGAATGGCGTGGTTTCCCAGCGGTATCTTTCCGCAAGCGCTGTGGCTGGTCCGAGCATTTTGATCAACAATCTGACGCCCAGCACTGTCGCCATCAATGCGGGCGCTTCGCTGCCGGTCAGTGGTTCAGAACAGGCTGATGTGACTGTCCAACTCCCGCAAACCGGCTCAGCCAATTTGGAAGCAGTTCTCGATGCCACCAACTGGGTGAGCAGTAACCCGGGTGTGCTGACCGTGAACAGCCAAGGCGTGATATCCGCCGTGGGCGTGGGTACCGCCACGATTAGTGCCAAGGTTGGCGGCGTGACGGGCACCAGTGGCACGATCACCGTAGGCCAAATCGCACTTTTACATCGTTACAGCTTTGTCGCTGACGCTTCTGATTCCGTCGGCGGTCCCCAAGGAAACGGTACCGTGGTGGCTGCGACCACCGGCACTAACGCTGTCATTAATAACGGCCTCACGCTTTCTGGCGGTGGTGGTCCGGGTTATTCAGGCTATGTGACTTTGCCGGCCGGTATCCTGACCAATACCACCTCTGTCACCATTGAAGGCTGGGTCACACAGGCCAATGGAAATACTTGGGCTCAAATCTGGAACTTTGGCAACAATGGAAACCAGAACACGGGAATCATTCCGTTGCCCGATCGTGACAATGGCAATTTTGAAGTGGGCATCAATCCGAATAACAATGAGCAAGACATTGTGTCATCGATTCATTTTCCGACTAATTCTCAGCAATATGTTTCCGAGGTTTTTAAAAGTTCAACTTTGCAGGGTTCACTGTACGTCAACGGCGCTTTGCTAGCCACTCACACTTTCCCTGACCGCACCTACATTCCTGGGGCAATTGGGGGCGCGGCGGGCACGGCCAACAATGTTATCGGCCAGGATCCGTATCCTGATCCGCAGTTTCAGGGGACGATTAATGAACTTCGCATTTGGAACGGAGCGGTCTCGCCCGTTTATTTGGCGATAAGCGCGGCTGCCGGTCCCGGAGTTGTGGTGACCAACCTGGTCCCCACCACTCTAAGTGTCAGCGTGACCACCAGCATGATCGGTGCTGGAACCCAGCAAGCCACCGTTATAGGCAACTTTAAAGATGCTTCAAGCGTCAACGTGACGACTGGCGCCACCAACTGGTTGAGCAGTAATCCCAGTGTGGTGACGGTGAACAGCTCAGGCTTTATTACAGCTGTCAACGGCGGTACCGCCACGGTCAGCGCCACGGTTGATGGAGTTACGGCAACCAGCTCACTTATTACGGTTGCTGATACTTCACCAGTATTTAACCAAAAGCCGGTTTCTCAATCGGTGGTGGTGGGTGACTCTGTGACCTTCTCCTCCCAGGCTCTGGGTGGCGGTTTGAATTATCAATGGAGTTTCGGTGCCAATCCGATCAACGGCGCAACCAATGCTACATTGACCTTGACCAATCTCAGCCTGGCCCAATCCGGAACCTATACCCTTACGGTTGTAAACGACCTTGGAAACACCAATGTCTCGGTAACCTTGGCGGTCAACCAGGCTATTCTGCAGCATCGCTATAGTTTTGTTGCCGATGCTTCCGACTCGGTGGGTGGTCCGCAATGGAACGGAACAGTGGTGCCCCCGACGACGGGAACTGCTGCTACGATCAACAACGGTCTCCTCCTGCCTGGTGGCGGGGGTCCGGGCACGTCTGGTTACGTAACCTTGCCGGCCGGTATTTTGACCAACACGCGTTCAATCACGGTTGAATGCTGGGCGTCGCAGGCCAGCCAGAATCAATGGGCTGAACTTTGGAGCTTCAACAACGGCACGCCCCAGTATTTTTCATTCATTCCGTATCCGGCCAATAACAGCGGTAACATGTCAATGGCGATCAGAAACAACAACGCCGAGTCTGATGCCTTGTCGGGTGATTTATTCCCTTCAGGCTCACAGCAATATATCGCAGCAACCATTAATGCCAACACCTTCGTAGGCACTCTTTATACAAATGGAACTCCGATTGCCTCCGTTACGGTACCGGGTGCGGCTTACATTCCTGGAACTTATGGAGGAGCCAGCGGAACGGCGAACAACATTTTGGGACAGGATCCTTGGCCTGATCCGCAATTCCAAGGCACCATTTATGAGTTTCGTATTTGGGATGGCGTGGTTTCGCCGCTCTATTTGGCCATCAGCGCTTTGGCCGGCCCGAGCGTGGTCGTGACCAATCTGACCCCGACGTCCATTGCCATCACGGTAACCAACTCATCCATGATTATCGGTCAAGTACAACCGAGCACAGCCATCGCAAACTTCCAGAACGCCTCTGGAGTGCCGGTCACTGGTTCCGTCACCAATTGGACCAGCAGCAATACAGCCGTTCTCACAGTGGATGGTAATGGCAATGTTACGGCCGTCGGATCGGGCACCGCAACGATCAGTGCCTCACTTAACGGTTACACCGGAACCAGCTCGACAATTACGGTGCCGACCAGCGGCCCGGTCATCACGCAAAATCCGGAAGCTGCCGTTACCTTGGTGGCTGGCGCAACTTTTAATACCACGATTGCCAACGTCGGCAACGCACCGTTTGTGTATCGCTGGTATTTCAACAACGGATCAACCCCCATTAGCACGTCCTCCTCTCCTGCTCTGAGTATTCCGAATATTCAAGCTGGAAATGCCGGTAGTTATACGTGTCTGGTGAGCAACCAGTATGGGACAGCCCCCAGTTCGGCGCTGCTCCTTACGGTTGTTACCCCGACTGCCTTTGAGCAAACGTTGTTGAAATATGCTCCACTGTCGTTCTGGCCATTGTCTGAAACGAGCGGCACGGTAGCTTACGACGTCATCGGCGGTATTAACGGGACCTACACCGGCGGATATACCTTGGGACAACCTGGACCAACCAATACATTCTTTGGAGCCAGTGGCACTTCTGCTGCATTCGATGGAACCTCCGCGTATGTCGACGTTCCGGGAGCTCCGCTCAACCTCACCAACGGCCTGACGGCGGTTGTCTGGGTCAACTTGCTGGCTTACAATGGTTTTGACGGAGTGATTGGCCATGGCGACACCTCCTGGCGCATATCGGTGAATAACAGTGGGCAATTTGGAGCCAACGATGGCGCACCGCCCGCGGATGCCACCGCACCCAACGCCGTAGCCGTCGGCAGCTGGCACATGGTGGCTTACACCTACTCAGGTGACACCAACCAACAAAACAGCGGCGTCCTCTACGTGGACGGGCAGCCTGTGGCGGAAAACTGGGTGTTCGCCAATCCTACGGGCAACGGTTACGATATGTGGATCGGTGGCGCGCCCGATTATGGGACAGCACCAGGAACAGCACGACTCTCGGCGGCTTATATTGCCGATTGTGCCGTGTTCCCTTATCCGCTGAGCGCTGCACAAGTCGAAGGTTTGTTTAACGGTCAGTACGTTGCAAATCCTCAAAGTCTGTCCATCGCTCGCAGCGGGGCAAACTCGGTATTGACCTGGTCGATCGGAGCATTGCAATCAGCGACCAATGTTAAGGGACCATGGACGACCGTCAGTGGTGCTGCATCGCCGAATGCTTCGCCTTACACGGTTCCATCCAACACCGGAGACACGTACTACCGCGTTTGGGTTGATCATCCTTGATTAAACATGTCAGCTGAGTAATAGCTGAATCACGACTAAAATCAAACGACCGGAGCCAAAAGCTCCGGTCGTTCTTTTTATAGGCATTCCCGCGGTTTGGCCATGATGCAGCTTGGCCTGCGTTTGTTAAGTTCGGAGGAGTTACGGTTATGCTTGAAGAATTAGGGTCGTAATCCGAACACCAAGATAACATTGTTGATTCAAATTATAAATATCAACGAGGTTCACTCAAGCTCAAGTCAAGCAGGGTTCCGTCGTATTGAAAGCGTGACCTGAATGCAGCCTCAATTTTGAGCCGAAAATGAACCGCAAAGAAACAACTCAAGCACCCGGCGGATTAGTATTTTCCTAATGAGAATTTGAGGCCCAAAGATTTGCAGGCCTGTTTTGAGTGGAGTGAGGCGGAAGTTTGGATGGTTGGTTGGTACTGGGGATTGATTTGGAACGGGGCGGCCTCGCCAGTTCGCCAGGAAACTGGCCAACCAAAGACCAAAAAAGCACCACCCGTTACCGAGAATGTGCTATGTTTTGTAGTGTATCCAAGCCAGAACCGTTACCGATGTTTTACCAGATCCGTCGCGCCGAAGTTGCCCGCTCCAGTTAAGCGCGCCAATGATTAGTTTTTGTGATCAAATATATTAACACAAACGCCCCGCTTGCAACCAAAGACTGACACCACATAAAGCTTTTGATTTCAACATTTTGTGACGCGCGCAGCATTCGGAGACAGCTTTATGCCAGCACCATCCACATCAGACTCGGCATTTCGCCACGCAATTGTTTTTGCAATAAATTAATGATGTGTGGCCAGTTTATGCCACATGACCAAAGATGTAAGCCAAAGTAAGTTGTATTGTCCCGTTGAAATATAGCCTGCTCACGTCGCGGGCTCGACGTGTGGCGTTGCCGGCGTTTGCTCGAATTTGAGCTGTGGAAATTTATAACGGGTCATAAAGAATCATGAATATATACCAGCCTTGGTCCAAACCCAATTATGGTCGTCGTGTTCGGGATTTGTATCAGGCATTTACCTTGATCGAACTTTTGGTAGTGATTGCAATTATCGCCATCTTGGCGGCAATGCTGTTGCCCGCATTGTCAAAAGCCAAACTAAAGGCCAAACAAACTGCGTGCATCAGCAACCTCCGCCAAATTGGCATCGCGGTGAACATGTATCCTGATGACTACGGACAGTACTGCAATAGCTATTATCCTTTAAGGAACGTGTATGTGTGGCAACCAGAGTTGCTAAGTTCGATGGGCAATAACCGCAACGCCTTCTTTTGCCCGGCCGCCCTCCCCGACAGTGCCTGGGATCCCACCGTAAACAAAACCATAGTTCCAAGGGTCGGATATAACGACAAGATTGATGATTATGCCATAACCGCAGGGACCTCGAGTGATACCCGGTTTTCGGTGGGCTGGAACGATTGGGGCTTGGCTCAAGGAAAACCCGGGCTCGGACTCGGGGGAGATGTGGGCACAAGTGTAGTCAAACCGAGCATGCTGGTGCGACCGGTTGACATGATTGCTCTTGGTGATTGCCGCTCGGACGCCACTTCAATTCAGTTCAACGCCAATTTGGATCCCCAGGTCAGCAATCAACAAAATCCTAGTCAGCATAATCAGACACCATGTAATCGTCATAATTATCGCACGGATATTTGCTTTGCCGACGGCCACGTTGAGAGCCCAAAACGAAATGATGTCATTGACCCGAATAATCAAACCTGGCGGGCAAGATGGAATAACGACGACAATCCGCACAATGAAGTTACCTGGACGGTGCCATGGTTGCCGGGCAATGGTCCTTTAGAGCAGTGACATTGCATCCCGTTATTGAAAATAATAATTAGTGGGTAGATCCGTTGTTAACTGTTGCTTTTTATAGGACCGATCATTATGTGCCGAAATACATTCGACTTTGGTCGAAACAAACGGCTGAAATCAAGGAACAAGCATGAATTGTTCAATACCTTTCACGCTCACCTAATTTTAAAAATGCGTGTTCCCACAATTGATTTAATTGCGAACAGCAACAGCTCTGTCGACTCGGTTTCATAAGCGAGTGATTGAACCTTCGTTGGTCCCAACCACAACGCGGTCGCTCACGCTTCAGTCCACCAGCGTATCGGCGACTTCGGCGCGCTTTTGAACCCCAAAGTTGGAGGTTTCCCCATAGCAATTATTCATACAGGCTGCCACCCACAGCGGTTCGTCTGCTGTTGCGGCGCCCCCGGGGTCATGGATTTCCTTGCTCGAATTTCTCAATAACAGTTTCGCCGTCAATCTAAATGCCGGTTCTGGCGCCTCGGTCATAACGAGCCTGCCTGAAAAATTGATCGTCGGCAGAGACATTCGATTTCTACTTACAGATTTGAAAAAGACACTGAAAAGCGACTTGCTTTTTTGCAAGCCTGCAAGAAAATTCCGGCCTAGATTCAAGTCATAACACGGGAGAAAATCTTAAAGGAGAATACCGGCTTAAACTCCTCTGCGTTGAAAACTTATGAAAAGCATTTTTATCTGCGGTTTCTTTGGCTTGGTCATGGCATGGTCGGCGTTGGTCGTGAGGGGCGCCGAATTGAAGTTTGTTCCCGGACATGTTCCGCCCGCCGCCGCCCGACTGGCACCGCTGGGTCGCTTGGAAGCCGACCGGCGACTCCAGCTGTCCATCGGACTCCCATTGCGAAATCAGGCCGCGCTGGAGGAGTTTCTGCAAAGGCTCTACGACCCAACCAGCCCGGATTATCATCGATTTCTGACCACGACGGAATTTACGGAGAAGTTTGGTCCCACGCCGGAGCAGTATGAGGCGGTCAAGGCATTTGCCACCACGAACGGGCTGGACATCGTTGGCACTTATTCCAACCGCGTCGTGTTGGACGTCGAGGCTCCGGTGGCAGCCATCGAAAAAGCGCTCCATACCGTCCTGAGAACCTATCAGCATCCGGTCGAGTCACGCGCGTTCTTCGCGCCGGACACCGAACCATCGGTCGATGCGAACCTGCCGATCCTGCATGTGGCCGGCCTGGATAATTATCAACTGCCCCACCCGGCTTGCCGTCTCTCGACGATTCAAGCTTCAGCGGGCGACAGCCCCGCCTTGGGGTCCGGTTACGGCGGGTCTTATCTGGGCAACGACTTCCGTGCGGCCTATGTTCCAGGAGTGCCCCTCAACGGGGCCGGTCAAACCATTGGTTTGTTGGAGATTAACGCCGGGTTCAGCCAGTCAGACATTACGGCCTACGAAAGTCTTGCCGGCGACCCGGCAGTGCCTGTCACGACGGTGCTGCTGGGGTACGGCGGCGGGCTGGGCAGCGCAAATGGGGAGGTATCGCTGGACATCGAGATGGCCATCGCGATGGCCCCGGGATTGAACGGCGTGATCGCGTATGAAGGCAGCAGCGCTGACTCCATTCTCAACCGCATGGCCAGTGATAATCTGTCTCGGCAACTCAGCGCCTCTTGGACTTATGGGACAGATGCCACTTCGCAGCAGGATTTCATGGAGTTCGCAGCCCAAGGGCAGTCCTTTTTTAATGCCTCGGGCGACGGGGACGCCTGGGTTGGAACGATTGACTCACCCTCCGATAACACCAATATAACAATCGTTGGTGGAACCGTGCTGTATGCCAGCAGTCCCGGCGGCGCATGGAGAGGCGAGTCGGTTTGGAATTCCGGTTACACTCCACCCGCCTGGTCCGGAGGAGGCAACGGTTATTGGGGCAGCGGCGGGGGTATCAGCACCATTTATTCCATTCCAGTCTGGCAACAAGGTATCAGTATGACCGCCAATGAGGGGTCCACCTCTCTGCGCAATATTCCGGACGTCGCCATGACGGGGCAAAACGCTTACGTCACCTACAGCAACGGCCTCGCAGGAGTTTTTGAGGGAACCAGTTGCGCCACCCCCCTTTGGGCTGGCTTCACCGCACTGATCAATCAACAGGCTGCCGCCAATGGAAACGCTGCCGTGGGATTCCTTAACCCCGCCCTTTACGCCATCGGAAAGAGTGCCAGCTATGCCAACTGCTTTCACGACATTGTCAGCGGCAACAACACCAATGGCCAAAGCCCGACGCTTTTTTATGCGGTACCCGGATACGATCTCTGCACGGGCTGGGGCACCCCCGCCGGCGAGCCACTGATAGACGCGCTGGCGCCCGACGCCCTCGGTGTCGGTGTTCCGACGGGATTATCCGCCTCCGGCCCCGTAGGCGGCCCTTTCACGAATTCCTCCGTGACGATTCTATTGACCAACCGGGGCGCCGCAAGTTTGCGCTGGGCGTGCGTCAACTCCCTGCCATGGCTGATTGTGCAGCCCACCAACGGCACACTCGCAGCTGCGCAATCCGCCACCGTCGCGCTCAACCTCATGGCCTCGACCACCAACCTCCCCGAAGGCCAATACTCCGGTGTGATTTGGTTTACCAATCTCTCGGACGGTATCGGCCAGCAGCGCCAGAACCTGCTCGTCGTGAATCCGAGGAGTGTGCCCACATACGGTGCCGCAGTTCAATATCTACAGCCTTCCGCGTACTGGCCCCTGAACGAAACGGCGGCTCCGTTGGCGGCAAATGTTGCGAGCAACGCTGGAACGCTCGGCCTGTGGGCGAACGGCTTTCCTTTCGAAGGCGTCCTTCAGGGACAGACCGGCATCGTGGGCAATTGCGCGTATTTCAGGAATCCCAACTTGATTGTCGCAGCAGCCGGTCCGCATATAGACGTGTCCTTCAATCCTCGTCTGAATCCCGCCGGACCTTTCACGGTCGAATTTTGGGCGAAACCAGGCCAGAGCCCAAATGATTTTTTTTGCCCCCTGTCTTCGATCGACGACACGGAATATTCCGGCGCCAGCCGCGAAGGCTGGGTATTCTATGAAACCTCGGCAAATCAATGGACTTTTCGGCTGGGCGGCACTAATGGGTATGTGGCAATTTCATCAGGCGGAATCGTCCAAACCCAAGTGTGGCAAAATGTCGCCGGCAGATATGACGGCACCAACGCCACCCTTTACGTGAATGGAGCCGCCGTGTCCGGGCCAATAGCCGCTGCCCGCTATTTTCCCAACACGAATGCGCTGTTCACACTTCGAATCGGCGGGACCAGCTTTGGCAACCGGACTTTCGATGGGTGGGTGGACGAGGTGGCGGTTTATACCAACGCCCTGAGCGCCGCCACGCTTCAGGCGCATTATCAGGCGGCCACCAACAACAAAATAAACTACGGAACCCAGATCCTTGCCTCCAACCCGGCGGGATACTGGCGTCTGGATGAGCCAGCTTACACCGCTGTTTCTCCCTCCAGCCTCCCTGTGGCCGTAAACTCTGGCAGCCTGTCCTCAGCAGCCAACGGGATTTACTTCCCGGGAACCACACCCGGAGTGCCGGGCGTCTTTGGCGTCGGCTTCGGTTCATCGAATAACGCCTGTGCGTTTTCTGCCAACTCCTATGTGGACGTGCCGGGCCCCCCACTTTCGTTCACGGCTGCAATGACGCTCTCGGCATGGGTCAACTGCGCGGTTACGCCGGACCTGACCGAATCCGTCGCCAGTCTCGGTGCCGGCTCTTATGCACTCACCATCGACGCTCAAGGTTACCCGCACTTTGTGGATGGAGCCCAGACTTTTGGTGCGTTGGCAGGTGCGAGCCCGATCACTGACGGGCGATGGCATAATCTGGTGGGCGTATACGATGGCAAAAACGCGGAATATCTTTATGTGGACGGCCTGCCTGCCGCGTCGGCAGTAACCGCCACGAACCTTCCGGTCGTGACTGGGAACGATTTTTGGATTGGGGGCAACCCGGACACCGGCGTCTTCCAATACTTTTATGGCTTGATTGACGAGGTGGCCTTGTGGCCGGAGGCATTGACACCTTCGGATATTCTCTGGCTCTATGCTGCTGGCAAAAACGTACCTCTCCTGAGCGGCAGGACAAGCCCCTCCGAGCAGGGGACCATCTCCCTGAGTTGGTCCACTGTTCCTGGGATCGCCTACGGCGTGGAATTCACCACCAATTTAAACAGCCCTGACTGGCTGCAACTCGGCTCCACATTTACGGCCACCAACGCTATTTCCACGGTGTCGGAATCCTTGGTCGGCAGCCAGCTGTATTTTCGGCTGCTGGTGCAGCCATAGTATGCTGTAACAACACATAGGCGAACCAACTGGATGAAAATTGCTTGTGTTGACGCGCGCCCTAATTGGTGACGCCTTTACGTGGCCAAGAAGCCAAGTTGCGCTTGAGCATTTTCCACCAGAGCACTAAACGGATTATTTTTTCGCGTTTCCGCATCACACACATCCTCAACATATTTAAGGATGTCTGGAAGATATTTGTTTGGTGGAAGCAATGACGATTAAGTAAGAACGAGATGACGTTTGGCAAACGCATGACCCGAGCCGCTTTTCAAGTACTTTTCGAATTCTTGGGCCAGGACCAAAGTTTCAAAGGCGGCGTAAAATTTAACTTTCCAAGGCTTAAACTTTGAGGTGTGCGGGCATTTCCCTGCATTGTGTTCGGCGTGGCACCGCTTAAGGTCGTCGATATGGCCACGATAGGATTCGCCGGGCTTGTAAATTGATTCGAGAATATAGTCGTAAAACATGGAAATCAGAAAAGATGGCCTGCCATCCGTAGCACGGAACCCATTGTCAATACAGCCCTCCTACGCTCCCAGAGCGAAGCTACGGAGGGCACCATCCTCCGCTCGGAACCTCCCGAAGTCGGTGCTATGCGATGGCGCCTGAACCCGAGTCGCACTGCCTAGTCCGCATGAAAAGATCTCGGTTAAGAACGCGCGGTCTCCGCTCTCAACCATGCCTGCTGTTGCGTTCGTCCACCGTAGCAGGTGTCCAATGGCGAACGTCGTGGCACTTAGGCCGCGAGGGCTAGTTCTTCGTTAGCTTTTTAGTTTTGATACGATGATTAACGAGGCCAACGTATCGTCCTCGGCATGCCGCCTCTGGCGTGTTCACATGGTCGAAACCAGTACGCCCCCATACACTATGGCTCTACCATAATCCTCCATTTCCTGCCCGGGGTCAAGCGGGCTTCTGACCGCCCGGCTGAAGAATTGAACGAAATCTTGAAAGAATGAAAAACTGCCGATGATGGGGTCTCGATGCAAATAATGCTTCAGCTTTGGGGGCAAAGCTCAACCCTTTTTCCCAACCCCCACCTCCTTGGCTTACTTAACAGCTGCCTCATGGGACAGCAAACTCCTGACACGGTTCACCAAACGCTCCAGATCCAAGGGTTTGGTGAAAAAATCCTCAGCCTGCATGGCCGCCGTCCGTTTGGTGACGTCGCTGGAAAGCGCGCTCATGAAGATGATGGGGATCTTCTTGGTGGCTGGCTGGCGCTTGAGGATTTCGCAGACCGACAAACCGTCCATATCCGGGAGCAGAATATCCAGCAGGATCAAATCAGGCTTGAACTGACGTGCCTGGCTCAACGCCTGCACGCCGTCGTTGGCGATGAGAAATTCGCACGGCAAATCTGACAAACGAAATTTCACCAATTCGATGAAATCCGCCTCGTCATCCACAATCAGAATCTGCTGCGTCATTGCAACGTTAAGTTACATTACAGTCAATCTAATGCAAAGACGATGCGGTTAAAGGCAGGTTACAAAACAGAGACAAACACAAGGGTTTTGCCAGTAAGTTAAGGATGGTTGATGGCAAAACGAGGCAAGTTTCAATAAAAAAGGCGAAAGGAGAACCTTTCGCCCTGAATGAATCCAACTTTCTTGCGCGGGAATTATTTCAGCTTGGCGAGCGCAGCTTTGATCGCGGCGAAATTTGGCAGATCCTTCGGGGTCGGAGTCTGTTCGCTGTATTGCACCACGCCCTGCTTATCGATTACGAATGCTGCACGCGCCGCGGTGTCACCCACGCCGGCGAGCATCGGAAAGACGACCTCATACTTTTTGATGACTTCCTTGTTCAAGTCGCTGGCCAGGGTGAGCTTGATACTGTTGGCCTTGGCCCAGGCTTCCTGCGCGAAGGGACTGTCCACGCTGATGGCGATGACGTTCGCGCCCATTTGTTCGTATTCGCCAAGGCCAGCGCTTTGGTCACACATTTCCGTGGTGCATACGCTCGTGTAGGCGAGCGGGAAGAACAGCAGTACGGTGTTTTTCTGGCCGTAATTGGCGCTCAACTTAACATCCGCGAGACCGGTGGCATTCTTGGACTTGAGCGTGAAATCAGGAGCTTTGGAGCCGACAGGAATTGGCATAATAAATAGTTTGTTTTTAAGTTTAATCGTAAATGTTTCGGGTGAATTTTGGTGGTTGATCCGGGTGGTGTCAAATTTCTTTGGCCGGAGAAGGTCACAAAAGCGCAGGGTCCTTATAAGGCGGCCAGGACTTCTTGCGCATGCTCCTCCGGTTTCACACTGGGCCAGATTTTCCGGATTCGGCCGTCCGGCCCGATCAAAAAAGTGACCCGATGCACGCCCAGGTATTTGCGACCCATGAACATTTTCTCGCCCCAGACGCCGTAAGCCTGGACAATCTTCTTGTCTTCGTCCGCCAGAAGCGTGAATGGCAGCTTGAACTTCTCGACAAACTTGTCGTGGGACTTGACGGAATCCGTGCTCACCCCTAGAACAACCGCGCCCTTTTTCTTAAAAGCGGCAAATTGGTCACGAAATGCGCAAGCCTCCTTCGTGCAACCGGGAGTGCTGTCCTTGGGATAAAAATAGAGAATGACGTTTTTCCCCTTTAACTCATCGAGCGAAATTTTACCGCTCCCGCTGGTCTCGGCGGAAAATTTCGGCGCCGCCGCACCTTCCTTCAATTTTAATTCAAGTTCCTTTGCCATGGTTTTATGAGTTTATCCTCGATCAGATCAAATTGCGCCGATCACGAAAGCCGCTCTTTGTTTTGTCACCGGCCTCCAACCAGAGATTCATAAGTAAACCGTATTCCAGGGGAATTCAAATATTAATTAACCACAAAATGCGGGGATGAAATTACCTGCCACCGGGTCGGTCCCGACATTGGTTTGCCGGAAGCTTAACGCGGATGATCAGTTGGCTTTGGCTGCATGGGTGAACTTGCCGGGTGCGCGCCAAGTTGCATCATGCCATCCCACGTGTACAACAGTCCCGAAACCCCGGTTAAAATGGCGGCCGCCAAGGCAAGGGCCCGCAGCCAAATTCCGCCGCCTAAAAGGTCCCATTTGAGAAGAATTATGGTGACCACCACCATTTGCAAAACCGTGGCGATTTTGCCGATATAACGGGGCCGCACGGCGACCTTGCCCACCGTGTAATGGATGACCGCCATACCGATCAGAATAAGCAGATCGCGGCCGATGATTGTACCGGTCAGCCACAACGGAATTTGAGCCAGAAAACAGCCATGATTGAGACTCAGGGTGATAATGGCCGAGACCAGCAACAGTTTATCAGCCAGTGGATCCAGGATTTTTCCCAACTCGCTGATTTGGTGAAAATGACGGGCGATGTAACCATCCACGCCGTCCAAAACGGAAGCGACGATGAAAGACACGATAGCCGCCACCCGAAAAATCTCCCGGCCGGTGCGAATGTAATAGATCAACTGGACGACAAAAAACGGGATCAGCAGGATGCGCAGAATCGTGATTTTATTGGCCGTCGTCATAAGCCCGAAAGCTAGACCGCACGGCACAACCGCACAGTTTATCGTTTGGGATTGCCAGGTTCAAACTTGCTCAAGCCGACTTCGAGAGCGATGTCGGTAAACTCCTGATGGGTCACGGTTTCGAGCCGCTGCCCACGGGCCTTGAGCTTCTCGTTGATCTTGATGGCCTTTTCGGTCATCAAATCATGCGTTTCCTGCGTGCCGCCAACCAAGGCGAAGTTGTCGCCCGTGGTGATGCGTTTATGGCCATCGGAATCAAGCCCGACGCCCAACATGACGGCCTTTGATTTTTTCTTAACGTTCGACACAGCTATAGCTTAAATCCGCTTTGCAGAACGGTCAAGTGGCAGTGCGGAGCCGAATATTGAACGGAGACCTCAGACTGATCAGGATACCGACAAAGACTTTCCGTTGTCGGAGGCACGAATATTCAAAATAAAGCGGGCAGCCGTCCTGGCCCAATCCTAAGGTTGGGGATAACCGCCCGCCGACCCTCCAAAACAACTGCGCAGCATGTCGGTGTCAATGATGCCTGGATTAAGTGGTACGGCGGCAAGCCCCGGCGGCAACTCCTGGGCGAGCGATTGGGTGAGTCCCTCGATCGCCCACTTGGTGGCGCAATAAGGTGCGACCCCGGCATCGGTGGACCGGCCCCAACCCGAACTGAAATTAACGATCACTCCGCGACGAAGCGCAATCATCGCCGGGACGAAATGGCGGATCACATTCGCCACCCCCTTAATGTTGACGTCAATCACATCGGAAAACTCGGCGCCAGAAACCTGCCAGAGCGGCGCGCTGCGGTTGATGAGAGCAGCATTGTTCAGCAACAGATCGGGAGCTTCATGCGCCGCCAAAATCCTTTTTGCCCATGCCGCCACGACAGCCTCGTCTGTAACGTCAACCACGCAAAAATCATTCGGAGCGGGGTATTGATCGCGCAGCCAGGCAATCTCCTTTTCTGAGCGGCCGCAGCCAATCACAACATGGCCAAGGCGAATAAACTCCGCAGTCAAAGCCCGCCCCAGTCCACGCGAGACACCGGTGATCAGGATGGTTTTCATATTCAAGGAGGGAAAGGCAATCACCCGCCCGCAGAATTAATCGCGCGGATTGAAATTGCATTCCTGGGCGAGCTGTGACCAGAGTTTTTTCTGCGCCTCAGATATCTTTGGCGGAAATACAATCCGGGTGACAACGAAAAGATCGCCGCGAGTGCCTTCTCGTTGAACCAGTCCGCGTCCACGCACGCGCAACTTTTGTCCACTGGGCGTGCCGGCGGGAATTTTGATGTTTACCCGACCGTCCAGCGTGGGCACGAAGATTTCCGCACCCAACGCAGCTTCCCAAGGCGCGAGATCCAATTCATGAATCAAGTCGTGGCCGTCAAGGTCAAATTCGGGATGCCGGGCGAGACGCACATTTAAATACAGGTCGCCGTTTTTGCCGCCGCCGCTGCCATGCTCGCCACGGCCGGCCAAGCGGAGTTTTTGTCCCTCAGAAACGCCCGGTGGAATCCGAACCTGGTGTGACTCGCTGCGGTCGGCGTGACGAATGTTAACTGTGCGCACCGAACCTTTGGCCGCTTCTTCCAGTGAAACCATGATGTCGCCTTCAATGTCGTTGCCCGGCTCGGCCATTGCGCCTCCAAAAACGCCGCCACGCCGGCCAGGACCGCCATTGCCGTCGCGCATGCGCGAACCGAACAGTTCTTCAAAAAAGCTGCTGAAACCCGTGCCGCCAAATTCGAAATCCGCAGAGGTGGAATTACCACCGCGAAAAGTCTGGCCGCCAGGATGGCCGCCGTAGCCCGGAGGCGGACGGAATTCGGCGCCGGATTTCCAATTAGCGCCCAATTCATCGTATTTTTTCCGCTTGGCGGAATCGCCGAGAACCTCGTAGGCTTCGTTGATCTCCTTGAATTTCTCCTCGGCCTTTTTTTTGTCCTTGGCCACGTCGGGATGATATTCCCGCGCCAGCTTGCGAAAGGACTTTTTGATGTCGGCTTCACTGGCGGTGCGCGCCACACCGAGGATTTGATAATAATCTTTGTATTGAACGGCCATTATCCAAGATTTGCCTGCCCGAGCGAATTTGTCAAAGCCACATCGGGAAAAAGCGATGATGATTTGGAATACCCAAGCCGGGCAGCGCACGCACAACGAAAAAAACTGAGCCGCGCCGGATGTGCGACGGAATACAACGAAAATCTTCTCGAACAACTGCCTCGCGTAACCGGCGTTGGCTCCGGCGACTTAGACGGCATCATGTGTGTCCGTTTGCAAACGCACACTCCATCAAGCCAAAGCATAGCAATTGGAATGGTGAGGTGGCTATATCCGCTGGCACAGTGAGTGGAAACAAAAAATAATAGCCTGAGTGACTTTTGTGATCCATGACCTCTAAATTTCCAGACGGGACAAGCGCGGATGATGTGTCCCCTTTTGCCGCTTGAGTGGCGTAATATGTCATACAACCATTCGAGCTTACGAGTAGCGCAATCAATAAAAGGCTGACGATAGCTTTCATAGCGGCGCAAAGCCGCCTAACGCCTATTAAGGTCGCTTGGTATTGTCCACGCTTAAAAAGACTGTTTTTCCGATACCGCCCAAGGGTCGCCAAACTTTGACCAGAATCTGGCTGCTCTTGGCCGACTTGCAAAGACGGACGGCGTCATCGGAGTCGTTTACCGGCTGGCGATTAATCTCGACGATGACATCATTGGGTTGTAATCCGGCATCCGCGGAATTGGAGTCGTTTTCCACATCGGTGACGAATGCGCCATGAACGCTTTCAGGCATTTGAAGTTGCTCGCGAATGTGCGGGTCCAAATCTGCCACCGTCACCCCATCCAGCGCATCGGTCTTGGAACTTCCCACTTCCGTGTTGTTCTGCTCATCCGTTGTTTCGCCGTTTTCCGACATGGAGCCGAGCGGGACCAGAATGGTTTTGAGCGAAGCGTCGCGCATGATGCTGAGCGTAACACGCGAGCCAGGTTCAAGCTGGGAAATCACAGCCTTCAGATTATCGGCACTGGTGATTTGCCTGTCGTTGACGGACAGGATGACGTCTCCGGATTTGACGCCGGCTTTTGAGGCCGGAGAATCGGGCCGGACGTCGCCGACCAAGGCACCATTCTGATCTGGCAACCCGAATTGCTGGGCAAGGCCGGCATCCAAGTCCTGGGGTATCACGCCAAGATAACCCCGGGTGATTTTGCCCCCGGTGACGAGGCGCTCGAGCACCGTGCGAGCCATATTCACTGGTACGGCAAATCCAATGCCATTGTTGCCGCCACTCGGGCTGATGATCGCGGTATTGATGCCCACCAATCGCCCGTCAGCATCCACTAGGGCGCCGCCGGAATTACCCGGATTTATGGCTGCATCCGTCTGGATGAAATCCTGAATGTGGGGCTGGTTGTCGTCCTCAAAACTGCGCCCCAGCGCACTCACAATCCCCTTGGTAACAGTCTGGCCGACGCCGAATGGATTACCAATCGCAAGCACCACGTCGCCGACCTCAAGTTGGTCGCTATCGGCAAGGGTTATGGCCGGGAGATTATTCGCCGGGATTTTTAGCACAGCCACATCCGTGGCGGCATCCTTGCCGATGATTCTGGCGGTATATTCCTTCTTGCCTTCCCCGATCGCCACCTTCACTTCGTCGGCATCTGCCACAACGTGGTTTGCCGTCACAATATAACCGTCTGCGGAAACGATCACGCCCGAGCCAAGACTTTCCTCACGACGGGTATGCACCCGGTTATCATCATCCTGCGGGAACTGGCTGCCAAAAAACTGGCGGAAGAACGGGTCGTTGAAAAACGGATTCCGCCGCGGCTGCTCCTTGATGAAGCGGGTCGAGAAAATATTGACGACGCTGGGGGCAACCTTCTTTACGACCGGGGCAAAACTGGTACCCAGACGCGGATCCCGGTCAATCGGGGTGTGGTCGACGTTGAATTGCGCCCCATTTTCGCCAGCCGAACAAGAATAATGCAGGCTGGCCAATATAACCAGCCCGGCAACCGATCCCAGCAGGAACCCAAAAAAGGCCCTAGTCAATTTCATATGCTCCAAAATTGACAAAAACCCCGCACCAGCGTTCAAACAAGCCAATCAATGGCTGGCTGCTGCATTGGTGACAGCCGCAGGAATGTCCTGAGGCTTGATGACTTCGATTTTGGCCCCTTTTTTCATTTCATCGGCCGAAGGAACCTTGATGATGTCGCTGGTCAGTGGCTGCGAAGCCGGTGAGGAAGGCGGTGTCGGATTGGCTTTCGTGGCGAGCAACTCAAGATCAAAAATAAGAACCGCATTCGGCGGGATACCGGGACGACCGCGTTCGCCATAAGCCAAGTCGGACGGGATGAACAACTTCCATTTGGACCCGACATTCATTTTTTCGAGCGCTTCCGTCCAACCATGGATCACCGCAGTAACCGGGAATTCGGCCGGCTGACCCCGCTTATAAGAGCTGTCAAATTCAGTACCGTCGATCAAGGTGCCGCGATAATTCACGCTGACCCGGTCTTCAGGTGAAGGAGTCGGTCCGCTGCCGTTGGTGATGACCAGGTATTGCAATCCATCGGGCAAAGTGATTACTCCGTCATTTTTTTTGTTGGCGGCAAGAAACGCTTCGCCATCCGCCTTGTTCTTGACGGCTTCCTGCGCCCGGATGGCCTGCTGCTTGGCGGCAAATTCCTTTTGAAAGGCTTTGAGCGTCGACTGCATCTCTTCATCGGTCAGCAAAGGCGTGGCCCCTGACTGGATTGCCTTCATGCCTTGCGCCGCGATGTCGATGTCCACCGCATTGGTATCCAAGTTATTGCGCTTGAAAAAGTTCTGGCCCAACATCATGCCAATCGCATAACTCACTTTTGACTTTTCATCAGACAATTGGAGAGTGCCGTCCGCCCAAAGCGGTGCAGCAGTGGCAAGGCAAATCAAGGTCAGTATAATTTTCTTCATAGAGTCAGCTCTGTATTAACTATGTTGTTTAGATTAACGAACCAATTACGTTTCTGATTTTCCGGACGCAAACTTGACCAAATTTTTGAGTCAAACCAAGTTTCCGCAAACTAAAAACGCCGAAGACTTTGACTTCGGCGTGTTGTTTTTGCTCAAAAATTACCAGCGAAAATGCGCAAAAGCCTTGTTAGCTTGAGCCATCTTGTGCACTTCATCGCGTTTGCGAATTGCATTCCCCTGCCCTTGGTAAGCTTCGAGGATCTCAGCGGCCAGGGCGGCTTTCATGGGTGTCCCCTTGCGGGCATCGGCAAAATCCACGATCCAGCGTAATGCGAGGGCATTTTGGCGGTCGCTGGGGATCTCGAGGGGCACTTGATAGGTGGCACCGCCCACGCGGCGGGCTTTGGTTTCGATGCGCGGCTTGGCGTTGTCCACGGCGCGCTGCAAAATCTCAATCGGATTGCTGGCCGGATTTTTTTCCGAAATGCTGTCGAAGGCACCATAAACGATGCGCTGGGCGGTGCTCTTCTTGCCGGAAATCATCACAGTGTTGACCAGGCGGGTCACCAGCGTGCTTTGGAACTTTCCATCTTTGACCATCGGCCGTTTGATTGCTTGACGTCTGCGGGACATAAAAGTTTGGATCGGTTTTTAGTTAAATCAGAAAGGAGGGGGATTATTTCGCCGGAGCGGCTGCCGCTTTTTCCTTCGGCTTCTTGACGCCATATTTGGAACGGCTAACACGACGTTTTTCCACGCCGGCAGCGTCCAAGGTGCCGCGCACAATGTGATAGCGCACGCCGGGCAAATCTTTCACACGGCCACCGCGGATCAGCACGATTGAGTGCTCCTGCAAATTGTGACCTTCGTCCGGGATGTAGGCGATGACTTCATAGCCATTGGTCAAACGCACTTTGGCCACTTTGCGCATGGCCGAGTTAGGCTTTTTCGGCGTGCGGGTCATGACCTGGATGCAAACGCCGCGGCGAAACGGCGAATTTTCCAAAGCCGGCGACTTGGACTTATACTTTACTTTCGTGCGGCCCTTACGGACCAATTGATTAATAGTCGGCATTTTATCTATGAATTTCTCGACCAAAATACTGGAACATGGCAGTTCCGGTTAAATGGAACGTGGAATATATCCAAGCGAGCGTTTCCTTGCAAGGATAATTTAAACGATTTCTCAGGCCATTTGAACTACGCTGAATCTCGGGAGAATTGGCCCTGTTTTATGCTCCCGGATAGGCCGAAAATCACTCTTATCCACTGACTTTCAAGCTGCCACCTCCAGTCGTCAGCGCCGTCTGGATCCATGAGCACCTGTCCTGCGGGATCAAAAAAGGCGCCCGGCAATTCCGGACGCCTTTGTGTTTGGCTAAAGCTATGACTGACGTTTCAGGCCAGCAGCGGATTTTCGGCTTCCGCCGGTTCCGGAGCGGGTTCAGGTTCCGGTTGGTCAGGAACCTCGACGAGCGGACGGAGCTCAACTTTTCGGTGATAATCAAAACCGGTTCCCGCCGGAATGATGTGCCCCATGATGACGTTTTCTTTGAAGCCACGCAGGCTGTCAATCTTTGAACGAGTAGCGGCTTCGGTGAGCACGCGAGTGGTGTCCTGGAAGCTGGCAGCGCTCAGGAAGCTGTCTGTTTCCAAAGACGCTTTGGTGATGCCCAGCAGCACCGGTGAGGCTTCGGCAGGTTTGCCGCCCTTCTTCTCGACGCGTTCGTTTTCGGCCTCGAATTCCAGCTTATCCACCTGCTCGCCCCAGAGGAATTGGGTATCCCCGGCCTCGGTGACGCGAATCTTGCGCAACATCTGGCGCACAATGATTTCAATGTGCTTATCGTTGATGGTAACGCCCTGCAGACGATAGACTTCCTGGACCTCACTAACCAAGTGTTCCTGCAATTCCTGGGGTCCGCAAACTTCCAGAATTTCGTGCGGGTCCATCGGACCTTCGGTGAGTTGCTGGCCTTTCTTGACCAAATCGCCCTTGAAGACGATGACGTGCTTGCCGATCGGAATCAGGTGCTCTTCCTGCAATTTCGTCACGGGATCCGTGATAAGAATGCAGCGTTTGCCGCGCACGCTCGGTCCGAAATCGACGATACCGTCGATCTTGGAAATTTCCGAGGCGTCCTTTGGACGACGCGCTTCAAACAATTCCGCTACACGGGGCAAACCACCGGTAATATCCCGGGTTTTGGCCTGTTTACGGGGCGTTTTTGCGATCAGAGTTCCAGGCACAATGCGGTCGCCTTCATTGACGACAATGTGTGCGCCGGAAGGAATCGGGTAATTGGCCACGACCTCTCCCTTGTCATCACTCATGATGATCTGGGGATGCAAATCCTCCTTGTGATCAATGATGACCATGGATTCTTCGCCCGTCGCCTCGTCCACTTCCTGCTTCATGGTGACGCCCTCGATGATATCGTGGAATTTCACCTTGCCAGCCTTCTCGGAAAGAATCGGCACATTATGCGGATCCCATTGGACAAAGGTATCGCCCTTCTTGACCCGGCCACCGTCCTTGACGGAAACCACGGCGCCGATCACGACAGTGTGACTTTCGAGTTCGCGACCGTCGTCGGTGAGGATGGATACTGAGCCGTTCTTGTTCAAAACGATGTTATTGCCGTCCTCCAGTTCGACGGAACGCAAATCGTTGTAACGAATGATTCCTTCGTGCTTGGACTTGATCTGCGGCTGCTTGAACACGCCAGCGGCCACACCACCGGTATGGAACGTGCGCATGGTCAACTGCGTGCCGGGCTCGCCGATCGACTGGGCAGCGATAATACCAACCGCCTCGCCGAGTTTCACCAGGGAGCCGGTGGCCAGGTTACGGCCGTAGCAATACATGCAGATACCGTGCTTGCTTTCGCAAGTCAGCACGGAGCGAATGCGTACGCGGTCAATGCCGGCGCTGTCAATGCCCTTGGCCTTGGTCTCATCAATCTCTTCGTTGGCGTGGATGAGGTATTCCTTGGGGCTGGTCGGGTTGACGATATCGTCGCAGGCAAAACGGCCGACCAGACGGTCGGAAATCTTGACCACTTCGTCTTCGCCTTCGAACACGGCGGAAACCCAGATGCCATTGGTCGTGCCGCAATCCTGCTCCTGGATGATCACATCCTGCGACACGTCCACCAATTTGCGCGTCATGTAGCCCGAGTCCGCAGTTTTGAGCGCGGTGTCGGCCAGACCTTTGCGGGCGCCGTGGGTTGAAATGAAGTATTCCAGCACCGACAGACCTTCGCGGAAGTTCGCGAGAATGGGTTTCTCGATGATTTCGCCGCTGGGCTTGGCCATCAAACCGCGGAGACCAGCCAACTGACGGATCTGCTGTTTGTTACCACGCGCGCCGGAATCCACCATTAAATAAACGGGGTTGTATTCCTTTTTGCCCTGGTTTTGTTCCAAGGTGCGGAACATAACGCCGGAAATCTGATCCGTACAATGGGTCCAGATATCAACGATTTTGTTGTAACGCTCGCCGGAGGTGATGACACCTTTGCGGTATTGCTTCTCGACTTCGCGGATCTGGCGGTGTGCATTTTCGATCTGCTCATCGCGTTCCTTCGGCACAATCATGTCATCGATACCGATGGACACGCCGGACTTGGTCGCCTCACGGAAACCAATTTCCTTCAGCAAGTCTAGCATGGTCACGGTTTTGTCGTGACCGGCAAACTTGTAGCATTTCCAAATCAGATCACCGAGGTCGGACTTCTTTACCGGCTTGTTGTGGAAACCCAGCTCATCCGGCCAGATTTCACTGAACAGGACGCGGCCAACGGTCGTATCAATTACCTTCTTGTCGGAGTTGCCAAAAACAGTTTTACGGCCGAAATCCGGGTTCAACAAACGGATGCGGTCGTGCGTCTTCAAGGCACCATCACTGTAGGCAAAGATCGCCTCGACCTTGGTGCCGAACAACGGAAGCGTCTCCAGATTGGCCGGCAAAGGTTTGCGCGGCTCGGCAGTGACGTAATAGCAACCCAGCGTAATATCCTGGGTGGGGGTGATGATCGGTTTGCCGGAAGAAGGCGAAAAGATGTTATTGGTCGCCATCATCAACAAACGCGCTTCCAGCTGGGCCTCGACGGACAGCGGAACGTGAACGGCCATCTGGTCGCCGTCAAAGTCAGCGTTGTAAGCGGTACAAACCAGCGGATGAATCCGGATGGCTTCGCCTTCGATCAATTGCGGTTCGAAAGCCTGAACGGACAGCCTATGCAGCGTCGGGGCACGATTCAAAAGAACCGGATGGCCTTTGGTGACCTCTTCCAGCACGTCCCAAACTTCGCGGGTCTGGCGTTCGATCATCTTCTTGGCGCTGCGCACAGTGTGCACATAGCCGAGCTCTTTCAAGCGGCGGATGATGAACGGTTCGAACAAGACGAGAGCCATCTTTTTCGGAAGACCGCACTGGTTGAGCTTCAATTCCGGACCGATCACGATGACGGAACGGCCAGAGTAATCGACGCGCTTGCCAAGCAGGTTTTGACGGAAACGTCCGCCCTTGCCCTTGAGCATGTCGCTCAGCGATTTCAACGAGCGATTGCCCGCACCGGTCACCGGGCGGCCATGCCGACCATTGTCAAACAGGGCGTCCACTGCTTCCTGCAGCATGCGTTTCTCGTTCCGGATGATGACTTCCGGGGTCTTGAGCTGCAGCAAGGTGCGCAGACGGTTGTTCCGGTTGATGACGCGGCGGTATAAATCGTTCAAATCGCTCGTGGCGAATCGGCCGCCTTCGAGCGGAACCAACGGACGCAAATCCGGCGGAATCACCGGCAGCACCGTGAGAATCATCCATTCCGGACGGCTCTTTGAAGAAGCCAAGCCTTGCAGCAGCTTGATTCGTTTGCCGAGTTTCTTGCGGATCTGTTTGCTCTTGGTTTCGGTCATCGCAATGGCTAATTCATCGGCCTGCTTCGCCAAATCCACCCGAGCCATCGCCTCGCGCACCGCTTCCGCACCCATCTTCGCAACGAACGCTTCCGCGCCGTATGTTTCACGAGCCTCGCGATACTCGACTTCCGTCAGCAATTGATTTTGCTTCAACGGGGTCGTGCCCGCATCAATGACGAGGTAATCCTCGTAGTAAATCACGCGTTCCAAGTGGCGCGCGGTCATGTCCAGCGCCAAACCGATGCGCGAGGGCATGCATTTGAAGAACCAGATATGGCAGGTCGGCACCGCCAGCTCAATGTGGCCCATGCGCTCACGGCGCACGCGGGACAGCGTGACCTCCACGCCGCAACGGTCGCAGACGATGCCGCGATGCTTGATGCGCTTATACTTGCCGCAGGAGCATTCCCAGTCCTTGACGGGCCCGAAAATACGCTCGCAAAACAGGCCGCCTTTTTCCGGCTTGAAGGTGCGATAATTGATGGTTTCCGGATTCTTGACTTCGCCTTTGCTCCAGGAGCGGATGGCATCGGGCGACGCGAGCGTAATGCCCACGTAGTCCACCTGATTGACCTTGTCGAGCCCGAGCATTTCCCGGGCGTTTTCTTTGGCGGTACTGTTCATACGATATTCTTTCGGCAAATTGAGTTGGTTTAGACGGCGGCCAGGACGGCCGCGGCGTTGGCAGCGGCGTTATCGCCGTTGGCATGTTCAATCGGGTTTGAGTAACCGACTTTCACATCGAGACCGAGTGATTGCATTTCCTTCACCAGCACGTTGAACGATTCGGGGATACCCGCCTCGAGGGCGTTGTCGCCCTTCACAATGCTTTCGTAAATGCGCGTACGGCCTTGCACATCGTCGGATTTGACGGTGAGCAACTCCTGCAGGGTGTAGGCGGCCCCATAGGCTTCCATCGCCCACACTTCCATTTCCCCGAAGCGCTGGCCGCCGTATTGCGCCTTGCCGCCCAGCGGTTGCTGGGTGACGAGCGAGTACGGTCCCACGGCGCGGGCGTGAATCTTGTCGGCAACCAAGTGGCCGAGCTTCATCATGTAGATGTAACCAACGACAATTTCCTGGTCGAACTGCTCGCCCGAGCGTCCGTCATAAAGATGCGTCTTGGCATGCTCCGGCAAACCGGCCTCTTTGAGATAGCCGCGAATGTCCTTTTCCTTCATGCCATCGAACACCGGGGTGGCAAACTTCAGTCCGAGGAATTTTGCCGCCCAACCCAAGTGCGTCTCCAAGACCTGACCGACGTTCATGCGGCTCGGCACGCCCAGCGGATTCAAAACGATTTCCACCGGCGTTCCGTCTGCCAGGAACGGCATGTCTTCTTCCTTGACGATGCGCGCCACGACACCCTTGTTACCGTGTCGGCCGGCCATTTTATCGCCGACTGACAATTTGCGCTTCGAAGCGATGTAAACCTTGACCGATTTAACAATGCCGGCTTCTGTGCCGTCACCCGCCTCGGCGCGTTCCATCTCCTCGTCGTACTGCATCTGCAGGTCGTCGAATTTCTTTTTGAATTGACCGATGATCTCGGTGATCTTGTTGCGGATCGGCGACGGATCAATTTCAATCCGGTCGTACACCGTCGCCAGCTTGCGCAGCAAGGTCTTGGTGATCTTGCGGTTGGCGGGGATGATAATTTCGCCCGTCTCGGAATTGACCACGTCCAGCGGAATTTTTTCGCCCAGCAAAATATTGCTCAGCGCTTCCGTCAATTGGTCGTGCAATTCGCCCAATTTCTTCTTGTGATCGTCCTCGATCTGCTTGGCCTGGCGCTTTTCCTCGCTGGAGGCCGATTTGGTGGTGCGCTCGCCGTCCTTCTTGGACGAGACTTTCACGTCCATAACAATGCCGTAGGTTCCCGAGGGAACCTTCAGCGAAGTATCCTTAACGTCCGCGGCTTTTTCACCAAAGATGGCGCGCAGCAGGCGCTCTTCCGGAGCCAGTTCGGTCTCAGACTTGGGCGTGATTTTGCCAACCAGAATATCGCCGGGCTTCACTTCAGCCCCGATGCGGATGACGCCATCGGCCGCAAGATTTTTCAGCGCTTCATCACCGAGGTTCGGGATATCGCGAGTGATTTCTTCCGGCCCCAGTTTCGTGTCGCGAGCCGCCACTTCAAACTCATCAATGTGAATGCTCGTAAAGATATCATCCTTCACGATTTTCTCACTGATCAAGATGGCGTCCTCGAAGTTATAACCATTCCAAGGCATGAATGCGACGAGCACATTGCGCCCGAGCGCCAACTCGGCGTTCTGGGTGCAGGGACCGTCCGCGATGACCTGGCCTTTGCGAACGTGGTCGCCCTTGCTCACCAGGATTTTCTGGTTGATGCAGGTGGCCGCGTTCGAACGCATGAACTTGCGAACCGGATAAATGTAGATCCCGTTGGCCGGGTCGTGCTTGAGCTTCTTCTTGCCTTCAGGCAACTGGCCGTTTTCGGTGATAATGATCTGGTTGCCGTTGACGGAAGCCACTTTGCCGGCTTCTTCCGCCACGAGTACGGCGCGAGAATCGAGCGCCACGCGACCTTCGAGTCCGGTCGCCACGAGCGGGGCCTCGGTGACCAACAGCGGCACCGCTTGCCGTTGCATGTTTGATCCCATCAACGCACGGTTAGCGTCGTCGTGTTCCAGGAATGGAATCAGTGACGCCGCAATCGACACCAATTGCTTGGGCGAAATATCCATGAAGTCGACTTTCGCCGGTTCCACGTCCACGAACTCGCCGCGTTGGCGACAAACCACGCGATCGGTTGTGAAATGACCTTTTTCGTCCATCACAGAATTGGCTTGGGCGACTGTGAACTGCTCCTCACGGTCCGCCGTAAGATATTCGATGTCGTTCGTTACCCGGCCATCCTTGACACGGCGATAGGGTGTTTCGAGGAACCCGAATTCATTGATCCGCGCAAAGGTCGCGAGCGAAGCGATCAAACCGATGTTCGGTCCTTCAGGTGTTTCAATTGGGCAAATACGGCCGTAGTGCGAGGGGTGCACGTCGCGGACTTCAAATCCAGCGCGGTCACGGCTCAAGCCCCCAGGCCCGAGAGCCGACAAGCGGCGTTTGTGCGTCAATTCCGCCAGCGGATTGATTTGATCCATGAACTGGCTCAATTGCGAGCGACCGAAGAAATCGCGAATGACTGCCGAAAGCGCCTTCGGATTAATCAGCTTCTGGGGCGTCATTGCCTCCACGCTCTGATCAAACAAAGTCATGCGCTCCTTGACGAGACGCTCGGTGCGTGAAAGGCCGACCCGGCACTGGTTGGCCAGCAATTCGCCAACCGTACGGATGCGACGGCTGCCAAGGTGGTCAATGTCATCCAGTGAACCTTCGCCCTTTTTGAGCTTTAAAAGATATTTCGTGGCTGCCACCAGGTCATCCTTGCTCAGGATGCGAGAATCCTCGTCGTCCCGGGACTTGAGTCCGAGTTTCTGGCAGATCTTATAACGGCCAACGCGACCCAAATCATACCGTTTCTTGTCAAAGAAAAGCCGGCGGATCAACGACTCGGCGTTTTGTGCCGTCGGGGGATCGCCAGGGCGCAATCGACGGTAAATGTCTTTAAGACCCTCTTCTTCATTCTTGGCCGGGTCTTTCTTGAGGCACTTAATGATAATGCCTTCATCGACGGAGGTGTCCACGACCTTGATCTTGGTCACGCCCAGCTCGGCAATCTGTTTGACGACGGCTTTGGACAGCGGCTCAAACGCGCGGGCCACCACCAGACCTTTTTCCTCATCTACCGCGTCCTGAACCAGCACGCGATTTTGCAGGTCCTCGATTTTCTCGGCTTCCTTGATGGACAAGTCTTCGACCGTGTAGAAAAGCTTCAGGATTTCCTCGTCCGTGCCTGAGGTCAAACGCGGATTATCCTTGGACTTGGAATTGACCTTGTCCTTGGGGTCGCGGTCCAAAAAGGCCAGAGCGCGGAAAAGGGTGGTGGTCAAAAATTTGCGACGGCGTTTTTTGCGGTCGAGATAAACGTATAGCAAGTCACTCGTGTCAAATTGGGCTTCGTACCAGGAACCGCGATCGGGGATCACGCGGAAACTGTGCAGCATTTTCCCGTTGGGATGCTGCGTGGCTTCGAAGGCGATGCCGGGCGAACGATGTAATTGAGATACCACGACGCGCTCCGCGCCATTGATCACGAAGGTGCCTTGCGGGGTCATCAGTGGCAATTCGCCCATGAACACCTTTTCTTCCTTGGCGCCTTTTTCCTCTTCCACCAGCTTGAAGGTCACGTACAGCGGGGCGCCATAGGTTAGGCCTTCGCGCAAGCATTCCAGCCAGTCAATCTTCGGCGCGCCAACTTCGTAGGAATCGTAGGCGAGCTTGCATTTGCCGTCATAACTTTCAATGGGGAAAACCTCCTGGAACACCGCTTCCAGACCGGTGTGCTTCAGGCGCTTTTTAGCCGGTGTTTCGGCCTGCAGAAATTCCGCATAGGAATTGGTCTGCAGTTCGATCATGTTCGGCGGCGTGACGATTTCCTTAATTTTGCCGAAGTTGATACGTTCAGTGACTCGCGATGGCATTTTGACTTTCTGGTTTGGCACGGCAACAGCGCCGTACCGGTAAATTTAACTAACGACACAAGGCAAGCCCGCCGTGATCCACGGCAAACCTGCCCAAACAACCGATATTAACGTGCTTGACTTCAATAACTAATATTTTTCCGCAATGACGGAAATGGGGCGACGGCTGCACACCGTCGCCCCAACTGCTAAAATTACTTGATTTCGACTTTGGCGCCGGCGTCTTCCAGCTTCTTCTTGGCGGAATCAGTGTCCGCCTTGTTGGCACCTTCGAGCAACGGTTTCGGGGCACCTTCGACCAGGGCTTTCGCCTCAGCCAGACCCAATCCCGCCTTGATTTCGCGCACCGCTTTGATGACGGCGATTTTCTTGTCCGCCGGAACGGAAGCAAGAATCACGTCAAAAGTATCCTTGGCGGCAGCGGCCGGAGCGGCTGCTCCACCGGCTGCGGGAGCGCCTGCTGCTGCTACCGCGACTGGAGCCGCGGCGGAAACGCCCCATTTGGTTTCAAGTTGTTTGACCAAGTCAGCCGCTTCAATGATGGTGAGCTTGCTCAATTCTTCCACTAAGTTTGCAATGTCTGGCATACTATTTTTCTTTCTGTCGTCTCGTCGCCTGCCTCGGCTTCGGCAAAATTGTGTTCACAGCCCGTGAACCGACGATTTACGCTATTGTTGGTTGTTGTTTAATCCATCCCGCCATGATTAACGGGACGAAATTCTTATAATCTAATGGCAATTTGGAAATTTCCAAATTTACCATCAAACTTTCTCAGATTTGGCCTTGATCACCTGCGCCAATTGTGAAGCCGGGGTGTTCAGCAAAATCGCCAGCTTGGTCGCCGGGGCATTCATCAGTCCCAGCAGCTTGCCGCGCAGCACTTCGATGCTCGGCAAATCTGCCAAAGCAATGATCGCCTTATCTTCCAGGCGCTGGTTGTTCAAGTAACCGAACTTGAGCTTCAGCTTGTCAAATTCAGCCGCAAAATTCTTCAGGGCCTTGGCCGCGGAGGAAACGTCTTTCTTGCCGGTGACCACTGCCAGTTGCCCGGCGAGGGAACCGTTCAAATCCGCCACCCCGGCTTCCTTGGCCGCAATCCGGAACACCGTGTTCTTGACCACGTGAACTTCCGCCCCCGCCTGTGTCAGGCGTTTGCGCAACTCCGTGAGATGTTCGACTTTCAAACCCTGGTAACCGACCACAATGAAGAAGGGCGACGTGTTCAGCCGCGCCACATATTCCCTGGTCAAAATTAGTTTTTCAGCACGCATGGTATAAAAAGGTTAAAATTAGTTGTTGGTGAATTCACGGATGTCAACGCGCACCGGGGGACTCATGGTCGCCGACAGAGTGCAGGAGTTGATATAGTTGCCTTTGACACTGGTCGGGCGCGCCTTGGCAACGGCTTCGATCACCGCGCGGGCATTTTCCTCGATCTGTTCCGGCTTGAAGGAGGCTTTGCCCACGATAACGTGGACGTTACCGGCTTTGTCCGTCTTATATTCCACACGACCAGCTTTGACTTCTTTCACCGCTTTCGCCGTGTCATCGGTCACCGTTCCGGTTTTCGGGTTTGGCATCAAGCCCCGGGGCCCGAGCACTTTACCCAATTTGCGGACTTCCACCATCGCCTCGGGGGTCGCAATCGCCACGTCAAAATCGGCCCAGCCGGCGGTGCACTTGGCAATCATGTCCTCAAATCCGACGTTCTCCGCCCCGGCCGCTTTGGCGGCATCAGCCGCGTTACCTTTGGCGAACACCAAAACGCGAACGGTTTTGCCGCTGCCGTGCGGCAAGGGAACTGTGCCGCGGACCATCTGGTCGGACTGCTTGGGATCAACTCCCAAACGGAACGCGAGGTCAACGGTTTCGTTAAATTTTGCTTTCGGAAACTTCGCCAAAACATTGACGGCTTCCTTCAACGGATAGGTTTTCTTCCCATCCACCACTTCGAGTGCTTTTTTGAATCGTTTACTGGGCATTATGCTGGGTGCGGTGCATGCGAGGTATTAGCTCTCCCGCGGTTTGTTTTGTTTGACTGCTTTCTTGGTTTAACCGACGACTTCAATTCCCATGCTGCGCGCGGTGCCCGCGATGACGCGGAACGCGGCTTCTTCGCTCGTCGCATTCATGTCCTTGGACTTGGTCTTGATAATATCCAGAACCTGTTTGCGGGTGACTTTGCCGACTTTTTCCTTGTTCGGCGTTTTCGAGCCCGCTGTGATGCCGGCGGCCTTTTTCAGGAGAATCGACGCGGGCGGCGACTTGGTGATGAAAGTGAACGACTTGTCTTGATATACCGTGATGACCACGGGAATCACGAGACCGGCATCATTTTTGGTCGCGGCGTTAAACTCTTTGCAAAAACCCATGATGTTCACGCCGTGCTGACCGAGCGCCGGTCCCACGGGCGGCGCGGGGTTCGCCTGGCCTGCCGCGATCTGCAACTTAATTTGTCCGGTAATTTTCTTCGCCATAAATTCAAATGTTATCGTTACTGCTTTTCATCCACGCTGTCCGCCGCCCGGACTTATCCTGCAAATCCCGGCGATCAACAACGCCAAATTTTTACGCTTTTTCCACCTGCCAGTATTCCAGTTCCACCGGCGTATTCCGACCGAAAATGTTCACGGTCACCTTCAATTTGCCGCGCTCGGGATCAATTTCCTCGATCACGCCACTGAAATTCAAGAACGGTCCGTTGTTGATCTTGATCGTTTCGCCGACCGCAAAATTGACCTTCGGTTTTTCGGTTTCTTCCGCCGCCGAAATCTGGTTCTTGATCGCTTCCACCTCTTCGGTGGGCGTTGGCTGGGGCGGATCGCTCAGGAATCCAATGACTCCCTGCGTTTCCCGGATAAAATACCAGGGCTTTTCAATCACCCGTTGATCGTCATCCAAGAGCAACATGTCCACAAAAACGTACCCCGGCCACAACTTGCGATTGGATACGGTCTTTTTCTGGTTGCGCACCTCAACCACTTTTTCCATCGGCACCAGGACTTCCTTGATGAAATCCTGCATTTCGTCAGTCTTGACACGTTTTTCAATGCTTTCCTTGACCTTGTGCTCCTGTCCGGAAAGCGTCTGGATAATGAACCACTGGTTTGCCATGAAATTATTTAACGGATGAAAACGTGAAACAGGATGGTGTCGATAACGCATACAAACACGCCCAGAAAGGCCACTGTCATCCCGATCAAAAGGGTGGAACCTTTCAGTTCCTGCCAAGTGGGCCATGAGCATTTCCGGAGTTCTTCCCGGGTTTCTTCAACGTAGGCGGCAAATCGCTGGATCTGCCCCTGCCACCAAAGATAACCAAAGATTGCCAGAACGACGGCCGTTACTATCCCGATATGTGTCCAACTATTCACAAATTTTTTGTTTTCACTGTCCGGGTCGAAAACCGACCCTACCATCCAAACAATCATATTACCCCGGCGCAGGCGTCTCGCAATGCGAAACTGGCGGAGAGGGAGGGATTCGAACCCCCGGTGGGCTTTCACCCACAGCGGTTTTCAAGACCGCCGCAATCGACCACTCTGCCACCTCTCCAAGTTTGCAGACTGGCACGGCGTGCAGGACTTGAACCTGCAACCAACGGTTTTGGAGACCGCTACTCTACCAATTGAGCTAACGCCGTAGCCGTAAAAGTCCACCGTTATCACTACGGACTAAAAAGGGAGCACGAAGATACAACCTTCGCGCTCCCGAAATCAACTCGCCTTTAGGCGACGACTTCAGTCACGATGCCAGAGCCAATGGTACGGCCACCTTCGCGAATGGCGAATTTCAAGCCTTTTTCCATAGCCACGGACTTCTGGAGTTCGACCTCCACGGAAACGTTATCACCCGGCATCACCATTTCCACGCCCGTAGGCAGCGTCAGCGTGCCCGTGACGTCAGAGGTGCGAAAATAAAACTGCGGACGGTAATTCGTGAAGAATGGCGTGTGACGGCCACCCTCATCCTTGCCCAAGACATAGACTTCCGCCTTGAACTTGGTGTGCGGCTTGATCGTACCCGGCTTGGCCAAAACCATGCCACGTTCCACTTCTTCTTTCTTCGTGCCGCGCAGCAACACCCCAACGTTGTCACCAGCGCTCGCCGAATCCAGCAATTTACGGAACATTTCAATGTCGGTCGCCACGGTCTTGCGCGTGTCTTTCAAACCGACGATTTCAACTTCTTCCATCTTCTTGAGAAGACCGCGTTCCACACGACCAGTCACGACTGTGCCGCGACCTTCAATGTTGAACACATCCTCAACGCACATCAAAAAGGGCTTGTCCACTTCGCGAACCGGATCAGGCACGAAGGTATCCAACGCTTCCAGTAAATTGGCGATGGCCGCTTCGCCTTCGGGCTTGCCAGCCAAGGCGGCGGTCGCCGAAGCGCGAACGATCGGTGTGGTATCGCCAGGGAAACCGTATTTCGTGAGCAACTCACGAATTTCCATCTCAATCAACTCCAGCAAGTCGGCATCGGCCAAGTCAACCTTGTTCAAGCAGACGATAATGCTGGGCACACCGACCTGGCGGGCCAAAAGGATGTGTTCACGCGTTTGAGGCATCGGGCCGTCAGCGGCACTGACAACCAGGATCGCACCGTCCATCTGCGCGGCACCGGTAATCATGTTTTTGACATAATCAGCGTGGCCAGGGCAATCCACGTGAGCGTAGTGCCGCTTGGGACTCTCGTATTCCACGTGCGAAACGGCAATGGTCACCGTCTTGGTCTCGTCGCGGACGGTACCACCTTTGGTGATGTCCTTGTACTCGATCAAGGGAGCCATACCTTTGCGGTTTTGCACCGCCACGATGGCGGCGGTCAGCGTGGATTTACCATGGTCAACGTGACCAATGGTCCCGACGTTGACGTGAGGTTTCGTTCTTTGAAATTGCTCTTTGGCCATTTTATTACTTGTGTTGCTGTTTGCTGCGTTATGTTTTGGTGGAGCCCATGATCAGGATTGAACTGATGACCTCGTCCTTACCAAGGACGTGCTCTACCAACTGAGCTACATGGGCATCCAAAATTCTCGTTCAAGCCCGAATCGTAAAACGACAAAAAACCGCGCCTCTCATCTTTCTTCCGAATTTAAGAGGCTGTCGGTATTCGAATTTTACGGCCCTGACTTTAAGAAATTATTCAACCTGCATTTTTAAGTCAACAGCATTTTTATTTTTATTTTGGTTGATTGCGGATTTTAAAAAGCCGCTAAAAACCTCTGAATTCATTCTTAGGCGCGCGGGTGAGCCTGGTTATAGGCCTTCTTGAGACGCTCGGTCGTTACATGCGTATATACTTGAGTAGTAATTAGATGTGCATGACCCAACAGTTCCTGAACGCTCCGCAAATCGGCTCCGGCGTCCAGCAAATGGGTGGCATAGCTGTGACGCAGTTTGTGCGGAGTTAAGTTCGGGTCCAATCCCGCAATCGCCAGATAAATTTTCAATCGGCGCGCCAGTTGCACTCGATTTAGCGGCAATGCCTTTTTGGTATCGGCGCGGAAAACCGGCTGCGGCCCCACGGGAGGTTCCAGGATGGCCCCCCAATAAATCTCTATGGCCTTCAAGGCCGGCTCCCCAATGGGAACTAATCGCTCTTTTCGGCCTTTTCCTCGCACCCGCACGATTTGCTCCGTCCAATCGATGTCTTCCACCCTCAACTCACAAAGCTCGCTCACCCGCAAGCCGCAGGAATAAATAGTCTCCAATACGGCAACATCACGCAACGCCACTTCTGGCGACAGGGGTCGCCCTGCTCCCTTCTTCTGACTCGACTCGGCAAGCGTTTTAATGGGTGCGGCCAGCAAATCCAGCATTTGTTGGCGGGTCAAAAACCCGGGCAGTCGTTTTTCCAGTTTTGGCAGGGCAAGGTTTTTGATCGGCAAACTTTCCACCGCACCCTGTCGCATCAAATACCGGTAAAACGAGCGCAAGGCAGAAAATCGCAATTGGGTCGTCGCCCGGCTCAACTGACCGCGCCCCAAATAACGGAGATAGCTTCGAAAATCATCGCGCTGAAGTTTTTCCCAGACGGGCGGTGCCTGGCGTTCCGCGGTGTGCCACCGGCAGAATTCCACCAGCGTCTGCTCGTAGTTCCGCCGGGTGTAAACGGAAGCTCCCCGATCCGTGGCCAGATGCGTTAGGAATTTCCGGACCCAAGGATCCCGGATTTCGGCGGTTGGCTGTGACGCTTTTTCCATCAGGAGATTTTTAACCTACCAAAGCCAAAAGACACGATCGAAGTTTCAGGAATGGTTCGCATACGCCAGGAGATCATAGAAAATCGAGGGCCAGGGTGAGGAATGCCTCCAATTGGTCAGCGTGAATCCAATGTCCACCTTCGGCAACGGTCGTGATGACCGCCCGGGGAAACAGTTGCCGGATCATCGGTTCATCTGCGGCCGTGAGGTAATCTGATTTACCCCCGCGCACAAACAGCGTTGGCTTTTCAAAAGGCACGGGATGAGAAATCGGTTCAACCAGCCTCGGGTAGTTTTCAGCCAGACCATGGAGATTACTTTTCCAAAAAAGTTTTCCGTCCCCGTCCCGGCCCAGATTCTTTAACAAAAACCGGCGGAGTAACAGACTGGGAATTTCAGCCGCGAGCGCCTGCTCAATTTCAGGCCGTGATGCAAATGCCGCCAGATTCAACGCTAGCAGAGCGTTGAAGATTCGGTCATGCGACGGTCGATATGCCCGCGGCGCGATGTCCTCCACGAGCAGTTTCTCCACCCTGCTCGGAAATTGCAGGGCGAACTGCATGGCCGTTTTGCCCCCCATCGAATGGCCGACCACTGCCGCGCTTGTGATGCCCTGCGAATTCAGGAATTCATTCAGATCTTCCGCCATGAGCGGGAAATTCATGTCCGCACTGTGCGGAGATTGCCCGTGATTGCGCTGGTCCAGGGCGTGGACTTGAAAACGGGTCGCCAGCCGTTGCACCAACGGATGCCAGTTATCCAGGGAACCCAACAAACCGTGCAGCAGAATGACCGCCGGGCCGGACCCGGTTACTTTAAAATGGAGTTGCATGTGACCAACCGAAATCCCACCCGGAAAGGTCACTCATCACGGGGTGGAAAATCAAAAGTGATTTTCCCCTTGGTATCCATGACCAGAAACGCCGGGAACGGTTTTCCCGCCTTGGAGATGAATTTGTCCATCAGGTCCGATTTTTTCATCGCCAGAATCTTTTTCGCCTGGTCGGGTTCTATCGGTTGCTCAAGGATGACTTTTCCAATCTTGAATTTGCACGATTTCGCCGCCAGCTGGGAATTCTCGCAGAGGTAGCCAGCCTCGGTATCGAAAACGTTGCCGCCGCACTTCGGGCATTTACCGACTTCTATTTTATCGGTGAAATCAATCTTGGGCGGCGGTTCGGCTGGTTTTCCGCCCTTGCCCTTTTTCTCGCGCGGCTTGAACTCAAAAGCCGTTTTGCCGTCTTTCAGCGTCAGGAAGGCTTCAAACTTGCGGTTGGTTTTCTTGGAAATAAAACCTTTCAACAAATCCGTCTTGCCCTCGGCCAATAGCTTGCGGATTTGGTCCGGCAAAATCTCCTGCTGCAAAATGATTTTGCCGGTTTTGAAATCGCAGGACTTTTCCACGCCCGCCTGCTTCTCGCAGACGTAATTCATGCCATTCTCAAATACCCTCGAATGGCATTTCGGGCATTGGCCCAGAGGTTCTTTGCCGGTAAAATCGACCGGCGCAGCCGCTTCGCCGTCTTTGGTGCCGTTGCCAAAATCAAATTCAATTTTTAGCTCGGCGTTCATTTTGAGGACGGCCGCAAACGGAAAACCTTGCTTGCTCCGGAAACCCTGCAACGGGCCGATCTGCCTCTGCGTAATCAGCTGCTCCACTTCCTCGATTTCAAACATGCGGCTGCATAACGTCTTCCAAACCGCAAAGTCGCATTTGACGCACTGGAATTGTTTGTAGCGCTCATGAATTTCACCCCCGCATTTCGGGCATGGCACTTTCAGGGTGCCGAAATCCCCGGGAATCGTGTCGTGCTCAAACTGCCGGGCACGATCCACAATGCGCCGGGTCATGTCGGCGATTCCGGTCATGAACTGGCCGCGGCTGATTTTGCGCCGCTGCATTTCCTTCAGTTGAAATTCCCAGTCACCCGTCAATTCCGGCTTCGTCAGTTCAGGAATGCCCAAACCGTTGAGCAATTCCATCAGGGAAAAAGCCTTGGCCGTCGCCTGCAATTCGCGGCCGTTGCGGTGAACGTAATCCTCGTAAATCAATCCTTCGATAATCGCCGCGCGCGTCGCCGGCGTGCCGAGGCCTTTCTCGCTCATCGCTTCGCGCAATTCGTCGTCGTCCACCAGTTTGCCCGCACCTTCCATCGCCGACAGCAACGTCGCTTCGGAATATCGTGCCGGCGGTTTCGTCACGTTTTCCTTGACCTCGATGGCGCTGGTCGCCACGGTTTCGCCCGGTTTGACCGGGGCAAGACTGGGCGTTTCCTCCGAATCAGATTGTTTGCCATAGACCGTGAGCCAGCCTGGATTGACCAGTACTTTGCCGGCGCTCTTGAACGCTTCGCCCGCCACCCGGGTGAGGCGGTTGGTTTCCAAAAATTCCGCGGCAGGATAAAAAATCGCCAAAAACCGCTTTGTCACCAGGTCGTAAAGTTTCTGCTCCGGCTCACTGAGACTCTTTGGTGCCAGCGTGGTGGGTATGATTGCGAAGTGATCCGAGACCTTGGCGTTGTTGAAAATGCGTTTGTTGGGGTGGACCCAGCCGCTTTTCAGGATCTGGTCGGCAAAAGCCGAATATCCGGTCAGTCCTTCCAGCATTCCGAGCGTGTTTTTGACCGTTCCAATATAATCCTCCGGCAGGGCGCGCGAATCGGTACGCGGATAGGTCAAAACTTTGTGCCGTTCGTAAAGTGCCTGGGCGAGCCCCAGCGTGTTTTTGGCGCTGAAGCCAAATCGCGAGTTCGCGTCGCGCTGCAAACTCGTCAAATCATAGAGCAACGGCGAGAGGGAGGTGGTCGGCTTGCTTTCTTCCGTGACCACACCTAGTTGGCCCAGGCATTTCGCGCGCAGTTCCTCCGCTTTGGCCCGATCCCACACGCGCTCCGCGCGGAGCTGTTCATCTTCGTCCGACTTGGAAAATTTCTCATCAAACCAGCGGCCGGTGTAATTCCCGGCGGCAGCGTCAAAAGTGGCGATGATTTCCCAGTAATCCCGCGGCACAAATTTCCGGATTTTGGCCTCACGCTCCACGAGAATCGCCAGTGTTGGCGTTTGCACCCGCCCCACCGTGGTCTTGAAAAAGCCCCCCAACTTCGAGTTGAAGGCGGTCATTGCGCGGGTGCCGTTAATGCCCACGAGCCAGTCCGCCTCGCTGCGGCTGGTGGCGGCGTCGGCCAGCGGCTGCATGGATTCATCCGTGCGCAACTTCGCGAATCCCTCCCGGATCGCCGCCGGGGTCATGGATTGCAACCAAAGCCGCTGGATGGGCTGCCTGGCTTTTGTGAAGCGGACGATGTTGCGGAAAATCAGTTCACCCTCGCGCCCGGCGTCGCAGGCATTAATGAGCTGGTCAACGTCTTCGCGTTTGATCAGCTTTTTTAACGTGCGCAAACGGGGTTCGCTCTTCTCAATCGGTTGCAGGTCAAAATGCGGGGGGATGACCGGCAGGCATTTAAAAGTCCATTTCCCGCGCGCCGCTTCCACACCTTCCGGCGGCACAATCGTCAACAAATGCCCGACGGCTGAAGAGATGATGTATTTCTCATTCTCAAAGTAGTCTTCGTGCTTGTTAAACTTCCCGAGCGCCTTCGAAATGTCGCTCGCAACGGAAGGTTTTTCGGCGATGATCAGTGATTTGCCCATGCAATTGGGTCAATCTTTAAGCCGCGAACCGCGTCGAGCGCAACTTATTTTTTGTCCGAGGCCTGGCAATTTCGATCCCGGACGGAGGCGGGTTATAGAGATTATGTGCATGCCCGCTTGCGAGATATGCCGCGCCGACGGGCCGCCATTTGGAACCCGAATAATTTTTGGACTTTGGTTCACACTGGCTCATCGGAGGTTAAATTAATTTCCTTGTTTGTGTTCCCGCTCGCACGCAAATCAAATTCATTTCGCGATCCTCAGACTGGGTAACTTGATCCGTCAGGACGGACAAACTCCTCTTAAATCCGCTGGCTGCACTGCAAAAATCAGCCCGCGTGCTAATCCGTGGCGGCAAGCTCCAGGAAAACCAGGCTGGGGGGTTGGTCGTGGCTGGACCTACCCACTCCCGCCAGTAGCCGGGCAAAGGATTGATTTGCGCAGCGCCGGTTGAGACGGTAGCTCGACGGCAATACTACAGATTTGTGGACACTAAACTCTAAATTGCCTCTTCCATATCGATACTTAATATTGAATTCAACGCATTATTAATAAACCACTTATATTAATTTTAATAAGGAAGCAATTCAGCCTGTTTTGGGCATGTAGCTTGCTGACCTATCATTGCGGTTGTCAAAAGATTGAAAAGCCGCAGTGCCTGATTTATCACCGTGAATAATTTAACCCTAGCCCTCCTGACGTCGGGATTGCTGCAATGTGCCGTGATCGGTTATGGATTCTGGCTGACCCACCGTTTCAGCGCGGCGCGAGTGGGTTGGGCGCTGGTCTTTAACTTTTCCTTGCTGGCAGTTCTGCGCGTCTTTCTGGTCAAGTCCGGTTTTGAGCATGGGGTCAAAATGGAAATCATGTTTTCGGTAACCACCGTCTTGATGCTGGTAAGCATGGTGCAATTGCAAGCCCTCCTGCGGGAACGTCAACGAGTGGACCTGGCCCGGCAGCAGATCCAATCGGCACAGGAAGCCGGCGTTAAGGAAGCCAACTCTGAACTGACCAGGTTGAATGATGAACTGGAGCGAACGACGGAAAGACTTGAGACCGAAGTCGCGAGACGAGTGCAGATGCAGCAGCAGACGGAAAAAAACCACAAGGAAATGTTGATTGTTTCCCGACAGGCGGGGATGACGGATGTGGCCACGAGTGTCCTCCACAACGTCGGGAACGTGCTAAACAGTTTGAATTTATCCGCCAGCATCGTGGCCACCCATCTGGAGGGACTCAAAATTGACCGGGTGTTACAAATTGCGCGACTGTTTAAAGAACATTCCGCCGACCTGGAAAAATTCTTGATCAATGACCCCAAGGGCAAACTGTTGCCAAGCTTCCTCGAGCAGCTGGGTGAAAATCTTTCCAAGGAACAATCGCTGTTAATGAAGGAAATTGATTTTGTCAGAACCAAGATTGAACACATCAAAATCATCGTGGCGACCCAGCAGAATTACGGCAAGGTTTCCGGGGTGACTGAAAATGTCCGAATCATCAATCTGGTGGAGGATTTGCTACTCATCCACGTTCCGGAATTGGAGGAACACGGCATTAAAGTTGAGCGCGATTACGAGCCCAATTTGCCGGAAATATCATTGGACAAGCACAAGGTGTTGCAAATCCTGCTAAACCTTACAGCCAATGCCAAACATGCTTGCGTTGCGGCCGGGCGGCAAGACCGCCGGGTAACTGTTCGGGTTACCAACGGTGATGACCGCGTCCGCATCGCCGTCAGCGACAACGGAATCGGCATCTCACCGGACAACATCAAAAAAATATTCAACCACGGCTTTACCACCAAGCAGTCTGCGGGGCATGGTTTCGGGCTGCATAGTGGTGCCTTGATCGCCAAAGAACTGGGTGGCTCCCTGAATGCGCAAAGTGACGGACCGGGGAAAGGGGCGGTTTTTACCCTGGAACTGCCCTTGAAATCCAAACGCCAATTTTATGGAAATTGAATCAATCAGTCGCAACCATCGGATTCTGATCGTGGATGACTCTTCGGCCATCCATGAGGATTTCAAAAAAATCCTGGTTCGGTCCAGCTCGGCAGGGAACGATTTTGAAATAAACGATGCCATCCTTTTTGGCTCGTCGGAAACTGGTAACGAGCCGGATCAGGATTTCGAACTGACCTCTGCCTACCAGGGGGAGGAGGCGATTGTGGCGGTGAGGGAAGCATTGAAGGCCGGGCGACCATTTGCGATGGCTTTCGTTGACGTGCGAATGCCGCCGGGCATGGACGGCATTGAGACCATCGAAAAACTCTGGCAGGCCGATCCCGACCTGCAGGTCATCCTCTGCACCGCGTACTCGGACCATTCCTGGAAGGACACGCAAAAACGGCTGGGGACCACAGACCGGATGGTCATCCTCAAAAAACCATTTGAGGCGATCGAAGTGCTGCAATTGTCCAGCGCCCTGGCGGAAAAGCGGTGTTTGTTGGAGCTGTCTAAGCTTAAAGTCCGCGATCTGGAAAAGGCGGTGGGTGAGCGTACCAGTGATTTGAAGGCGGCCAACGAAGAATTGCGCGGCACCCAGGAGAAACTGACAAAATTCCTCGCCCGCAATCCAGCGGTTTTGTACTCGCTGAAATTCGGGCCCAAAGGCCTGATCCCGGCATGGGTCGGCGACAACTTCGCGAGTTTCACCGGCCTCGAAGTCAGCGACTGGTATCGGCAGCCACTGGAATGGAATTTCGTGGAGGCGGAAGATCGGCGCCGGGTCTCGGACAGCCTGCAAACCTTGTTTGCCAGGGATCAGGTCAGTCTGGAATACCGGATCCGTCGACGCGATGGGGTCGTACGTTGGGTGCGTGATGACCGCCAGTTGCTGCGGGACCCGGCCAAGCAACCGGTCGAAATCGCCGGGTGCTGGACCGACATAACCGAGCGCAAGCAGCTCGAGGAACAGCTGCTCCAGTCTCATAAGATGGAAGCTTTCGGCCAGCTCGCCGGCGGGGTCGCCCACGATTTCAACAACCTGCTGACCATCGTTCAGGGTTATGTCTGCTTGCTGCAGGAAAATGATCTGCCGGCGGAAGAGCGCCACAGCAACCTGGCCGCGATCGCCAAGGCCGCCGACCGCGCCGCCAATCTGACCCGCCAATTGCTGGCTTTCACCCGCCGCCAGGTTTTTCAACCCAAACCGACTGACCTCAATGAAGTCATCACCGGCACCAGCCAGATGATGCGAAAGTTGATCGGCGAAAGCATCACCCTGGGAACCCGCCTGCAGCCGGGCTGCGCCGGCATCACGGCGGATCAGCACATGCTGGAACAGGTACTCATCAACCTCGCGGCCAACGCACGGGATGCCATGCCCAACGGCGGCGAAATCATCGTGACCACCTCCTTGTGCGACAAGCTCAGCGAGCAAATCAGCCAGCAAGGTGAGACCCGGCCCGGCCCGCACGTTTGCCTGTCCTTCACCGATACGGGTTGCGGCATCGCTCCCGAGCACCTGTCCCGCATTTTTGAACCGTTCTTCACAACCAAAGACGTTGGCAAAGGCACGGGTCTTGGATTGGCCAGTGTTTATGGAATTATCAAGCAACATGACGGCTTGATTGAAGCTTCCAGCCGGGTCGGCAAAGGCACCACGTTCCGGATTTATTTCCCCGCAGCTCCGCTGCCCGCCAGTCCCGCCGGTCCGTTAAATAGCCTCATGCCGACCTGTGACGGCAGCGAAACCATTCTCGTGGTCGAGGATGAACCGGATTTGCTGGAACTCTTTGTTACCACGCTGCAGAGTTATGGTTACCGGGTATTAACCGAAAGCTCCGGCGTCAACGCCTTGCGCGCCTGGCCTTCGCACCGTGACCAAATCGACCTGCTGCTCACGGACATCGTCATGCCCGGCGGTGTCTCCGGCTGGGAACTGGCCAAGGAACTGCAGGCTGAGAAACCGGATTTGAAGGTGGTCTACGTGAGCGGGCACAGCACCGATTTCAACAACCTTGATAGCGGCATCCGGCTGCTCCCCAAACCTTTTGACTCCCAAACGCTGGCTGGAGCCGTGAGGGCCAGCCTGGATGAGGAGGAAAAATTGCCGGAATACGCCGCCGGCGTGCTCCAATCTTGATCTGCTGATAAGGAGAGGTTGAGAGTCTCGATCGGTCGGGGCATCAAAATCCTCATGCACGAAGAACGCGCTAAGGATTGGAGCCATTTGGACAGCAAACATGACACAATAACTTGGGCTGTTATGAGTTAAGCAGGTTGCTGGCTGCGCCGCAGCCGCGAAATCTTGGTAGAACCGCAACATAAAGGATGTTCAAGCTCAGCACGAGCGGCATCATGTACAGGGCGCATCCTGACATTGCCCCCCGTGAAAGAACTATCGCGTTGCCCCGCTGATGTACCGCAGGTTTCCAAACCCGCTTGCCTCCCGCCACTCGAACATACCCCTGATTTCCGCGCGCCGCCGATTGGGACATCGGCGATACATCCGGTTGGTAAACCCGCAGTACTTTCGCTCCCGAACGGAGCCGCCCCTCGTCCGTCCTATCGCCATGCCAAGCCAAGGTTCGGCCAGTCCTGTCAAAATACCCCTTTCCAGGGAGGGCATTGTCAGGATGCGCCCCACGCTTCCATGCAAATACATCTTCAAGTTGTGTTCACGGTCGAGGGCTGACAAAATATCATCCCGCCGATAATCCAGCAAGCTTCCGCCATTAGGCCTTGGCATCGCTGGCCACAGCGGATGCTGGCATTGTTCTGCAATTTGGGATGAATCAATCGAATTGAGCGGCAGTCCTGGTAGCGGTCGAGTTGGATTGGATTTTGTTCAAATTATTGCTACCAGTTGCTAAAAGCATGAGAAAAAAGCCACTTATTGCCGCCGTTGTCGTCGCAGCCTTTATATGCTCGATTGCTTTGCCTGCGGTAAGGGCCGATGCCCCGCCTTTGCAGGTCTTTCCTGGCATTCAATCCGACCTTCGAGGTGGGGAGTTACAGTCGGCCATGATCTGGGCAGGCACCAATGACCAGCGCGAGGGGGTGGCCGTCACTTTTAGAAAGTCGTTCCAACTCGATGAGTCCCCGGCCAGGGCGACGATTTTCGTTTTCGCGGATGCGCGCTATATCCTTTGGGTGAACGGGCGGTATGTTGAGCGCGGCCCCGCTCGTTTTCAACCAAACGGTCCGGAATACGATACCATTGAGATCGCTCCGTTTTTGCACGCGGGCAGGAATGTGCTGGCGCTGCTGGTGGTTGGGAATCTTTCAGGCGGCAAGGTCATGCGCCATCTTCCCGGGTTGGGCGTCATCCTGGCTTGCGATCGCCGCGAGGTTTTACGCACGGACAATTCGTGGAAATGCACCCGAAATAATCCATATCAGGAAGTTCAGGCCTCTTGGCCGAACCTTATGGACCAACTGGTGGATGCCCGGGTCGGTGGAGGCGATTGGACGTCATTGGACTACGACGACGGGCAATGGCAACCGCCGGTCGCTATTAAGGGGAATGCCTGGGGACCGCTAACCGCCCGGCGCATTCCCCGGCTGCGGGAAACCCCGGTGCCATTTCAAATCATGGACGGCGCGACGCTGCCGGTAACGTTGACCAATGGCCAGACCGTGACTTTTGAAACGTCCCGGCTGGTTCAGGCTTATCCACTCATCTCGCTAACCGCCGACGTGGATACGACGATGGTGGTTAATCCCTACACGGTGAATTACATCGCCCGGGCCGGGCAACAAGAGTATTTCACGCTCGATACCATGGGCACCACGAAAGTCGAAATCGTTCTTCGACATGGCCGGGCAACCATAACCGGTTTTAAATTGTTGGAACGCCTGTATCCTTACGAGCGCCTGGGCTCATTCAATTGCAATGATCCATTTCTCAATCAACTCTGGGAAATGTGCGCGCGTTCCTGCGAGGTTCTCAGCGAGGATTCTTACGTGGACTGTGCTGATCGGGAACGCGTGGAATGGATGGATGACAGCCCGCCGGGATTTGACCTCACGCGAACGGCGATGGCCGGCCCCTCACTCACCAGCGACAAACCGGTCTTCAGTGATCCGCGGCTTTTGGAAGAATTGGTGCGTCGTACCGGTTTGACGCTGCAACCCGAAGACTGGGTCAAAGCCCACACCTGCTCCGACCGATATGACATCCATGCTAAAATGGAGGATCGCGCTTGCGACTGGGTGGAGGGGATTCGCCAATATTACAAGGCAACAGGCGACAAGAAAACCGTCCGTGAAATCTGGCCGGCCGTCGTCGCCCAAATGAATTACTTTCTGGAACGCCGCACGCCGCGCGGACTGGTTCGGGCGCGCGATTGGGTGGTCTGGGGTAATCCGCTCGGCTACATCACCGGCGAAACCACCACCCTGAATGTCTTCGTTCAATGCGCGCTGGCTGACAGCGGCCTGCTGGCTAAAGCGATTGGCGACACGGCGGATGCCAAAAAATTTTCCCGGGCGGCTGAAGAGCTCGATCACGCCATCAACACGGTCCTTTGGGACGACCGCCAGGGGGATTATTTTTCGGGCTACTTTGATGATTTTGATTCCACCAATCTAAACCAAACGATTTCCGGTCCGCGCATGGTTCCGCTGCCAATCTCCGACCACCGCACGCCTTCTACCCTTCACGCTAATGTATTTGCGCTTGATCAAGGCGTGGTACCGGCGGAGCGTCGCAAACGTGTCATCTCCGAAACACTGAAATCAGTCCCCGAAACACCTTCCGGCCCGATAATGATCTATTGCTATTTGATCAAACAACTCTATGCGCTTGACCGATCGGAGGAGGACGCGCGGGTTCTGAAACTGTTGCGTGAAGGGTGGAGAGCAATGGTCGCCAATCCCTGGGAATGTTCGTGGGAGAGTTTCGAAGGTGGATCCAAGGCGCATATTTACGGCATGTATCCCGGTTATTTCCTTAGCGCCTGCGTCCTCGGGGTGCGGCGCGAGGCGCCGGTCTGGCAACATGAAATCATGATCGAACCTCATTTGGGCGGCTTAAGTCACGCGGCCGGCGTGGTGGTGACGGAATTCGGACCGGTGCCAGTTTCTTGGGAAAATGGGAATGGCATCCTGCATTTTAAGCTGACCGTCCCGGACCGGACGGATGCCGTCCTTTCACTGCCTTACAAGCCCGGCGATCAGGAAATTAATGTTAATGGCTATAAGAAGGGCGGCCAAGTTCACGAGGCACGTCTCGTTATCAGCCTGAAACCCGGGGCTTACAGCGGGGACTATTAGCCCGAACGACAGCATCAGCCCCAGCAAAGATTAAAACATTTCCACGGGAATCAAGTAGATCGTGGTTAAAAATTCCTGCGCTGTCGTTGGTTCACGGGCAATTTAAGCTCCGCGATTGATGATAAAACGCAAAGAAAGTGCGGCAATGGTTCTTTTTGGTGCAAGTTTCATTTTTTAATACAATTTGAATCAATCGGCTTTTCAATCTGCTGGCTCAGCTTTGGGGATCCCTTACCAAAAAAATCTGGCCCACCCCTAACGAAAGTCAAGTCTGAGGCTTAATCGGTTTACAAATCGGATTGGCGGCCCGATCAGGCTCGCAGCTCGGCCCCGGCTCGTTTTACCTCGCTACAACCACTCTCGAAAAACTGGATTTCGATCCCAAATTGACCATCCTGATTGAAAGGCATCGGCAGCAGGCCGAAGCGTTTCGCTATGAAGCTTAAACGTTGGGAGTTGCTTAAAATTGCTCTGTTCGTATTTCCTACGGTTGGGGTCGTGGCGTATCGTGCCGAGTCAGCTGAAGACGCCTGGCGTCTAGTATTATGTATCGCTATCGCGCTCATTTTTCTTGCTGTCTTTCAATTGGGCGTTTGGTTCGTCTATGACGTGATGACACTCAAGCGTGGGGGATGGAGAGTGACGAAATTTAGCGACAGCTGGTTTGCGAGGAGCCCTGGACCAGGCTTTTTCCTGAAAGTCGAAGCGGTTGCGTTGCTGATATTTGGCGCAGCCAAAATCGTTGCGGCTATTTTTCAAGGCTTACCGTCCCTCATTCTGGGCGCTGGGCTTTTTGTCGTTGGCGCTCTTCTGTTGGCCTGGCAGGCCGTACTACGAAAGCTTTTCCAATCTCGATTTTCCGAGAGAAGCCACCAAGCATAGAAAAAGTAAAAACTTCTTTGCTCTCATCAGAAAACTCACGATGGTATCCAAAAGAACATTTTGTTTAGCAATGCCTTTGCAAGGCGGCCTTGAATGCTGACGTCATTCTGGCGTCCTCGATCCAAGAGGTCGGGACCACTTAACAATTCCTGCGCTTGCGTTCGTTTGCGGGCAATTTAAACTCCGCGCCCGATGTTGAATTTGTCCACGCTCAATCCGCCGCAACGCCAGGCCGTTGAAAGCATTCGCGGCCCGGTGCTGATCCTGGCTGGCGCGGGCACGGGCAAGACCCGCGTGATCACGTTTCGCATCGCGCATATGGTGGAACGCGGCATTCCGCCGGGCCGGATCCTCGGCGTGACCTTCACCAACAAAGCCGCCCGCGAAATGCAGGAGCGCGTCAGCAAATTGTTGCCGCGCGACCCGAAGGGAGCCGGCAAGAGCAAGAAGGAGGCGCGAGAGAACCGACCCACCATTTGCACCTTTCATTCGCTCTGCGTCCGGATTTTACGGCAGCACATCGAAAAGCTCGGCTACAAGCGCAATTTCGTCATTTATGACGAATCAGAGCAGCTCGCGGCGGTCAAAAAGATCCTTTCCGGAATTTCCGCCAAGGGCGAGAAAACCGATCCCGGTGCAGTGCTGGCGATGCTGAGCAAATTCAAAAACGGCGGGGAAAACGCCAAGTTATTCGGCGACGAGAGCGTGCGCGCCCTCGCGGAACATGTGGGCAAACGCTACGAATCGGCGCTGCACGCCTGCAATGCGGTGGATTTTGATGATTTGATCCTGCTGACGCTGCGGCTGTTTCGCGAACATCCGGATGCGCTTGAGGCCTGCCGCGCCAAATATCAATACGTCATGGTGGACGAATATCAGGACACCAATGCCGCGCAGTTTGAGCTGGTCCACGCGCTGACGCGGGAGCACCGGAACTTTTGCGTGGTGGGTGATGATGACCAGAGCATTTATGGCTGGCGCGGGGCGGAAGTCGCCAACCTGCTCAATTTGGAACAGCATTTTCCGGAGGTCAAAATCGTCAAGCTGGAGCAGAATTATCGCAGCACGACCACCATCCTCAACGCCGCCAATGCCATCATCAAGAATAATGCGCGGCGGCGCGGGAAATCCCTGTGGTCCAACAAGGGTGACGGGACCAAAATCCAGCTCCAAACGTACAATAACGACGAGGACGAGGCGCGGGAACTGGTCGGACAAATCGAATTCAAACGGCTGGCGCACCGGATTCCCTGGCAGGATTGCGCCATCCTGTTCCGCACCAACCAGCAGTCGCGTCCCCTGGAAATCGAACTGCGCAAAGCGAACGTGCGCTATCATTTGATCGGCGGCCAGAGCTTCTTTGACCGGCGCGAGATCAAGGATTTCCTGGCATTCGTAAAAATGTTTTTAAACCCGGACGACGATATCAGCCTGTTGCGCATCGCCAACGTGCCCGCGCGCGGCCTGAGCGACGTGACGATGGAACGACTGCTGGCGGCGAGTCATGAGCGCAAATGCTCCGTCTTTACAGTCATGAAAAACCCGCTGGTGACGACCACGTTCCAAAAGGGCACCCGCGAGAGCATCGAAGCCTTCGCGGCCCTGGTGGAGCGAATCCGCGGCGAGCTTCAAACCGGGACGATCAGCCCGCCCCGGGAACAGACCCCGCCCGGGGATCCCGACCCGGTTCAGGAGGTCGAAACCACGTTCCGCCTGCAGGCGTGGGCGGATCACTTTTTAAACGAGGTGGGTTATTTTGCCGAACTGAAACGGCTGGAAAAGAACCCGGAAGTGGCCGAGGGCCGCATCCGCAATTTGCGCGATTTGATGGCGACGATGGACGGCGTGGGCAATGCCCCCATGGATCGACTGGCCGATTTTCTGGAAAACGTCACACTGGACAGCGATCGGGCCGAGGAAAAAGAAAGCAATAGCGACGCCGTGACCCTGATCACCATGCACTCCTGCAAAGGTTTGGAATTTCCGCATGTGTTCATTGTCGGCCTGGAGGATGGTTTGCTGCCTCACTCGCGGTCAAAGGTGGAAGGCACGCTGGATGAGGAACGCCGCCTGTTTTATGTCGCCGTCACGCGCGCCATGCAAACGCTGAGCATCAGCCATTGTGGTGGACGGAAGAAATACGGCCAACTCCTGCCCTGTCAACCCTCTCCCTTCTTGAAAGAGCTTCCGGAAGAACTGGTGGAACATTCCGACTCAAAGTCCAAGGAACCGGTCGCCCAAGAGTCTGGCAGGAATTTATTCGCGGCCATGCGCGAATCGATCACCTGACCATCTCAAACCAGGGTTAATATCGCAGGCGGCATTCAACCCCTTCGTGGAGGCGAGAATCGGTCTCTGCCTGTCATGGTTTTCAAGCCTGGAACAGGCACAGAGGCGCCCCGCAACGTTTCTGTCCATCAAGTTCCAGTTGGCACCAAATCCCAATTGTCGGAGTATTTGCATAACCAGTTCAGACCATACAGCCTTTCTATGGTAATGCTCCGCATTTCCTTCCATGCCTCGTCGGTCAATTCACAGTAGGCTTTGCCCCGCGCCGGAAAGTCACCCCGAACCGCCTTGAACAAGCCTTCCTTTTCCCAATATTGAGCGGCTGACAGGATGATTTTCTCATAGCTAGTCCCGGGCGGTGGCGGGTATTTGTCCGGCTCCATTTGAATTTGCGTGGCGCGGGCGCGCCACAACCAAGATTCCGCAATTTCCCGGGCCGCCAAAACGTCCTTTTCCGGGCGAAGTCGGGCGCTGGAAACAAAATGTTTGGTCGGCGACAATATCTGCGAGCGATACACAAACGAGGAGTTGTCCAACTGTGAATCGTAAGGGAAAATGCGATCCTCCAAGCCAAGCGCCCAACCGATGACTCCCAAAGCTTCGGCACGCCAAGCGGCATCCTTGCACAACTGCGTCGGCCATGCGCCGGGCTTGATGTTCAAGGCTTGCTTTTCTTTATCCGAGACGGTCAGCCAAAGTGCCTCGTCCTTCAACCATTCGTTAATTTGCCGCGCCTCGGCTTTGAGGGCATCGAGGTCTAATTGATGCGGCGGGCCTGATTTCAGCGATGCCCTCCATAGAAGAATTTCGATCTCACCGCGCCGGATGAGCGCCCGCAGGCAAAGCGCCCGTTGCGCGGCGGTTTGCGGGGAGACAATTTTGGATGCGGAAGTCGTCTCCGGTTTGGTAACGGGAGCGGCGGGCTCACTTTTTGGCAGCGGAAGTTTGACCTGGCCGGCGGCGTAAAGGGATTCCAAAACAGGGGCTGCTTTTTCAAAGCCTTTGTCCACGGCGGCAATCAACCATTTTTCAGCCTCCCGAAAATCTTGTTCCACACCCAACCCCTCGCGATAAAATACTCCCAGGCTGTAATGCGATGCCGACACGCCGCGCTCGGCGGCTTTGCGATACCATTCGGCGGCTTTGGCATAATCCTGTTCCAGGCCGCAACCTTTCTCATAGGCATCACCGAGATTGTTCATGGCTGAAGGATGGTTTTGCGCGGCGGCAAGGCGATACCAACGCACCGCCTCATGATCATTGTGCGCCACTCCGATGCCACGGTGATACATCGTGCCTAGATTATATTGCCCGACCGCGATGTACGCGTCCGCGCATTGCCGATATAGGCGGACCGCTTCGGCATGATCCTGCGGTATCCCCCGACCATGTTGATATAGCACCGCCAGATTGTTAACAGCGGTCAAATTTCCAGCGTCCGCCGCCTGGCGATACAACTCCGCCGCTTTGGAGTAGTCTCGAGCCATCCCTTTGCCATTGGCATAGAGCATGCCAAGATTAAGCATGGCCTTGTCATTCCCTGCTCAGCGGCCATCTGATACATCTCAACCGCCTTGGGAAAATCCTGTTCCACGCCCCGGCCCTGCTCATGAAGCACCCCAAGATTGTAGCGTGCTTGAACCGACCCGGCATCGGCGGCTCTGACAAACCATTTGAAAGCCTCCTGCGCATCCGCCGCGACACCGTTGCCACTAAGATAGCACAAGCCGGCATTCAAGGCCGCCCGTTCGTGGCCGTTTTGCGCCGCCCGATGAAACCACTTGAATGACTCCGTCACATTTTGCGCCACTCCCAAGCCGACTGAATAAAGTACGCCAAGCCCGAATTCAGCCTCCGGCAAACCACCCTCCGCGCCTCTTTGATACCACTTCAACGCCTCGGCATAATCTTGGTCAATCTCCAGACCTCGATGATAGAGCGTTTCGAGGCAGCTACAGGCGTCAGCATTTCCATTTTCCGCCGCCTGAGGTTCCCCCGATTTGATGGACACGGCGTCAAAGACATGGAAAATGACTATGATGACGAGTACGAACAAGCGGTACACCCAGGAGTTCAAGCAGGAGGCCGTGCGGCTGCTGCTGAGCGGGAATAAATCGGCGGCACAATTAGGGCGTGAATTGGGCGTCAGCGGCGTTTCCTGATGCAGTTGGAAACGGGAAGTCTTGCGGAATGGCGATCATCCCGAGCAGGCCAAGCCCAAAGGGTTGCGCATTCATTATGCGGTACTGGAACAAGAGAACCTCCGACTCAAGCAGGAGTTGGAGCGGGTGCAGCGGGAGAGGGAAATCCTAAAAA
>Ga0302274_10000192_pt1 | contig 64538 bp, 43 predicted proteins | sample III_Bog_N2_1_FD_198755 | JGI IMG/M metagenome (GOLD analysis project Ga0302274, IMG submission 198755) | Peat permafrost microbial communities from Stordalen Mire near Abisko, Sweden - III_Bog_N2_1 | ecosystem: Environmental > Terrestrial > Soil > Wetlands > Peat | place: Sweden: Abisko...
ACCGGCACTGGTAGCAGCTGCCGTGACAGCAGGCAGAGGATTGACGACCACCACTGTAGAACCAGTACCAGAACATCCGTTATGATCTGAGACAGTAACGAAATAAGTTCCTCCATAACTCAGGTTGGCATTAGGCCTGCCGGGGTTGGCGATAGAAGAAGAGAAAGATGGCCCGGACCATGTATAGGTGAAAGGGCTTACGCCTGAATTAGGTGTGGCTAAAAGTGAAATGCTATCGCCCACACAGACAGGTGAATTGCTTGTCACATTTATTGTGGTAGCAGGGTTTACTATGACAGTGTCGGTAGCAGTATTTGAACAGCCATTATGATCAGTGATGGTCACGGAATATATTCCTGCCATGGCAGCGCTGGCATTACTCCTGCTGGTATCCTGAGATGAACTGGTAAATGATGTAGCTGACCAATGATAAGTGAACGGAGCTGTGCCGCCTGTAGAAGAAGAGATGAGATTTAATGTCCCTCCGGCGCATACAGGTGAATTGCTTGTTGCATTGACCGTAAAGCCCGGATTGACAGTAATAGTATTAGTAGAGCCACTTGCTGTACAACTATGCCCATCTGTCACGGTGACGGTATACACACCACTCATAGCAGTGGTAGCATTAGGACGGGTTGTGTCCTGTGAATGACTAACGAAAGATGCCGGACCCGACCATACATATGCATATGGAGTGGTACCGCTCAAAGGAGCTGAAGTCAACACTATAGTATTACCCGCGCAGTAAGAAGTACTGCTACTCGATGCGGTAATAGAAGGTGACTGGTATACCACTATTGGTGAAGTAGAAACTGTATCAGCACAGGTATGATTGTCAGTCACGATCAGTGTGTAGGTCCCACTCATTGCCGTGGTGGCATTTGGAATGGTAGGATTAGGCAGCCCACTCGTGAATCCGGGGCCTGACCAGCTATATGAATAGGCCGGAGTACCACCTGTGACGGTAGATGATAAGCTTATAGTACCGCCTGAACAATAAGTAGGTGTAAGGCTGGAAGCAGTAACGGAAGGAGTGGTATCAACGACCAATGAAGCAGTAGATCCCGTAGCTGTACAGCCATTCGTATCTGTGACTGTAACCGTATATATACCTGCAGAAGCAGGAACGACATTGTTAACTGAAGGTGTAGGCAGGCTGCTGATAAATCCGTTAGGGCCTGTCCAGCTATATATATATGGAGCAGCACCAAGAGATGGAGTAGCAGTCAGATTGATCTTTCCGCCTGTACAGAATGAAGTATTGTTGGCTGTTGCTGAAACAGATGGAGACTGATTGACCGGAATAAATGGAGTAGATGCATTGGCAGTACATCCATACTTATCTGTCACTGTCAGATCATAAATACCCGACATAGCAGGGACAGTATTCGTTCTGGTCGGATTAGGCTGGGTCCTGCTGAATGTATCAGGCCCTGACCACACATATGAAAATGGTGATGAGCCGGTGACTGTCGACGTGAGTGACAAGGTACCACCGGAACAATATTTAGAGACAGTACTTCCGACAGAAACTACCGGCACGGCATTGACTACTACAGTGGCTGAGCCCGAAGTAGTCGAAGTGCAAGTACCCACCGTCTGAGTGACTGTATATGTACCACCCATAGCTGCTGTGACGCCTGTTCTCGTGATCGGATCTCCGGTCGTACCACCACCGCCAGGATAAGTCCATGTGAATGTAGCTCCTGTCACTCCCGTAGCACTTAGTGTGAGAGTAGAGCCTGCACAAACAGAATCAGGTGCTGTCACGACAGGTGCTCCAGGCGTCTGATTGACGGTGACTGAAATATTGACAGCATTTGAAACACAACTACCTGAGGTCTGTGTGACGGAATAGGTACCGCTCATAGCTGTGGTGACTCCGGTCCTTACCACAGGGCTGCCTGTAGTTGTCCCGCCGCCTGGGAAAGTCCACTTGAGTGTATCTGTACCCAATGCTGTAGCAGAAAGTGTGAGTGTCTGGCCGGAGCAGAGAGGATTAGGGCTGGCGCTGACCAGAGTAGGAGCTGCTATCGTATCTATTACGACAGTCACAGACGTCGCTGTGGATATACATGAGCCAAGTGCTTGCGTGACAAAATATGTCCCTGCATTGACCGAATTAGCATTAGCAATAGTAGGGCTATCCAGAGATGAAACATAGCTATTTGGCCCTGTCCAGCTAATGGTAGCGCCACTTGAAGGGCTTGCATACAGTTTCAGTGTTTGCCCTGTACACACCGGACTATTGCTACTGGCTGTAGGTGCAGACGGTTGTGTAGTGATGACCACAGTCGTGCTGGACGGATATGACGGGCATCCGTTTGAAGTTGTGATGGTAGTACACTGATAAACTCCTGCGACCGCTGCTGTAGCATTGACAATGGTCGGAGTGCGCAGTGTGCTCGTATACCCGTTTGGCCCTGTCCATGAATAAGTAGCGCCCACCACTGAGTCAGCTGTCAGCTGCAGGGTTTGTCCTGAACAGATTGGTGAATTATTTGAAACAGTTGGTGCCGGGCTCGTAGGATTGACCGTAATAAACGCAATGCCTACAGTATCGTTGACAGGAGTACAGGCATCACCATCTACGATCCTTCTGTATTCGATCAATCCAGTTGAAGTTAGTGTACCGGGGGTATAGCTCATGTTTGTGGCTCCTGCTATATTGGTCCATATAGTGCCTGTATCGGTAGTGACTTGCCACTGGTAGCCGGTAATAGTGGGCACACCGTCCGGATATGCCTGTTTTGTCCCGTTTGTCTCATTTGTGGTATTACGTATAATAGTAGGGATGACATAAGAAGCAGTACCGGCCGTGATCTGTGATAGTCCTGCCGCTCCGCAGGTAGTAGTTTGATTTGCGCCGGCGCTGAATCCGTTTCCCTGCAGGTCAGGAGGGTTTGCCATACTGATCAGCATTGGATCGAGTGTCGTATTGCCGGAGGTTTTGGTAGGAGTGAGTGTACCGGCAGTCAATGGAAAATCATTAGAGGCAGCAGTCATACATAAGTAAATTCTGCAATTGCTGAACTTAATACCTCTTTCTCCGATCGGATCATAATCATCTCCTGATCCACCCAGATAGGTACTATATAGCACCGTATCACCTGTGCTGCCGGACAGTTTAAAGAAGATCGCCTGTCTGTCATTTGTGGTTGTATTGTATGAAGAATCCTGCACCGGAAAATCCACAGCATGTATGTTTTTGCTATATGTATAGCCTAGCACATAGATGTCGTTATTCTGATCCACGTTCAATCCCATCATATTATACTCCGACGCCTTGCCACCATAATAGGTACCCCAGTTGGTCGCAGCACCGGTAGCAGGCACCGAAGCCACAAAGAAATCTCCACCTCCACCATAGGCAGTAGTAGTGGTTATATTGTATGACGCATTACCTGTAGTGGTCCCGCCCATTATCAGGTTTGTTTGATTGCTGTTCAGCTCCATACACAGGATGGTCAGAGAGTCTCCTGCTGCTGCATTAAAATAGCGTGACCACAGAGCAGCACCAGTTGAACCTGTGAGCTTCATCAGCCAGCCATCTGCATTACCTACCAGGCCTGTTTGACCGGATGGGTTATTATATGAGATTCCTGTAGAACCTTCGGTATAACCTCCAATGTAAATATTACCTGAAGCATCCACATTGGCAATATTGAAACCGTCATTTTTATTGCCTGATGAGGTATACTGCTCTGCCCAATCAATAGTGTTTAAGTCGCTCGAAATACGGAATACAAAACCGTTGACGTCGCCTGTACCTGTTTTGGCAGTACCTGCAGGTATGATGGCAGCCGGGATATCACCATCTGTAGCATTAGATTGCTGAATGACGGTAGCTACCACCACCAGATCAAAAGTAGAGGCACCGGTAGATATGACACGTATATCATAAGGCTGAGGTGTATAGTTATCAGTAGCAGGGCCGATCTCCCGCACCAGTGCCCATGTACCTGAATCACTTACTTCGGCCACAAATGCCTGTTGTTTAATGGTTGTCCCACAGGTCCGCTGGGTGGTCCAACTGCTCGTCGGGGCGCCGGACCCATACCTGCGCTGGAAATTTCCGCTAGTGAGCCCTGTGATATATAAATTATTATTTGTACCAAGGCTCATGGCGTATGGATTATCTGAGCCTTCTGTGCCCATATATGTTTGCCAGACTCGTGTACCGGCCCCACCAGGTGTAGCAGGTTCCTGGTATTCAGCTATAAAAACATTCGTACCACTATTTGTACTTGAATCTACAGTTTGAAAAGCACCTAGAGTTACCATGTCAGTTCCGATCCTGCCGGTAGTATATATGTTGCCTGTGTTGCCATTTACTTCTATACCGTGGTTGTGGCCATCCGAAGTACCAGTCGTGTTCGTGAGCCAGCATGCCCAGCGCATCACGATCGGGTCTATGACCAGTGTTTTGCTTTTGTCATACTCAGGTATTTTGAAAGAGAGCTGATTGTCTCCTGTCAGTTGATATGTCACATCGATCTTTGTAGTATTTCCCTGTGCATCCTTCAGATAGCTGACCGGACTTGGCACGGTAATATCACCCACCGTAGTAGGGAGTACCAGCGAACCATCACTATTGAGCTTCATCTTTTCGATGCCCTCTATCCGGAGTTTCACCAGTTTGGAGTCTGCTCCGGGATGAACTACGATATCATTTTCCAGATCGCCGGTAGAGGCGGTATAGTAGCGCACATCTATACCCTGATATACATTTTTGTATACCAGCTCGCTATAACCATGTACGTTAGTAGCGTCTGCTATGCCGGCACCCATCAGATAGTTGAAGTAGTCTTTACTTTCACCATTTTTAGTAATTGACTGAGGACTGGCGAGGTTGCCTCCTATGAAATTGAATCTCCAGCCATGCCCCTTTAGACTTGGTTTAGGGCCCAGTTTCTCGGCTATCATTTCGGGAGTAAGCTTTTTGCTGAGTTCTTCTATCTGAGCATCGTACTTAGATCTGGCACCAAGGCTGGCAGGATCGAATTTGCCTATCAGCATACCTGCCGGTGTAGCGACCATCTGGCCACCGAATATATCAGCACGGAACAGCACGTTTGCCGGCCACTGTCCTTTGTTCTCAATGAATGATATTGAATTTGCGGCAGCTTCTTCGGCCTTTTGTACCTTTTCATGCAAAGCTGTCTTATCAGCCTGCGCATGGACCTGACCTATGATTGGGAAAACCAAACATATAAGTAAGAAAAGGACTTTAGATTTTTGGAGAATAGGGTAAAGGTAATTGTTCATAAAATTATATATAAGGTACTTAAATTTATAACGAATTGAGATGGCTAATATAAAATGAGAATCGGGTTTTGTCAAAAATTTCTATTTAATATATTAATAGTCATATGTGTCTGTATTTCATTGCCCAAAAAAGTGAATGCCCACGAATAACAGACGATATCCGTTTTAGTCCTATATGACAATAAACATCCCGATAAGGCATTTGTTCTTGCCTTTTTGATTTTTTGGTATTGTAAAGCTTTATCTGATTGTGCGTAAACCTCACTTATGATTGGACATATCGAGGATATCAGGGAAAACAAGGTTTTTGTTGTATCCGAAAAAATGTAAAATTGGTTCATAAGGTTATATATATAGTTGTAAAATCCAATGCTACTAGGCGCTAATATAAGAGTCGCATTCGATTTTATCAAAAAAAATTATATCTGAACAATAAAATTTATCTTTTGCAAGCCTAAATATTATTATCCTCAGGCAATAGTGTGTAGAAAGATGGACATATCGCCAAGGGCGATTGGAGTTTGTCTATGTAAAGAATCGGTCAGCGAGCAAACATTAATAGATCGACATAAACGCAAAATTCCCGCTGGTTTTGACCAGCGGGAATTTTTTATGTCTTTATGAAAAGGACTTAGCTAGAAATCAATGTGCTAGGTTATTATAGTCCCTCACCAGATCCTGCCATTTTTCGTAGTTGTAGCGGTTAGAATTGAGGCCTTCTACTATTTTAGGGCATGAAGCGAATACCTCTTTCATATTCTTCTTGAAACCGGCTCTTTGGATCGGGTAGAACTGGCTGCTTCCGATCTGGAAGTATTTCTTCTCCTTTGTGACAAATGATGACTGCATCTGAGGTGCATCAATTCCCTGAGGTGCGTTATCTGCCTTGACCTGAGATTCAGTTAGTCCATATACTTTGCATGGACCATTGTAATATAATTTGAGGAAAACTTTTCCTGTTCCTTCAGGACTGCTGACAGCCTGTAGTGTTATAGATTTGTTTTGCTCTTCATTGTAAGAGAATGATTTCAGATCGTTAGGAGAATACTGATTGAACCCCTTGTCACTTTTGAATGCTACCGCACGCTGATAGTCATATAAGGCATCTAGAAAGTCCATCGTTTTGATCTTACCCATTATAGTATCACCCTTAAGGGTCACTATAAATCCGTTTTTCCACCTTTTTGAGTCAGGTTTGCCCGGTGCCACATTGGTGGCAGGTACTTCATTGACAGCCTTTATATCAGTAGGCTTTCCCGATTTGCTACCAGGGTTTTCAGCTTTGATCCCAAAGGATAAGGCTAGCAAGGCTAATATTAGAGTTATGTTACGCATATTTCGGTTTTTTAATGTTTTTTTTAATTTTCGAATCATTTATATATGTGGCATACGATAATGGAAACCAAATGTTACATGATTGACAGAATGAAACAGTTTTTTACCCTTTTGATAGATGGCTAACTGTTTGATTGTCATATTTATCATCATTTTGATCACATTAAATACGCCAGGGTTATATCCCCCCTCTCACAGGGTTGTTGTTGACTTGTACCTTAGTGCTAAGTACATGCAAAAATGAGCTGAAAGGAGGTATAAAGCATTACACAATTGTCGGTAAGAATTGCATCATTCACAGTATGTGATTAAAGTCAATATCTGTGATATGATGTTTGTATCGGAACCGTAAGTATCTAATGTGCTTATGCGATCAGGACAAATGCAATGAGGCAAAGACTCTTTTTAAGAAATTCAAGATCAACGGATAATTCAAGAAATCCTATCTTTAGCGCAGCAAAATTTCAATAACATGTCACAACTCCTTCCGGACAATGTAAGCCTGTTTATCAGATGGTTATTTTCTTTTGGCATGCTGAGCGCACGCTATTTGATTTTTGCAGGTGGGGCATATTTGCTCTATTACATTATCAAGCGGCAGGATTGGCTGTTTATGAAGATACAGCAGAAATACCCTGAGAGAAAGCAGATATTGACCGAAGTCGTCTACTCTATCCTTACTTTCTTCGTTTTTTCGACAGTGGTGGTGCTGATACGTTTAGCTATCACACATGGTATATTTGACACTAAAGTTTATCGCCATTTTTCGGATCACAGCATACTTTATTATATCCTCAGTACTATCTTTATCATCTTTTTTCATGACACCTATTTCTATTGGATGCACCGGTTGATGCATCATCCTGTGCTATATGAGCGAATACACAAAGTGCACCATCTGTCCAAAGACCCTACACCGTGGGCATCATTTTCTTTTCATCCCAGTGAGGCTGTGCTGGAGATTGCCTTTGTGCCTTTTTTGATATTCACGATTCCCTTGCATTTTTCTTCATTGCTTATACTCTCTATGTGGCAGATCGTGTTTAATGTGATGGGGCATTTGGGGTATGAGATATTTCCGCGCACCATGATGCAAAATCCACTCTTCAAATGGTTAAACACATCTACCAATCATAATATGCACCACAAATATGTCAGGTGCAATTATGGTCTGTATTTCAATATCTGGGACAGGATCATGGATACAAACCACAGTAAATACTTTGAGACCTACGATGAAGTAACCGCCCGCAGGGATGAAGGCATTAGGAGATTAAAGTCCGCCGAACCTGAAATGGTCGCTGAGATGGAAAAAGCATAAGGCTACCGATCAGGACACCCGGTGAAATCCCCCGCCATGATGCCAGTAGTGACGATGAGGATGGTCACGCACTACTACTACACAGGATGACAAAAAGCTGATTAGCGCGATCGTCATGATCAATACGGCGGCTCTTCTGTTTTTATTGTTATTCATTATTAAAACTGGTTAAACTTTCAACAAATATATAACTGTATGACAGCTTTATTGAGTATAAGTTTAACAAAGGCCATTTTCTCTATCAAATCCGCCTAAAGAGTTTGATTATCCTTTATAGTTTTTTTCCTTTGTATTCTTACTCCATCTCTCTGTGAAAAGATTTTTCATCATCGGCCTTATGGCCATATGTGTATCAGGTATTCATGCCCAGAATACAAAGCTACAGCATGACCACTCACCGATAGTGAGACGTATGATGGACAAATTTCACTGTGAGCCGGTCAAGGGAGATGATATCCTGATCCAGCGTGTATTATCTAACCTCGTCAAAGCCCTCGATCCGGGGGCACTATATTTCACAAGGCCAGACCTTGATACCATCTATGGCAGCGCTGATATGCTCAAAGAAGAACTCAGAGGTCGTGATACACGATTCCTTGCCAGAGTAATCAATATGTATAAGGCCCGTCTGGTCACAGCAGATAGTTCTATTGCATTTATTTTGCGACGGCCGCTTGACTATTCACTGAAAGAGTACGCAAATATCAGAGATACATCAGCAGTGGCATCTACGATTGATCTGGTAAATCGCTGGACTCATGCACTCAAATATGATTGCCTGAGACAACTAGGCAATATCACCCTTGCTGACTCTTCTGTTATTTCACCCGCAGCCGCGATGAAACAGGAGCCGCAGATCAGAGGAAAAGTCTGCAAATCGATACAGCGCAAGATCAGGAGGCCATTGACCTACAGCGGAGGATTCGACGCTTATGTCACCGAATCGCTCGCCGATGCCATCTGCAAAGCATACGATCCCCATAGCGACTATTTCACCAGCTCGGACAAGGAAAATTTCGAAGGTGCCGTGAGTGGCGAGGGTTATCTGTTTGGATTTGACATAGAGGAAAATGATAATGAGGAGGTCAGCATCTCACACCTGCTACCGGGCAGTCCGGCCTGGCGATCCGGCCAGCTTAACAAAGGCGATGTGATCATCAGCATGCGCTGGGCGGGACAGGACCCTATGGATATGCTCGGAGCAGATGCTGATGATGTGAGCAGGCTGCTGGACGACCAAAACCATAAAGACCTTGAACTCGGAGTGCGAAAGACCGACGGCACAGTAAAGAAAGTCTGGCTTGAACGACAAAAGATAGAAGTAGAAGATGACTTCGTAAAAAGTTATGTGCTCGATGGCGGCGATACCAGAGTGGGATATATAGTCCTGCCGGGATTCTATACAGAAACTGAATCCAATACTGGCAAAAGCTGCGCTGATGATGTAGCTCGTGAAGTGGTAAAACTCCAGAAAGAAAACATACAAAGTATCATACTCGACCTGAGAAATAACGGCGGCGGCTCCATGAGCGAAGCGATGCAGCTGGCCGGTATATTCATCGATGAGGGTATACTTGCTTTCGCTAAATACAATACCGGGAAACCAATCGGATTTCGCGACCCAAACCGCGGCACTATCTATGACGGCCCGCTGATCGTGATGGTCAATAAGGCCAGCGCCTCAGCCTCGGAGATGGTAGCGGGCGCACTACAGGATTACAACAGGGCGCTGGTAGTCGGCAGCCCCACTTTCGGCAAGGCGACCATGCAGGTAGTTCTCCCTACAGATACATCTATCGATATGGATAAATATGCTGAATCAAACTATCGCAATGCCACGGAGTTTGTTAAGATCACAATAGGGCGATTTTACCGGGTCACAGGTGGCACGCACCAGCTCATAGGTGTCCAACCGGATATCCACCTGCCTGACCTGACCGAGTCTGCGGGTTATGGTGAATCATACTTGCGGTATGCGCTTCAGCCCGATCAGGTCAAAAGGGCCAGTTATTTCAACCCATTGCCACCGATGCCGGTAGGAGAATTATTCACTAAAAGCAATGATCGTGTCAGTACCAGTGATGCATTCAAAGTGATCGGGCGGTATTCAGATTTTATAAAGAGGTCGCTCAAAGCATCAAAGGGAGCTATACCGCTACAGTATGATGAGTATTTGAATTTCTCAAAACAATACCGCACAGAAGCGAGATCACTGCAAAAAGAATATGAAAGCATAAAGCCATCCGGCACCTACAAAACTCAAAACCTGCTGGCCGATGCAGACCACCTGAAGATGCAGCATTATATAGCTGATGAGCTAAAAAACACAGTCGAAAATATTGACAAAGACATCTACATTCAGGAATGTTTTTCTATAATTACGGACTATTTAAAACTAACAAAAAAATGATCTATGAGCCTTTTTACACAAATATTTAGTGTCTTATTCATTGCTATCATTTCGCTAGTCTCCACACAGGCGCAGCAGGCCCATGACCCTGTAGCCTATATGTCAAAATTTACTGAGTCGCAGAAGCAGATCAACTTTGAAATGCTCGGATATATCAGTGCTGTAGCGCACAATAAAAGTGCCAGGAAGGTCGCCAAACAGCGCACAGAACTACTGACCGCGATTTCCGCTGCCCGGTCCAAAGCCGCGCACATGGTAGATTTCGATGGAGATTCAAATCTGCGGGTAGCCACGTATAATTATTTCAATATCTCATATATTGTGGCAAAAGAAGACTATGGCAAGATCATGGACCTTGAGGAAATAGCCGAGCAATCTTATGACAACATGGAGGCTTATGTCAAAGCACAGGAGGTCGCTAACGATAAAGAACATGAAGCATTCGAAAAAGCGAACAATGAGCTTAGGGCCTTCGCAGCGAAACACCACATCACCCTGACTGAAGATGATAGCAAGGAATCCAAGCAGTCTGAGATAATCAATAATGTGACTAAGTATTACAACAGGATATATCTCACCTTTTTTAAATGCAATAGCAATGAGACCTATCTGCTCAAAGCCCTCGAGAAGAAAGACGTAAATGGCATTGAACAAAATAAAAATGCCCTGATAAAAAACTGTACTGACAACCTGCCAAAACTTGACAAGATCGGCGCTTTCGAGGAGGATGCAAGCCTGATCAAGGTAGCTAAGGACCTTTTGAATTTCTACAAATCAGAAGCTAGTGACAAAGTACCCATACTCAGTGAGTATCTGGTCAAAAATGACAATTTCCAAAAGCTGAAAAAGGAAATGGATAAAAAAGGATCGAGCAGCACACAGGAAGATGCAGACAAATATAATGCAGCCGTCAAGGATATCAATGACACTGTAAATACCTATAATAAAACGACCAATGACCTCAATAACTCGCGCAATAAACTCATCAACGAGATGAACGATGCAGTGGAGTCATTCATGAGTAAGCATATACCAAGGCATAAATAAAAAGATATGGACGCAGAAGTAGCACGTATAAAAAAACTACTGGAGAGAAGTTGGGATGGCCCGATGTGGCATGGAGCCAATCTGATGCAGATACTAAAAGATATCTCCTGGCCACAGGCTTTTGCGAAACCCAATAATGCCAGTCATAATATATATGAATACGTAGAGCATATGAATAACTGGAGGCGGTTCACGGTGGAGCAGCTCCTGGGCAATAGCGAGTATCGTATAGAGATCAACTCCGATCAGGACTGGCCGACAGGCTATGAAGCTACAGAAACAACCTGGCAGAAAGCCTTGAACGACCTGGAAGCAAATCAAGCAGCTCTGCTCGCAGGAATGGACAATATGAAAGATGAAAAACTGGACGAGCCTGTACCGGGTAGGAAATTCAAATGGTATGCGCTGCTCCATGGTGTCATACACCATGACATATATCACTCGGCACAGATCAGCCTCTTAAAAAATCAGAAATAGATTTTTCATTTATGCCTCACCCTCGTCCTCCTTGGCTATCGCCAGGAGAACAGCCCCCTCTCCACGCCGCGTGGAGAGGGGGCAAAACAAATTTGCGATAAGCAAATTTGTTTGGGGGTGAGGTAAACCTATTCCATTGAATTATCATAGTTCATCAGGATTTACCACCTTTGCACATCATTTATTATCGATGCAGCTCAAGTTTTATAAATATCAGGGTACCGGCAATGATTTTATCATGATAGATAATCGCCGCCTCGGCCTGCCCAGAGCTAATGCAGAACTGGTCAAACGCCTTTGTGACCGCAGGTTTGGTATCGGTGGTGACGGACTGATATACCTGCAGGACAGGCCCGGCTATGACTTTGAGATGGTGTATTTCAATAGTGACGGACGTGAGAGCACTATGTGCGGCAATGGCGGTCGCTGCATTATACAGTTCGCGCATGATATGGGACTGGGTGATTCCGACTTTTCATTTCTTGCTATAGACGGTCCGCATCGGGGTCGAATACTCTCTGACGGCAGGGTCGCTCTGCAGATGCAGGATGTCAAAACAACCTTACGCGATGGAGAAGATTATATACTCAATACCGGCTCTCCGCACTTCGTACATTTCGTAAAAAATATCAGGGAATATCCTGTCGCTTCTGAGGGGCGAAAAATTCGCTATTCTGATACTTACAAACAGGATGGCATAAACGTCAATTTCGTAGAGGAAGGGCTGTCCGGAGGACATATTTTCGTCAGGACATATGAGCGGGGTGTAGAGGACGAGACACTCAGCTGCGGCACCGGGGTCGTAGCTTCAGCCATAGCACATTACTATCATAACACATTTAAGCCCAATGATATAAATGTCGAAACACTCGGAGGAAAACTGCATGTGAGATTCGATGTCAGTGACATGCATTTCACCAATATATGGCTCACCGGCCCTGCCTCTGAAGTTTTTTCGGGTGAGACAACCATTTGACCCCGACTTTGCGTCTTATTATCACAACATTTTCCCGAAAAGTTATGTTATGGTTAAAATGTATACCAAACGATATTTTTTCTCACAAAAATTACAAAAAAGTCAAAAAACTCTTATATTCATCGATAAAATAAACCAACGATATGAACAAATTTTTTATCTGTTTTTTCTCTATATGTTTAACAGTCACGGCCTTTGGCCAGAACAACGTCGGCATAGGCACATCGACGCCTAATGCGGGTGCTGTTTTGGACCTTACATCTCCCTCGATGGGATTTCTGGTGCCAAGGACCAAAGTAGCCCTTGTCACTGCGCCGACGATAGGTTTGGTGATCTTTGACACAGATACCGGCTGTTTTGTTTTTTACAATAGTACCAATGCATGGCAAAACCTTTGCAGTCCGCACCTGCCTCCGCAAAGCTTAGCTTTCAACGATAGCATTTATTTTAACCCTAATGGTACAGTGACCGTAGTAGACAGTAACGGTATGGCTATTCACACTTCACCTAATTCAGCCTGGATCACTACAGGTAACGCCGGTACTACTGCCGGTACTAACTTCGCAGGTACTACTGATGCACAGGACTTCGTGCTGAAATCAAACAGTAATGAAGTGCTCCGCGCCACTCAGGCAGGTGCTGTAGGTATCAATACTCCTGTGCCCGATCCGACATCTATACTCGATATCACCAGCTCTACCCGTGGGGTACTATTCCCGGCGCTGACATCTGCACAGCGTGACGCGATCACCGGTCCGGCGGTAGGCCTTACGATATATGACACCGACCTGAATGTACACCAGTTCTGGAATGGTACCTGCTGGGTCAATGTCGGCCAGACAGTGTGCTCATTTACATATGCGATCTCACAGAACCAGACCACCGGTTGCTTGTTTAAATCAAACTTCGGCAGTGTAGCCGATACATTGACCATAAGTCTGGTATCAGGTACTCCATCTCCGGTCATACTCTCCGCTGCCGGTGTGCCTGCGGGAGTATTAGTGAATTTCTCAAATAACTATATCACACCTACACAGACATCCATTATGACCTTTACAGCCCTGCCAAGTGCGGTAGATGGTACATATACCATAACTATACTCGCTGCATCAGGGTCTACCATTCAGACACTTACCTATACCCTGACAGTATTTGACTTTGGAATAAACCTTTCATCTGTTGATACTACGGTCAGTCTTGCGGCCGGTCAGTCAGGAGCTGCTATAGCGACGACCACACTCACTATAGGCAATAACAGCGGATGTGGTAGCAATGCCGGTAATGCTATACTTAGTTATTCCGTGACACCGAACAATACCGGAATCGGGGTGACTTTTGGTAACTCGAACCTACCAGTTCCGGGATCTACTACTATGACGATCTCCGGTGGATGTGCTGCTACACCTGGTACGTATCAGGTTACAGTAATCTCTACAGTCGGTGTGAGTGTATCTACAGTGACTTATACACTAACTATATTAGGTCCATCGCCGATACATATCTCAGCCAATACTCAGAACGTAAACCTCTATACACTGGCAGGATCGCCGGCATGTGCGGTAACCGATACATTCATAGTTGATCCGGGTGTCATAGTAGGTAGCAACAGTAGTGCCCAGACAGCCGCCGCAGCGTCAATGGAAACCGGTATATTCCCTGCCGGTTCTAAAGTGGTCATTGTAAATAATGGCGGCCAGATCATAGGTGCAGGTGGTACCGGTGGTGCCGATGATGGATACGGTGGTACAGTATTGGGTGGTGCATGTGCCATCATAAACGGTAATATGGGCGGTAATGCCATATGGGTCAATACATCCAACGTCACGATCGATAATATCAACGGTGGTGTGATAGCCAGTGGTGGCGGTGGTGGCGGTGCAGGTGGTGCACTTGGCGTTACAGCTTGTACAATAGATGTCAGGCCAGGTACCGGTGGCGGTGGCGGTGCGGGCTCTATGGGCGGCCTCGGCGGAGATAACGCAGGTGGCTCCAATCCTTGTGCTGCTGGAAATAATGGTACAATAGCAGCGGGAGGAGCAGGCGGTGGACCGGTTTGTATACAAGGGCCTTGCTTCTTAAGTTTTGGCAGCACCTATAATGCAGGTATGGGTGGCAGTGGTGGTGCCCTTGGTCAGTCGGGTAATCCGGGAGGTTCTCCTAATGCCCTGATAGGTGGTACTGGCGTATGTGCCCCGGGCGGCGGCGGTGCTCCGGGATGGGCTATAGTAGGTGGTGGTCTTAGCCCTGCTTTCAATGGTATTGCGGTGATAGGGCCAACAACACCATAAAACAAACAAACAAACTTTATAAAGGCCAGTGTATATCACACTGGCCTTTTTTTGACCTAGCTATTATTAGTTAGTATATTCTGTAGTTCTATGCAGCTGTTTCATTGCACTTCCATATTTTTTTTGCCAGATCATTACTCCTTAGGCGCAGCGAACCTAGGGTTGGTCATGACTGTTGAATCTGTGAAAAGTTTTATCAGGCTTATCAACTGCTTTTTCTCTTCCTCAGTCATATGAAACCGTATAGGCTTTTTATGCTCATCAAGTAGCAGTGTGTCGAGGTTTTGGTTAGGCGCTATGCCGCTATTATAGTGTTCTACTACTTCATCCAGTGTCTTAAACCTGCCATCATGCATATATGGCCCGGTGAAAAGTACATTCCTGAATGTGGGCACTTTAAAGAGATACTTATCTTTCTCATTTTTTGTCTGCTCATAGAGGCCCATGTCAGTGCCTTCTGTTTCCAGCCCATTGTTCTTAAACTGGACCTTGGCAAATGACCCGATGGTCCCGTCACAGCCCCCACAGAATAGCTGGAAAGAAATGTAATGACAGTTAAGGCATTTTGCGAAAATGGTCAAAACCCTCTCACTGGGAGAGATAGCTATGATCTGCTTCGCCAGACTGCTATCGTGTCCGTAGCTATATTCATTACCATTCGCAAGGCCATTCAGAAGCAGCTGCCTGTCATCTATATATGGAACTTTGTTTTTTTTATTGGTATATGCTACATCATCCGGATGGGCCACATAGTCCCGATAGATGAGATCAAAAGGTGAACTATAAGATACAATAGTACGAAGGAACTGTGAGATCGCTTTAGCCACCAATGGCATGATGATGGTATCATTACTAAATGCCCCGCGAAATAGGGCTTTGTATTTTTTATCTTTATTCAGGTCCTTCACGATCTCGTTAATGTTAGCATTCATTTCGAGCGAGTCAGTCACCGGAAAGTGGATCAGGTCCTCCAGTGTCGAGGCCCTGCCGTCCCAGAAATATTTATCCTGCCAGCCAAGGTTGACGAGTGCGATACTATTACGGTGTGCTTTGCGCCCCAGGCTACCTGTAGATATCGCCATGCCATCTGTGAATGCTAATTCCTGCTTGTGACAGCTCGCGCAGGATTGCTTTTTATTGCCCGAGAGTATGGGATCATAAAATAACTTTCTGCCTAGAGCCACTCCTTCCTCGGTCGGTTGGTTATCCTCCGGACTAGTCACCGGCATCAATATCGATGGCATTGTAAAATGATATGGCGTAGGCTTAGGTCGTTTGTCATCACCCTTTGGCGAAGGGATATATGCCATTAACATAAATCCAATAGGAATAAGAAAATAAACGGCACGTATAGAGGCTTTGGATACAAGCATCGATTCTGAATTGTTTTTAAGTATCCACTCAAAGTTAAATAGTTCTTTTGAATGCTTATAAGGAAATAGATTCTGCCCGTAAGTTAAACGAAACTAGTCTTCAGCTCCAGTTAGTACAATATATATCCTGACCTGCTATCAATGCTATCATAAAAATTTTTGCCCGAAAATTGATTTTCGAACGGGGGTAAAAGCCGGTAAAATGATCTTTTTTTCTTATTGCGAAAACCAATTCGAAAATCAATCCCATCCGATATGCCTCAAAATATGTAGCTGTGAGGGTTTCAAGCCTACAGTTATTTTTCTTTCGACCGAAAAATGTCGATATAGCATAGTCTCATGTTTTGTTCACTATTCACTATTCGTTATTCTCTATTCTCTAAAATCCCTCTTTACACTCTTTAACACAGCATTTTCGACATTGGCACGCCTTTGGAATTATACCCCGCATCTCACTTAATTAACCAAAACTAAAAGGAGAAACAGTATATGAAAAAGCTAATGTTGATCGTCGGAGTACTTATGATAGCTGGAGGGATCTCAGCACACGGATATTGCGGATATAGAGGTGGATACGGATTCCACGGCGGGGTAGTAGTAGGCCACCCATATGGATACTGCGCACCGGTGGTCGTCAATCCTGCTCCGGTATATTACGGCGGCGGATACGGATACAGGCCGGCAGTTGTTTACCGCGGAGGATATCATGGCGGCTACTACAGAGGCTACAGAAGGTAATCAAAAGACTTTTGCCATAGTCCACCTAAGGTTTAGAGCAAGCCCTGCGAGAGCGGGGCTTTTGTTTGGTGGCTGGTGTCAGTTGGCAGGTGATGGTGAATACAAATCATATATCAATCATCTTTTGCATTTTTTGGCAGCAGGTCTTTAAACGGTTTAGTATATCTTTGGTCATAGAAAGAAATGGTGTTTTCGGGTGTGAAAAAATAAAAGAAACGAATATGAGATCAATAACACTTTTTGCAGTTATGATGGGCCTGTCGCTCTATGCCGCAGCGCAATGCGATAATTCTGTGCTCGTGGTTCATAATACATCCAACCTACCGGAGAAAGTATATGTAGATGGATCTAGTGGTGAGAATGCAGCCACTCCCGGAGTGACGACATATGGCATCCCCCCGGGCGAGCATCAGGTGAGAGTGGTAGCAGTATATACTGATGAAAATGGTCAGTCCAGGCGCCGCAATATTTTCAATGGCAAAGTTAACTTCCGTGGCTCAAGGTATATGGATGCCTGGGTCGAAGAAAGTAAAGGCATATCGATACACGAGACCCCGGAGCCATGCAATGGTGAGCTACCTGAGGGTACTGCGCCGCCTTTCAATCCTCATGCGCCAAATGTCGCTCAGGATAATGTACCCATCACAAATGATCAGCAAGCCCAAAGTAATACTCAGCCCAATAATAGTGGCGGCACTCAACCGGCAGCTACACCGCTGCCCACTCATATCAGCGATGATGATTTTGATAGGTTAAAAAGCACTATCGCTAATACCCGGTATGAGGTCAAGAAAATGGATACGCTGAAAACCCAGGTGGGCAATACCAACTTCACTACCGATCAGGTGGGCCAGTTGATGAACCTGTTTTCATTCGAGAGCAATAAACTGGAGGTAGCGAAGATGCTATATATGTTTACCGTAGACAGAAAGAACTACGGCCGTCTGGCATCCAATTTTAACTTCGACGCCCGCAAGGAGGACTTTAAGAAGTTTATGGAGGGGAAATAATTTCTCCACAGCCCATTCATATCTCTCCCTTTTATCCCTGCTTTTTTAGCAGTATTTTAGTGGTTCATTCCCTAACACCAGTCACCTAACAACCGCCAACAGAAGCATGCCCGAATTCGTACATCTCCACTGCCATACACAGTACTCCCTGCTCGATGGGGCGGCTGATATTTCCACCATGTTCAAGAAGGCGGCGAAGGATGGTATGAAGGGCATCGCCATCACCGATCACGGCAATATGTTCGGGGTGTTTCAGTTCGTAGCGGAGGCGGCCAAGCATAAACTGCCCGATGGCACCGCGCTCAAGCCGATAGTGGGCTGCGAGTTTTATGTGGTGGAGAACAGGCACAAGCAAGCTTTCACCGGAGGTGAGAAAGATAAACGCTACCATCAGCTCATGCTTGCGAAAAATGCCGAGGGATATAAGAACCTCGTGAAGCTTTGCAGCCTGGGATATATCGAGGGCCTCTACGGCAAATATCCGCGCATCGATAAAGAGCTGGTGCTGCAATATCACAAGGGCCTCATCGCTACGACCTGCTGCCTCGGTGCGGAGGTGCCGCAGACTATTTTGCGTAAAGGTGAAGAAGAAGGCGAGAAGGTTTTCAAATGGTGGCTCGACTTATTTGGTGAGGACTACTATGTAGAGCTACAGCGTCATGGCATGGAGGAGCAGGAGCGTGTGAATCAGGTGCTGCTCGGCTTTGCGAAGAAATACAATGTCAAGGTCATTGCTTCAAATGACTCGCACTATGTCGATCAGGGCAACTCTAATGCGCATGATATTTTGCTTTGCATCAATACAGGTGAGAAGCAGAGCACGCCGACGAATAAGGAATTCACGGATGATGATGTCTCGATGAAAGGCAAGCGTTTTGCTTTTTATAATGATCAGTTTTATTTCAAGACACAAGCCGAGATGAACGAACTCTTTAAGGACGTTCCTCAGGCCATCGATAATACAGGAGATATTTTCTCGAAAATAGAGCCGCTGAAACTCAAGAAGGACATAGCCCTGCCGAACTTTGTAATACCTGAGGGATTTATCGATCAGGACCACTACCTGCACCATCTCACCATGATGGGCGCGAAAGAAAGATACAAAGACATCACACCTGAGATACAGGAGCGTTTGGACTTTGAGCTGGGTGTGGTGCGCACGATGGGCTTTGCGGGATACTTTCTCATCGTGGCAGATTTTATCAAAGCAGGCCGCGATATAGGTGTCCTGATAGGGCCGGGACGTGGCTCTGCTGCCGGTTCTGCGGTGGCATACTGCATCGGCATCACAAACATTGACCCGATCAAATACAATCTGCTGTTTGAGAGATTCCTCAATCCCGACCGTAAGTCTATGCCCGATATTGATACGGACTTCGATGATGAGGGCCGTCAGAAAGTGATAGACTATGTGGTGCAGAAATACGGCAAGAGTCAGGTCGCGCAGATCATCACATACGGTACGATGGCTGCGAAGATGAGTATCAAAGATGTGGCGCGTGTGATGGACCTGCCGCTCACCGAGTCAAACATGCTTGCGAAACTTGTGCCCGACAAACCGGGCACAGAATTGAATCGAGTGATGTTTACGCCTTTCGACGGGCCGAAGTCGCTGAAAGAAAAAGAAGGATACGGAGCAGACGATATAGAGAATATCAAAAAGCTCCGCGAACTATACAACGGCAATGACCTGCAGGCGAAGGTGCTCAAAGAGGCAGTGATACTCGAAGGCTCGGTGCGCAATACAGGCATACACGCAGCGGGTATCATCATCGCGCCATATGACCTCACGGAGATTTTGCCGGTGGCGACGAATAAAGACACAGACCTTTGGATCACACAGTTCGAGGGCAATGTAATAGAAGATGCAGGTGTGATCAAGATGGACTTCCTCGGCCTCAAAACCCTTACTATCATTCGTGATGCGCTGGTGCTGATCGAGCAGAACCACGGCGTCAAAATAGACATTGACACAATACCGCTCGATGATAAAATAACCTACGAACTCTATCAGCGCGGCGATACGAACGCGACATTTCAGTTTGAGTCACCGGGTATGCAGAAGCACTTGCGCTCGTTGAAGCCGGATAAATTTGAGGATCTCATCGCGATGAATGCCCTCTACCGTCCGGGCCCGATGGAGTATATACCTGACTATATCGAGCGTAAGCATGGTACACAAAAAATCGCTTATGACCTGCCCGAGATGGAGGAATATCTCAGCGATACATATGGTATCACGGTCTATCAGGAACAGGTGATGCTCCTTTCGCAGAAATTGGCTGGCTTTACGAAAGGTGAGGCTGACGTACTGCGTAAGGCGATGGGAAAAAAGCAGATCGAGGTACTTAACAAGATGAAGGGGCAGTTTATCGATCAGGCCACAGCAAAGGGTCTGGACCCTGCGAAACTCACAAAAATATGGACTGACTGGGAGGCATTCGCGCAGTATGCATTCAATAAATCGCACTCCACCTGCTATGCACTAGTGGCATATCAGACCGCTTATCTCAAGGCGCACTATAAATCGGAGTTTATGGCGGCGGTGCTGTCAAACAACATGGGCAATCTCGACAAGATCACTTTCTTTATGGAAGAGTCGCGTCGTATCGGTATACCTGTGCTCGGCCCCGATGTGAATGAGAGCGATGTGAAGTTTTCTGTCAATCAAAAAGGGCAGATACGTTATGCACTCTCTGCGATCAAAGGCGTAGGTGATGCAGCAGTAGTAGGTATACTCGAAGAGCGGAAAGCAAACGGGCCATTCAAATCTATTTTTGACCTCACCAAACGTGTTAATCTCCGCACCGTCAACAAAAAATCTATCGAGAACCTGGCTCTGGCAGGAGCTTTTGATGGCTTTGGGAAATATACACGTGCGCAGTTTTTCACTGCTGATACCAAAGACGGCATGACGGTAATCGATAAATGCCTGCGCTGGGGAAACAGCGAGCAGAACAATAAATCGATGAACCAGAATTCGCTCTTTGGTGAGGCGATACATGTGGACGCATCCGAGCCTGTGCTGCCGCCGGTGGAGGAGTGGCCACTGCTCGAGAAACTCAAAAAGGAAAAGGAAGTAGTCGGTATCTATATTAGCGGGCATCCGCTGGACTCATACAGACTGGAGATAAATACTTTCACCAACTCTACGCTAAAGCAGCTCACCGAGCAGAAAGATAAGGAACTCAAAATAGCTGGCATCATCAGCGCTACGCAAACTAAAGTCTCCAAGACGGGAAATCAGTTTGCGATATTCACGCTGGAGGATTTTGAAGGGACGTTTGAGTTCGCGCTTTTTGGTAAGGACTATATACAGTTTAAGAACTATGTCGAGACACTGGGAGCGCTGCTGTATATCACCGGCCGCTATCAGGCGCGCTACAACCAGCCAGACAACTATGAGTTTAAAATATCGAAAATAGAGCTGCTGCCCGATATCCGCGCCAAGCTTACTAAGCGCCTTACCCTGCGCATACCTGCTGAGTCAGTGACAGAGCGCATCACGGATGAACTGCTGGCGCTCTTCCAAAAATATCCCGGCAAATATCCCATCTCGGTGAAACTAAAAAGCGATGAGGAACAAATATCACTGACGCTAAACTCACGCAAAGTGACCGTAGATATATCAAACGAGCTACTCGATGATCTGCACACGATAGAGGAGCTGGAGTTTGCGTTGAATTAGGGTGGAGTAAACTGAAAACTTAAATCGGAGGAGGAATTGACATTTCAAGATTGATTATTTATTTTAAATCGTATCTTTGCATATATAAAATTAAAAAATTGCCAAGCATTGATATATATCCATTTCTAGATGGGATGTTAATTTTTTTCAAAAGCTATTTAGGCTTTTGTTTTTTGGGCAATCCAGTCAATTCCAGCTATCCATTTCGCTTTTTTTTATTCGGATTGAGTTGTTCAACTTTTAGTTTTATAGTCATGACTATAGACTGTTTGTATTTTGGAATGCAGCGTAAGTCATTTTTTAAACTTGTCTATATTAAAGGCAATAGATTATCTCTTATTTTTACGTGGGCTTTATGCGCTGGAGGTGTCGGTTTTTTAGGATCGCTTTTGGATGTAATTCAAATAACAATACATGCAAGCTTGGCTATAGCTGTTTCTTGGACATATATTTTACCAAGAATAATTCTTCATTCTAATGAGGAAGAACCTATTCAACAACCTGGAGGAGAAGAAATATAATTATGATTTTATTATATAGTATATTGGGATTTCGGGATTTTAACAAAAGAAATGAAATTGTTGAAAAAATAATTCATTCTAAATATTTCCAAAATGGGAAAGAGGAATTAAAGGAAGATAATTCCTTAAAATTGTTTGAATCCAAAGAACAAAATTTATGGTTCTTTTCTTCGAATTTAAGAATCTATATTGTTCTTGATGATGTAACTTATGAAAAATTGTTTCTTCAATATAGTGCTCCAACCGATAATTTTATAAAATCTATTAAGATAGATTTACCTGGTATTCACGGTAAGGGAGTCAATAAATTTTTTATTGTAAAGGGAGAAGACGAACTTGGATTTTATTATTCTTTGAATAAATACCCAACGAGGGAAGAACTTACTAATGGTCTTAATTGTATAATTGAGCAAGCTAAACTTCATTAATCCCATTTATGCTTTCGGGGATTCCTTCCGCCTTATCATGTTTATTTTTTAGGATGAAAGGCGTCGGAATGACGCTATTTGTTTTTTGTTTATATTCAAACAGCATTAGCATTCCACATGACTCCCGAAACCTTCATTCACTCGATCAGACAACTGGCAGATTTTTCTGACGAAGAACTGGGCGCTATACTGAGCAAGTTTGAGCCGAGGAGCATCAAAAAGAAAACAAATCTTTTGCCGATAGGCACTGTGGCCAGAGAAGTTTACTTTATCATTAGCGGCTGCATGCGGCTTTTTTATGAGAAGGATGGCGAAGATATTTCTGCTTACTTTTTTACTGAGGGTACTTTTGCAGGAGCGTATGATAGTTTTAGTTCACGTCAGCCAAGTCGGCACTCAATCGAGGCGCTGGAGGACTGTGAGGTACTGGCTCTTTCTTATCAGAATTCTCAGGACCTGTTTATCGAGTCGCCAAAGATGAATGAGTTCGTGAGAAAAATACTGGAGGAGCGTTTCATCACACTGCATCAGTTATATACATCGCTCATTCTCGACAGCCCCGAGGAGCGATATAGAAATTTGCTACGCGACAGGCCGGAGCTGCTCAACAGGGTCCCACAGCACCAGATCGCTACCTTTCTAGGCATCACTAAAGTTTCTCTTAGCAGGATCAAGAACCGTGTGGCGAAAAAGTAAGCTTCAGGTTATTTGATATCTTTTGTTATCGTTTTGAGGGGTGGGACGGATGTACTTTTGCTTCATAAAATCAAAATGAAATGAAAGAGTCAAGCATCATAACAAATCCATATCAGGATATAACAACCATCGTCAAACTAAAAGGCAAAGATGTCAAGGTACATGCGCTGTGTACTGGTACGGTGGCGACCAAGGTAAATTTCAGGACAAAGAAAGGTCCGGGATTTATTTCAAAACTCAATATCCTCTTTGACAGTCAGTACACAGAGTATATGCCGATATGGGTCTGGGTAATCGAGCATCCGGAGGGCATAGTGATGATCGATACAGGTGAGATCGCGGCGGTCAATAATCCCGACTACCTGGTGCATGAAAGCGCCTATGCAAGATTTATAGCTGACAGTATTTCCAAATTTCAGATAGACGAGAAAGAAGAACTGGATAGGAAACTCGCCGGGGTGAAACTCAAAACAGAAGATGTAAAACTGATCATTCTTACGCACCTGCACCTCGACCACACTGATGGTATCCGTTTTTTCCCGAAAACAGAATTCATGGTCAATGAATATGAGTATAAGCATCCGTATTCCAACCTGCCTACTACCTATCCGTCGTGGTTCAAACCTAATACTGTTAAGTATAAGCCTAACAGGGTCGAGGTTTTTGATGCGGCATACCCTATTACATCGTCGGGTGACTTGCTATATGTACCGACGCCGGGGCATACGAATGGACACAGCTCTATTATTTTCAAGACAGATGATTTCGATATTGTCTTTGCTGGCGATATATCATATACACAGGAGCAGGTAATCAGCGGTGAACTGCCAGGTGCTCATATTGACTTTGACAAATCAAAACAGACCTATCAGAATATCATGGCTTATGCCAAACAAAGAAAGACAGTTTACCTGCCATCACACGACGGAAACGCTGCGCAGAGATTAAACAGCAGAGGTTTTTTGGTTTAGTAGGTATCGGATACATTTAATCTATCCTTTATAGAATCTTCGCTACTTTCACCTGCGAAATTTTCAAATCATGCATAAGCATTTCTTTCGGTTACTTACTTTACTGTTGTTGTCTCATGGCACTATATCTGGACAAGGGTTACCTATAGAAGCGGGCAGGCTTAAAGACTACAGGCTGATCAGGAGTTTCTCTGCGGATGAGGTCAAACAATGGTTCAAAGTCTCACACATACCTAAAGCAATATTCCCTACCCGTGATGGGATGGATATATATGAGATACACTATTACACTCATCATGCAGATGGCAGGCTGTTGCGTGCATCGGGGCAGCTATATATTCCACAGGGCGAGAAAAAACCTATGCCGGTTTTGATATACGATCATGGCTCCTATGCCTGCACGGATCTTTATTTCAACGGCAAAGATGAGCAGGTTATCTCTATGGCATTCGCGACTGATGGCTATGTAGTGATATATCCTGACTATATAGGTATGGGCGAGGGCGAAGGAAACCAGATCATGCTTAATGCTCCAACTGAGGCTGGAGCCACAGTGGACATGTTGCTCGCAGTATCAGGCCTTTTGTCTGACCTTAAGGTCCAGACGAGCCAAGATCTCTTTCTGGCGGGCTACTCACAGGGTGGTCATGCATGCATGGCTACTTATAGATTGCTTCAGGAGAAATACAAGGACCGCTTCCATGTTACTGCCGCAGCACCCATGAGCGGCCCATATGATATAGAGCGTACGGTGTATAACGCCCGCCTGCTACCCAACGAAAACCCGGTGTACCTGATGATGTTGCTGGCATCATACTATGAGAGTAAAGACAGCCTCAAGTATATGGGTCGTGTGCTGGTGCCACCTTACGACACGATGATACCACCTATGATGAATGGATGCTGGCCCGAAGAGGTGCTCAATGCCCTGCTGCCGGACACCTGTATGAAGGCCTTGAAGCCGGAGGTATTCAAAGAATTTGAGGATGAGAACTCGCCTTTCAGAAAATACCTGCGTGCTAATAATGTATTTGACTGGAAACCCGAATCGCCCACTGAGCTCTGCTACTGTATGCATGATGAACAGGTACCCTATACAAATTCTATCACGGCATATAATGCCATGAAGAAAAATGGCAGTGACAAGGTGCAGCTATGGATGTCGGGAAAAAAATTCAGGCATATCAACTGCGCCAGTTTTGCGGTGGTATATGCCAAGATGTTCTTTGACGGCTTTCTGAAAGGTCATCCGATGTCGCATGGGCCTGCAGGCAAACGCGCCCTGCTGAATATCGGTAAACTGTTTGTGAAACCCTGAGTCTGGTGGCGGGTGACAGGTGAGGGTTGTCAGGGAATACACATACTTTGCAACGAGGTATCCAGCCAACTAACAACCGCCAACTGCCAACAAGTTTTTCGCATCCCAAAAACTCACATTTAACTTATTTTGGATTGAATGTTCGCTACTTTCGCCGTCGAAAAATTTACTCCATGTCTTGTCAATTTCACTGTCGCGCATTTACACGTCTTGTATGGTTATTTTGCTTCTCGTTTTTATTGTTTAATGAGGCATCAGCGCAAATACAATCCGGCCAACTGATAGACTACAGACTGCTCAAGAGTTTTTCATCCGAAGACATGAAGAAGTCTTTCAAAGAGCAGCATATACCTAAAGTACTTCTGGCTGCTAAAGACGGAATAAATGTCTATGAAATATTGTACTACACGACCCATACTGACGGCAAACTCGTCAAAGCTTCCGGAGTGCTATATATACCGCAGGGTGCTAAGAGGTCTGCGCCGCTGATGATATACAATCACGGCACGAGTACCTGCCGCGATATGTATTTCGATGGCAAGGATGAGCAGGCTATCTGCCTGGCTTTTGCGACCGATGGATATGTCGTGATATGGCCTGACTATATCGGTATAGGTGAAGGCGAAAGGAACCAACTCTACCTCAATGCACAGACTGAGGCAGGAGCTTCGGTAGATATGCTTATCGCAGTTACCGGCCTGCTATCTAAACTCGCTGTCAATACAAGCAAAGATCTTTTTCTGACCGGCTACTCTCAGGGCGGCCATGCATCTATGGCTACATACAGGTTGCTTCAGGATAAGTATAAGGACCGTTTCCCGGTCACCGCGGCCTCTCCGATGAGCGGGCCATACGATATCGAGAGCACGGTCTATGATGAACGCGCCAGGCCGAATGAAAATCCGGGCTATCTCATGCTGCTGATGTCCTCATTCTACGAGAGTCGCGACAGTCAGCCGCAGATGAGCGAGCTGCTCTCGTATCCTTATGATTCTATCATACCGTCGCTGATGACAGGACAGTGGCCTATAGAATATATCAACTCGTGTCTACAGGATACCTGCTTCAAGTGTGTGAAGCCTGAATTTTATTTAGACTTTGATCAGAATAAGGACGATCCTTTCAGAAAGTATTTGTATGCAAATAATGTCTATGACTGGAAACCCGAATCACCCATGGAGCTCTGCTACTGCAAGCATGATGACATGGTGACATACAAAAACTCCGTCACTGCCTATCAAACCATGAAAAAGAACGGCAGTACCAATGTACACCTATGGATGGCTGGGAGAAAGTTCAAGCACATCAACTGTGCGCTGTTTACAGTGGTATATACCAAGATGTTCTTCGATGGTTTTCTCGATGGCCACCCGATGACTCACGGGCCATGGTTCAAGCGGGTACTGGTAGCGATGGGCAAAGCCTTTGTGAAACCGTAATTAATTGACAATTGACAATTAATAAAATGATCATCGCATTATCACAAACCGCACGGGCTGTGTACCTTTTATCACTATAGTATAAACTCCTTCAGTAGCTTGGGGCAGGTCTATGGCTTGAGTGTTTGAAGTGAGGGTTTTTTGTTCAATTACATTTCCCAGCATATCGCTTATGGTATATTCGCTGCCGATATTGCCTGTCGTTTCCAGAGTAAATGAACCATGATTGGGATTTGGATAGAGGTGAACAAGGCCTGCATTTGCGATTTGTCTGATCCCAAGCAGGTGAGTAGGCGTATCCACCACATTCACTGTGGTATTTGTTACTACTGCAGGATTCAGATCAAAGTATATGTAGGCTGTGTTCCTGACTTGAGTATTGATAGGCAGGCCTGGCAAAGTTTTCACTTTATACTGTATCCACCCCTGACTACCTTGAGGATTGACGGCACTGTCGGGCAGGTTTATTTTAGGGAATGTAAACACACATACCTTGCCGAAAAGTTGTATCACAACTTTACTGTTCGATGCCAGATATTGAAATGAAGAAGCATCCACATCAGGGCTGAGTGTATCTTTCACCACTACAAGATATGCTGTATCAGTACCTGTATTTTGGAAGTTGATGGTATAGGTGAGCCATTGTGCAGCACCTGTATCAATATTACCTGTCGGATAAACTTGTTTGAGATTGGGGTCCCAGGAGTTTACTATAGTGAAACATTGAGTCAGAGTATCATCTGCAGGATTCATGTCAGGTATTGTCGGGCTGACTATAGATGTGATGCAAACCGATGAGCCCACTATGGCCCCTGTATCGACGACCAGTATTATGTCAAGGCTTCCGGGGTACAATGAATCAAGATCGCTAACATTATAAGTTAATACATTGCCTGATACAGACGAAGGTGTCAGCGCTCCGGGAGCCGGGTTCATATACTGCGCAGAACCCGTAAATGAGGTAGTGACAGTACCTGATGAAGCAGCCCCGCAATCCGCATTATATACCATCTGGACAATATTGCCTGCGCCTATATTCACCTGTGTAGTGTGCGACGCCCTGAAGTGGTTGCCCGATATATAAAGCATACCAAAATCCGAAGCAGAACATTGCATACCAAAATTTTCATTTACCTCCAATGAATCTATGACCGAAAGTGAAGCAACCCGTATCCCAGATACAGGACAGACGAGAGAAAGAGGTAGTGCAGTGGTGTCTATACCGACGGTATAGGTGCTCAAAGAATCTACTTTGAAGGAATATCCTCCCGAATTGAATGTATAAAACTGCTGTATTACCTGACCGTTCTGAAGCAGTTGCATCTTCATATTGTGGATCGGTTGTCCGGGACTCAGACTGTCCTGCAGGCAGTTTGCGGAGTTGTCATAGTGTATATTTCCCGCCAGGTTATAATAAAAATCGCAACCAGTTGTAGGTGTGCATAGTGGCAGGCTGTCTGGGTTTATATCGTAGGAGCTGGCAGCGAATGCATTGGGTCTGCACTGAATGCCTGTACCACGTATGTAAAAATAATTCAAATAATTGACTGGCATAATTGGTAAACAAGACAGCAATTGATTTGAATCGCAATCTAACTGGATGATACTTGCCGGGAGCGGAGGCAGACTTGATAGTTGATTATGGTTACAATAAAGATCCTGAAGGGTAGCCGGGAGCGGAGGCAGGCTGGTCAATTGATTGTAGGAACAAACGAGATTGGTGAGCGAATCCGGCAACGCGGGCAGGCTCGTCAGCAGGTTATTATCACAAGCGAGCTCATATTTAAGTCCTGTTGGCAAGGCAGGCAGGCTAGTGAGCAAACAGGAAGAGCAAAATAAATAACCGAGTGAATTAGGCAGGGCAGGCAGGCTCGCCAATGGATTATGAACGCAATAGAGGTAATTCAAAGATGGAGATAAGATAGGCAGGCTGGTCAATTGGTTGTTGTCACAGATCAAGACCTGAAGTGTGGATGGCAGCGCCGGCAAGCTGGTGAGCCAACCGCTCGAGCAGGACAAATATAGCATTGAGGCCGGAAGCACCGGAAGGCTTGTCATCGTAAGATTGTCTCCGCAGATGAGGGTATCAAGGAGAGGTGGAAGGGATGGAAGGCTAACTATGGCATTAGAATTACAAACCAGACTTGTCAATGAAGCAGGAAGTGCGGGGATACTGCTGATCGAATTGAACGCAATATTTATCGCCTTAAGTGAATTAGGCAGGGTGGGAAGAAAGTTCATATACGTGTTTTCGGCGCAGGCTAAATATTCAAGCGCGGGAGGCAGACTGGGTAGGGCCGTTAAAGTATTCTGAACTACTGACTGAACTATATATTGGTTGCTGGAGCAGTCTAAATATTTCAACGTCGAAGGTAAGGGTGATAGGGTGTCCACTATCTGGTTAAAACTACAGTCAAGATATATCAGAGAATCCGGCAATGGCGGAAGGAATGATAGCAGGTTCTGGCTGCAATAGAGATAGCGCAGGCTTTTGAAATACTGGACACCCGTCAGGTCACTGATATTTGAATAAGTACAATTCATAAGAGTATCACTCAAAACTAAACTGCATGTAGTGTCCAATGACCATACACCAGTACCACTGTTATAGCTTAAACAGCTATATAGGCCAGCAGTATTCTCTAGCCAGTAGGCAAAATTGGCATCAGGTATCGGGGCATATTGAGCTTTGGCTGTAGATAAGGTGATACAGAGGCTGCATATGAGCAAGATGCGTGATATAGTAGATGGCATTTTCATGGTGTAAATTTGATCATTAAAGATATAAGATATTGATAGATTTATGCTATCATGAAATGAGGAAAAGCGTAATTTGACAATTTTAATTCGCTATATTTGTATTCGGTAATTAATTAAAGCAAATTAAATATCAATTATGCATATTTTAATTTAAAATGATAAATCCATCTATATGCAATAGATTGATTGTAGGAGTTTTGGCTTTTTTCAAAAAAGGGGGGTTAAGATGGTAAAAAAGGAAAATTTCTAATACATAACTGTAAAAATGTGCATACGGAGTTTAGCCCTATTTAACTGTCTCAAAAAGGATATAATGACCGACAATAGGTTATTATATTGCATGAGGCGGAGAACAATTTTTAGTTTTTTTGCGTAGATATAAGATTAGATTTGTATAGAATGATAAGAGTTTTGATTTTTATGATGCTGGTGTGTAGCCTGGGGACATCAGCACAGGATACGATCATCGGCCCGCCACCGCCTAATATAGGGCATGCACCTGACTCGATACATCCTCATGCCATGACCTACCGCAGTAAGCAGATCCTGGCAAATGCTGCATGGGTCCATGATGCGCAGAAGGACTCACTGATAGTGGTGTTTCAGGACCATAAGATATTCTCCAATATGTCCATGCGCCCCGACCTCTGGCACCTGACCGATGTGAGCAAAAAGGTACGCTACTCAGCACTGACCAGCAAAAAGACATTTAAGGCCGAAAAGGTCAATACGGATACTACTTATTTCAAATATACCTATGTCAGGCTGACCGATACCCTGATGTGGAACGGCTACGTGGGCTATAGACACAAGTTTACGATGAAAGATAATTTCACCGGCACGACCTATACTGTAGTGCTGTATGAGTGTCCTGATATCAAGATCGATCCTGAGTTTTCTAAATTCTATTTCAGTGAGGTGTTTTTTATGAAGGTCCCGCTACGGATCAATGGCGGCATTATCAAAGCTGTGGCAGAGCAGCGGATCGACAATAAGCCGGTAATGCGGGCTGAACTGATCTTGATGCGGTTTGACGATGATGCCAGCTGGAAAGGAGTGACCTTTGAGACCCCTATGGACAAAGGCTACACCTATATGCTGCCCGACGGCACCAAAAAGGAAAGGGAATATGCAAAAGAGCTGATAGAGGACCTGACCGGGCGCAAGGACTATCCGACGATACCTTTCAGGGAGGATTTTGAGCATGAGTAGGGTAGGGACGTGGGGCGTGTGGCGAGGGACGGGGGAAATACAAATAAGGGGTTTCCTGATTCCCCGATTTCCTTTAGTTTGTATTTCTAATTTTTATTTGATTATTTTTGCCTGACAAATTTTAAAACAAAAACAAACCGCATTTGATACCAAATCAGCGCCCTTACGGGGGCAATAGGGGCAGGGCCCCAAGACGTGAGCTCGAACACCGCATCAATGAGCTCATCAGAGTACCCGAAGTAAGATTAGTAGGAGACAACATGGAGCCGGGAGTCTACCCGACCCGCGAAGCCCTCGAAAGGGCTCAGGAATTGGGAATGGACCTGGTGGAAATATCGCCAAATGCGGTACCACCTGTCTGCAGGATCACGGACTACAATAAGTTCCTCTACGAAAAGAAAAAGAAAGAAAAAGAGATAAAAGCCCACTCAAAGAAAGTGGAGATAAAAGAAATACGCTTTACTGCCAATACAGATGAGCATGATGTTGAGTTTAAAGCCAAGCATGCGGAGAATTTTCTGCAGGATGGCAATAAGGTCAAGGCCACACTGATGTTCAGGGGCCGTGCTATTGTCTTCAAAGAAAGGGGAGAACTGCTTTTGCTTCAGTTTGCCAAGAGGTTGGAGGAGGTCGCATCAGTAGAGCAGCTTCCGACTCTGGAAGGCAAAAGGATGATGATGACCCTGACACCAAAGGGAAAAAAGAAATAAGGACGCCAACTTTTATTAATTAAGCGGGCATTTTATATATTTGCCGTCCGATTTTACCGTTTCGGTAGCTCAGCTGGTAGAGCAATTGACTCTTAATCAATGGGTCCGGAGTTCGATCCTCCGCCGGAACACTTTAAGCCCCTTGATAATCAATCAGATTTCAGGGGCTTATTTTTTGTTAGCTATGAAGTGAATGAGCGGGATGCTACTCTCAAGTATTTGGCCCTACTTGCCCCATCTGTTGATCTCTTTGGTTATGGCCCTCGTCACCGGGGCATCATTTTTAAAATACCAGTTGATCACTTGCTGTGTAGTGGTCTTATCATCCGAATAATGGAAGAAAACTATGGATTTCACAGCCGGGTATTTTTGAGGCAGGCTATCGAGCGCATCAGTAAACCATTTACTCCGATTGCCACCGACAGACAGGCTGCCAAACTCAGTGATCATGATAGGTTTTTTGAAGTGTACAAAGTCTTTGTAATAATTTCCGAAGATCTCTTTAAAGGTCCACCATTTGCTCCATGATGCTACAGTACCATAATTCAGGGCACTGACTCCGATATAGTCCACCAGAGAGTCACCGGGATAGTATGCATCAAAGTAACCATAAGCTGGATGGGGACTCCAGACCCATATCACGTTATTTGCATTCTGTTTTTTAAATATTTCTCTGATATGCTTCCATGCCGCGATGAAATCTTTAGCAGTATTATTCTGTGGGCCCCAGGGATAGCGATATGGGTCATTCATCTCATGGCCTACTCTTAAGAATAGTGGTGAATTGGCCTTTTTAGCAGCTTCAGCCCATTTAGTGATATAGAAATCATATTTGCCATGAGCTATGTCCGCAAGGCCGCCTTTATCTCTCTCTTCCAGTTTGCGGAGCTGAGGATATTTGTCCGGATCGAAGTCTGTCAGCCATGGCTCCCAGGTGATGACAGGAGTAGAGCCGAGTTCAATAATACTTTTGACCTGGAGAGCCGGAAATTCTTCTTCAGGCTTACTCCCCCAGGCGGTATAGATATGGATAAGCGGTAATGTCGTTCTTATTGAATCCTCCAAGCCGACAATACTCTCAAAACCATCCTTTGTATTATTGTCGAACGCTCCTAAAAGAAGTGTCTTTGGATTCTTCAAAAGGGCCGGATCATTCCGATAAACCTGAAACCATTTCAGTTTATTGCTGCGCCTCTGCTCACGGCTCGCCAGGATGAGGTTTGCCTCCACCGTCTCTACCGATCCGCTCGCAAATGACAGCAGGTCGCTCAGTGGGCCTCTGGTTTTACTACCTACAGCAGAAAGCAGGAAGACAAGAAGCATTCCTATCAGCAAAGCTGTAAGCGTGGCAGAAATGCGAAACATTTTGATCCTCATAGCAGGGTATTTAGATTGTGATACTATCATAGTATATGATTTTTATGATGTCTTAATATTATTCAGGTCGATCTTACTCCACGGTTCCTCTTCAGTCAGGTTCTGAGCCTCCAGGGCTGCCAGCACACCTCCTACAGCCATGACAAATGCTATAAAAGCAAATGCCACCATACCCCATACCTTCTCAGCACTCAGCAGCAGCATACTCTCCGGCATAAAGAACCGACGATAGGTAAATACACAGAATACAGTGATGATGAATAGCAGTGACTGTATTACCAAAGGCCTTGCAAACGGGGTAAAATATCCGGTCACAGCTTTCTTAGCAGTAGGTATGTAGGGGATATCCTTATCTATGACTGACAATGAAAATCCCAAAAGGAATACGGGCCAGCAGGCAAATTTAAGAACCATGCCTCGCCAGTGTATGCCACGCTCTGTCGACGGGTCGCACATCCAGCGCTGAACATATAAGTATATAAAAATGGCAAATATGGCAACAAAAGAGCCATGCACAACAAAATCTACAAATGACATACGTGCCGGCAATACTCCGGTGAAAAAAAAGATGAATGGAAGTATAGTAAAGAAGAACTGCGTAGCACCGACGAAGTAATATGTACCAATAGAAAAATAGGATAATTTTTGCCAGAAGCTCAGCTTGCTGAATAGTCTTGGTATCTCTGCAAATGTTACTTCAAATACACCGCGTGACCATTTGAGTTGCTGTTTGCAGAATGAACCGAAATCTTCGGGCACTAAACCTCGGCTGACGATGACAGGATTGTATATCGATGTCCAACCTGCGGCATGAATGCGAATGGATGTGATAAGGTCCTCCGCGAGCCCTATGCCATGCCCACCTATACTCTCCAGTGCTTTGCGTCTGAACGTACAATTGGCACCTATCGCCACACTGCATCCCCGTCCATACAGGCTCATCTGGGTCGGGCCATAGAATGTGTATGTCTGCTCTGCGGCTCCTGCAGCCGTAAAGGAACGGTACTGATTGTAATATGCCTGAGATACCTGAACAAATCCAACTTGAGGGTCATTAAAAAAACCAAGTGTGTGATCTAAGAAATTTGGAAAAGGAATATGATCAGGGTCCAGTACGAGTATGAAATCTTCTTTTGTCAGTTTCAACGCAGCGTTTATCTTGCCTGCTTTCGCTCCGGGTATACCGACCAGCTCCAGCCAGACCGCACCATTTCTCTCTGCTACTTCTTTGAATGCAGGGTCACGTGTGTCATCGAGAAGATATGTAGTGTGTGGATACTCTATATTGCGGCAGGCGGCGAGTGTTTTCTCAAACATAGACAACGGTTCACCCGGTGAGCTAGTAGTGAATATAGCCACACTCAATCCTTGAGGTGCTTCTATAGGTAGAGGTTTATCGACCCTGAGATAGTTGATCCAGATCAGTACCAAACGTACAATGCCATACCATAGTGTCGCGCTAAGAATGATATATAGCCAGATATTGTCGATGTTATCTTCCTTAAACCACCAGTCGGCAAAAAGCAACACACTAAATATCCCACCAGCTACCAATACAAGGAGGACGAACCTATCCAGGCTTTTGGCAAAAGGAGCTTCTTTGAACTTCCAGATATTTTTATTGCTGCTTTTCATTATTTCCAAATGCTCATTTTAAAACTCAGACTAGCTGTATTGCTGGTATAAAAGTAAGTACTGCGGTATTTGTAATCTGCCTTGATGCTATATTTCTTTGCAAACTGCCATTGCACATATGCCCCCGCGTCTATAGGTATAAAATTCTCGCGCGAATAGCCGCTCGCGATATAAAGTTCACTTGACGAATTTTTATTGAGATACAGATATGGATTTTGTGTATAAGCGTAAAATCCTATACTGCCCGACAGGCCGATTTCCAGAGAGCGGATCGGATTAAGTTTTAGCAGGATCAATGCAGAATGGATCTGCTGGCCGGAAGGTGTAAAATAAGGATCGTATATACCGGTGATCGTTGGGGCGGTTGCGAAATTCTTAATAATAGTATCTAAAGGCCTGGAAGATGAGTAATCGTTTTTTTTTGAATCGCTGAAGCTGTATCCATATCCGAAGCTCAGGCGAACAAAAGAAAACCGGATAGGTGGTGCAAATACATAGCCATAAAGTGTATAGACATAATTGCTGCCGGCAAAGCAATTAAGATCAAATCCCAACTTGCCATTGATAAAATTCTGATCGGTCCATCCTATGGTCGAAACGAAATGCCCTGTAGTTAGAGCTGTATCAATACTGCTGTATGTATACAGGTAAGGTTTGTACTCGGCCAGGGCGTCTATGACGAGGTATTTGACAAAGGTCTTTTGCAGATATAGATCCCCGGTCCAGTTCACTTTATTTTTGTAGGGAAATTTATCAATGCCAATATCTGCCCTGACCAGTAAGCCAATTTTTTTAAAGGAAGAAGTATTGCCTATAGTAGCCATCTGTGCATCGGTGATATTATTTCCCCGTATGAAAACAGGACTGGATACACCTATCTGCAGCGATGAATTCGGGTGAAGATATACACCGGCCTCTATAGATGGCGTGACTGTTTTAATAGGCTGATTGTCGGTGGAGAAAGCTGCCCCGATTTTGATCCATGGTGAGCGGGCCGTCATTATATCATCATATAGCTGTCTGGCTGTCTTGCTCTGTGTATTGCTATCTATCGCGATTTTTACTTCTTTCTTTGCACGATCATAGTCTCCGTTGTAATATGATATCCTGGCTCGCATCTGTAGCTGGTCTGAATATGTTTTACCTCTCTTCTCAAGATTCTTTAAGACTTTGTCCGCTTTCTTCCAGTCACCCATATCGAGCAGGGCATGCGCATAGTCTAATGTGAGGTAATCTTTATCCGGCTGCAAACGGACCGCCTGCTCATAGAGTTTTTGGGATAGGTGGAAATGTCTCATCCAAAATTCTGTCTGGGCATATAGCCATAGTGCGTTGATGTCTTTGGGGTAGTGAGCGCAATATGCCTTTAGGATAGATGTAGCTTTTTTATATTTCCCCTTATCTCGGAGCTGCTTTGCGATCTGCAGCGTATCGGGTCTGGCCTGTGCAGATACATATCCTACCCCGATCAGGATAAAAAATGAGAATAAAAGATTTTTTGGTGACAGCATTAATTGGATCTTGGGTGTTTCAAAGATGCAGAGAGGTCAAAGCAGTGTAAGCAATTTATCCTGACTGAATTTTCCGGACTCATTGGAGACGATAAGCCTGTATGTATAAGTACCCGGTGATAAAGCAATCTCATTATTTACCTTATACAAAGGTACTCTCTGAACACCTGCCTCAAACTGCTCATTGATGAGCGTCATGATCTTTTTGCCGGAAGCATCCGATATATCTATCCGAACCTGTGACTCATTCATCAAAGAAAAATATATGATGGTTATCGTTCTGAATGGATTTGGATAATTGTCATATAATTTGAATTGGCCGCTGGTCCCAGACTCTGAGCTATCTGTGTATCGCAAAGGTCTTGCCTTTCCGAAAGGAAGAAGTGACCAAATCACCATAAGGCCTGTCTTTTGTAGGATCCCTTTATTTTTCATATCGTGATATTTACTCTAAATAAATATATAACGTAAATATCCATCGATTATGAGCATTATTCGGAAAGTTGAGGCGAAGCAATGGATTTCCGCGGAGAAGTGCTATTGCCCTTTGAGCATACGCCGCAAATTCTCCTCATAACTGGCGCCGATAGGGATCTCTACTCCCGATATGACTATCGATTTATTTCTGACACTGCCTATTCTGCTGAAAGAAATAATATAGGAGCGATGCACTCTTATGAAGTCATTGGCCGGCAGTTTGTCAAGGATCGATTTCATCGTCATACGTGCCACGACCATCTTTTGATTGTATATATGGATCTTGAGATAATCATCTAGCCCTTCTATAAAAAGAATATCGGCAATGGGGATCTTGATAAGGCTGTAATCCGCACGGACAAATAGAAACTGCGGAATGGTACCCAGGCTCGGATGCTGAAACTGGTAAAAATCGTTGGCTTTATTCACAGCTTGTACGAATCGCTCAAGCGTAAATGGCTTAAGCAGGAAGTCAACTGCATTGAGATTAAACCCCTCCACCGCATGCTCACTATGGGCGGTGGTGAAGATCGCCATGGTGTCCTGCCGGACTTCTTTATACAGATCAATACCACTCAGAGACGGCATATTAATATCCAGAAAGAGCAGGTCTACCGGAAACTTAGCCAGATACTTTAGCGCATCTCTGGGAGAAGTAAAGGTCTTTTGCAGTTCTATGAAATTCACCTCGGTGCAAAAACTTTCAATGACCTTTAATGCAGGAGGTTCATCATCTATGGCGATAGCTTTTATCATTTGAGATTTAAATATAGTGTTACTTTAAAAGTGTTGTCCATATCTTCTATAGTTAATCTGTGTCGGGTAGGGTATAATAACTCCAGCCTTTTTTTTGTGTTTTTGATCCCCACTCCTGTTTTGAATTCATCAGGCACTCTGTGTACCTTATTATTCATGACACTGAGATGCAGGTCATCGTCCTTTATGACTATGGATATGGATATATCAGAATCCTCTTCGGCATTTACGCCGTACTTGAATGCATTCTCAATAAAAGGAATAAGCATTAGCGGAACAATTTTTTTGCCTGTAAATATGCCATTGGTCTGATAAGTGATCTTTGCTGTATTGCCCAGACGTATCTTTTGAAGGTCGATATAGTTTGAGATATAAGTGATTTCCTTGTCCAGGTCTACCAGATCACTGCCTGATTCGGTGGTCGTATACCTCATCATTCCGGATAGTTTGACTATGGCTGTAGCAGTGTTTCGCGACTTTTCTTCGATGGCCAGCGAATAGATACTATTCAGTGTATTAAAAAGAAAATGAGGATTGATCTGCGACTGCAGATAGGACAGTTGTACCTCGGTTTTTTCCTTTTCAGTCCTTTTCAGCTGACTATTAATCTTTAATGTCATTGATACAAAAAGCACAATGATGAAGAGAAAGAAATTGTCACTGATATGCGGCAAAAAGAAAGGCCGTTGAAAATGGCTTTGCTGTACATCTACCATAAAAGGCGGGGCTGCACCCGGAGGCAGTGTGGTAGTTTGAGGCAGGTCAAAGGCTCCCGCGGGTAGTATCAACTCAGGGGTATAAGTGATAATAAAAAAACTAATGATACATGCACCGAAATAGAGGATATATCTTTTGCTGAAATATAGCTTCGGTATAAGAACAAAGAAGTTCAGATAAAAAAAACCGATGAACAGGATGTATAAAGCCAGCTTATGAAAGGCGTATGAATCAAACTGAAACCAATAGATCGGCTGGTCAGGTGCAAACAGGATAGGCAGTGCCAGAAAACCCAGGCAGCATATCAGGTGAATTACTATTTGCAAAAACTTGTTTTTCATTGGACTAAATTTATACTTAAAATGTATAAAGATTTAATCCAAAAAATAAAAATGAGGTAATCCCATTAAATGTGTCGGTATAGAAAGTTTAGCTTTTAATAAAGTCAGATGGTTCCTCTTATGATAGCATCATATTTTGCCCAGTACGATCATCTGGTCGAGAGTAGGTCTCGCACTGCCGCCCTTGGGCTCTATTGTGATGGCGAAGGCCTGCGGCTCAGATACATCTTTCATGCGAAGCAGTAGAGATTCTTGTTTTTCATTAGGCAGCATACCCAGGTCGACAGGTTTGCCATCTACTATGGCCCATAGCTGATACTGTTTAGATTCTGCCAGAGGAGGCAGTCCTGACATATTGATATAGGTCTGCTTGCGTTCTTTATCCCAATATATCAGGGCCCTTGATGCGGGTGAAAGTGGTAGCCCTGCCAGAGCTACTCTAACATTCGATGGACTGGATATGATCGTGAGATCATCAGTGATATTATTGATCTGCTTAGTGAGGTGAATGTTATTGTCGGCCAGCACATTATTTTTTGTCCTCAGGTCTGCCAGCTCGCCATTCACATTTTTATAGCTGTTGTAGAAATATATATTCCCGCCAAGGCTTATGATAAATAAAGCAACTGATGCTGCAGCCAGCCAGCGGTAGTTATTAGAAGTGTACATTGGTACTACCTTAGTTTCTTTAGTATCGCTGAGTTCTAGTTGGTCAAGTATTTTGCTTCTTAGCTCAGGTGCAGGGTTTTTACGGTGAGCCGATGCATAGCCATCCACCGAATCCTGTATAGCGCCCAGTTCGGCCTTTACTTCGGGATGCTGTGCGCACATAGATTCCACCTCTCTTCGTTCAGCCTCTGTGAGCTGATCGAAGACATAGAGTTCCAGTACTCCTGATGATATGTATTCCCTGATATCCACTTCTTACTTTACAAATATTTTGCGCAAATTCATCGTCGCACTTCTTAGCCTGGTCTTGACCGTACCCAAAGGAATATTGAACTCCTCAGCTATTTCTGATTGAGTATATCCTTTGAAATACATCAGGTCTATCAAAAATCTTTCGTTGGGGTCCAGTTTCTCTACTAACTCAACCAAACCTATGTGCTCCGGTTTTATATCATCTGACTTCAACCGTTCTAATTGATTTACGTTTTTTTCTGTGCTCTGGTTTTTCTGAGCGTTATTAAAAGCTTTGGATCGTGTCTTGTCTATCGCCTGGTTTCGACAGATATTGAGCATCCATGTGAAGAGCTTTCCTTTTGATGCATCATAGTCATTTATGGCCTTCCATATTTTCACAAAAGCATCCTGCAGCACATCGTTGGCTGTTTCCTCATCTGTCACTATGCGATTTATCACGCCATACAGTGCACCGCTGTAGTTGTCATACAGGTATTCGTAGGCCGAACGCTCATTGTTTCTGAGCTGCTCTACCAGTAATGATTCTGATATTTGATTCTGACCGGGCAAATGTGTGTATGATTGATGTATGTGAATATAGAAAAAATAACGACTTACAATAACAACTTGCAAAACAAGTCTCGCAAAAGTCCAATGCAAAGCAATAGTAGCGATCAAAATCGAAAAGGGGTAAACCACTCGGCGACGATACCACACTTTGTCTCCAAACCAATAGATCAGGCTAAAGTACATGAAGGCTATGACGGTGATCTGTCCAAGTTCTACCCCTACATTAAATGATAGCAAGGAAGTATAGAACGCATTTCTTGGAAGCCCCAATTCATTCAATGCAGAAGCAAAGCCCACCCCATGCACAAGCCCAAATCAAAAAACTATAACAACACGCCAGGGTTTTTAATTCACTCATGACCGATTTCCTATGGCTATAAAGACAATCGAAAGTGCTATGATCGGCACCACAATATTCGGTGGCACTATAATGATCCCTTTCATACCAAATGGAATGAGGCGCAATTTGCTACGGCGACAGAGTTGCGTGGTGAGATGCAGCCTGTCACACAGCTTTGCTACACTGTAGGTACGCCTGTGGCAATTAAGTTTGGTGTGAGTTATTTCTTCAGATAGTATAAGGTGAAATTATGCGCATTGTTTTCTTTTTTCTGCTATCATCTTTCAGCACGCTCGTATATGGTCAGTTTGCGATTCTGCCATACAATATAGCGAGGGATAGCCTGACACATATTTCCGTTTTTCATTCCGGCAATACTGAAAAGGTCAGGCTCAGCAGTCAGCCGTGTTCGGATACACTTTCGGTCATTTATCCTGACATCAGGATAAAAAGCGAAATAGTAGATCATAAATGCCTGACCGGGGAGATGCTGGTAAGAGAATATTACAATTATAGTATAATGATAGGCTATATCGAATTTGCCGAACCGGATATGAAGCGGAGCTATATTTTTATCCAAATAGCAATGTTTTTTTGAAAAAATGTTATGATAGCGGTCAGATGATCCATATGAATGATAAAGTAAGGACGTATATCATGAAAACCGAGTATCCTAATTCGTTGTCAATCAATATCACATTGCCTTCTTTTAACACGTAGGTTATTATAAAATATGTGATTGATTTAATGTGTATAAAAAACCCCAGATATTCACACACTGGCAGCACATACCATACAACCATTTAGGTGGTATCACACATCTTATTATTATAGCAAGCGTAGATTTTTTTACTATTAAATAGTATATTGGTGGCCTCTATGTTAAGGTTCAAGTACCATTTAGTGACTTTAAACTGAAGAGCGGTTCTGCAAAATATTGGGATCCTTTATGGATATTGGTACAAGTATTTTAATAAAAATAGAGAAACCCTGATGGATTGAAGATAATTACATAAGATAAAATATGAGACAACCCTTTTACTTTCTAGCCCTTTTTGTTTTTATGTGTTTGACGACTGCCCTGGTCGCGCAGCCGGCAAACGATGATTGTGCAAATGCAAGTCCTGTATCAATACCAACCAGCGGAAGCACATGCGTGACCGGCACTACTGTGGGAGCAACACCTACCAACTGGACGGGAGCAGTTTGCGGGCAAACTAACTGGACCGATGTATGGTACACTTTCGTTTCAACAGGATCATATACAGTAGTGAGTGTAGCGCCTACCGGCACACCGGCAGCTCAGCAGCTGGGTATCGCCGTTTATACAGGTACCTGTACCAACCTTACTTTGAGTGGTCCATCCTGTGCTGTATCTACCACCAATAATGGTACCGATACCATCCTGCCGATAGCACCTGTCGGGACAATATATTATGTGGAGGTAGCCTCATTTGGCGCAGCGGGCGGTTTTGATCTTTGTGTCAGCTCTACTGATCCACCTCCGGCACCGGGCAATAGCTGTGCCACAGCCAGCAAGTTATGTACTGAAGCACCTTTTGCCCTGGCATCTGTCCCTACGGGCGGTACCGGCTTTAAGCCAAAATGTTTCACCTTCGCACCCAATGCTGGTCAATGGTACCAATTTACCGTGGGAGTTACTGGTTCATTATCATGGCTTTGTACACCAACTACACAGCCAAGTTTTCCGGGAGCAGGCGATGGCATTGAACTAGACTGGGCCATTTATGATATTACTACTAGTTGCCCCACTACCGGCAACCAAAATACCCAATTAGTATCCTGTAATTATAACTATGAAGGGTCAAACTCCGATCCTGTGGGTATGCAAGGCACTTCAACAACTATTCCATGCACTGCTCCCTGGCCAGGTACCGCAGCGGGAGAAATATGTCCGCCTATTACAGTGACAGCAGGGCAGACATATGCTATTTTTATCAATAACTTCTCATCCCCTGAAGCAACGGGTTGGAATTTTAATTTTAATGGTAGCACTTTTCTCATGGCTCCTGTCGATACTTTTGCTTTGACCCCGGATACTATATGTGGTAATTCAGGAACAGTCACACTGAATAATCTTAGCGCCGGGGCAATATGGCAACAATGGAATTTTGGTGATGGTAATACCTCTCTGGCTGTTGCTCCTCCCGCCCATACTTATTCGTCTCCGGGCACATATTTTATAACATTAAAGGATTCGACTCAGACAGGATGTATAGCTGTAGCCAGCAAATCGGTCCTGATCACCCCCAATCCTACTGTAACTATAAACAATGATACGATCTGTGCCGGTGCGAACGGGAGTATCAAAGCAATTCCTTCTGTACCTGGCGGGACCTATGCCTGGAGTACGGGAGCAACTAAAGACTCTATAATTAAATCTCCAGCGACTACGACTACTTATACCCTGACCTACACTTCGCCCACAGGTTGCACCGTGACGGCCACTGGTAAGATAGTAGTCAACCCCCTTCCCACTCCGACGGTCAACAGCCCATCAGTGTGTGCAGGCGTAAATGCAACGCTCACAGCAACAGGCGGTACCAGCTATGTATGGAGCACGGGAGCCACGACCACCAGTATCACGACCGGCACAGCAGGCAACTATACGGTCACTGCTACTAATGCCGGCGGATGTACGGCCACGGCGAGCGGCACGGTCACGGTCAATGCCCTGCCCACCCCCACGGTCAATAGCCCGGCAGTTTGTTCGGGCATAAATGCTACGCTTACTGCTACGGGGGGTGCTACCTATTTGTGGAGCACCGGAGCTACTACTGCGACCATCACTACCGGCACGGCCGGTAACTATACCGTCACCGCTACTAGTGCGGCAGGCTGTACTGCTACAGCCAGCGGCACGGTCACGGTCAATGCCACGCCCACTCCTGCTGTAAATAACGCAGGTGTTTGCTCTGGTACAAATGCTACTCTTACTGCTACGGGAGGTAACACTTATCACTGGAGTACCGGAGCTACTACCGCGACCATCACGACCGGTACGGCCGGCAACTATACTGTCACAGCTACCAGCCTGGCAGGATGTACAGCCACGGCTAGCGGTACAGTGACTGTTGGCGCCCTGCCTACACCTACGGTCAACAGCCCGGCAGTGTGTGCGGGCAATACAGCCACCCTGACAGCTACAGGAGGCACCAGCTATGTATGGAGCACCGGAGCCACCACCGCGACCATCACGACCGGCACAGCAGGTAACTATACGGTCACAGCTACTAATGCAGCAACATGTACTGCCACAGCGAGCGGCACGGTCACGATCAATGCCTTGCCAACCCCCACGGTCAATAGCCCGGCAGTTTGTGCAGGTACTAATGCAACTCTTACAGCTACCGGAGGTTCTAGCTATGTATGGAGCACAGGTGCTACCACCGCCACTATCACAACCGGCACAGCAGGGATATATACGGTCACAGCTACCAATGCCTCGGGGTGTACTGCTACAGCTAGCGGCACGGTCACGGTCAATGCCTTGCCAACACCTACTGTAAATAATGCAGCGGTCTGCTCGGGCAATAATGCAACACTTACAGCAACGGGAGGTAATAGTTATCTGTGGAGCACCGGAGCAACTACCGCGACCATCACGACCGGAACTGCCGGCAACTATACCGTCACTGCCACCAGCGCAGCCGGAGGATGTACGGCCACGGCGAGCGGAGTGGTGACTGTTGGTGCATTGCCGACACCTACAGTGAATAGTGTCGCTGTATGTGCGGGCAATACAGCCACCCTGACAGCTACCGGAGGCACCAGTTATGTATGGAGCACCGGAGCCACCACCACGACCATCACGACCGGCACAGCCGGCAACTATACGGTCACTGCTACTAATGCGGCAACATGTACTGCTACTGCCAGTGGCACGGTCACAGTCAATGCCCTGCCAACTCCGACGGTCAATAACGTAACGGTATGTGCGGGCACAAATGCAACACTGACGGCCACCGGAGGCACAAGCTACCAGTGGAGCACAGGCGCTACCACTGCCAGTATCACGACAGGCACTGCCGGCAACTATACGGTCACAGCCACTAATGCCGCAGGATGTACAGCCACAGCCAGTGGCACAATTACTGTCAATCCATTACCGACACCAACTGTAACAAGTGCCGCTGCATGTGCGGGCAATACCGCTACGATCACCGCCAGCGGCGGACTGAGCTATCTCTGGAGTACAGGTGCTACAACAACCAGCATCACTACAGCCACAGCAGGCAATTATACCGTCACAGCTACCGATGTCAATACATGCTCGGCCACAGCCAGCGGCACGATCACGATCAATCCATTACCAACACCGACGGTCAATAATGCCACTGTATGTACAGGCAATCCTGCCACCCTTACTGCTACAGGGGGAACAAGTTATCTTTGGAGCACCGGAGCTACTACTCCGAGTATCAGTGCTGCAACCACCGGAATATATACTGTCACTGCGACAAGTGCTGCAGGATGTACAGCATCAGTGACAAGTAATGTCACAATAGGCGCTCCGCCCACACCGACGGTCAATAATGCCACAATATGTGCAGGCAATACTGCAACGCTGACAGCCACAGGGGGGGTAAGTTATCTCTGGAGCACAGGAGCTACTACAACAAGTATCACCACCGGCACGGCAGGCAATTATACGGTCACCGCAACTAATGCCGGTGGATGTACAGCTACCGCCTCAGGCACCGTCACCGTCAATCCATTACCGACACCGACTGTGACAAGTGCAGCTGCATGTGCGGGCAATACCGCGACTATCACGGCCAGCGGAGGACTGAGCTATCTATGGAGCACAGGTGCTACAACCACCAGTATCACGACGGGCACTGCCGGCATTTATACCGTCACTGCTACCGATGTCAATACCTGCTCTGCCACTGCCAGTGGTACGATCACGATCAATCCATTACCAACACCTACGGTCAATAATGCCACCGTATGCGCAGGCAATCCTGCTACCCTTACCGCTACGGGAGGCAGCAGCTATCTATGGAGCACCGGAGCTGCTACTACCAGCATCACTACGGGTACAGCCGGCATTTATACGGTCACAGCTTCGGATATCAATAGCTGTTCTGCTACTGCCAGTGGCACTATCACAGTCAATGCCCTTCCGACCCCTACGGTCAATAATGCGACAGTATGTGCAGGCACCAATGCCACCCTCACGGCCACAGGAGGCACCGGCTACCAGTGGAGCACAGGGGCTGTCACCGCGACTATCACTACCGGCACGGCAGGCATCTATACCGTCACGGCTACTAATGCCGCCGGATGTACAGCCACCGCCTCAGGCACGGTCACTGTCAATCCATTACCGACACCGGGCGTGACAAGTGCAGCTGCATGTGCGGGCAATACCGCGACTATCACGGCCAGCGGAGGACTGAGCTATCTATGGAGCACAGGTGCTACAACCACCAGTATCACGACGGGCACAGCCGGCATTTATACCGTCACAGCTACCGATGTCAATACATGCTCTGCCACTGCCTCAGGTACGATCACGATCAATCCATTACCAACACCTACGGTCAATAATGCCACCGTATGCGCGGGCAATACCGCTACCCTAACCGCTACGGGAGGCAGCAGCTATCTATGGAGCACCGGAGCTGCTACTACCAGCATCACTACGGGTACAGCCGGTATATATACGGTCACAGCTTCGGATATCAATAGCTGTTCTGCTACCGCCTCAGGCACGGTCACGGTCAATCCATTACCTACACCAAGTGCGACCAGTGCCACTGTCTGCTCGGGAGATAATGCAACCCTGACCGCATCCGGCGGAGTAGGCTACCTGTGGAGCACAGGCGATGTCACCCCAAGTATCACCACTGCTACGGCAGGCATTTATACCGTCACAGCTACCGATATCAACGGCTGTACTGCCACTGCCACGGGTACGGTCCAGCTCAATCCATTGCCCACGCCTACAGCGACCAGTGCTACGGTATGTGCAGGCAATAGCGGCACACTGACCGCATCGGGAGGCGTCAGCTATCTGTGGAGCACAGGAGATGTCACAGCAGGCATCAGCGTCAGCACAGCAGGCATTTACACCGTCACGGCCACGGACGGCAACGGCTGCTCGGCCACTGCCTCCGGCACACTCACCGTCAACCCATTACCGACACCAGGTGTCAACAATCCCGCAGTCTGTACAGGCAATAATGCCACGCTCACCGCTACGGGAGGAGTGAGCTACCAGTGGAGCACAGGTGACCTCACACAGAGCATCACGACCGCCACTGCCGGCACCTATACCGTGACCGCTACCGATGCCAACGGCTGCTCGGCCACTGCCTCGGGCACGGTCACGCTCAACCCGCTGCCTGTGGTATCGGTCAATACCACTCCTGCTGTTTGTACTACAGCCAGCGGTACGGCTATTGCTATCGTCAGTTCAGGTACACCCGGCTATGGCTATGCATGGAGCGCTCAGGCAGGTACAGATGATACCCTGTCAGGGCTCACAGCAGGCACTTATACGGTGCTTGTGACAGATGTCAACGGATGTACGGCCACAGCCGCAGGTATCGTATCCCAGCTCTCGCCCGGTATCACCGTCAACGAGACCAGCCAGCATGATCTGAGCTGTAATAATGACGCCTCCGGTGCCATCTATATCAGCGCTACTGACATCGCGGGCCCCGGGCCATTCAACTTCACTTATAACTGGGGAAGTTCAAGCAGTCAGGACCTGACCGGTGTACAGGCCGGCAGCTATAGCGTGACAGTCACCGACCAGTTCGGATGCTCAGGTACGGCCAGCTATACGCTCACACAGCCGACACCGCTCACAGGCAGCACCACCTCGGTCAACCCGGCTTGCTTCGGACAGTCAAACGGCAGCGCTACCCTGACACCTTCGGGAGGTAGTCCTAATTACACTTATGCATGGAGCACTACTCCTGTTCAGACCACTGCACAGGCCACGGGCCTTCCGGCAGGTACCTATACCATAGTCCTGACAGATGACAGCCTCTGCCAGGCCACTTTCACCGTCACCCTGACAGAGCCTCAGCAGATCACTTTCGGCGATTCCACTATCACTAATCCGAGCTGTTTTGCTGCCGGTAACGGGTCGGCACAGGTAGCCCCTCAGAACGGCATCGGCAGCTATACCTATCTATGGAGCACCAATCCTGCCCAGATGGCCAACCCTGCCACAGGCCTTGCCTCTGGCAGCTATATCGTCACCGTGTCAGACAATAATCTCTGCACGGCCTCGACCACCGTCACGCTCACTGCGCCATCACAGGTCAGTGTCGCTGCTGTCTCCACCAATGTCAGCTGTGCAGGATATAACAATGGTACAGCTACAGCTACAGCCACCGGCGGCACGCCACCATATAGCTATATCTGGAACGATCAGGACAGCACAGCCGGTATCTCCGGCCTGCCGGCCAGCACCTACAGCGTCACAGCCACAGATGCCAACGGATGCACGGCTAACAACTCCACCACCCTCACAGCACCCGTTGCCATAAGCGAGAGCCTCACATCGGTGCGTACCAATTGCCCTAACACAGATGACGGCTCCATCACCGCTATGGCGAGCGGAGGCACAGGCACACTCAGCTATACCCTGGACAGCGGCACTACCGCCATCCAGTCAGGCAATACCACAGGCAGCTTCACTAATATAGGCTACGGCCTGTATACCGTGGTGGTCACAGATGCCAACGGATGCCAGGTATCTGACACCATCACCGTACCGAGGGCTCCGTTCAACTACTATACCGACACAGCCACCGGCACCTCCTGCTATGGCAGCCAGTATACCGATGGTACTATACACCTGCAGGGATACAGCATCCCTAACGGGCCATTCAACTACTCTATAGACGGGGGTAAGACCTTCCAGTCTACCGCTGACTTCTTTAACCTGGCTGCGGGCACATACACCATCATCGCTCAGGATGCCTACGGCTGTGATACCTCTTTCAGCATCGTGGTGCCTGAGCCCCTGCCTGCCACCGTGCAGATACTGCCCGGCGACAGCACTATCACGGCAGGCACTACCCTGCAGCTTTATACCAGCTTCGGGCCATACAGCATCGACAGTATCCGCAGCTACAGCTGGTCACCGGGTACAGGCCTGAGCTGTATAGACTGCTCCGGCCCTCAGGTGAGCCCATACAGCAATGTGAGCACCTATACCGTCCTGGTCACCTACAATCAGGGATGTACCGCCTCAGCCTCCGTACAGATCACTGTCAACGGCGAGCCTCCGGTATATGTGCCGAACGCCTTCACACCAAACGGTGATGGCGTCAACGATGTATGGTATGTATACGGCACAGGTATCAAGGACATGAAGGCCATGATATTTGACAGATGGGGCGAGAAAGTATTTGAGTCTGATGACCAGTCCATAGGATGGGACGGGACCTTCAGAGGACAGATGCAGTCTCCTGATGTATATATCTATCTGGTCAATATCGTCTACCTCGACGGTACTACGACCTCTAAGCAGGGTAGTGTCACCCTCATCAGATAAAAAGCACGATCCTCACCAAATACTAAAGCCCGATAGTTATTTCTGTCGGGCTTTTTGTTCGGTGTGATAATTTTAAAAACCAAAACGTCTATGTATTATACTTATTCATGGCGCGCTCCAATCCTTCAAACATAAAACTGTTGGTAGCTTCGCAGGCCAGATCGATCTTAGTATGTAGTTCTTTCATTTCTTCCACACTCCATTTACCTAATACATAATTGACCTGTGTGCCTTTTTGAAATGCATTGCCTATACCAAACCTCATGCGCGGATAATTATTATTTCCAAGTGTGGCATCAATATCTTTTAATCCGTTGTGCCCGCCATCACTTCCTTTGGCCTTCATACGCAGTATACCGAATGGTAGAGCAAGGTCATCGAGTATCACGAGCATCTGTGGTGCTGGTATCTTGAGTTCCTGCATCCAAAAGCGGATGGCTTTACCACTGAGGTTCATATACGTAGTCGGTTTGATAATATGTACATTCTTGCCTCGGGTTTTATAGCTGGCATAGTGCGCCAATCGGTCCAAAGCAAATGATGCTTTATTCTGACCCGCCAATGCATCGACTATCTTGAAGCCCACATTATGCCGGGTCTCCAGATACTCCTCTCCTATATTGCCGAGTCCTACGATGAGAAAATTCATACTGCGAATATAAAAATTAGATCAACAGACGATAGATGTTAGACATTAGACCAATACAAATAAATAGACAATGCGATGCTAAAATAAAAAGCCTCAAAGAATAAATCCTTGAGGCTTGAATTGTGTTTTTGTATTCCCTGACACCAGACAACCGTCAACTGCCAACTGAATATAATTACTTCTTAGCTGGTGGTGCAGCAGCAGCTGGTTTCGCAGCGCCGGCAGCAGCAGGTGCAGCAGCAGCAACAGGTGCAGCAGCAGCTTCTTCTTTCACTGCGCGTGTCACCATCAGACGAGCTACAGGAATATTAGGTGAGTGCAGGATCTCTACTCCCGGCAGGCTCAGCTCTTTGATACGCTTGATAGAACCAAAATCCATATCAGACACATCCATAGTGATGACACTAGGCAGGTCCTTAGGGAGTGCCAGTACTGTCAGCTTGCGCATGGTCTGCTCTACCTTACCACCCATAGCCGCAGCTATAGGAGTACCGGTGAATTTCAGTGGTACGTGTACCTTTACTTTCCTGTCTTCTACGAGCTCCTGAAAATCCAGGTGATTGATGTGCTCATTGACCGGATTGGCCTGGAGATCTTTCAGGATAGCGCGGTATGTTTTGCCATCGACAGTGATCTCTGCAAGTTTGAAATCAGGCGTAAAGATCAATGATCTGAAACTAGCATAAGGTGCGTAGAAATTCAGATTTTCTTTACCGCCATAAAGATTGCAAGGGATCTGCCCTTGATTGCGCAGGGTTTTTGCAGCCTTCTTGCCAAGGTCTGTCCTCTTTTGCGCTTCGATTTTTACTACTTCCATCTTTTACTTCGGTTTTATGATTAAAAAATAAATAAACAAATTTAAACTACACACTAGCTGTAATAAAGAGGTCATTGATCGACATGTGCTCATGCGTATTGCGAATCGCCTGTGCGAACAGCGAGGCTACTGACAGCTGTATGATCTTAGCGCTCTGCTGCTTCAGCGGCAGAGTATCTGCCACTACCAGTTCTACGAGCGATGACTTCTCTATATTCTCATATGCCTTGCCTGATAGCACCGGGTGCGTGATCATAGCGCGAACGCTCTTTGCACCCTTCTTCATCAGCAGATCGGCAGCACTGCATAGAGTGCCTCCCGTATCTATCAGGTCATCTACTATTATTACATTCTTTCCTTCCACATTTCCTATCAGGGTCATCTCAGCTACCTCGTTGGCACGTTTGCGATATTTGTCACAGATCACCATATCTGACTGAAAGAACTGAGCATATACTCTCGCTCTCTTCACCGAGCCTACATCGGGCGCAGCAAAACAAAGATCAGTGATGCCTGCTTGCTTAATATATGGCATGAATATCACTGAACTGCTCAAGTGATCTACCGGTATGTCAAAGAATCCCTGTATCTGGCCAGCATGAAGGTCCATGGTCATGACACGGTTTATACCGGCTGCACGCATTAAATTTGCTACCAGTTTGGCTGCTATGGCCACACGCGGGCGGTCTTTGCGGTCCTGCCTGGCATAGCCGAAATATGGAACTACGGCACAAATATAGTCTGCCGATGCTCTGCGTGCCGCATCCACTATCAGGAGCAGCTCCATCAGATTGTCAGCAGGAGCCGGTGTATTCTGTATAATAAATACAAAACCACCCCTCACAGACTCATGTATCTCCGGCTGCATCTCACCATCACTGAAGCGGTGCACGTCCATTTTTGCCAGAGGGCTACCATAAAGCCCGGCTACCTCCTCAGCTAAATAACGAGAGCATGTACCTGCAAGTAACTTGACATCTGTGCCCATGAAAAATTGTTTTTTTTAAAAGGATTGCAAAGATAATTTTTTTCTGTTAAAAATAAACTTACTTTTTAATTAACTATGCCTCGAAAAGTGAAAACATTAGGCTAATTTTAACTTTGAAATTTAAACTTATATTTATGATGAGAGCATTTCTACCCAATGTTCATTTGAAAGCGTGTCTTATTACCTTAGTGATGTCTTTGCTAATAACTCAGGCTCATGCGCAGTGCCCTAATGCAACCTTGCCTTTAGCTCAGGGCTTCAATACCGGTACATACCCTTCCTGCTGGTTTGAACAGTATGTGACAAATACAGATGATATTCAGTTTGTAACTACTTCTACATTTCCGACCACCAATCCGGAAGAAGGTACCGGCTTTGTCATGTGGAATTCATTTAATTATGCCGATGGTGATGAGACCAGACTCGTATCGCCTCCTATCACCACTACAGGTACACCCAGTGTGGATGTCAACTTCTACTGGTTTGCTGAAAATAGTCCCTCTTATAACTTTGGAGACTATCTGCTGGAGGGTATGACCGTGGAATATTCATTTGACTCGATCAATTGGGTTGATGTACAATTCTATCCTCGTCAGGATAACACTCTTGGTTCAGGCATAGGCATATGGGAAAACAAGATATTGACTCTCCCTTTAGCAGCAGCCAATCAGCCTACTGTATATATCGGGTTTAAATTTCACTCAGGCTTCGGAGATAACTGCAGCCTTGACAACCTTCATATTCAAGCAAGTCCTGCATGCGCGGGTGGCCCATCGGCCATCAATGCCACTAACGTCGGCCCCTACTCTGCTACGATCAACTGGACTGCAGCACCCGCTACTCCTTCGAATGGATATACATGGCGGGTCGTGATTTCAGGAGATAGTGTCAATGGAGTGGCAATAGACTCCGGCACTACCAACTCAAGCACATTCACAGCTTCTGTGACAGGCCTGAACCCCAATACTTCATATGATATTTATGTTCAGTCAAACTGTGGCGGCTTAGGTGTGGGATACTGGATAGGGCCGACGACATTTGTGACACCATGTGTCGCTATCACCTCTTTACCATGGACTGAAGGCTTCGAAGGGCTCGGCACCAATGTAGGTGTGAACATACTTCCTCCATGTTGGTTTGGTACTCCTTCATTCAGATGGACCACCGAAAACGGACCTCAGGTATTTCCGGCAAACATTGGCCCTCGTACGGGCACAAACTACTTAATTGACAGTTACAATTCGCTGGATACGGTTTTCACTCCGGGCTTCACACTCACAGCAGGTGTGACTTATGAGTTTTATTATTATTATGAGACGGATGGATTTCAGGGCTGGGACTCTATCAAAACCATGTGTGGCCAATCTCAGGATGCATCAGGCATGACTACCATGCTAGGTAGCAATATATATAGTCCTACCAATACGACCTACGTAAAATTTGTAGCACAATATACACCGCCTACTTCCGGTACTTACTATTTTGGAGTAAATGTGAACTCAAGCTTCGATCCGGATATGATCGCTTTTGATGATTTCGGACTAAAGATAGCTCCGGCATGCCCGGGGCTCGTATCAAACGAAGCTGCAACCAACCTTACGTCTACATCAGCCACACTCAGCTGGACTGCTGCGACGCCAGCTCCGGTTAACGGATATAACTGGGAGCTCGTAGCTACAGGAGACAGTGTAAACGGGACAGTATTATTCTCAGGCAGTACCGGAGCGGGGGTCACTACAGCCAATGTAAGCGGCCTATCTCCTAACACATCATATGACCTATATGTAGAGACCAATTGCGGTGGTATAGGTGTGGGAGACTGGACCGGCCCATTGACATTCGTCACTCCATGTGCGGCTATCACTACGCTGCCATGGCACGAGGGCTTTGAGGGCCTGGGCAGCAATACAGGTACTGACCTACTGCCTCCATGCTGGCTGCCTACACCTACACAGCGGTGGACCACATCCAGCGTACCGCTGACATTTGCCAATGTCGGCCCGCGTACAGGTACTAATTTCCTATATGATTTCTATGGTGCAGATGATACGGTATTCACACCCGGTTTTGATCTGACAGCGGGCACGCAATATGAGTTCTACTTCTACTACCAGACAGACGGCAGTACAGGATGGGATTCCTTATACGCTATGTACGGCAACTTCCAGAATCAGGCATCTATGACCACTCAAATAGGACCTGTAGTACAAGGGCCTACCAATACAACTTATCAAAAGTATTCTGCCATTTTCACCCCCGCCACGTCGGGCACTTATTATTTTGGTGTGAGGCTGGTTTCGGAATTTACAGTAAATGATATTGCATTTGATGATTTTGGATTGCAGAAAGTCGTACCATGTCCTAACCCTCCACAGGCAGGTACCGTAGCCGGCCCGAGCACAATTTGCCCCGGAGCGACGGCGGGCCTGACTCTGACAGGTTATTCCCCTTATACCACATTGCAGTGGCAGACATCTACTGACTCGATCAATTTTACCGATCTGGTCGGCGAGACCCAGGATTATGTCAACGTGACCATTTCATCCGTTTCTTATTTCAGGGTAAAAATACGTTGTGCCGATTCTGTCTATACTTCTGTATTCCCGATTTACCTCAATACTCCTGTTTATTGCTACTGCAATAATGTGGGCGGCGCTTGCGGGCTTTACAATATAGATACAGTGAGCATATTAGCCACCAGTTTCAATGTTCAGGATCCTCCGTGTGTATACAATAGCCAGGCAGCTGCTTATACTCAGTTTCCGGATACAGGCAGTGCCACTACCAGCATTCAGCGGGGGTATACTTACACTATATCTGTTTATCTGGAGCAAGCTACAGTTTCGGGTGCATGGATAGATTACAATCAAAACGGATTTTACGAATCATCAGAATTCATCCCGATCACGACTTTTTCATCAAATGGTACAGCGACATTCACAGTGCCCGATACGGCAGCGCTTGGCCTCACAGGCATGCGGGTCAGAACCAATTATTCTTTTGGTACAATAACAGGTACCAATGCATGTACCAATTTCTTTGACGGAGAAACTTTTGACTTTCTTCTTAATATAAAAGATAGTGTATGTTCAAATTTGCCCACAGTAATTGACACTGTTACTAATGTATATTGCTATGGCGGTACCGACGGTGCTATATCTCTTGGTATCTCAGGTACCTACGGGCCATATACCAACCTCTGGTCAAATGGCGATACCATGCCTGCAATATCAAACCTCCATGCCGGAAGGTTTATTGATACTATAGGATATTATAATGGCTGTAGATATTTCTGGTCTACCGACACTGTAGCACAGCCTGCGGAGATCCTCGGACAGATCGATAGCTTTGTGAATGTACCATGCTTCGGTGGTCTTGGAGCTATTTATCAAACCCCTGTAGGCGGTATACCGGGATATACTAATCACTGGAGTACAGGTGAGACCACAAACTACATCACCGGCTATCCCGGCGGTCTGTATGCAGATACCATCACTGACAGCCGCGGATGCAAAAATGTAATAATCGACAGCCTGCCCGGCCCACTCAGCGGACTAGTGATCAATGTAGACTCAATCCATATGGTATCATGTAACGGACGCAGCGATGGTGATATCTTTATCAATGTAACCGGAGGCTCATTGCCATTCCAATATAACTGGTCCAATAGTACCACCGGCAGCGATCTGCTAAACGTGCCTATTGGTACCTATACTCTCAATCTCACTGATACCAATGGATGTACGACGACCCTATCCAGGACCATATCTGAGCCAAATACACTGACCGTCACGACTGACAGTGTGGTCAATGCAAAATGCAACACCTCAAGTGACGGGTCTATCTATGTCACCGTGACAGGTGGCACATTGGACTATGAGTACCTATGGTCAGGTGGTGTATATACATATAATCTCTACCTCGTGGGTGCCGGTACATATACACTGACAGTCACCGACGCCAACAATTGTTCTGCCACTGTCACTAATACAATAACCGCACCTTCTCAACTGACCCTCAGCAGTGCGATCACAAATCCTGGTGGCGGCGTCAGCACCGGCTCGATCACTACTACAGTGAGTGGCGGTGTAGCTGGCTATAGCTATCTGTGGAGCGATAGTGCTACTACCAGCAGCCTCTCAAATCTCGGACCGGGTATATACATAGTCACGGTCACAGACCAAAACGGCTGTACCATATCAGAAAGCGATACGATAGCCTTCCCGGCTTCAGTCATTGAGATAAATGCAGACGTAAGAGACTTCAGTATCTATCCAAATCCATCGTCAGGTATATTCAATGTATCTCTAGTACTCACTCATATGGTGCCCGTGCAGATAGAGGTCTACACCATAACAGGTCAGCTGGTACCTATATCAGCACAAGCCGGGCAATTAAATAATAGCTATCAACTCGACCTCACTGAGCAGCCTGATGGTATATATATGGTCAAACTGATGGCCGGAGAGTATACTATGACCCAAAGGATCACACTGGTGAAATAATCGATTCATCTAATCTAGTAGCAAAAGCACCTCAAATGGGGTGCTTTTTTTATGCCCTATCAAATCATCCGCAACAGTGATATATTCTTTTTTCTTAGCTTAGGCTTCTCTATCTAAATAAATACTGATATATGGGAAGATTCACGGGGCTATTGGGTATAGCATTGATCTTAGGGCTGGCATTTTTGCTTTCCAATAACAGAAAAGCTATCGACTACCGGTTGGTCTTGAGCGGACTTGCACTTCAACTGTTTCTTGCTATCATCATCCTCAAAATTTCTCCTGTCAAAAACTTCTTTCAGCACCTCGGGCATGGAATGGAGAAGATCGAAGGCTTCGGGCGCGAAGGCGCAAAATTTGTATTCGGCGATGTGCTGGCAGACAAGACACAACTCAGCAAATTTTTCGGCCCGGGCAACGGTTTCATCTTTGCGTTTAATGTTCCTGCTACCATTATACTCGTCTGTGTCATCATAGCTGTGTTATATCATGTCGGCATCATGCAGCGTGTAGTAGCATTCATCGCCCGGGGCGTACACATCATCATGCATGCCAGCGGCTCCGAGGCATTGAGCAATGTAGCCAGTGCTTTCGTCGGGCAGATCGAGGCACAGGTCATGATACGCCCCTATCTCGACGGCATGACCCGCAGCGAACTCCTCGCATCTATGTCGGGCAGCATGGCATGTATCGCAGGAGGCATCCTGATAGTCTATGTCAATATGGGCATACCGGCAGAGTACCTCATAGCGGCCAGTATCATGGCTGCGCCCGCATCACTCGTCATATCAAAGATCGTCTATCCTGAGACGGAGGTGTCGCAGACAAAAGAGCACGTCAGCCTCGAAGTAAAAAGCCAGTACGCCAATGTGATCGACGCCATCTCTCACGGTGCATCAGACGGTATGAAAATATCTGTCAATGTCATCGCAATGCTCATCGGCTTTATCGCTCTAATAGCCTTTATTAATTATATTTTATTCAAGATAAACCTGCTCTGCGGCAGCCCTATCGCTGATCTGAGCCTCGATAAAATATTCGGATGGATATTTTTGCCGTTTGCATATGCTATGGGGGTGCCATCGAGCGATATCAGCACAGTAGCGCCCCTGATGGGACAGAAACTGGTCATAAATGAGTTCGTGGCATACCTGCACCTGAGTGCTATCAAGACTACCCTCACGCCCAAAGGCCTCGCCATAGTGAGTTTCGCGCTGTGCGGTTTCGCCAATTTCGCCTCGGTGGGTATGCAGATAGGCGGTATAGGGGCCTTGGCACCCGGACGCAGGGCTGATCTGGCTCGGTTGGGGCTACGGGCGCTGGTTTGCGGTACGCTGGCGTCCTATCTCAGCGCCACCATAGCAGGAATATTGCTTTGAGGGTTGTCACCCTGAGCGTAGCCGAAGGGTGACGGGGGCCATGGTTCGGCTACGCTCACCATGACCATACTTATTGTGATTTTTTTTAATTCGGAAATAGTAAATGTGTAAATAATCCAAATATTCGCGGTATTCCGTTTGAATTATTCGGCGTAAGGGCTACATTTGCGCCGAATTTAAAATCATAAACTAACATAAATGGCATCAAATATCACATTGACTATGATCAAACCCGATGCAGTAGCTGCGGGACACTCAGGAAAGATAATCGACCTCATCATTCAATCAGGATTCAAGATACAGGCTATGAAGCTCTCCCGCCTGTCAAAAGAAAAGGCAGAAGAGTTCTATGCGATACATAAAGAGCGTGGCTTCTTTGGTGACCTTATCAAATTTATGACCGAAGGCCCTGTCATCGCCGCTATACTGGAGAAAGACAATGCCGTAGAGGACTTCCGTAAGCTGATCGGCGCGACCAACCCCGCTAATGCTGCTGAAGGCACCATCCGCAAGCTATATGCAGTAGACATCGAGCGCAACGCCGTACACGGCTCTGACTCTGATGAGAATGCTGCCATCGAGGCCTCATTCCACTTTAGTGGGCTGGAGAGGTATTGATACTTCTCTGAAACTTCTAATACATTTTTTACCGCAGAGTCGCGGAGACGCAGAGAATATTTATCTCTCGCAAAGACGCTAAGGCGCAAAGGAAAGATTTCTCAGCAGGCCGAGACGGCTGCTACGAAATGACAGCCGTGCTTATAGCTCCGCCCCTTTTGTCATCCTATGTTTGTGACCGGAGGGGGAGACAAGTTTTCAGTCGTAACATCTGAAGTAACTATAGTTGGCGGGCTTATAGTTTCTGATGGGACAATTGTTTCAGCAACTGGAACTACATCATTTTTAGGCGTTTTTATTTCACTATCAATATCTAGTTTCTCGGATTTCTCCATGCTTTCTGACAATTCTTCTGTTAACTGATTGATAATAGTCGAGTCCAGTTTGTCCTTTTCGCTAGGTAGAGAGTTATTTTCTTTGTAACCATCTTGATTGAAAAGTTTTATGATATCACCTATCCATGCAGGTTCTACCTCTTTGTTCATCTTGCAATAGTTATGAGAAATCAAGAACTTATTTCTGTCTATAAAGTCGATGATTAACTTTTTGTCACTTTTGTAATTCCTTTCAACATTTGATTGTGGTAGGAGTATGCTCAAATCACCTTTTACAAAACTAAATTTAGAATCATCATCATATTTGAAATAGGAGAATGCTAATTTTACATTTTCATCATTTGATGCTTCTATAGTCTTTTTTAATGCCAAATAAAATTGATTCGGAACTAATACATCTTCTATCTCGGTTGGTATAAAAACTGCATTATTAATCTTGACTAATTTAATTTCCTGAGTCCCACTATAGGTTCCCAATTGGAATCGACGAATCCTCAATTTGCCATATTTGCTATCACTATCTTTTATATCGAGACCTTGATTATCTGTATCAACAAGGCAAAAAACACGTCCTTTAAAAGTACTAGAATCTGATTTTACGGAAAAAGGTATAGACATATGCTGGTATAAGAGTTTAACGCTACCACTCCCGCCCACAGGTAAGATTTTTAAATTAGTAATTTGCCCTTTGAGATAATAATCTAAATAGTTTTTATCTTCTGGTCCTTCCACTATAATCCAATTCATTTCTTTACTCCTAATAGAGCTTAAAATAGATTGGGATAAATCCGAAAAACTTTTAAAATAAATATCATTGGGGTCATTTTTCCTATCTTCAAAATAATAACGTGAATTATATAATCTGATAACGGGTAATCCATCCTCACCTATTTCTATGTGGTGAATTATCCCTTGTTGAATTATTGGTAATGATCCATACCAGTGTGTCGCAATAAAAATTTGATGATCTTTTGCTAATTTCTCTATTCTTTCGAATTGATCGTATCTTATGGACATGTCCAGCGATGCTTCTGGTTCGTCTATAGCAAGTATAATTTCTTTTTCTTGCGCACCTCTATCCTCTTGACTGAGGAAAGAATATGTAATATCTATAAGAGCCTTTTTCCGTTCCCCAGAACTCAGATCAGCTATTGATTTTCCATCTTTTTGAAGCTTTCTTTTTGAATAAAATGCATTTATAATTTGCCTGCTAATATCCTTGGTAGTAAGTTTTGCAGTACCCTCGGCCTGGAATCGATATTCAATATCAATTTGTTGAATTATTCTTTCCACTTCCGCCACATATGGTTGAAGCTTTTCATTTATTAAATCAAGAATATTCTTCTTTTCAGAAATTTCTCCATTTTCTTGAGGTACGCTCTTATTAGTTAGGATTACATCTATATTATCAATAATTCTTCGATCAGTAAGTTCTTGCATATCTTTTGATTCCAATCTCAAAAAATTTGCAATATTAGTTTCAGTAGGGATATATATGTAGGTATAGAGATCGTGAACTTCAGTAAATAGTTTATTCAGCGGTTTTTGCTCATTTTTCTTTAAGTTGTTTTCTTCATCAAAAGTCAGATTCAAGACTGTCTTTTTAATCTCAGCATCAAACGTGGCAAAAGATATATCTCTTAGATGTGGCGTAAAGCTGAGAAGTAATAAATAATAGTCTTGTTCACATGTTGACCTTATCTTGTCTTTAAATTCTAGGAAATCCGAAATTGTACTATAGACTAATTTATTGTCTGCAAGTTTTACGTTCCATAAAAAAGCACTGATCTTTTCAATATATTCCTTTGATGTAGTTGAAAAATGTTCTACTTTTTTCTTTTCAATCAAAAATATGGGAGCAACATAAGCATGTTGACTACCCAAACTTATTGTCCATTTCGCATTATTAAAGAATGTATCCAATGCTTCTAATATTGAGCTTTTGCCAACACCATTTGGGCCAATAAATAGATTCAAATTTTCATGATCGCAATCAAAAAACGGTAGAAACTTTACATTCTTATATACTTTATAACCTCTTAAAAATAATCCAGCTAACATATTTCTAATTTTATATAAAACTATAGAAATATCTCCAATATTTCAACAATGTTATTTGAACTTTATTGAATCGACATATGCTGTGAATATAAGCTCTCTTGCTTTATTAACTTAGCATTACTGCATAACTCGCAGGATACTTACTCAACTACCCGCTGGGGGGCAAACAATCAAAACAAATTTTGCGAGTTCGCAATTATTTGCCATATTTGTATCATAGAACTTATTAAAGCAAATTAAATATCAATTATGCATATTTTAATTTAAAATGAGAAATTGGTCTATGTGAAATAGATTGATCTACAAACTCTTGACTTTTTTTGAAAAAGGGGGGTTAAGGTGGTAAAAAAGAAAAATTTGTAATACATAAGTGATCCTTCGGCTACGCTCAGGATGACATTGTTTTTGGGGATTATTCCACCCCTTACCCCTCGCCCCACCGTCGGCGGGCAGGCAGCGGGGAACAAAAAGTCAACGGCAAGCTGCCGAATACAGATTGCTTCGCCAATATCATAAAGACCTTTTACGGGAATTGGCTCGCAAAGACGGCTTATTTGGGGCAGGCTCACGTCAAAAGTGCCATAATGTCATAAAATAGATGTTGGCACGCTTTTTAACGATATCATAAAATATATCTATTCGGTGTACGTCTTAATATCATAATTCATGCAGAGCAAAATGACAACCTCCCTAACCCTACCGATGGCCGAGCAGCAAAGCAACGTGAAGATCGTTCAGACCTTCAGCAAAGAGAGCAAGAGACTGCTAAACTTCATAAAACAACGAGTACCAACTAACGAGGATGCCGAAGATATCCTGCAGGACGTGATGTACGAGTTCGTCAATACATTCCGCGTGATGAAGCCTGTGGAGCAGGTGGCATCGTGGCTATTCACCGTAGCGCGAAACCGCATCACGGACTTCTACCGTAAGAAGCGTCCGGACCTGCTCGACGACCAGACCTTCAGCTATAAGGATGACGGCGAGACACTGTCTCTCTCTGACATGTTGCCAGCCAGCGACGGCAGCCCCGAGAGCAAGATGATGAACGACCTCATCATGACCAATGTCACGGAGTCACTCAAGAAACTCCCCAAGGAGCAGCGCGAGGTGTTTATCATGCATGAACTGGAGGACAAAAGTTTCCAGGAGATCGCCGAAATTACCGGAGCTAATGTAAATACTTTACTTTCGCGTAAGAGGTATGCGGTCATATTCTTGCGCTCAGAGCTGCAGGGGCTGTATGAAGAATTATTTAAAAAATAAACGCAATGTTAAAGAGTATCCTGAAAGGGGGCGGTTTTTTTGTAGTGATGGCAGGTTTATTCCTGCTACTGGTATATGGATTTGAGATACTTTGGAATATCACAGTACCAGAGCTATTCGGTCTCAAAAGCATGACTTATGGCATGGCATTCAGAGTACTTATCATCTCCCGCATACTCATTGGAGGTTTTGGATTCAGGTGGTCTAACAATAACGAGAAAGGCAAGTTCTGGCGCGAACGCATGAAGATGAAAATGGAAACTATGTCTGAAGAAGAAAGATCTGAATTCAAACGCAAGCTCTGGCATAAGTGCAAAGACTAGACCTCAATCTCCACATTGCAATTTACGGAATTACAGATTTACTATTTACGGATTTGAATGCAGATCATTAAATTTATTTATTTTTTAAATTAAGCACTGAATATTTCTTCCATGCTTTACTAACCTGCTAATTCCTATATTTTGTATTTCCTCAAATCCGTAATTCTGTAATACCGTAAATCTGTAAATCTTACATTTAACACATTTACACATTGGTGCATTAGCACATTCGTTTTTTCTCCGTTACATTTGCCGTAAACAAATACGCATGAATCGTTTTATTGCAATTATCCTCGGGCTCGTTCTCTTTCCTTTATTTTCTGAGGCGCAGGTCCCATCTCCTACCATCAAACAGATCGGAAAAGGCTGGGATTCTTTCATCCCCAAAGATTGGAACATCATCATGGCAGACTCTGCCGACTTTGACAATGACCTGAGGGAAGATTATGTTTTCATCCTCCAGGCCGATGGCGACTATCTCAATAGCCTGCACTTTGATACTAAGTTTAACGCGCCTCCGCGTGTGCTGGTCATACTGATGGGCACAGGGACTGACTCGCTGGAGTTTGGCATGAAGTCTGACAGTGTGATCCTGCGTGCCGATGGTGGCGAGGGCGATCCGCTCACTCAGGGCACAGGTATCAAGACCGACGGCAATATATTTGAGATCAACTATGCAGGCGGCCTGTCAGTTCAGTGGACCGGGCAGTATAAATTCGCCTATAGTAAAGCCAAAGAATGGTCTCTGTCATATTACCGAGGAACAGAGTACAACAGCACTGACGAAGATGCCCCTATCAAGGTATATGAAGTCGACTTTAATAAGAAATATATGAAGCTGGATAAGCTAAAAACCTCAATGCCCAGCCTGCCCAAACTCTACATGGACAAATTCAAACCTAGGACCGTGACGATAGCTCCGGGAGTGGTGCTGTAATGTGCTAATTAGTTAATATGCAAATGTGCTAATAAAACGCAGTAATTGCATTCAATTAGCACATTAGCAAATCAGCACATTAATTTATTTATTTCGCTCCTCCATACAGCCCTTTCCAAGGCTCAGGATATTCCCTTTCGAATTTGATAGGCTTGGTCAGGTCCATACGCAGGCCGGAGTTAGGTCCTATATATTGATCACGGTTGGTTTTGTCGAGGTTCTTATGCGCCGTGATAGACCAGCAGGTAGAACTGCCAAACGCGGCTATATCCACGCTCCAGCGCAAGAATAGCTGCCATACACGAAACCACTTCTGTCCATAGTGCTCCATGATATAAGCCTCATTGCGGATCCAGTTGTAGTACCATTTGTGAATGGTGTGCGAATAGTGAATACCCACGTTCTCGAGGTGCGCTACTTCAAAATTCGCATCCTGTAGCGACTCTATGAGAAAGCCCAGCGGTGTCGAAGCATCTGCCCCCGGGAAGATATACTCACCCATAAACATAATCCACACAAGATCTTGATAGTGAGGGCCCTTCTTGAGGATACCCGGATTGGCACGTATGCCAGCCTGCTGGATGTAGAATTTCCCGTCATCTGCTAGCCTGTTATATATCATCTTGAGAAAACCCGGAAACTTGCGTACACCTACGTGTTCACCCATTTCAAGGCAGGATATTTTATTAAATTTCAGGTCAGCTGGTATATCGCGGTAGTCCATGCGCCATGCCTCTGCCTGATCTTTGGTCATGCCGTGATCAGCGATCTGCTGGTTTGCCCAGTCGGCGCCTGCCTGTGCTATTGTTACACCTGTAGATTTAGAGCCAAAGTTCTTCGCAGCATAGGCTATCAGCGTACCCCAGCCGCAACCTATATCGAGGTGGGTTTCGCCTTTTTTCAGGTCCAGTTTTTGGCAGACCATCTGCATCTTTCGATCTTGTGCTGTCTCCAGCGTTTCATTGGCAGGGTCCATAAAAAATGCGCTCGTGTACACCATCCTTGGCCCCAGAAATGATGCGAAGAAGTCATTGCCACGGTCATAGTGATCACGTATGATACGCTCATCCTGACTTTTGGAGTGGATAACCAGCTGTGGTACAAACTTGGTAAACAACCAATTGAAGTGGTGCGCAGTGGCGCTATAATTAAAGTAATCACCGCGAGTTTCCATAAATTCCTCAAAATCACCTTTTATGTCGACCTTTCCTTGTGTAAAATCTTCTACAAAATGGCCAAATGAAGGCCTTGCACCTACTTTATACCTGGCTCGGGTAGCATCTGTCTTTGGAACGATGAAATCTAATGCGTTTTGCTTCATTTCTGTGATTGTTTATTGAAATAATGGGTCGCAACATAATTAATTATATTCAGACTACAATTTAATTTTCGATTAAACGTCACATATTTTTCTTCCAACAGCAGCAATATCCAGTAGAAATTTATCTAATAAACATTTGTCACATCCAGATTCAAATTGATACAGGATGGCTGGGTTTGTG
>Ga0302274_10000196_pt1 | contig 63894 bp, 56 predicted proteins | sample III_Bog_N2_1_FD_198755 | JGI IMG/M metagenome (GOLD analysis project Ga0302274, IMG submission 198755) | Peat permafrost microbial communities from Stordalen Mire near Abisko, Sweden - III_Bog_N2_1 | ecosystem: Environmental > Terrestrial > Soil > Wetlands > Peat | place: Sweden: Abisko...
CTCGACAACACCCGAGCCGAGTCCATTCCTTCTCATGGCTACCGGGCTGGCGATGATCGCGGTTGTGCGGATGAGACGGAGACCGGTAGTGAGCAAGCAATCGTAATGTCGTTCGCTATCCCGCCTCGGAACCGCCAGTCGCTCCGGGGCGGGGATGTCTGCGGCGCATCGGACGCGGTCGTGGTCAAACCGCGCCCAGCAATTACACTAATCTTGTGAAAGCCTCCGCCCATTCCGTTCAACCCAGCCGCAAGGAGTTCCTGGCGCTTGCCAAGGAGCACACGCTCGTTCCCGTCTGCCGCATCCTCTCCGCCGACCTGGAGACGCCGGTCTCGGCCTTTTTGCGCGCAGCCTGGCGGGAGCGCGAGTGCTTCATGCTGGAGTCGGTGGAGAACGGCGAGCGGCTGGGGCGCTACACCTTCATCGGCCTCCAACCCTTCAAGCGCATCGTGGCGCGGGGACGCGAGATCACCATCACCGAGGGCAAAAAGATCGTCCAGCTCGACGGCGACATCTTCGCCGTGCTGCGCCGCGCACTGGCCGGACACAAGCCGGCGCGCATCGACGGCCTGCCGCCCTTCAACGCCGGGGCCGTCGGCTTCTTCTCCTACGATGCCGTCCGCCAGACCGAACGGCTGCCGGAGCTGGCAGCGGACGAGCTGGGCATCCCCGACGCCTGCCTGCTCTTCTTCGACGAGGTGCTGGCCTTCGACCATGTGCGCAAGGAGATCTGGCTGATGGTGACCGCTGACGTGACGCGCGGCAAGGCCGCCCGCGTGCCAGGCGCGGAGTATGACAAAGCTGTGGCCCGCCTGGACCGCATGGAAAAACGCCTTGCCCAGCCGCTGCCCAAGCTGAGCGCACCGCAGGGCAAGAGCAAGCTGAAGGTGAAACATCGCACGGCGAAGAAGGATTATCTGGCCGCCGTCGAGCGCGCCAAGGAGTACATCCGCGCCGGAGATATCTTCCAGGTGGTGCCGTCGCAGCGCTTCGACGTCGAGCCCGAGGTGGACAGCTTCCAGGTCTATCGCGCGCTGCGCACGGTCAATCCCAGCCCCTATATGTTCTTCCTGCGCTTCGCGCCGGAGGCTCCGCTGGGCGAGGTGCCGGCCAAATCCAAGCAAAGCAAAAAATTGAAAGCGCCCGCAGTGCTTGAACTCGCCGGCTCCTCGCCCGAGCTGCTGGTGCGCGTGCACGGCGGCAAGGTCGAGTACCGGCCCATCGCCGGAACCCGCCCGCGCGGCGCGACCGAGGCCGAGGATCAGGCTCTGGCCGAGGAGATGATCCACGACGAGAAGGAGCGCGCCGAGCACGTGATGCTGGTCGATCTGGGGCGCAACGACGTGGGCCGGGTGAGCCAGTTCGGCTCGGTCAAGGTGGACCGGCTGATGTTCATCGAGCGCTACTCGCACGTGATGCACATCGTCAGCTCGATCGAGGGCACGCTCAAGCCGGAGCTGACGGCCATCGACGCGCTGCGCGCCTGCTTCCCCGCCGGCACGCTCTCGGGCGCGCCCAAGGTGCGGGCGATGGAGATCATCGAGGAGCTGGAGCCGGCCCGGCGCGGGGCTTACGGCGGCGCGGTGCTCTACGCCGACTTCAGCGGCAACCTCGACTCCTGCATCGTCATCCGTTCGATGCTTGCCACCGGTGGCAAGGGCTACGTGCAGGCCGGCGCGGGCATCGTCGCCGACTCCGTGCCGGAGCTCGAGTACGCCGAGTCGATCAACAAGGCGCAGGCGGTGATCCGGGCGATTGAGCGGGCGAGAGAGATGTGAGACTGTTCTTCCTGGGAAGTCTGTTCAGGGGCTTACAGCAGCCATGATTGCTTCATGGAAAACTTGAAAGCTGCGTGACTTATTTCTCGCCGGGTCCATGTATTGAGCCACGGTTCTGGCCAATTCGATTTTGCCCAATCCGGATTGATAATAACCTGCGCGCTGGAGTACTTGTTCCATTGCTTCCCAGGTTCCTCCGGAGATGCCGTCCGGGTCTCGAAATCGCTCCTTGTTTGGAATTGTAGCGGAAACTCTCGGATATCCCGTTCTCACCGCCTCCCAGTCGCCGAAAAACCATGACTCCAATTCCTCGATTACAATCCGATTCACAATTTGAAATCGCGATCCGCTACGGGCAGAACTCTTGCTGATCAATCCAGCTTGCAAGGCAATGGCCTCTAGCTTCTCCTTGAGATCACGGCAATCATCTCCATCTCGATCTATGAGAACCAGCAGAAGCCAGTTATTCGGCAACCATGAATGAAATCCACGAAGCCGCGCCAGTAGTTTTCGGAGCATATCCTGCTTACCTTGAAAGCGAATAATCTGAAACTCGGGTTCAGGCAATAACTTGGGCAGAAGAGTAAGAAGAGCAGCTTCCGCCGACTCTTCCTCGACGAATACTATCAGCCTCTCCAGCATCAGCCGCGCCCCCGCCTTGAAGCCTGAGGTCCACCAAGATTCGTGAGGGGGTCTCCAACGCCAAAGAAGCCTTCCATCCACAGATAGCCAAGTTTTCCCTCTTGTTCAATCTGCTCTTGAATGCCTTGAATTTCGCTGGCCTGCTTGGCCTGTGTGAACCCGAGTTCGTCCCGATATAGAATGCGAACTTCTTTCGGTTTCATGGCGTTGAGTAGAAACGGCGAATGACTTGTAATCAACAACTGCGAGTTGGTAGATGCTTCCCTGCATACTTCGGCCAGTTCCGGAAGAAGACGCGGGTGCAGAAAGTTCTCCGGCTCCTCAAGCCCAATGAAATGGGGAGGTTCAGGGTCATATAGAACCGTAAGATAAGACAACATCTTCATCGTTCCATCGGAGGCGAACTTGGCGAGGATAGGCTGATCGAAGGGCGCATCCTTGATTTGCAGCAACAGGTTGCCGTTGGGCATCTGTTCACTGATCACATTTTCGAGTCGTGGTACTCGCTGTCGAAGTACCTGAAAGATATGTTCCAGTCGATCTGGATGCTGCTCTTTCAAGTACTGAATCACGTTCGGCAGGTTATCCCCGCTTTTGCTAAGTCGCTCTTGAGGACCGGCCTCGGGCTGCTCCCTTGTTCTTTCGATTGACAAATAGGAGACATACCAATCGGTAATAAACTCACGCAGCGCAGCAACACGAGGATGGTCGGAGAGCTGGCCTAGAGTGTTGACGGCAATCAAGTCGGGAGATCGGAGAGATGTTCGTACCCGCTGGGCTTGCTCATCCGGTTCATCCCCACTGACAGCGATCCCTTCCCCACGTTGGAATTCCAGGAACCTGAATGGATTTCCGTAGTTTTTCCTGCGCCATCGCAAGGATTCCTCTACCACCTCCGGTCCTTTTACTCCTTCGTCGATTGCTAAAGCGTATGTGATAACCGGACTTCCAGGTTGCTCCCGGTACTTAAGCTGAAACTGAATGGGACCGTCGGCTCCGCGGCTCTTGAGTTCCTTGCTACGTCCCCGGCGATCCCACGCATGACGCAGGCCAGACTGGAAACACTCCGAGAGGAAGTTGAAAACATCGAAGACCGTGGATTTTCCGCTGCCATTCGGCCCAAGCAGAACCGTCATGGGGGTCAAGTCCCTGAACTCCACGTTGCGCAAGGCACGGTAATTTTCGACCTTCAGCGATTCAATACGTGGTATTCCGGCCACACGTTGTATTCGTTTAGAAATCATGCTCGTAACCCTTCCTGTTCATTCTAACCAGCATACCTGTTGATTTTGCACTTCAGACATATTCGGAGCGAAATGAACCTAAACGTCTAACAATCTGAGCGATTGTGCGCACGGCAGATGTGAAAAGCAGGGGTCAGTCCAGCATTTGAGTGGTTCTCCTCTGCGCAATTCCTCCCGAATTGGAACCGTTTGCACCGCCCCTCCCGTTCTGAAATTGGACACCTCCCCTCGTACCCCAAATTACCCTAAAGTCGCACTGAATTGCATCACTACACGATAGCTCGGAATCTGTCGCGTACCGCTGCAGATTCCTGAGAAGTCTTATCGGCTAAGGAGCGCCTTTCATGCTGACCTCCGGTCTTCAGAACACGACGATACTTTATGCGCAGCTCTCAGTGACGGCAACCTCGATCACCACCAGCCGGGTGCGCAACTCGCTGGAAGGCGATCTGTCGGGCCTGGTCTCGGCGATCAAGTCGGGCGACACGGTGGAGGCGCGCAGTTGCCTGGCCGAGCTGCACATGATCAGCGCGACCAACGTCGATCCGGCGAGCCCCATCGGCATCTTCCTGGCCAATGTGACCAACTCGTTGACCAGCTTTGACATCGCCGGCGCGCAGAGCGCGCTGGGCGCACTGGAGGCTACCGCCGCCGCGCCGCGCGTTGAGCCGGCCGCATCCTCAAACGCGCTCTCGCTCGTGCCCAGCCAGCGCCTGGGCCCAGCGATCAGCCCGGTGGGCAAGGATTTGATGACGCTGTTCAGCGCCGTCAGCTCGGGCGACACGGAGGGCGCGCAGACGGCCTATGGGGCGCTGAGCAATCTGCTGGACAGTGGAACCGCTAACAGCAGTCAGTACGGTAATTTGTTGGAGAGCGGCGCGGAGAGCGGGTCACTTTACAGCCTGATGACGCAGATCGGCACGGCGCTGAGCACCGGCAACCTGAGCCGGGTGCAGGGCACGATGGATCAATTCATGCAGAATCTCTCCTCCGGTTCGCTGGTGAGCGCCAGCGCATGAGCGGAAGCCCAGAAAGCGAAGCTTGAACTGTCCAGAAACGATACACTCCACATGAGCAAATTCCTGTTATTCCGCGCCGAAGATGCGGCGGAAGAAGTTGCCGAGGCCGCTGAAGAAGCCTTGCTTCTTCTTGGGCGCTGCGGCCGGTGGAACTGCGGCTTGTGCAACTGGTGCGGCAGGCGGCTTTGGAGCTTGATAGGCAAGGGGCGCGATGGGGAGCGGCGTGGGATTGGCAGCGACGCTGCCCGCTTCGGGCTTGGGCAGCGGGGCTAGCCCCTCGCTGACGGCCAGGGGAAACTCATTAGTTCCCGGGTGCGGGGCGGGTGGGCAACCGCAGGGCTCCTTCTCGTTGTCCACCACATCTTGCAGGCTGCCGTGCACGAAGCTCACGCGCTGGCCGGGCTGCACGCGGTAATCGCCGCCATCGAAGATGCTGGTGACGAGCAGATAGGGCGCGTTCGCTCCGGGCGGCGATGACTTGTCGGTCTTGGCCAGCGCATTGTCCACGCAGGTGTCGCCGTGAGCACCCAGCCGCACCTTCACCTCTGCCGCGCCCGGCGCGCCGATGAGGATGCGGAAGTCGGGCGTGAGCAGGATATCGGAGTTGCGCCCGGTGGCGAAGCTCATCTCGACCGCGCCGCTCTCCATGGCCATCATCAGCCCCGGCGTCTCGCCGGCGGGGACGCTTGAATCGGCGGCCAGCTTGACGGTGGTGGAGGCGCAGACGCGCAGAGTGCCGCGATGCGGCAACAGGACCTCGGTCGTCTCAGCGCCGCTGGTGACTGTACCGCTGACCGCGATGATCGCCTTGCCGGAGGTGACCTCGAGCGCGCCGGTGACTTTGGCCGCAACGTCGGGGTTGTTGCTGTTGAGCGGGACAATGGCGATGGGCGCGGAGGCAGGCGGCGCACCCGCGCTCTGCGCATGAAGCACTGGCGCAATCAAAAGCACGGTCGCAAGCAATCGGCAGATTTGCATCGCGCTCACATCTCCAAAAAGTTGCGGATCATCTGATGGCCGCCCTCGGTGAGGACGCTCTCCGGATGGAATTGCACGCCCTCGATGGGCAGCGTGCGATGGCGCAGGCCCATGATGATCGTCGACTTGCCGTCGGCGCTCGGTGTGCGCGCGCTCACCATCAACTCGGCGGGCAGCGTCTCCTCGGCGACGATCAGCGAATGGTAGCGGGTGCAGGTGAGCGGCGATTGGAGCTTGGCGAAGAGGCCCTTGCCGTCGTGGGTGATGGAGCTGGTTTTGCCGTGCATCAGATGACTGGCGCGCACCACATCGCCGCCGAAGGCCTCGCCGATGGCCTGATGGCCGAGACAGACGCCGAGGATGGGCACCTTGCCGGCCATGTGGCGGATGAGCGGAACCAGGATGCCGGCCTCCGAGGGCGTGCATGGGCCGGGCGAGAGCAGGATGCGGTCGGGCTTGAGCGCCTCGACCTCTTCGACCGTCAGCTCGTCGTTGCGGCGCACCTCGACCTCGGCGCCCAGTTCGCCCAGGTACTGGACAAGGTTGTAGGTAAAGGAATCGTAGTTGTCGAGGACAAAGACCATGGTGAATTCCAGTGTAGCGCGTGGCGGCGATGAGAGAGATGGCCCATCGTTTCAGTCCAGAGCGCAGTTGATGGATCTTCTTTTGTTCGATTGCGAGGGCCTCCCGGAGCAAAGGGTTTGTCAAGAGGGCAAACGAAAAGCCTGCGCAAAGGGCGAAAAAGCGGCCTTTTTGCCCCCATATCGGGCCCATTGGGGCTGAAAAGTGGCCTTTTTTCGGGGTTAAAGTTTACTGGATAATTAACAGAAAGAAAAATTAACTGGTTGATATCAGGTGCCTTACGTAAAAAACATTGCAAAATTCGGGAGGATTTCCACAGGGGGGGGTGGGGGGTACAGCAAAAACAGGGACCAAGGGACCAAGGGACTGAGGGACTGAGGGACTGATGGACTAAGGGACTGAGGGACTGAGGGACTAAGGGACTGAGGGACTGAGGGACTAAGGGACTGAGGGACTGAGGGACTAAGGGACTGAGGGACTGAGGGACTGAGGGACTGAGGGACTAAGGGACTGAGGGACTGAGGGACTAAGGGACTGAGGGACTAAGGACTGCTGTCGGTTGGAGATGGTGTTCATGGATTGATTGTGCGCCGTAGCGGGGAAATGATCGGCAAAATCAGTTATCTTCCTTCGAGCGTGAGGGCATAGATGTCGTCGGTGCCGATGTCGCGCAGCAGCATGGGCGCCTCGTTTGGATCGAGTCCCATCCAGAGCGTGTAAACACCGGTATAGCGCGCGCCCTTCATATTGGCGACGGTCTCGCGCTTGCCGTCGGCGATGCGAATGCGCAGGACGGCGGGATCGCCGGCCCACTTGACGTAGTAGAGGAAGCGGCTGTCATGCGACCACGCCGGAAAGGCGACCGAGCCTGTGTCGAGCTTCGACCATCGTCCGCTGGCGATATCGAAGAGCTTCATGGCCATCGTGTCCAGAGTCATGGCGGCGATCGAGCGGCCGTCGGGCGACCAGTGGGGCACGAGCAGCCCCTCGGACGAGGGAATCAGTCTGACCTTGCCGCTGGCGAGGTCGAGGATGCGCAGGTCGGAGCTGGAGCTGGCGCCCACATTGGGCGAGGTGGCAAAGGCGATCTTCTGCCCGTCGGGCGACCAACTGGGATCCGTCTCCGCATTGCCATCCAGCGGCAGGAGGCGGCGGGGCTTGCGGCTGCCATCGGCGGGGAGGGCGTAGATAGCCTCAAGCCCTTGCGGAGTTTGATCGACGAAGAGGATGGAGTTGCCGTCCGGCGACCATTGCAGGGATTTGGGATAGACGGGCGGATCGGTGAGTTGAGTGGGGTTGCTGCCATCCGCGCTGGCGCGCCAGAGTACGCCCTCAGGGTAAGTGACATAGGCCAGGGATTTGCCATCCGGGGCGAAGGAGACAAACTCGGCCGAGATGCCGGCGAGGAAGGAGAGAAAGTGACCGGATTTGGCATCGTAGCGAACCAGTTCACCGCGCTTGGTGCGGCCCGATGCGTAGATCTTCCTGCCGTCCGGACTGGGAATTGGACGATCCCAGACGGTGGGTCCAAAGGTGAGTTGAACGGGGGAGGCGGGTTGGCCGCTGTCGATGCCGTGACGCTCGTCGAGAGACCAGATCTGGCCTTCGGCGACGAAGTAGTATCTGCCATCCTGCGCCCACTCGCCGTTCCACTGCGAGGGCGTCTTGCCCCATCCGGGCAGGAGCTGGTGAAGATTGGATCCATTCACGGAGATCTGCCATAGAAGGCCGTCTTTGGAGAAGCGGATGGCGTTGCCGTCGGGCGACCAGGCCAGGGAGTTGATGTAGACTCCGGGCGATGCGATCGGATGCGCTTCGCTTCCATCGCTGCGCATGATCCAGATCTCTCCGGCGGCAGTGGCGCAGGCGATCCTCTCGCCGTCGGGCGACCAGTTTGCGGTGATGGCATCGGCAAGCTGGCGGGGCGGCGATCCACCGAGCAGGCGAAGGCTCCAGAGGGAATCGGCGGGGCCCATGCCGCCGGCCTGGGAGATGAGCAGCAGGGTCGATCCATCCGGACTGACGTTTCCGGCCCAGGGATTGGGAAGCGCCGTGAGGATCGGTACAGCCGCACCACCGGAGACGGAGACCACTTCCATGCCTTGCTGTTGCTCGAGCGTGTAGTAGATTCTGCTGCCATCGGTCCCGCCGATGAACTTGGATTGTCCGTCCTGGGTGATCTGCGTGAATGTGGAGATGCTCAACGGGGTTTGAGCAAAGAGCGGCATTCCAAAGTGGTGGGCCAGAACAATCGCGGCCAGGGCAAGCAGCGCACCGGTCAGCGATGCGGCGGCAAACCACCGCCAGACTCTCACCCTGGGCGCGGCAGGCGCGGCGAGCAGCAAGACGGGCGCTGGCTGCGCAAGCCGGGCAGGCGGCGCTTCTTCATAAATGATGCTGGTGCGCTCGCGCACGCGCTGCACAAAGACATCGCCCGGCTGCGCCTGGGGAAGATGCTCGACTTCAATGACGGAGCGTCCGGGAGGCGTCAGCGCGGTATCGTGGTGGATCACCTGCACCTGCGCGGCGAATTGATAGCCGCGGCCGGGAACGGTGACGATCAGGCTGGATTTGTCTGCCAAGGCACGGCGCAGCGTGGAGACATATTGCGCCAGATTGCCCTCTTCGACGAAGGAATCCGGCCAGATGGCCTTGAGCAGCTCTTCCTTGGCGACCACTCGTCCGGGATTGGCAACCAGGTAAGCGAGGACGTCGAAGGCCTTGGGGGTGAGCGGAACGGGCTCATTCGCGCGCGCAAGCCGTCGCCGCGCCGCGTTCAGGGAAAAATCGTCGAATTCGTATATACCATTCGTGCTCAACGACATAATGGCCTTCAAAACAATTGAGAAGAATTCATGCTCGATTTCAAGACATCGGAGTACTGCTTACGTTGTAGTGGGAACCGTAGCGGGTTGATTGTCGCCGGCTCATGGGGATGACGGTATGACCATTCTACGACGCGACGCTGCCGAGACAAAAAAAGAATCCGCCAAGGAGATTGCCTCGCCGGCCTCGGGGCAACGCGTCGAGATCACGGTGGAGCGGGAGATTGTCACCATGCTGGTGCGCAGCCATCCGGCAAAGGATGCGGAGAATCGGGCAACGAGTGAGGCATTGCCGGAGGAACCTACGCAACACAAATAGAGATCCGTTGCCGCGCCGGGAAGCATTGTGAGCGCGGCAGCGAACGCTGTGGCTTCCCCCCACGGCCTCGACTGGCTTGACTGCCACAGCGCGCGGTCAAGCCGGTCGCGGAAGACGAGCGAACTGGCAATCCATTCTCATCAATTCTCGAAGATGAATCCCCGCAGCGCGCGGGAAAACGCTCTCCGCGGCGTGGATTGTCCAGATGCCGATTGAATAGTCTATTATTTCTATGGTTTTAATTTGTTCTATGGAAAGCCAAGGAACCCTATGTCGCGCTTGAATCCCTACGTGATTTTGCTTACCCTGATCGCCACCTTGGGCGGATTGCTTTTCGGCTATGACACGGCCGTAATCAATGGAGCGGTGGACAGCCTGAAGGCCTACTTCATCGATCCGCGCTTCAGTGATTTGAACAACCTGGCGCAGGCCAACGCCGCCAACTCGCTGCTGGGCTTTGTGGTTTCGAGCGCGCTGATCGGCTGCATCATCGGCGGCCTGGCGGGCGGCTGGGTGAGCACTCACATTGGCCGCAAGCGCGGATTGGTCATCGCGGCCGTGCTCTTCCTGCTCTCCGCCCTGGGCGCCGCTGCGCCGGAGTTTCCCTTTGCTCCGATCGGCCACGGCGGGCCGGGATATGTCGGTATGTTCGTCTTCTATCGCATTCTGGGCGGCATTGGCGTGGGGCTGGCCTCGATGCTCTCGCCGATGTATATCGCCGAGATTGCGCCGCCCAAGGTGCGGGGCAATCTGGTGGCGTGGAATCAGTTCGCCATCATCTTCGGAATGCTGGTGATTTACTTTGTCAACTTCGGAATCTCGAAGACGGGCTCGGGCGATGCATGGCTGAACACGATCGGGTGGCGCTATATGTTCCTCTCCGGCGTGATCCCGGCGGGCCTCTTTCTGCTGCTGCTCTTCCTGGTGCCGGAGACGCCGCGCTTCCTGATGTTGAAGGGCAATGAGGCCGGCGCGCGTCAGGTGCTGGCCAAACTGGTGACGAAAGAAGAAGGCGAACGGGAGCTATCCGAGATCCGCGCCTCGCTCAGCGAACATCACTCCGGCAAGATGTTGTCCTTTGGCGGGATGCTGATCTTCATCGGCATCACCTTGTCGGTCTTCCAGCAATTTGTGGGCATCAACGTCGTGCTCTATTACGCGACGGATATTTTCAAGGGCATGGGCATGAGTACCAACGCCTCGCTGATGCAGACGATCATTGTGGGCGCGGTGAACCTGACCTTTACGACTGTGGCGATCTTTACCGTGGATCACTTCGGGCGCAAGCCACTGCAGATCATCGGAGCGCTGGTGATGGCAGGCAGCATGATTGCCCTGGGGTCGAGCTTGTGGATGGGCGGCAAGGGCATTGTTGCGCTGACGGCGATGCTGGTCTACACCGCCGGATTCGCCGTCTCCTGGGGCCCGGTGACCTGGGTGCTGCTGAGTGAGATCTTCCCCAACCAGATTCGCGGCAAGGCGATGGCCGTGGCCGTGGCGGCGCAGTGGGTCGCCAATTTCATTGTCAGCCAGACCTTCCCGATGCTGGACAAGAATCCTTATCTGGTGGAGCACTTCAAGCACGGCTTCGCCTATTGGATCTATGGCGGGATGAGCCTGCTGGCTGTCTTGTTCATGATTCGATTTGTGCCGGAGACCAAGGGGCGCACGCTTGAACAGATGGAGAAACTGTGGAAGCCGGCGGTGAGCGAATAAAATCTCCAGCCGCGACGGCATCGCCTATTGATCCGGCAAGAAAACAGTGACAATCTTTCCCGTCCATTTCCGCAAAAAACGCGGGAATGGACGGGGCAAGGAGTTTCACATGATTGGGCCGGATCGGTAACAAAACAAGGGCGGCAAACCGGAACCGGTTTGCCGCCCTTGTTGTCTTGCCGGTGCTTGGATTACTTCACCGGAACGGTTTTGATCGTCTTCAGGATGCGGGAGACGATCTGGTAGGGATCGGCCTCGGAGTTGGGACGGCGATCTTCGAAGTAGCCCTTGTAGCCGTCGCGGACAAAGTTCACGGGCAGGCGGACGGAGGCGCCGCGGTCGGAGAGGCCGTAGCTGAACTTGTCGATTGCCTGGGTCTCATGCAGGCCTGTCAGGCGCAGGTGGTTGTCGGGGCCGTAGACGGCGATGTGCTCGGGAATGTACTTCTCGAAGGCCGCCATCAGCGCTTCGGTGTAGGCCTTGCCGCCCACTTCGCGGATGTGCTTGGTGGAGAAGTTGGTGTGCATGCCGGAGCCGTTCCAGTCGCCCTTGATGGGCTTGCAGTGCAGCTCGAAATCCACTTCGTACTTCTCGCAGAGGCGATACATCAGATAACGGGCGACCCAGAGATCGTCGGCAGCCTTGGCCGAGCCCTTGCCGAAGATCTGGAACTCCCACTGGCCCTTGGCCACTTCGGCGTTGATGCCTTCGTGGTTGATGCCGGCGGTGAGGCAGAGCTCGAGGTGCTCTTCGACGATCTGGCGGGCGATGTTGCCGACGTACTTGTAGCCGACGCCGCAATAGAACGGACCCTGCGGAGGCGGAAAACCGTCCTTCGGGAAGCCGAGCGGACGGCCGTCCTTGTAAAGGAAGTACTCCTGCTCGAAGCCGACCCAGAGATCGGGGTCGTTTTCGATGGTGGCGCGCATATTGGTCGAGTTCGGTGTGCCATCCGGATGCATGACTTCGCAGAGAACCAGATAAGCGTCCTTGCGGGCGCCATCGGGATAGAGGGCGACCGGCTTGAGCACGCAGTCGGACTTCTTGCCCTCGGCCTGCATGGTCGAGCTGCCGTCAAAGCCCCACAGCGGGATGTCGGCGAGCGAGGGAGCCTTCTCGAAGGTCTTGAGCTGGGTCTTGCCGCGCAGTTCAGGTATGGGCTGTTTGCCGTCAAGCCAGATGTATTCCAGTTTGTACTTGGTAGCCATGATTCTCCTTTGATTTTGGATGAACTTAGAACAGAATGCCGAATATTCTCCTGAATTATTCTAGAGAACGCGTAAGGAACCCGTGAAGATTTTTTGCTGAAGCTGTGGATAACGGGTAATTTACCTGCCTCAGTATAAACGAAGGATATTCCGGGTCAATGACCGCTCCCACGAGCCAGGCGGTTCGCGGCCTTTGCGGACCCGCATTCGCCTGGGTGGATCGCCGATGTCGCCGCGGGAAGGCGCGCACGACCTGCTAAAATCCACTCAAGCTCCTTGCATACAGGGCACTTCGGCAGCTTGTACCTGTTTGCATCACGCAAGAACGGCGCAACACCACCCAAGGCACACGGAGTCCGGTTTTGGCATTGCAGTCCATCTCCTTCCCTTCCCTGACGACCGCACTCGGCACGCGCGGCTCGGGCGCGCGGCTGCTGCTGTTTGTGCTGGAATCCGCGCTGGGGGTGGTGGCGGTGGTTCTGGTGGCCACGCTGGCGCATTGGGCCGGATGGCTGCTGCCGGTCGTGGCGCTGCTCTACCTGCTGATCGTGGTGCCGATCGCGCTGCTGTGCGGCTTTTGGCAGGCGGTGACGGTCTCACTCACGGCAGTCATCTTGCAGAGTCTCTTGGGCACGCATCAGCCGAAGGCGAGCCTGACGGCCGACCCGGCAAGCACCATTACCTTGCTGGTCTTTGTGCTGGTGGCGCTGGTGGTCAGCCGCCTGTCGGCGCGCGTGAACGACCACGCCCGCGCGGCCGAAAACTGGGGCGAACAGATGCGCGACCTGTATGAGTTCACGCGGCGCACGCTGGAGATGAATCTGCATACGGAGCCGGGACCGCAACTGGCCGAGCTGGTGCATGAGATCTTTGCGCTGGAGGCCGTGGCCGTCTTCGACGCCGATCTGCACCAGGTCTACCAGGCCGGCAACTGGAGCGTGGACCCGCGCGAGATGGCGCAGAACGTCTACTACTTCGGCAGCTCGGACGACGACCCGGCGACCGGCGTGGGCCGGCGCGTGGTGCGGCTGGGAACGGTTCCGGTGGGCTCTCTGGTGGTGCGCGGCGAGACGGGCCCGCTGACCAACAACGCCATCGCCTCGCTGATCGCTATCACATTCGATCGCTATCGGGCCTTTGCCAACGAGAGCCGCATCGAGACCGAGCGGCGGACGGAGCAATTGCGGGCGACGGTGCTGGACAGTTTGGCGCACGCCTACAAGACTCCGCTGACGGCGATCCGCGCGGCCTCGACCGGGCTGGGCGAGATGGGTCATCTCTCGGCCGGGCAGGCGGAGCTGGTGGCGCTGATCGACGAGGAGACCAACGTGCTGGCCAACCTGACGACAAGGCTGCTGACGACGGCTCGCCTGGACGCCGGCGAGATGAAGATTCATGCGACGCTGGTGGCCGTTGCGCCGATGATCGAGGAGATCCTGACCGGCCTGAAAGACCGGCTGGCGAGCATGAAGGTGGAGCTCGACATTGAGGACGACGAGCTGGTGGTGCCCTGCGACCGGCAGTTGATGGTGATGCTGCTGACGCAGTACATCGACAACGCCTGCAAGTATTCGCTGTACGGCACGACGATCACCATTCGCGTGGCCCGGGCCAAGGCGGAGGTGGTCTTCTCCGTACACAGCTACGGCCCGGTGATTCCGATCAACGACCGAGAGCGCATCTTCAACCGCTATTACCGCTCGTCGAAGCACAGCAACAAGGCCAGCGGCACGGGCATCGGGCTTTCGGTGGCCAAGCGCGTGGCGCAGATTCACGGCGGCTACGTCTGGGTGACCAGCGACGAGATCAAGGGAACGACATTTTTTGCGGCCATTCCGGCCGCGGCGCAAAAGGAGTCAACGAAATGAATCAGCCTCCCATTCGCATTCTTGTGGTGGACGATGAATCGGCGATCCGCCGGGCGCTGCGCCCGCCGCTGGTCGAGCTGGGCTTTCAGGTGATGGAGGCCTCGCGCGGCGAGGAGGCGCTGCAGACGCTGCGCGGCAGCATCTTCGACGCGGTGCTGCTGGATGTGAATATGCCGGGAATCGGGGGCATCGAGACGCTGCGCCGCATCCGCTCCTTCGCGCCCCGGCTGCCGGTGCTGATCCTCACCGTTCGCGACCAGGAGGAAGACAAGGTGGAGGCGCTGGAGCTGGGCGCGGACGATTACGTGACCAAGCCCTTCAGTACGCGCGAGCTGATTGCCCGCATCCGCTCGGCCGTCCGGCGGGTGCGCGCTCCTGCGCGAGCCGAGGATGCGCCGATCGAGATCGGCGAACTGCGCCTGGATCCGGTCAAGCGCAAGGTGGCCAAGCGCGGCGAGCCGGTGCATCTGACGCGCAAGGAGTTCGACATTCTGCACTGCCTGATGAGCCGCGCGGGGCGCGTGATCACCTACGCCCGGCTGCTGACCGCCGTCTGGGGCGCGGACGCGCGCGAGGAGGTGGAGTACCTGCGCACCTTCGTCCGCCAGTTGCGCAAAAAGATCGAGGACGATCCGGCCAATCCGGTCTATCTGCTGACGGATGTGTATGTGGGCTACCGCTTCGCCGATGCGCAGAGCTTTCTCGGCGACGAAGCGGACAGCGCTGCGGAAGAGAGTGCTCCGGAAGAGGCGTCTAGTTGATATTGCGGATCACTCCTTTGATTGAGTGACCATCCTCGCCTTTTTCCAGCCAGGGTGGGAACTGCGGTATGGGAAAAGGAATATAATTTGAGTGTGGGTATGCCGCATGGATTCGGATAAGACAATCCGTAAATTTTCCAGCCATGAGGAACAAAAGGCAGAGATCAACCGCTACTGGCTGAGCCGTCCGGTTGGCGAAAGGTTGGCTGCTGTATGGGACGCGACCGCCGCTGCCTACGCATTCAAAGGTATAACCTATGATCCTACCCGAAGATCTGAAGCAACTCTTACTCGCATTCAACGTCCACGGAGTTGAATACCTGATTATCGGCGGATATGCGGTTGGCGTCTACTCCGAACCGCGAGCGACGAAGGATCTTGATCTCTTTATCCGCGCCGATATCAGAAACAGCGAAGCCGTATATCGCGCTCTGGCCGCTTTTGGCGCGCCGATTGATGGACTCACACCTGCCGACTTCCGCGACGATCCCAACTCCATCTTTCAGATTGGGCTGCCTCCAACCCGCGTCGACATCCTGCAGCATATTGTTGGCGTGAACTTTGACGAGGCGTGGGAGCATCGAACGGAAACGACAGTTGACGGCGTGGCGACACATATCATCGCCGCTGAAGATCTGATCCAGAATAAACTCCAGTCGGGAAGAATGCGCGATCTGGCCGATGTGGAAGCCATCCGTGAAGCCAATCCGGAAAAACCGGGACGATAGAGCATTTTCGCTTCACTTGTTGACAATACGAGCGCATCGAAGGTGGCTTTTTCTTGAGGAAAAAGCCACTTTACTGCAAGAATTCTGTATACACCAGAATCGAAAATGCTGTAGACCGATGCCAAACCAGGCGATTTTTCTGTCTGTGCTCATGCATCAGTCTCTCTCTGTAGTATGCATGAAGAGCGTCTATTCGTCGTAGTGGAGCAGGCTGAAGACCTCGTAGCCGGGGAAGCGCTGGCGTCCCTTGAGGAAGTCGAGCTCGACGGCGAAGGCGAGGCCGGCGATCTCACCGCCCAGCTCACGCACCAGCTTGACGGTCGCCTCCATGGTGCCGCCGGTGGCCAGCAGATCGTCGACCAGCACGACGCGCTGGCCCGGTTGGATGGCGTCCAGATGAATCTCCAGCGTGTCGGAGCCGTACTCTAGATCGTATGTGACGCGCGCGACGGGAGCGGGCAGCTTGCGCGGCTTGCGCACCGGCACAAAGCCCGCGTTGAGGCGATAGGCCAGCGCCGGGCCAAAGATGAAGCCGCGCGCCTCGATGCCCAGCACCAGATCGATCTTCTGATCGAGATAGTGCGCCGCCATGGCGTCGATCATCTTGGCGAAGCCGGTCTTGTCCTTGAGCAGCGTGGTGATGTCGTAGAAGAGAATCCCGGGCTTGGGGAAATCGGGCACGGTGCGCACCAGCGCCTTGAGGGCTTCGACATCGACGGGCTTGATGGCTTTGGGCATGGCGTGAATGGCTCCTTATCAGTGTTGGGCTTCGCCTCTGATTATAACGAGTCGGCCAGTCGGCAATGCGGCAGGCCACGGCAGCCGATCCCATTGGACCACCGCATCGGTTAAACTGGGCCTGTTCGTCCTGGAACCTGTTCTGGAGGTCACACCATGAATCTTCCTTCGATGAAACTTCCGAGCGCATTTCTTCCCCTGGCAATGTCGCTCACCGCGCTGGGAATTGTGCTTGGCCACGTGGCGATCTATGGCATTGTCCATGAGGCCGATGAGGGCGCAGCAGCCCATCTCTGGCAGTTGCTGATGGCCGGGCAGTTGCCGATTGTCGCGTTCTTTGTCATCAAGTGGCTGCCGCGCAACCCGCAAGGGACCTTGCGCCTGCTGGCCTTGCAGGCCACGGGAGTGATGGTCTCCTGCGCCGCCGTCTTCTATCTCACTTAGCGGCACGACCGCATAGAAATCGCGCAGAAATCTTGATACGTGGTCTCCCAGGCGCTTGGCGTCACGCTCGCACCGGGCACGCGGGAACCGTTTTCCCCTGGGAAACGTATCGGAGATCGGGTGCGTTTTCAAGGGCGGTGCTTATGGCTCATTCCGTTCGCTCGAAGATTGCCCGCTGGAGCGCGTTGCTTTGGCTTGCAATCTCGGCGATATTTCTGCTGGTTCTGTCGGTCCTGATCTGTGGCGATGCGCAATTCCCGCTGACTCTCGGAGCAATCAAAACGACTGGCCGCGCAGGACTGTGGTTGACTCTGGCGCCTGCGATCGCTGGGCTCCTTGCGTGCTTCCTTGTTGTCTTTCGCATGCGTGCCGGCGCCATCGTCCTGGGCGCTTATTGCTGGTTCTGGATTGCAGTTCTCGCCTACGTCCTGCCCTGGGTGTGGAATGCCCGTCAATCCTTTTGCACGCATACCATGTGCATCAGAACTCCGTGGATCGGGCGGCTGCTGGTGTTTGGCCTTATGACACCGTTTGTGATGGTCGCCATCTGGGCAAAGCATGAATTTGCGCGAATGGGCCAAAGGACGCTGCAGGGCTAGTTAAACGCTCGATCAATAATCCCCGGCATCCGCCAACACCCATGCGCGGGCATCGGTAATCGATCTTATTTGCGGCGGAGAGCACTCTAACCTTTACCAAGCTCCGTCGATGCGGAAGGAGTCGAGTTCGTCGGCCTCGGAGTCGGCCAACTGATGCTCGTTGAGGCGGTCGACGCGGCAGCCGCGCGGACCCTGGCGCAGCTTCGAGCGTAATTCGGCCAACTCCTCGGGCGCGCCGGAGGCCACGACCTCGACCTCGCCCTCCTCGGTGTTGCGCACCCAGCCGCGCAGATCGAGCAGGCCGGCCGCGCGTTGCACATACCAGCGGAAGCCGACGCCCTGCACACGGCCCTGAATGAGGAAATGAAGAACCATCGGATTGAGTTTTACAGATGCGCCGGGCGAAGCGCAACCTGTGGAACGACGGTGGACAGGGGACAGGGGACAGAATTAGGCTGGTTGATCTTCGTGATTCCCATGTGCCCAAAAGCGAGGCACCTGGGGCACCCGGCGTTCCGGCCATATCTCAGTTTTCTCTCGCGCGCCCTCAAGCGCGGGCTGCGTTTGACAGCCCTTTGCGCGCTCGATTATTGTTGGCTCAACCATCAGAGGAAATTGTCCATGCCATCCAAAGTAAATACCTTCGGCGAAGTGGTTTCTTTCATCGAAAAATACAGCAAACTGGTAGTTCTCTCGGACGCGAGCGGCGCTTCGGTCGCCGTCTGGCCGGGGATGCAGGGCCATGTGATGACCAGCTCGGTCGCGGGCGCCGAGGGCTTCAGCTTCGGCTGGGTCAATCGCGAGCTGATCGCCTCCGGCAAGGCCATGCCGCACATGAATGCCGTGGGCGGAGAAGACCGCATCTGGCTCGGCCCGGAGGGCGGGCAGTTTTCCATCTTCTTCGAGCCTGGAGTTCCCTTCGATCTGGAACACTGGTTTACGCCCGCGCCGATCGACACCGACGGCTACGAGATCGTCGACCAGAGCAAGAACTCGGTCAGCTTCCGCCACGACTTCTTGCTGAAGAACTACTCCGGAACCAACTTCGACCTGCGGCTGGAGCGCGTGGTGCGCCTGCTGGATGGCGCCGAGGTCTGGAAGGGACTCGGCATGGAGGCCGTCGCGGGCGTGAAGCTGGTCGCCTTCGAATCGGAGAACAAGCTGACGAATCGCGCGGCCGCGAGCCACAAAAAGGAGACCGGCCTGCTCTCGCTCTGGGTGCTCAGTCAGCTCCAATCCACGCCGCGGAGCACGGTGATCCTGCCGATTCACGCAGGGCCGGAGTCGGAGCTGGGCATTCCCGTGACCACGGATTATTTTGGATCGGTTCCCGCCGACCGCATTCACGTCGGCAAAGAGGCGATCTTCTTCAAGGCCGACTCCAACTACCGCAGCAAGCTGGGCCTGAGCCCGCAGCGCGCCAAGGGGATTGTGGGCAGCTACGACGGAGAGAATCGCGTGCTGACGATTGCCAAATACAATCAATCCAAAAATCCCGAGATGTATGTGAACTCGGCCTGGAAGATTCAGGAGAACCCCTACAACGGCGATGTGGCCAACACCTATAACGACGGTCCGGCGGCTCCCGGCTCCGGGCAGATGGGAGAGTTCTACGAGCTGGAGTCCTCCTCGCCGGCGCGCGAACTGAAATCTGGCGAGTCGCTCGTGCACATCCATCGGACCATTCATTTTGTGGGAAGCGACGAGCAATTGGACTCGATCTGCCAGCGCACGCTGGGCGTGCGGCTGGTGGATGTGCGCGCCTTCAATTCATAATTTGTAAAGCCCTCCGGCGATGCCGGAGGGCTTTACCGCATCGGCCCGGCTTCGGTACTATTGGTTAGGTTCACCGCACATCTGCGCAAGCCCATCGACAAGGTCTGGAGAGATAGGACTCCTGTTGAGGGCTATTTTTATGAGGAGTTGCCCATGGGCCGCGTTGTTGAGATTACCGAACTGGCGCTGCGCGATGCGCACCAGAGTTTGCTAGCCACCCGCATGGCTTTGGACGACATGATTCCGGTCTGCGAAGAGATCGACAAGGCCGGCTACTGGTCGGTGGAGTGCTGGGGCGGCGCCACCTACGACGCCTGCATCCGCTTCCTGAATGAAGACCCGTGGGAACGGCTGCGCACCTTCCGCAAGCTGATGCCTAACAGTCGCTTGCAGATGCTGCTGCGCGGCCAAAACCTGCTCGGCTACCGGCACTATGAAGACGGCGTGGTCGAGCGGTTTGTGGAGAAATCCGCGCTCAACGGCATCGATGTCTTTCGCATCTTCGATGCGCTGAACGACGTGCGCAACCTGCGCACCAGCGTGGCCGCCGTGAAGAAAACAGGCAAGCACGCGCAGGGGACGATTTCCTACACTGTCAGCCCTCTGCACACCGTCGAGGCCTTTGCCCAGATGGCGCTGGAGTTGCGCGAGATGGGCTGCGATTCCATTTGCATTAAAGATATGGCCGCGCTGCTGCGTCCGCAGGCGGCCTACGATCTGGTGAAGGCGATCAAACGGAAGTGCGGCAACGAGACGCTGGTCCACCTGCACACGCACGCGACCACCGGCGTGACGATGGTCTCGCTGATGAAGGCGATCGAGGCGGGCTGCGACATGGTGGATACCGCGGTCAGCTCGCTCTCACTGGGCCCAGGGCACAACCCGACCGAAAGCCTGGTTGAACTGCTGGAGGGAACCGGCTACGAGACGCGCATCGACTTAGATAGAGTCGTCCGCGTCTCCAGCCATTTTGCCCGGATTCGCCCGCGCTACAAGGAGTTTTTCAGCGAAAACACCGGCGTGGATACGGAGATCTTCAAGAGCCAGATTCCCGGCGGCATGATCTCGAATATGGAGAGCCAGCTGAAGGGCCAGGGCGCGGGCGACCGCCTCAAGGAGGTTCTCGAAGAGGTTCCGCGCGTGCGCAAGGATTCGGGCTACCCGCCGCTGGTGACGCCGACCAGCCAGATCGTCGGCTCACAGGCTGTCTTCAATGTGTTGATGGGCAAATACAAAACGTTGACCGGCGAGTTTGCCGACCTGATGCTGGGCTACTACGGAGCGACGATTGGCCCGAAGGACGCAGAGGTGCTGAAGCTGGCCGAGGCTCATGCCAAAAAGCCGGCAATCACCGTGCGCCCCGCGGATTTGCTCAAGCCGGAGTGGGATGCGCTGAGCACGGCGGCCAAAGCCCTGCCGGGCGCGAATGGCAGCGACGAGGATGTGCTGACTTATGCGATGTTCCCGCAGGTGGCGCCGAAGTTCTTTGCAACGCGCGCCGAGGGTCGCAAGAATGTGAGCAAGGATCCGGCGGCGGCTAAATCTACTCAGCAGAAGGCGGCTCCCATGAGCGCCAAAGTCAGTTATGTGATTACGCTGAACGGAAAAGAGCACAAGGTTACCGTCGCTCCGGAAAAATAGACGAGATTGGCAGACGCAGGAGTTGGAATGGCAAAGCAAGACGAGAAAAAGAACAAGAATATGGCCGAGAAGGTAGCGGATCTCGCCGCCAAGCGCGCGAAGCTCAAGCTGGGCGGCGGCCAGGAGCGCATCGAGAAGCAGCACGCGAGCGGCAAGCTGACGGCGCGGGAGCGGATTGCGACGCTGGTGGACAAGGGCAGCTTTCAGGAGATCGGCATCTTCGCCCAGCACCGCTCGACCTACTTCGGAATGGATGGCAAGCCGATGCCCGCCGACGGCGTGGTCACCGGCTGCGCCAAGATTGATGGCCGACCGGTGCATCTGGCCAGCCAGGACTTTACCGTGGGCGGCGGCTCGGCCGGCGAGGCGCACAACGACAAATGCGTCGATATGATGAAACTGGCGCTCAAAACGGGCAGCCCCTTCGTTTTCATCAACGACTCGGGCGGCGCGCGCGTGCAGGAGGGCATCGACAGCCTGGCCGGTTATGGCCGCGTCTTCTATCACAATGTTCTGCTATCCGGCGTGGTGCCGCAGATCTCGCTCATCTGCGGACCCTGCGCGGGCGGCGCAGTTTACAGCCCGGCGCTGACCGACTTCGTGATTCAAACCAAGCCCGCGCGCATGTTCATCACCGGGCCCAAGGTCATCAAGCAGGTTACGGGCGAAGTGGTCAGCGACGAGGAGCTGGGCGGACCGCACGCGCAGATGAGCTCCGGCGTCGTCCATTTGATTGCGGAGAACGACGAGGAGGCGATGCAACTCTGCCGCCGCCTGCTCAGCTTCATGCCCGCGAACAACCTGGAGGACGCGCCACGGCTTGAGTACAATCTGCCGACAGATACCGATGCGGAGATTGCCGGGATTGTTCCGGTGGACAACAAGGCTGTTTACGATGTCCGCGATGTAATCAAGCGCGTGGTGGACCATCAGGATTTCTTCGAGATTCAACCGGAGTTTGCCGCCAACATCGTGATTGGCTTCGCTCGCTTAGAGGGGCGCGCGGTGGGCGTCATCGCCAGCCAGCCGAATCATCTGGCGGGCGTATTGGACATTAATGCGTCGGACAAGTCGGCGCGCTTTGTCCGCTTCTGCAATGCCTTCAACATTCCGCTGGTCACCTTCGTCGATGTGCCGGGCTTTCTTCCCGGAGTGGAGCAGGAGCGCGGCGGCATTATCCGCCACGGCGCCAAACTGCTCTTCTCCTACTCGGCGGCGACGGTACCCAAGATCACTGTGGTGCTGCGCAAGGCCTACGGCGGCGCGTATATCGCGATGTGCTGCCGGGATCTGGGCGCGGACCGCGTGCTTGCATGGCCCACGGCGGAGATCGCGGTGATGGGCGCGGAGGGCGCGGCCGAGATCGTCTTCCGCAAAGAGATTGACGCCGCCGAGGATAAGGCCGCGCGCCGCCGGGAGATGGTAGGCGAGTACCGCGATGCCTTCTCCAATCCATGGATTGCCGCTGGGCGCAGACTGGTGGATGACGTGATCGATCCCGCCGATACCCGCAAGGCTCTGGTCGATGCTCTCGAATCGCTGCACACCAAGCGGGAGTTGCGTCCCGGCAAGAAACATGGATTGATTCCGTTGTAATGGAAATTGCTTGATTTCTTTGGAATGAAGGAGCCGCGCGTGGCTGTGAGTGCAAATGATAAGTTGCTGGCAATCGATGAGCGCCAGCAGGCGACGGAGAGCCAACTGAGCGAGCTGACCGCAGCGGTCAAGGCCCTGGAAGCGCGGCTTGCCGAGTTGACCAAGCCCACGCCGGCCGCAGTTGCCAACCCGGCCGCAGCGCCGAAAGAGGAAGTGACTCCCGAGCTGCTGGTGGTGATTGCCGCCGCGGTGACGGCATTTCTGGGCAAGAAGGTTCGCATTCGCTCGGCGCAACTGCACCGCCCCGCATCGAGCCAACAGGCAAATCCGTGGACGTTGCAAGGGCGGGTTGCGATTCACTCCTCGCATCGTCCGCGCTTGCGCGGCTGACTGCTGGACTCTATAGGAAAGGAAGTTCTCCCTTGAAGCTTCAGGTTGGAATTGACGGAAAGACTTATGAAGTCGATGTCGAGGTTCTGGAAGATGACGCGATTCCGCGCCTGCCGAGTTATGCACCCCAGAGCGCGCAACCCGCATCCACTCAGCCAGCGGCCGCCGTTGTCGCGCAGGCTCCGGCGGCGGCCGAGACTGCCGGCGAAGATAAACTCTGCCGCAGCCCGGTGAATGGGATTGTCATCAAGGTGAATGTCGAGTTTGGCCAGGCAGTTCAGGCGAATGCTCCGGTCATGGTTCTGGAGGCGATGAAGATGGAGACCAATGTGACCGCGCCCAACGCCGGAAAGGTGAAGAGCGTGCGCGTGGCGCAAGGCGACTCCGTCAAGATGGGCCAGGTTCTCGTCGAATTCGACTGATCGTTTGCCCTTACGGAAGCATGCATCTATCGCTTCATCAGCGAGATGCAATCCTGCATGCGTGGTATGTTAGAGTCGAAGATAGCGTCAACATCAGCGGAGAGATGGCCGAGTGGTTTAAGGCGCACGCTTGGAAAGCGTGTGTACTCGAAAGGGTACCCAGGGTTCGAATCCCTGTCTCTCCGCCATTATTTAGAATCAACAAGATATGGTCACTGGTGCGATAAACTGGTATGAATCGCCAACCTCTGAGTGTTAACCCTCGGAGGATTTATTATGGCGAACACCATTGTTCGACTCTACAGTCGCAGTGCCGCAGGGTACCTGTGAACGAGCAGAACGAGTAAGAGCTTCGACGAACCGCGCATAAGGCAGTATTAGAGCATTTTCGCTTCACTTGTTGACATTACGAGCGCATCGAAGGTGGCTTTTTCTTGAGGAAAAAGCCACTTTACTGCAAGGATTCTGTATACACCAGAATCGAAAAAGCTGTTCGAGCCATATCAAGCCGTCAGCCGGCGGCGATCCGTTACTTCGCGACAGGCTCGATCGGGTCCGAAGGCTCTCCATACTGGTTGTTGGCGGCGCGATAAACGATACGGTAGGCGTTGTGCGTGCCGGTTTGAGCGTTCATATCCAAAACTTGAGTTTGATCCTGGATCGGACCCGCCAGCGTCGTCCAAGAGCCATTCGAATCGCGGCGCACCTGCACCATCACGGAGAAAGGTCCGCTCGGCGGCACAAAGCTGATTGCAGGGAAGGGCTGACCCACAATTGCGACCGCCGGCGCAGCCGGTTTGGGAATAGGCGGAGCGCCCACGCGCACGACGGCCGGCAAGCTGGGATCGCTGCGGTTGCCAGTGGCATCCAAAGCGACCACGCGATAGAAATAATGATCGCCGGCCTCCACCGCGTCATCGGTGAACTGAGCGGTGGCCACCGGAACCTGATCGCCTATGACCAGGCCTATGTCATTCTCGTCCGTGCTGCGCAAGACGAGAAACTGCACCGTGCGCGTCGCCTGTCCATTGGCTTTGAACTTCAGCAGTACTTTTCCGCCCGATCCGTCAATGCTGGTGATGGCGGGTTTATCGGGCAGGGTCGGATCCGCCAGAGTGGCCGGCGCAAGCTCTCCCGGATAGCTCTCCTTGTTGTCCGTGCCCACGGCGACGATCCGGTAAGTCATGCTTCCGTAGGTCGCGGCGCCGAAGTCGTCGTCATACACTGTGCTTTTTACCAGAATCGCATTGAGCCGCTTCCATCTGGAGTCGCCCTTCGTCTGGCGTTCCACGTAATATCCGGCCACGGAGAACGGCACTGGCTGCCAGCTGAGGTGGATGCGCGAATTGCCCACCGTGAGCTGGAGCATGGAGGGGGCGGGCGGTTTGTCAGCATTGTCGGGGTGCGCTGACAGCGATTGTGTGGCAACTCCCAGCTCTCCGCGCGCATCCATGGATCTCAACCTGTAGTAGTATGTGGTACCGCCCATCAGTCCGATGTCTTCATAAGTGGTGGCGGAAGGGGCCAGAGCCGTTTGCGTAATTGCTTCATAGGGACCGCCGTAAAGCTGTGCGCGCTCCACAATGTAGCCGGCGATATTCGGGTTGCCGCCCGACTTCCATTGCAGCGAAACCTTGTTATTACCTGCAGTCACCTGCAATCCAATGGGAGCGAGCTTCGCTTTGACATCGGGAATCGCCACGTGGACCGTCGCCGCCGCGCTTAAACGCCCGAAGACATCTACGCTATAGACGCTGTAATCATGTTCTTCTTCGACCGGAGCATTGGTGTCTACGTAGGCGGGCATCTTGGCATTCCAGGAAGCGCCGAGCACGTGCGGCCGGTCGGTCAGCTTGCCATAGCCATCCCGCTCTACCCAATAGGCGACGATGGGAATGTTACTTTGCTGATTGGCTGCGGGCAACCAGTAGAGGGCAACGCCCTGCGCGGTGATTTGGGCGCTGACGTTGGCGGGCGGCGGCGGCGGCGGTGTTGCGATGGATGTGTTTAGAGCGACGGAAGTGAGCGCAAGCCCGTTGGGAGCGCCGGTGGCGTTCAGACCGAGAACTGTGTAGGTGTGCTGTCCCGGCTCCGCCTTAACCAGCGTGCAGGATAGACCCATCGCGCGGGCGAAATCGGGAATACTCATCGAGTAAAGCGCCGCCCAGCCCAGACTGGAGGACTGCGTCTTGGCGTCGGCGGAGAGCAGACCGGCAGCAAGCTTGTTCACCAGCTCCTGACCGTCGCTGGAAAGCGCGTTCATGGCATCGGGCGCCGCAACCACGATGCGGGCGGCGATCACATTGTCATACTCGTCTAGTATGCGCCAACCGCCCGCGGGCCATGCGCCCGGCGCGGGTAACCAAAAGAGTTGAACCTGGCCGTTCCCGTCTGAGGAGGCAATCACGCGGCCTTGACTGTTCGAAGCAGAGGGAGCTTGCACGCGGTCAATCTGGCCCAGCGGCGCCTGGGCGCCAAAGCACGCCGCCGCGGCCATAAGACCGGTAACGAATAGGTAAAACACTCTGATCTTCATGTGAACATCCTCCTCGCGTTGCCTAATTCAGACCGACCGTAAAGCCCACTGAACCCACCGGCCAGCCCAGATCCACCGATGCATCGGCGGACATCTGGATGGGAAGCGCCGAAGCCGTGACGTTTGCCGAAACCCCTGCGCTGCCGCACACATCCGCGACGCATACACCGGCATTCACTCCTGCATCGAACTGTCCGGAGATGTGAAGGGGCGGGGAAATCTGCGCGGTCATGTCCACGTCCATGTATCCGTCCACATAGGCCGAGGCAACGCTGTTGTCTCCCACCGCAAGGTGGAAGCTGGCTCCTCCGCCTGCCTGAATCATGAGCTGACCGATGTGGTTGTCAATGTCGTTGCCGATCATCAAGTAGGCGTTTGCGCCGCTAATACCCAACAGCGTGCCTGATATGGGCGTACTCTTGGTGCCCAAGTCCAGGTGATAGGTATGGTCGTTGATGCCGTAGTGCAGATTCACATCGCCGTTCATCTTCACCGCGCCGTCCAGCAGATTCTCGGTCGCATCCATATCGCCGTCAAAGCTGTTGTTCGCGTACTGAAAGTAGCCGTTGAAGGTTCCGAAGCCGCCCAGCAGAGAACCGTTCGCGAAAGAAAACCGCGCACCGGCTCCCGAACCGCCCACCTTGATTGTCAGGTCTCCATCGGCTTTATAAGTAAAGCCGTCGTCGGAGGATCCGGCGGTAACGCCGGCCGAGAACAGCGTTCCTCCGTTGGCCGTGTATCCAACATCATGAACGCTAATGGCAGGCTGCGTAAGCGCATCCATGGAAACGTTGTGCCCCATCCCTCCCGTAATCGCGTACAGCGTCAGAAAAGGATCAAAGATGGGCACGCCGGGTCCCAGCGGGACTGCGGCCTTGGCGATCCAGTAATCGTCTCCCGAGGGACCGTAGCCCAGCTTAAACGAACCTGTTACGCCCGGAATTCCGAAGAGGCCCAGATCGACGCCGTCCTGCTCAAAGACCGTGCCGCCCGCCGTCGCCTGATAGACCGGCTTGAGGTTCAGATGCACGGAAGAATCAGAGGGCGGGAAGACGAAAGGAACCTGGAACGATGCATTGTTTGGCCCGCTGTCGGAATAAGTCGCGCTGCCGCCGGTCGAAATGGCGCGGAGCAATCCGTAGGTGACAGGCATGTCAACTGCAGGCAAGACCGTGGACAGATGTACCTTGGTAGCGAAGTCGAAGTCCAGAATGTGATTCTGATTGCTGCTTGGATCCAGCGGAGTGATATGCACCGAGACCAGATCGAGCGGTGCCAAGCCCAGGCTGGATGAGCCATGCAAAGCAACGTCGGTGGAGGTTGCCTGATTGGTGAAATACGGTCTGCCGTCCATGCCGTAGTACATCTCCACATCGGGCACAGTGGCAAAGGGCTTGTTCTCCGCAGTGACGTTGAAAGTAGTCGTGCTGTACAACGCCCAGCCGATATCCTGCGCCTTGGTGAAGACGAAATCCTTGGCCGTTAGCGAGCCGTTGGCATAGCTTTTAGTGACCGGGGCCGGCTGCGGGAAGTTGAACTGCATCGCCGACTGTTTGCCGCCTCCGGATTGCAGCGGCACATCGGCCTTCAGGTCGAGATCCAGCCAGGGAACATGCACGGTCAGGTTCTTATACAGCGCGTTGAAAAGCCCATTTTGCGCCACCGCTTGCAACGAATCGAAGCTAACCTGGCCGGATAAATATTGCGTGCTATAGGGGCCGGTATCCAGGCTTCCACAGATACCGAAACCGGAGATGCCCCAGTCTGGAACCTGCTGGGTAAAATCCGTCAGCTCCATGGTATAGGGCACAAGTGTGGCATCGCCGAAATGAATGCCGACAAAGCCCGCGCCGTCGCCCCCGCTTCCGCAGACGCCTGAAACCGCATCGCCCACAGTGCGGCTCAAATCGATCGCCACGCCGTTGTTGGGCCTGATGCGGAAGGCGCTCCAGCCGATCAGAATCTCCGGCATGGGGACACCGCTAATGTACCAATCGCCGCTGCTCGATAGAGGTGCCGCTTGCGCGCTGAAAACCGGTGGCAGCTGCGGTGCGGCCGAGGTGCGCAAGGTGCTGTCCGTCATTTGAAGACCAAGAGTCACCATCAGATCGTTGGCGGCTCCCGCCGCTGCGGTTACCCGCTGCAATGTTCCCGCTACCGCGGGCAGATCCTGCAGGCTGGCTCCGGGAGATACATCGAAGGATCCCTGTTGCACCGTTTTGCCGTCAGCGCCGATCTGCCAATGGTCGATGGGCACGATCACCGGAGGCAACTGCCCGGCGCTGGAGGGGCTGTCGGTCAGGTAGAGCACCAGCTTGCCCGTCCCGCTGTACGTGCCGTCAGGGTTTTGTGTTACGTGGTTCTGCAGCCCGGTGACGTGAAAGCCCCCCCCCTTGGTTGGAAAGACAAACGTGCATGGTCCAGGGCCGTTGGCATCAACGGTATATTGTTCTTGTGTGGAGACGACATAGTAGGGCACTTCTTTGGGAAGGCTCGTCGTCTGCGATTGATCTCCGGCCAGCGTTCCCATCACGGTCTGCAGGTTGACCACCGCCGGTATGCCGGGAGCGGCCCGGCGGTTGGGTGAAAGCACGCCAAACTTCTGCGAGACGCCCGCGCGATTCTGCGCCAGACGCAAATACAGGTTCGAGAACTGAACATGTGTCAGCGAACCGCCCGGAGCTTCCAAATCCGGCCTCGCCGATGTGTACTGAGTCTTGGCTCCCTCGGCCGCGGGACTCGAAATGGTGGCGAGCCTGGCGGCTTCCAGAACCTGATTGTGCACCATTCCCAAATTCAGGCCTTGCAGGCTGGGAACCACTTCCGCCTCTGCATGCATCATGTGGCTGCCCAGGCTGGCCCCGTTCAAAGCCGGCGAGTTCCATGTCTTAGTGGAGAGCAACGCAGTGCCGAGGCCGTCGCGAGGCAAAGAGGGGTCCGTTTTCGCCGTGCGTTGGGTCGAGGGACCGATGGGATACGTTTCACTGGAGATCAGCTCGTTATCGATATACCAGTTGATGCGCACCACGCCCTGGCCATAGTATCTCAACGTTGCCGCAGCCATCATCGATTCGTCGCATTGGCTGCAATGCGGCCCGTAGATGGGAGATAATGGAATTGGCTGGTTCGCCGGAGTGGTTGTTGCCGCCGGATTTACACGGCTCTTTTCGGCCGCCATGTCCATGCGGCCGGCCGCTGGATTCATTATGTGCACTCCGCTTCCCGTCGCGGATGCATTCTGCTCCGGCTCGTTGAAGATGACGGAAATCGAATCCAAATGGAGCGGTCCGCCGGCGAGCAGATCCTCGCGCGCCACCACCACCACCGTTGTACTGTAGAGCAAATAGCCGCGCGCAATGATCGCCTCAAGGCTTTGTGAATTGCTACTGCTGGCAGCGTTTTCGCTCGCCGGCTGATTAAAGCCACTCAGTTTGAATCCCGCCAACTTGATGCCAGTCGCAAAGGACGAAGTGGATTCGTCCAGCGCCATAGCCAGCGCCGAGGTGTTGATTGCCTGTGTATCGGCCTCAGCCAGTTCGAAGACGCGCACCTGGTAACTGTTATTCGTACTGTACTGGTGTGTTATGGCAGGCACCTGGCCGTTTGCGGTGGCAGGGACGCCCCCGGCAGGCATGAACGTCGACATCGTTAGAAGACCGACTCCGCGTCCGTTTATCCACTGGGTCGTTGGAGTTTGCAGCGACGCTTCGATAGGCTCGATGGTTCCATCGCCCCAATCGATAAAGAGATTGTCGAATTGAACTCCTATGAAATTGCAAACCATATTGTTGCAGGTTGGATCTTTGAAATAATTCTGAACATAGGGATCATAGGGAGCTTTGGCAAGGTCGAAATTTCCCCGCAACATGAAAATGTCGCCAACGTAATCGTTGACCACGCTTGAGGCTTCCACGTCAATTGCATCGAATGTGGAACTGAAGGCGCCACTGCCGTTCTCCAGGCCGTTAGGCGCGTTTACGCCCCCCATCGGCCAGCGCGCGGAGATTTCAATCTCCGTCGCATTGTCGGAGTTCTGCGGAAGCGTCGCCGAAGGAAGCGGCGAACTCTTATCCAGAGCATCCGCATGCAAGAGGACTCCCTGGCGTTGTACCGCGGTGCTATAGTGCTTGAATCCGGCCACCTCCCACTGAATATCGCCGTCGCTTAGAGTCAGGGTTCCGCCCGCCGAACTGTTATTCGATGAGAGAGTTTCCGATTGATTCGCCTTCTGCATGATCGTGGCCGCCGTGGCAGCGTCCATGTGAAACGAAGTGGGAGCCAGTGAAGTATTGGCACCGTCTATGCGGACCGTGTCCAGCAGCGTCTTGCCATCCCGCGCATAGAAGCGTACCTCATAATAATCGGCTAAACCAGGATGCTCCTCGCTCCAATCGAGCACGGTTTCATCGTCTAGCACCGGCATGCCGAAGTTTTCTGTGATATCTCCCACGGGCATCGAACCCCATTTGGGGTCATCCAGATAGACGACGCCTTCTTTCAGGCTGACCAAAGGAGCAAACTTCGGCCGCAGAGTCTGCACAGAGGAAATAGCGAGATGTTTTGCCGGGGCGACAACGCTGATCTGGGTCTGCACGCTGTGCCGGTGTGGATTGGTGACGGTTATTTCATGCACTCCCATCTGCGCTCCCGCAGCCACGTTCACCACAACCTTAAACTTTGTGGAGTTAACAAACTGCACACTGCCCTGCGGCACAATCGCGGAATCGAAGCTGACTGTTGTGCTCGGGGTAAAGAAGCTGCCGGTGATCGATAGCGGTACGTTCACGCTGCCGGGAGCGAGTTGGCTGGGCGTGATGACATTTACTACCGGCCCCGCCGATAGAATCGGAGCCAGTTTACCGGCCTGTGAATGTTTCCCACTTCGCGCCTTCTTGCTCGCAGCCAGAATCGGCTGGCCCGACAGTGTCTGCGCGAGAGCGAAGGAGTCGATGTTTGGAGAAATGCTGGCCTGCCGGTTCTGCGCCGGCGCCGGCAAGGCAATCAGCAGAAGTGCAATATAGCTTCTTCGCCGCATAGTTCCTCCCCATTACCGTACTTCGGATGCAGGGCACGCGGATCGTGAATCGACGGAATGCATCCGGCCGGAAGCAATTGACACCGATTTCATCACTTTGCACTCCAAAAGAAGACCGGGAGCCGCAAAGCTGCTTTTTTGATTACGCTGCGCGAGCGGCTCTCAGCCACCGTCGAGCAGCCAGAACCTTTGAAAAAAGGACTTCGCCGCTGTACTCTATTCGCCTTACAGCGGCTCCTGAAACCCATTCTAACCGGAATTTTCGTTTTTTCCTTCTGCTGCGAACCAAATTTACGCCCATTTGCCTCCGCTGGCGACCTTTCTGCATCCGTTTCCATTGTTCTTCGACTCGGAGGCAATGTCTTCGCAACAGTTACTTAGGCGGCGATATCGCAGCGATGATGCAAGCCGCCAAGCCTTGGCATGGATATGACCTTGGCTCTCGTGCCGAGATTCTCTTGGGCCAGGCGACCCGCTGGCGTCTGCTTCGCCAGCCCGAGATGCATCCGGTTTTCGTGGTAATAGCGGACGTACTCATTCATGAGGCTTTTCAGACGGTGTTCGTCGACGACGATCACACGGTCAAACAGGTTGCGGCGGCAGTTGCCAACCCAGCGCTCAGCAACGCCGTTCTGCCAAGGACTACGGAAACCGGTCCGCTTGTGCTTGATGCCAAACATCTTCTTTTATGCTTTCTATAATTATGTAAACAAAAGATTTATAGATTGATTTGAATTCCTGTCTCTCCGCCATAAATTCCAGTCATATAATGAAAACACAAAACCTATTGAAGAATTGTCCGCTTGGATTTGTCGGGGTCCCAACAACAAGGTTCCAAATTAAATTTTTCCACTGCTTCCAGCCTTTGGACCCTGAATCCCGACAGCTGTAAATCTCAGTCTGCCTACGGCACCGCCCCCCGGAGATCCTCAATCTGCGCCATAATTGACAACCGGACAGTGGCGCGTTGGGGTGCGCAGTGAGTGGATAACCGTACAGCCATTTCAAGCCTGCGATCAGTCGTGCAGCACAACGTTGACCAACGAACTGTTGATGAGCATGCCTACACTGTTGTAGTCGATATAGCCAAGATCGCGGAAGCGATTGAGGAAGAAGCTGACGCGTGAGCGGGTGGTGCCGATCATCTCGGCGAGTGTCTCCTGGCTGATCTTGGAGATAACCGGAATGGGCTTGGTCTCCTGGCCGAAGTTAGCCATCATCATCAGCAGGCGGGCCAGACGCTTCTCGCTGGAGTTGAACAAATGATCGACCAGATCGGCTTGCATGCGATTGTTGCGCGCGAGCAAGTAGGAAAGAAACTGCTCGGCAAACTCCGGCTCACGATGGAGCAGATCCTGCATGGCTCTCTTGTCGATGCGAATGATCGAGCTGGCTTCCAGCGCGTAAGCGGAGGAACTGCGCTGCGACTCACCTGTCAGCGAGGCTTCTCCGAAAAAGCTGGCGACAGGAAGGTGGGCGATGACGGCTTCCTTGCCGCTCATCGATACCACGGTCAGCTTGACCTTGCCGCTCTGAATATAGAAGACCGCGTTGGCCAGGTCGCCTTGCGAAAAGATGGATTCGCCGGCCTGGTAATCGCGCCGCGATTTTCCGGTCATAAACCGATTCAGCGGACCATGAAGGTCGAGATCTGGAATCTGTATTGGCGAAGCGACAGACTTATCTGGAACCAGCATCAAGTTGCGATGCGCAACCGAAGGCTTGGAATAGGAACGGCCCTGTGAAACTCTGGGAGACAGATTCGTCATAGGAGCGAAGCTAGTAGCCATAATAGAAACCTTTCGACCTAACAGAGGCTGCAGAAGCATGAATTACCGTCACACTTAGCAACGTTGATATAACCAAAGTACCGAGATTAAATAGGAGTGTACATCGGCGAAGGCTGGGATTCCTGTAGGCTTTTCCACGCTGGGTTTGTAGGTGTATTCTTTGCGCCGCACAATTGACTGCACCCGCAGGTTGACCCGATGGCAAGGATTGTATTGATCCTGATTAGGCGAAGATAAGGAGTATGCGAATCGTGTATGGAGCCTCCGAAACTTTGCCAAAAAAGGGCTCAATATTGACTGAATCAAGGCACATTTTCGAGGATAAATCGCTGATTTATGGCTAGAAAGCAGGTAAAAATGAGGGTCTAAGGTTACTATATAGTTAACTGCACAGAACAGCATGTAGTTGATATTAGAATAGTTATAAGGTTTTTTATGTGAAATAGCATGGCTCGATGGGGTAGGGGGGGTGGGGGGGGAGTGCCTTTCTGGTAATAATTTATATATGTTCTTTGTTGGCATTCTAGTTAACAGGTCGGTTTGCATTTCCTATCCTCCAGCATGATTGTGCGCCACGCGGGGGAAATGATACGCAACGGCTTAAGAACAGGGACCAGGGACCAGGGACCAGTTTTCGGCACGACTAATGCCGTGCCCTTTCATAACATCGACCTACTCTAATTCAGATTCGGTTTTTGTTCGAGTTTCGCGATGTTATCAAAAATCAATCGGATTGCCGGCGCCAGATCTTCGGAAGCGTTGTCCTTGCTGATATAGGCCGACGCGCCGGCGCCCAGACAGCGCGATGCGTACTGACTCTCCGGCTGAACACTTACCATGACCACCGGGAGCAGAGGGTAGATATGTTTGACGTCCTTCAGCACTTCAAAGCCGCTGCGCCCCGGCATATTGATGTCGAGCAGCAAAACATCAGGCAGCCCGATGAGCAACTGGGCGAGCGTCTCAGCGCCATTGGCGGCTTCGGAGAAGCGAGTGCCGGAGAAGGCGTCGGCCAGGAGTTCCCTGAGGCCGCGCCGCACATTTGCGTGATCGTCCGTTATCAGAATGTTCATCATTGAGCCCAATTGCCGCACCGTTCTTCGGCATGAATTGAATATATCGAGTGTGAATGGAGATTCATATCGGTATTTACCGCAATTCTTGCCGGGATTTTCCGTTCGTAATGTAGGAATATTCCGACACCGTGCGGCCTTTCCAAAGGGTGAGGAGATCCTCCGCATCGGGCGGGGTGGCAGTAGCGGTTTGACATTTACGGGAGTCGTTCCCGGTTTTTGCTTTTCCATACCACTTGCAACACAAATACGATGAGCGCCGCCTCTACGGGACTCCGGGGCATTTGGTGGGTACGCCAACCCCACGCTACCACCCCAGCGACGAAGACCTGTCGCTGGGGACCCCGGACCACCCCAGCGACGAAGACCTGTCGCTGGGGACCCCGGATCACCCCAGCGACGAAGACCTGTCGCTGGGGACCCCGGAGGCGCGGGGCTAATAACCGCTGCGCCTACGGCGCGGGATTTCAGGCCAGGGTAAACGATACGCTTCCCTTGACAGCGCACATCGTTCAGCCCCTTTGAGGGGCTACATACTTTAAAGCCTCCGGCTCTGCCGGGGATACTTACTCGATCAGGCTTTGCGATATGGAGTAGCGGGTAAGATCGGCGTTGCTTTTCATTTGCATTTTCTCCATGATGCGGGCGCGATAGGAGCTGATGGTTTTGACGCTGACATGAAGCCGGTCACCGATCTCCGTCAAGGGCACGCCGGCGGCGATCAATTTCATTACTTCGAATTCCCGGTCGGAGAGCAGCTCATGCAAGGGCTTTCCGGCTGAATCATCGAGATTGGCTATCAGCTTTTCGGCCAGGCCGGCGCTGACATAGCGGCCGCCGCTGAGGATCTTTTTGGTGGCCATGGCCAACTCTTCGGCGGCGCTCTCCTTATTGATATAGGCGGCCGCGCCCGCACGCAGGCAGCGCACGGCATACTGCTCCTCCGGCTGACAGCTCAGGATGATGACCGGCATACGCGGATAGTCTTGCTTGACATCGCGCAGCACATCTACTCCGCTACGCCCCGGCATACTGATGTCCAACACCAGCAGGCTTACCGGGGTCTTCCTCAGGTGGCTCAGCACTTCATCGCTATTGGCGGCTTCGGCGAATTCTGTGCCGGGAAGCGCATCAGCCAATATTTCTTTCAGGCCGCGGCGAACGACCGCGTGGTCATCGGCGATCAGGATGCGCATGCTTCGCTCCTCTCAGCGCGCGGAAGATCCACGGGAACGCGAACCGTGACGATTGTGCCTTTGCCGGGAGAGCTGGAGATCCGCACGTCGCCTCCGCAGAACTGCGCCCGTTCTTTCATGCCCAATATCCCCAAGGAACCAAGAGCGTTCGACGATTTGGATTCACGGAAGCCGATTCCATCGTCTTCGACAATCAGCAAGATGCTCTCCACTTCCTGACATAAGTCTACGCGCACGGAGTTGGCCTGTGCGTGGCGAATGATATTGGTCAGGCACTCCTGGAAGATGCGGAAGGCCGCCGTGGCTCGGTCGCCATCCAAGTGCAGATCAACGGGAGGCACGGTAACTTGACAGGGAATATTATTGCGCGCGGCAAAGTCGTTGGCCTGCCACTCAATGGCGGCGGCCAGTCCCAGGTCATCCAACACACCGGGGCGCAGACCGCTGCAGATGGCGCGCACTGCCTTGACGCCATCATTGATCAATTGAATCGCTTCCGCGATTCGTGAGATCATCGCGCCTTCCGACTCCGGAAGATGGCGACTTATCCACATCATATCCATTTTGATTGCGGTGAGAATTTGCCCGATCTGATCGTGCAGCTCACGCGCTATATTTTTGCGATCCTCTTCACGCTCCAATTGCAGACGTTCCGCCAACGCCCTCAACTGCTCCCGATGCAGGGCCTGCGACTGTTCGTCTCGCTTGCGTTCGGTGATATCGCAGTTGATCTCCAGAATGCGAGGCGACTGGCCGCGCATGCCCCATTGCAACGCCCAGCGGCCGTAGACCACAATGCGCCTGCCGTTCTGCGCGGTCTTGACGAGGTCGCCCTCCCAGTGGCCTACGCGCATCAGTTCAGCCCTGATTTCATCCAGCGGCTGGGGAAACTCGGTGTGCAGCAGTTCATGCGAGATATTGCCGACGGCCTGGGCTTTGGAGTATCCCAGCATCGCCTCGGCCCCGCGGCTCCAGAAGAGGATCTTTCCTTCCATATCGATCATCAGAGCGGAGTCCTGCGTCAGTTCGATGAGCGATGCCTGTTCGGCAGTTGCTATCTGCTCCTGGCGCCGCGCCTCCACGTCGCGGAAGACCAGCACCACGCCGATAACCTTTCCCTGTCCGGAGAGGATGGGGGCGGCGCTGTGCTCGACGGAGACTTCGCGGCCATCGCGGGTGATAAGCCCCACGTGGTTGGCCACGGCTATCACCTGCTTCTCTTTGAGCACGCGGAGGACTTCATTGTCGGTGCTCATCCCGGATTTTTCATTGATGAGATTGAGCACCTTTCCAATCGGCTGGCCGAAGGCTTCTTCTGCCGGCCATCCGGTGAGTGCGGCGGCAATCGGGTTGAGGAAGGTGACGCAGCCTCCGCTGTCGGTGGCGATGACCGCCTCGCCGATGCTGCCCAAGGTCGCGGTCCAGCGCTCCTCGCTCTGCAACAGATTGGTGCCCATTTTTTCGACATGGTAACGCATGAAGAGGGCCAGGAAGATGCCCACGCCCAGGCCCAGGCCAAGGAAGCTTGTCACTATCAAAGTCCAGCGCAGATGCGCGGCTTGAACCCGCTCGATGCGCAATCCTTCTTCCACACTTTGAAACGCGGCAAACTGCGCACGCAGGGAATCCATGCTGTGTTTTCGCAGCCGGTTCTCCAACAAAGTAGGGTCGGCTTCTCCTGCGCGGCGAAGGGCGATAATTCGGCTGTCGTAGCTCTCCGCGTCCAGATAGCCGGCATAAATTTCCTTCAATCGCTGCTGCTGCGGAGGATCGTCCGCCACCATCGAATACAAAGCCTGATACTCGGAGTTGAATACCTTCGTTCCATCCAGATAGGGCTGAAGGAAGCTCTCATCGCCGGTTTCAATGTATCCCCGCTTGCCCGATTCCATGTCGACGAGCAACGCGAGCAGATGCCCGGATTTGTCGAGAACCAGATCCGTATGCTCAACCCAGCGTATGGATCGGTTCAGGTCGAAGGTCTCCCATAACAGCAGGATCGCCAGGGCGGCGGTGATCGCCATGGGAACCATAATCATCTGGCGGAGCAGCGATTTCAACTTCGAGTATTCCATCGTACCCAATCACTCCCTTCCGGAGGACGGACAAACTCTATTCCCCGTGGTACTCGCCGGCAGAGCGGAAATTGCAGCGGTTTAATGTGATTGAGTGATTCTGTATACGAGTAGTTGCAGTGTTCCTTGAAATGACATAATGCAAGCATCGGCCAAAACCGTGAACTTGCCGGTGAGTCAGCCGGATCAATTCGTCCGCTAGAACACCTGTTTCATTTTCACATAAATAAACACACGACACTGAGCAATACTGCTCACTCGATCGGATACGCAAAAGCGGCGGAGCTATCTGGCTCCGCCGCCTGATTCTATTGCCTGATGCAGCAGCTATCGGCTATCTATGTCCGCCGCCTGCGTGACCTCCACCGCCTGCGTGACCACCGCCGCCTGCGTGACCTCCACCGCCGCCACCGCGCGATACGCCGCCGCCTGCGTGACCTCCGCCACCGCTGCTATGTGAAGCAGAAGCGCGTGGGACGCTGGTATGCGTTACTGCCGCATGGGATGTGGCATGAGGTGCGCTTGCATGAGATTGGTCTGAATGCGTTGCACCCGATCGAGCTTCACTCGCATGAGATGCTTGTGCACCGCCATGCGCCTCACTGCCGCCACCGGATCGAACACCGCCGCCGCGTGCATAACTGCTGCGGTTGGCCATTTCGCCGCCGCCACCGCGATAACTTCCGCCGCCGCCTTCACTGAAGCGATGGCCGCCCCATCCGTGGCCATAACCCCAGCCTGCCCATGGGCCCATGCCTAGAAAGACGCCGCCATAGAAGTATCCGGGGCCGTAAAAGCCATAAGGCGCGCAGGCGTAGGGCGCATAGTCGTAATAGCCGTAGGAACAAACGGGTGGAACGCCGATGTCGACGACGATTTGCGCGTGAGCGGCTGGCGCAATTGCCATACCCACAACTAAAGCTGTAGTTCCAAGTAGTGTTTTGAGTTTTTGCATCAATGAACCCCTTTTGTCTTTCCGATGTTGCCTGTGCTGCGTGAGTTGCAATGCTAACGCTGAACTATTCCAGACTGCGCAGACGCCACAAGGGGATCGGTTACAAAACAACGCCTCTTACCTTGCCTGGTCCGCCATCTAACTGCCCTTACGTCATTGACCTTAGCCCCCGGCAGTCAACCTAGTCTGAGCAATTCGATGCACTTGATCTCTGTAGATTATCTTGCGCTTCAATAGGTCAATATTGGTCAGCCATCGATTAACGGATCGGGAATACTGGCACTCAGTGCACTTCATGGAATTGAAGCTGCCGGAGTCTCCGGCGTGCGATCTCTTATGAACCCGACAACATATAGAGGACGCATTTCAACCGCCGTGACAGTGAGTCGGAGAATGAATTGGAGAATCCATGACACTGCTCAAAGGCTTAGGAACAGGACTTTGCCTCACCGTGCTCTGCTTGATCGCCACGCCGAAAGCCAAGGCAGACGATTTCAACAGGAAGTCGATTGTTACTTTCAGCGCCCCCGTCGAAGTCGGTGGATCAGGCGCGCAGGTATTGCCCGCCGGTACCTATGTTTTTAAGATCATCAATTCCGGAGTGAACAATCATGTAGTTCAGATCTCGAGCCAGGATGAGACCCATGTCTTCACTCTCATTATGGCCATGCCCAACTTCCGTTTGAAGTCGACAGACAAAACTGTCATGACCTTCAGCGAACGGCCCGCCGGTCAGCCCGTGGCTTTGAAGGCATGGTTCTATCCGGGTCGCGAGTGGGGAGAACAGTTTGTCTATGCAAGGTCCAAAGCTATTCAACTTGCCGCGGAAACCAACGAAGCAGTGCTATCAACACCGGCAGTCATCACCGCAGCTCCGGTGGAAGTGCTGACTACTGCGCCTGTTGAGGCAGTTACCCCCCAGGGAGATACAGTCGATACGGCACAGGTTGTTGAAGCGCCTCCCGCGCCGGCCGCAGTTGCAGCGCCTGTTGAAGTGGCAGCACTGCCGAAGACCGCCAGCAACCTTGCTCTGATTGGGCTTTCAGGTATGTTGCTGCTCGGATCCGGATTGCTGCTTTCCGGGTTTGCCAAGAAGACCATGTAATTCAGGCATTTCATCGTCATTCTTCCCGGCCATTTTGTTGGCCGGGAGATGCAGGCGAATGAGCGATGCGGAAAGTAATGCCTCGATTATTCAGGAAGTCAAACCGCGATCTCTTGTTGGAGAGCACCGAAATTCGATCAAGGATCGGCCGGATGACAAAAACGACAGTGCCAGGTATTCATCACAGCTTGCTTATTTCAGTTGATTCGGTTTTACTGCTGCTTGTATTTGTGGCTTGGGTGAATCTGCCTGCTACTGCTTTGTGTCAGACACCCTCTTCCTCGCAAAATGAATCGGGCGGCTATACACTTAGAATCGATGCCAATCTTGTGATCCTGAACGCAACGGTATTAAACCAGCACAATGCACTGGTTTCCGGACTCGACAAGGACGACTTTCATGTATATGAAGATCGAGTTCTACAACCGATCAAGCATTTCAGTCATGAGGATATTCCGGTCACGGTCGGCTTGGTGATCGACAACAGCGGAAGTATGGGGCCGAAGCGCGCAGATGTAATCGACTCAGCATTGTCCTTTGCCCGTTCGAGTAATCCGCAAGACCAGATTTTCGTGATTCACTTCAACGAGAATATTTCCTATGGCTTGCCGGAGAATACACCGTTTACAGATCGGCACGATCAATTGCTGCTTGCGCTTACTAAAATTCGTGCAATTGGCGAAACCGCCTTGTACGATGCGATTGCCTCAGCTCTCGATCATCTGAAGCAAGGAAAATGCGACAAGAAGGTTCTTATCGTGATCAGTGACGGCGGCGATAATGTAAGCAGGCACAGCCTTGCGCAAGTGATTGCAATGGCCAAAGCCTCCGATGCGATCATCTATACAATCGGCATCTTCGATGAACAGGACGGCGATCAGAAGCCAGAAGTCCTTAAGCAATTTGCGAAAGAAACCGGAGGCAAGGCATACTTTCCGGAATCATCGAGGGAAATTGCCACCATTTGCGAGGAAATTGCCCGAGATATTCGCAACCAATACACGCTTTCCTATGTCCCAATCAATGCAAAACCGAATGGCGAATACCGGACTGTAGAAGTGTTGGCTCGCGCCCCCGGACATGGCCGCCTGTCGGTTCGTACCCGAACCGGATACTCGGTGCCACTGGCGCCCTCTGTTCCATCACCACGATAGGACGGCAGCGATGAGCATCAATAATAATAGTGCCCTTGCCCTGCACGGCCAGCGGTTGATTTGCTGGACGCAGCGGTTCCTTGTCGCAACCGGAGTTCTTGCGATAGCTTATGTTGCGATCGTATTGAACAATGCCGGACGCTTTCAGAACGCCGCAAACCAGACGCTGGAAGGACGTATTCAGGCGGCAGAACTGCAACCCCCGTCTAAGATAAACAATTCGATTAAGGAAGGTGAAGTTCTGGGTCGCATCGAGATTCCACGGATTGGAATGTCGGTAATAATTTTACAAGGAACAACATCAAGAACTCTGCGACTGGGCGTGGGGCATATCAATGGGACATCGCTCCCCGGAGAGTCGGGAAATATCGGAATCGCCGGACACAGAGACACTTTCTTTCGCAGCCTGAAAGATATTCACAGAGATGACATAATTCTGCTGCATACAGCTACAGGAATTGCCAAATACGAGGTCGATTGGATTCAGATTACTGCTCCGAACGACGGCGACATAGTCTCTCTCACAACTGAATCCGGCTTAACTCTCGTGACTTGTTATCCCTTCTACTATATTGGCGCCGCTCCGGAGCGGTTCGTGGTGCACGCGCGCCGGCAATAAAGATCGGCTGCTGCCCGACACGATTCGATTGTACCTCTTCGATTCCATACTATTTTCCGACAGATACAGCTTGAACACTAAAAGACAATTCTCTTTTGCGAGCAATTGTGACCATTCTTTTGTGCATCAGACCTGTCAGTATCTTCATGCGCGCTGTTTACTCCAGCAAACATTTCTTACAGATATGTTTGGATTTGAGAGAGCCAATGCCAATCACAAACGAATTCATCCCGACATGGAACTGGAAACGATTTCCGCACTCATTATTGATTGACGACCAAGACCAGACGAACGGTCTGAGGCGGCAAGCAACTGATAATACTTATGGTAACAAATTATACAAGGTTCTATTTCTGCCAGTGATTGCCATCGTACTGACGGGTTTGTCATTGACGGCAACTTCGCAATCGCGGCTCAACTCTGATAATACATCAAGCACTGAAACAAATTCGGTCACTTTTCAACTAAAGCCAATGTATGTGCGTCCGACACAGAAAGTCATGGTCAGAAACTATGTATTTGACGCATTCGGTCCGTATCCTATTGCCGGCGCGGCATTCACGGCTGGGATCAACCAACTGGGCAACTCGCCACCTGAATGGCATCAGGGCATGGAGGGTTATTCCAAAAGATATGGGTCGGACTTGGGAATTGCAGCGTCCGCTACAACGACACGTTATGGGCTGGCAGAGGCCTTCAAGGAAGATACCTTGTATTACCGCTGCGAATGCAGGGGCATCTTCCCGCGCATGAGCCACGCCGTGATCTCGACGCTCACAGCGCGCCGCGGCGAAGATGGCCATCGCATCTTTTCAATCCCCGCATTAATTGCGCCTTACGCGGGTTCAATGACCGCGGTCTATGGCTGGTATCCCAATCGCTACGGCATAAAGGATGCATTCCGCATCGGCAACTACAGCCTGCTGGCCTATGTGGGCGAAAACATATCCCTTGAGTTTATCTACAGCGGACCCCACTCCCTGCTGCATCGCATGCATCTGAACAATGCACACGGCTCTCCAATAGAAGGGCCGAACAAATGAGCGATTTCGGAGTCATTGTCGAAAAGAACTTGCATTCGCCCCTCCCGAAGGTTCGAGCCGAAGCCATGCCTTCATTACCAAACCCAGTTATTAAGCAGGCAAACGGATTTTTCGAGTGGTTTGGAAGTCTGGGTGTCTTTTGCTGGAATGTTCTAAGGGCAGCGGTAACACCGCCGTACGAGTGGCGAGAACTCATTCGACAACTTGACGAGGTTGGATCCAAGTCATTTCCGCTAATCGCTCTGGCAGGCGCCGCGATCGGAGTGATCATATCGCTCGAGGCCCGTTACAGCCTCACTCGATTTGGCGCGAAATCGATGTTCCCCGCCACCCTGGTCTACTCAGTTGTTCAGGTAATGGGCCCGATTATCACCGGGTTGATAGTCAGCGGCCGCGTAGGCGCCGGAATGGGCGCAGAGTTAGCGTCGATGAAAGTGAGCGAGCAGATTGACGCCATTGAAGCATCGGCCATCAATCCCTACCGACTCCTGGCGGCAACGCGCATTATGGCTTGCATCTTGATGCTGCCATTGCTGACTCTTACCGCTGATGCTTCCGCCTTGCTGACGGGATGGTTCGCGCAGAATTTGGTTGAGCCACTATCCTTTCAGCAGTTTATCGAGAGCGGCTTTCACGGCGCAACCTTCAGTGCCTTTATGCCGCAGACCTTCAAGACCGCCGTCTATGGCCTGATTATAGGGACGATTGCGTGCTTTCAGGGAATGCGCACTCGTGGAGGCGCCGAGGGTGTGGGCCGAGCTGCCACCAACTCTGTAGTTATCGCATCGCTCTTCGTAATACTTGCAGATGTTGTTCTGGTGAAATTAATACTGGTTGTCTTTCCATAACTCTTTTCAGTAGCATCGAGGATCGTGCATGGGCACCACCTATGACATTGCGACAAAGCAATCGGAACCAGGGCAAGACAGCCGTGCGCCCGCAGTTGTTGTTGAACAATTGCGAAAATCCTACGGCAGATTAAAGGTTCTTGATGGGATCAGTTTAAGTGTAAATCCCGGCGCAACTCTGGCTGTGCTTGGACGCAGCGGAACAGGCAAAAGCGTGTTGCTGCGACTCATCATCGGTTTGGAAACACCGGACTCGGGCTCGATTTGCATTCATGGCCAGAATATTGTCGGATTAGCGCTAGATCAAATGGGAGAAATCCGAAAGAGGATGGGCTTTTTGTTTCAGCATGCCGCGCTGTACGATTCTCTCACGGTTGCTGAGAATGTTGCGTTTCCTCTTGTACATCACAGGAAAGCCATGTCCGGATCTGAGCGAATAAATCGGGTCAATCAATTGTTGGCCGAGGTCGGAATGGAAGGCAGCCAGGGAAAGATGCCATCCGATATCTCAGGCGGAATGCAGAAGCGCGTGGGTCTGGCTCGCGCGCTCGCGCTTGAGCCGGAGATTCTGCTTCTAGACGAGCCAACGGCCGGCCTCGACCCCATCAGTTCTGGGGAGATCGACGATCTGATACTTAAGCTTCAGCATGAACGCCAGATGGCATTTATTGTAGTAACTCACGATTTACACGGCGCAAAAACAATTGCCAATCGTCTAGCTCTGCTGGATCAGGGAAATGTTGTGATCGAAGGAACGTATGAAGACCTTCAGAAATGTGACATCGAGTTTGTCAAGGAATTTCTGAAGCAATCGTAGGGAGGAATTATGTCGAGAATAGCAAGGCTTGGAGCATTTATCGTAGTGACGCTGGCAATTCTTGCCGCCGGTGTCTTTGTCATCGGAAGCAAGGAGTATCTATTTCGATCCACCTATCAACTGAAGGCGCAATTCAACAATGTTGCGGGATTGTCGGTTGGTGCAGATGTGCAGGTGGGCGGGGTTCACAGCGGAACCGTGAAGAGCATCGCACTGCCTCACAGGCCGGGTGAACAAGTTACAGTAGTCATGGACGTCGATAAGTCGACGCATGAAGTGATCAAGCAAGATTCTGTGGCATCGATCGAAACTGAGGGAGTGCTGGGCAACCAGTTTGTGGCAATTTCATTCGGATCCGCAAGCTATGCCGATGTCAGGGATGGCGAGATTATTCAGAGTGTACCGCCGTTGGAAATATCGGATCTGTTCAAAAAGACGAGCGGAATTCTGGATAGCGCGACTTTGGCCACGGCGCATTTGAACTCAGTAAGCGCCAAGATTGATTCGGGTCAGGGAACCGTGGGAGCGTTGGTAAACAACAAACAGCTCTATAGCAATTTGGAAGATACAACAACGACGCTCCATGCAACTATGCTTCAGGCGCAGACTGGAGTGACTGACTTCCAAGAAAATATGGAGGCCCTGAAACACAACTTTCTATTGAGCGGGTATTTCAAAAAGCGCGGATACGAAGATTCGAAAGATCTTGCGGCCAATAGAATTATCAAGCTTCCCAATATCACGCCAATTAAGGTTTTTACCTATACGGCCAGGCAGCTATTCGATACTCGTGATTCCGCAAAAATAAGGGACAATAAACCCCTCAATGCCGGCGGAGAATTCCTTGCTGGGAATCAATTCGGCTTTGCCGTGATTGTGGTTTCGACCGGAATGGAGGGCGATACTCAGAAGGATCTGGTGCTTACCGAGGCCAGGGCTATGGTCGTGCGCGAGTACCTAGTTGAAAACTTTGGCTTTGACGACAGCCAGCTCAAGACTATGAGCATGGGTAAGCAGGCAGGCGCAGGTCTGGACGCGGATTGGGGGTCGATCCAGATTATTATTTATCCCGCAGGAAATGTGATATCAGTTGACGCACTTCCATCGGCGAGCAACACACCTATCACAAAAAATGACGGAACAAGTCAAGTGACTGCAGAGGCAACTCATCAACCCTAGTGCGCAAAGACCCACGCACACTGGATGCGGAGAGTATGAGATAGGAATGGAGAACAGATGACCGGAAGCAAGCACAACCACGAAGGAAACAGCAGCGAGAGCGGCGATCCAGATCCCGGCCCTTACTGGAGGCGCATGCATCGCGATTGGCGCTTCTGGGTGGGTGCAATTTTTATGGCCGCGGCGCTCGCCATTTATGTTCTGAGCGGAGATTTGGCGTGGGTTCCGCGCGGACATCTGCAATAGAGGCCGCTCATCACTCAAGCGGAAGGCCGCTTGTGTTGTGTGCCATGAGCAGTGTTGCTCAGCAATAAGCCTTCCGTTTTGAAACAATGCTGTTGAATGATGGAGAAATGAAATGCCTCTTGTCACAGTAGTCATTGCTCTCGCGGTAGTCGGCCTCCTGCTGTATCTGGTAAATCGGTTCATCCCCATGCAGGGTCAGATCAAGAGTATTCTGAATGGCGTTGTGGTTATCGCCGTAGTTCTTTGGCTGATGAGGATTGTCGGTCTCTTCGACAATCTGAGTCAGTTCCGCATCGGCCATGATATGCCACTCGTTCCTGTGGTCATCACACTTTGCGTGGTCGGCCTGCTGCTGTATCTAGTGAATCGTTATATCCCGATGCAGGGACAGATCAAAGGCATCCTGAATGGCGTCGTCGTTATTGTTGTCGCCTTTTGGCTGCTCAAGGTCTTCGGCCTCTTCGACTACATTTATCAGTTTCGCGTCGGAAAAGGATAATATCAACCGTCGAAATCTGGATAGATGTGACCGTCAACCAAATGTTTATGTGATTCAACAAGGCAGAGATCTGCCTGTAGGAGGAATCTTGAAGAGCGTACTCGTCTTCGCAATGGGAAGTGTTTTCAGTTTGAGCGCATTTGCTCAAGCCAATCAACCTACAGTTGTGGTTGTGGACACAGCGTCAGCCTATCGTGTGGTCACGATCAGCCGTTCGGTGCAGGCGGTCGACTATCGGCACCGCGGTGGAGCCTCGGATGTGGATTTCGCCGGCACAACATTGCTGCCTTCCGCGAACGGCAAGGCAAAGGTGCGCAGCAAGCGCGGCACGATGGAAGTCGAGGCGGAATTTGGGAATTTGCAAAACCCGACAACCTTCGGCGCCGAATATCTTACCTATGTTCTTTGGGCGATATCGCCCGAGGGACGGGCAGTCAACCTTGGAGAAGTTCTTGTTGGCGACAACAACCGAAGTAAGTTGACCGCAACAACCGATCTTCAGGGATTTGCTTTGATTGTTACCGCAGAGCCATACTACGCTGTCCGGCAACCGAGCAATGTTGTCGTACTTGAAAATGTTGTTCGTTCCGACACCAAGGGAACCACTGAGGCGGTTAACGCCAAGTATGAGTTGATGGAGCGCGGGGGATACATTCCCTCGGGCTACAAATTCGATCCTGTTGTTTTGAATGCCGGTCTGCCGCTGGAGTTTTACGAGGCGAGAAATGCGCTGCGGATCGCTCAATCTGAAGGCGCCGAGAACTACGCGAGCGTAAGTTATCAGCATGCTGTACAATTGATGAACACTGCCGATGCGGATGCGATTAGCCAGCACATCGACATAAAGCCTTTGATTGCAGTTTCCCGCGAGGCAGTGCAAACCGCCGAGGATGCGCGCGAGATAGCGGTAAAGAAAATTGATGAGGAGCGTCTTGCGAATGAGCGCCAGGCTTCAAGCGACGCCCAGAACAGATCGCAGGCTCAAGCCGACAACGCGACACGCCTGAAGGAAAAGGCGGAGACCGAGACGGCCAGCGCGCAAGCCAGCGCGGCAGATGCACAGGCCAACGCAGCAAAGGCGCAAGCTGACATGAACGCCAGCCAAGCGGCATCGGCAGTGGCAATTACAGCCGCGCAAGCCGATGCGGCGCAAGCTCGTACAGACGCACAGATCGCTCAACAGGGCCGGCAAGAGGCTGATTCCGACAAAGCTGCTATGCGCGCCAAGCTATCGGAACAGCTCAATCTGATTCTTGCAACGCGCGATAGCGCACGCGGACTGATCGTTAGTATGTCCGATGTGCTATTCGACACCGGCAAGTATTCGTTGAAGCCGGGTGCGCGGGAGAAGTTGGCCAAGGTTGCCGGAATTCTGATTGCCTACCCAGGTCTCAACATCGAAGTGGGCGGCTATACCGATAATATCGGCGGCGACGATATGAATCAGACGTTGTCGGAGAATCGCGCCGGTGCGGTGCGCACTTACCTGATTGAAGAGGGCGTAGCGACAAATTCAGTGAGCGCCAAGGGCTTTGGTAACTCTTTGCCTGTGGCCTCCAACGACAATGCGGCGGGCAGACAGGAAAACCGCCGAGTGGAACTGGTTGTTTCCGGCGACGCAATTGGCAGCCCGGTGAATGTGACGACGGGTAGTTTGCGCTAACTAAGTTGTGAAGGCGCCGCGGCCTCGCAAGGGGCCGCGGCATCTTTTCAGTGACCCAATTTGTCGACGAAATAGGAATTTGTGTAAACGCCTGGATGCTTTTGGGTGAATTTATGAGTGGATGAGGAATAGAATGAACCTTTCCAAGTTGATGAATGTCGAGAAGCCGGCAAGAGATTCCGATACGGAAGCATTTCTGCGCTCTGCCGCGAAGGCGTGCAAGCTGCCTTTGCCAACCCGAATTGCTTTTATCGGAAACTATCTTCCGCGTGAATGCGGCATTGCCACATTCACAACCGATCTGTGTGCCGCGCTCACGACTGAATACGGAGAAGGATGCCTGTTCGCGATTCCCGTGAACGATCCCGATTCGAATTACGATTATCCCAGGCGGGTCCGTTTAGAGATCACGCAGGAAGACATTGGCTCCTATGAGCGAGCCGCCGATTTTCTCAACTTCAATGGCAACGATCTGGTCTGCCTGCAGCATGAATACGGGATCTACGGCGGCGACGCGGGCAGCCACATACTCACCTTGCTGCGCAAATTGAAGATGCCGCTTGTGACCACGCTGCATACGGTATTGCGCGATCCGGACCCGAATCAGCGGATGGTGCTGGAAGAGATCGCCCAGCTCTCCGATCGCATGATCGTCATGAGCGACCTTGCGGCTCAACTATTGAGTGAAGTCTATGCGGTTCAAGTTGAGAAGATCGATGTGATTCCACATGGCGTTCCCGATCTTCCATTCATGGACCCCAATTATTTCAAGGATAAGTTCGGAACGGAAGGTAAATCCGTTCTGCTAACCTTCGGCTTGCTGTCTCCGAACAAGGGAATCGAGAACGTGATTCAGGCGCTGCCCGCAATTCTCGCGCGGCAGCCGAACGTGGTGTATATTGTCTCCGGAGTGACTCATCCACATCTTCGCCGTCGCGAAGGCGAACGTTACCGTGAGGAGTTACAAGCTCTGGCGGAAGAGCTTGGTGTTTCGGATCACCTGATTCTCAACAATCGCTTTGTGGATGCCGAAGAACTTATTGAACACGTGGGCGCGGCCGATATTTACATTACGCCCTACCGGCATGAGGCGCAGGTTGTCTCCGGCACGCTCGCCATCGCGCTTGGAGCCGGAAAGGCGATTGTCTCCACGCCGTACTGGCATGCCAAGGAACTGCTTGCGGAAAAGCGAGGCGTGATCGTTCCCTTTCAAGATCCCAATGCAATTGCCGAAGCGGTTCTCGCATTGCTGGAGAACGATGCGGAGCGCCATGCCATGCGCAAGCGCGCCTATCTTCACTCGCGCGGAACAACGTGGGAAAAGACGGCGCGGGCATACATGGCGAGTTTTCAGCGGGCGCGCTTCGAGCGCTCCCTGCATCCCAGAGCGGCACAAATGGACGACCCCGCGGCAACAACCATGAACTCTCTTCCCGCATTGAATACCGGTCACCTGCTGACGATGACTGACGACACCGGAATCTTGCAGCACGCTATCTTCTCGGTGCCTAACACGCGTGAGGGCTACACTACAGATGACAATGCGCGTGCGCTGATTGTCTCCGTTCTTCTGGATGAAAATTCTGAGCATTTCGATCGGCGAGAGTATCCGAATCTCTCCCATCGCTATCTATCCTTTCTTTGGCTTGCCTTTCATACGGACACCGGCAGATTCAAGAACTTTCTGGGTTACGACCGGAAGTGGCTTGAAGATGTTGGGTCGGACGACAGCCATGGACGCGCATTATGGTCTCTGGGCAAGGTGCTCGGCGTTTCGCAAGATGCGGGATTGAGAGGAGCGGCGGGAAGGCTTTTCGAAGCGGCTATTCCAGCGACACTCACATTTACCAGCCCGCGCGCCTGGGCGTACTCCATCCTTGGCATACAGGCCTATCTGGATTGGTTCCCGGGTGACAGAGTTATCCAGGGAGTGCGCAACGAGCTTGCGAACCGGCTGCTTGACATCTTTGAAAGAAGTCACTCCGCAACTTGGATGTGGTTTGAGAAGAGCCTTTCCTACTCGAATGCCAGGCTCTCGCAGGCTCTGATTCTGGCCGGCTGGCGGAGCGACAACCATCGCATGATAGAAGCGGGAATGGATTCGCTGAAGTGGCTTGTCGGCGAACAGCATCGCTTGGACAAGGAAGTGTTTGTGCCGATCGGATCCAATGGATTCTTTATCGAAGGCAGCGAGAAGGCGCGCTTCGATCAGCAACCTGTGGAGGCCTGCGCTACCGTCTCGGCCTGCCTTGAGGTATACAGGCTGACGGAAGAAAGCCAATGGCTGGAGGAGGCCCGTCGGGTATTCACCTGGTTTCTTGGCAATAACGACCTGCAAGTTCCACTGTATGATGGAAGCACGGGCGGATGCAGGGATGGACTTCATCCCGACCGCGTCAACGAGAACCAGGGCGCTGAATCCACACTCTCGTTCCTTATGGCTCTGCTGGAAATGCAGGCGGCCAAAGTGGCAAGCGTTGATGAACTGCATCATGGAATGAGCATCTCTCTTTGAATCCCATCCAATCTATAGCCGCAGCGGCGGATCCCGCCGTGGAGAAGGAACAGATACCGGGAGCGTGCGCGGAGCATCCTTTGTTTGTTCGTCATGCCGGCAATCCGTTGCTCAATCGCGATCACTGGCCGTATCCGATCAATAGTGTTTTGAATGCAGGCGCAGTGCAACTGCCGGACGGAGATACGCTGCTCTTGTGCCGCGTTGAAGACAGAAGCGGGTTGTCGCATCTGTGCGCCGCGCGATCCGCCGATGGCGTAGACAATTGGCGCATTGACCCACAGCCAACTTTGATGGCGAATCCAATAGAGTATCCGGAAGAGATTTGGGGCATTGAAGATCCTCGCATCACCTATGTTCCGGAACTTGAGCAATACGCGGTTGCCTACACATCCTTTGCGCGAGGTGGTCCTGGAGTCTCGCTGGCATTGACCAAGGACTTTCACACCTTCGAGCGCTTCGGCGTGATCATGTCGCCGGAGGATAAAGATGCCGCGCTGCTGCCGCGCAGAATCGGCGGCCGCTGGGCGCTCATTCATCGCCCAATGACGGCTCTGGGCGCTCATATGTGGATCTCTTACTCGCCGGACCTGCGGCACTGGGGCAGCCACAAAATTATTCTCGAGGCGCGGCGCGGCGGATGGTGGGATGCAAACAAAATCGGCCTCTGCTCTCCTCCGATTGAAACCTCCAAAGGCTGGCTGATGATCTATCACGGCGTACGGCAAACGGCATCGGGAAGCATTTACCGGCTTGGTCTTGCGCTCTTCGATTTGGAGAAGCCGGATGTCTGCTTACAACGTGGAAATTCATGGATCTTTGGCCCCGAGGCCCCCTATGAACGCAACGGCGATGTGAGCGATGTCGTCTTTCCTTGCGGACAAACCATCGGAGCCGACGGAGACACGATCAATTTGTACTACGGCGCGGCCGATTCCTGTATTGCCTTGGCCACGGGCAGCATCCGCCGTCTTCTCTCATGGCTGGAAGCGAATGGAAGCCAGGCGGAGAGACGTTCGTTCTAGGCTCGTTGGCACAAGCGGGCGGAAGAGGCGCGATGAGCGATACACGATGCAATTGGCCTGACTGGCTACCTCGCCTGCTCTGGTTTCGGACGTGTCCACGATGCGATTCGAAGAAATTCAAGCCGGCGGAGTTGCGTCCCTTGGATGGCCTGTTGTCGCTATTCGCCATGCGCCCCGTTCGCTGCAAATTCTGTTGGCGAAGATACTACTGGCTTACGTTGCACTCAGTGAATGCAGAATAAGTCATCCGATTGAATGAACGGCCTTGCATGAGTTACTTTGTTTATTCTTCGACTCATACTTCAGCGCAAGTACAGCATGCTGGGCTGGCGCCGCACTGGCTTACGCACCTGGGAGCGCTGGGTCTCTTCTCGGTTGCGGTGATCGATTCCTCGGTGATTCCTTTGCCATTGCCGGGCAGCACGGACTTACTTCTTCTGTGGCTGGTGGCGCATGGCGGCGATCCCTGGCTGCTGGCTGCCTGCGCCATTGCAGGCAGCATCCTGGGCGGATTCACTACCTGGCACATTGGCCGCAGAGGCGGCGAAGCGGCGCTGCGCCACTACGTCCCCGCTCGCCTTCTCGGGCGCATCGTTGGATGGGTCGAGCGCCATCCATTCCTGTCGGTCTTTGTTCCCGCCCTGCTTCCGCCGCCGATTCCTCTTTTGCCGTTTGCGCTCGCATCCGGCGCGCTGGGAGTTTCGCGCAGGCGTTTTCTCGCGGTCTTTGGAACAGCTCGCAGCCTGCGTTACTGCTTCATCGCATGGCTTGCGGTAGCCTACGGACGCGGGATCGTTCGCCAGTTTTCCGGAATCCTTCAGCGGTGGTCAACTCCACTGATGTCGGTGTTTGTCCTTTTACTGACCGCTGGATTGTGTTTCGGAATTTGGAAGATTCGCGGGCTGCGCAAGACGGATGCGGCAGAGAAACTTGCGCGGCTTTGCGGTGAACCGCCGAAAAACTCTTCGATCCTGATGGCTTCTGAGTGAAGCGATCTTCATATCATGCCCAGCGCGCCTATTTCCGTTACCGCACTGTCGATTGCAGAGAGGATCGAGGCTGCTTCCTTCAAATCACTGCCCAGCGCGGCGATCTGTTTTTGCAAAGCCTTCAACTGGGTCATCGCCGGAGTCATTCCGGCGGCGGAGGCCTGGAGCTGCACGGTGTTGCCGGTGAAGACCGCTCGATTGAGCGCTTGCAACTGCGCGACAATCGTTGTGCGCAGGTCGAAGGCGGCATCCTGTGCCGCCTTCGAATTGGCCGGGTTGCTGGCCGCGGCGGTCGCAGTCTTCAGCAGCGCATTCAGCGCATCGCAGGCTGTCTGCTTGGGATCGGCAGTGCTTGCGGGCGGAGTCGAGGGAGGAGTGGTGGGCATGGCGGGCGGTCTCCGTTATTTCTTGCTGGCGAGCGTCGCGTAAAAGCCGTCGATCGTCTGCGCGTCCTGGACGAGTTCATTCAGCTTGAGCTTGAATGCCGGGGCGTCCTTTTGATTCCTGGTTGCGGCGAGCGCGGCGTGCGCGGCGGCCAAAGCGGAAAGGGAGTTAACCGTTGCGGCCAGCGCCTGGTCCGATTGACGCTGCGCCTGCACCAGTTTGGGCAGCGCCTCAATCTCCGTGCGGTGCTCCGAGGGAGTCATTGCCGCGCTATGGTCGCGGATAAACTTCTGCTGCGCGGCGATCTGGTTATCGTAGTCGAGATGCAGCTCCGAGGCGAGGCCCGGCTTGCCCACCGTGCCGATGTCGCTCTCCAGAATTGCGCAGATATCCTGGATAGGCTTGTTCATTTTCTCCAGAATCTGCGGCAACTGGCGCGCGCGGTCGTGCTCGATCAGCACATTGCCGATGGCGGTCACTGCCGTCACCGCCAGATTCTGCTCCGTGGTGGTGATCTTGAAGCCCTTGAAGTCGTCCTGCTGGAGCTTGACCAGCGCGCTGCCAGCGGCCGAGGCCTGGGTCTCCAGATCGCTTACCGGCTGATTGCCGCTTACCTCGGCCAGCAGCGTGGCGTACTGCTTCAGGCTGTCAAGAACCTGGGTGCGCACGGCAAGGTCTTTGGCGGGAAGAAAGGGCGTGAATTGATCCGCATCGAAGGCAGTCGTATCGTAAGTGGCGACGAGGGTGGCCATCTGCGCGTCGGCGTAGGTTTGGTTGACGAGCTGATAGGCGTTCTCGGTTTGCGTTGCCGCCGCCGTTGCCGCGGTGGAGAAGGCCGCCGAGCGCGCGGCCAGCGGCGAGAGAGCGCAGCCGGAGAGCACAACCGCCAGCGCCATCGAGGCAACCATGAAGAACGGCAGAGAAGTTCGCTTGCATCTCATCGGAGCCATACCGCGATAGTACAGCGATCACGCCGGTGGAATAAACAAAAAAATGGGGAAAAGGCGGCTCGATCCGCGGCGTTCTTGCGTTCGATTAGTGAATTTGCGCCGCTTCAGCTTCCATCGCGGCCAGCATACCGCGCATCCGCTCGAACTCCGGATGGCCGTGGAGAGGCTTCAGACGCGGATCGAAGAGCATCTGGAACAACCAGGGGCAGCGGGATTCGTTGGCCGCTTCGAGTTCCTCGACAGCCGCGTCCAGGTCGCCCAGCGCGACATAGACCGCGGGGGTGAAGGAGCGCAGCAGGAAGCGCTCGCGGCTGAGCCACTGCATTCGCTCCGCGAGCACGCGGGCCTCGTCGCCGCGCCCGGCGCGTGCCAGCGCGTAGGCATGAACGGCCGAGGCCAGATCGAAGTAGGGCACGCGCTGCGCCAGCTCCTCGGCCAACTGCACGGCGCGCTGCGCCTCGCCGTTGAAGGCGTAGATCATCGCCGCATAGAAGATGGTGAATTCATGATCGGGGAAGAGGCTCAGCGCGAGCTGGATCTGTCCATAGCTCTCCTCCGCCCGCCCATCCAGATGGAGCGCCCAGGCCAGGCGGCTCTGCAGCCAGGCCGAATAGGGGTCCAGTTGAATGGCCGCGCGCAGCAGTTCGATGGCCTGAGCACAGCGCCCGCGGCCGAGCTCGAGCATGGCGCGCACGCGCGTCGTCGAGGGGCCGTGCGGCAGATGCGCACTGCGCGAGAAGAAGCTGAGCGCCGCCGGAAGATCGCGGTCGTAGTGAAAGCTGAGCCAGCCCAGCGCGGGCAGCATCGCCTCCGCCTGGCGAGGCAGATCCTCGATCGAATCCGCTGTACGGCGAATCTGCTCGGCGGCATATGCCGGCGACATGAAGCCGTAAAAGGTCTGCGTCACGCAGAGATTGACCAGATCGATCTTGGCGGAGACCAGCGACGGGTCGGATTCGATGGCCCGCAACAGATGCTGCAACCCGTCCTGCATCCGGTGGCGATGCAGCGATTGCCACTCATGGCGACCGCGCAGGTAGCTGTCATAGGCTTCGCGCCGCTGCGGAATGCTCTGCTCGAGCGCCGGCGCCGCGGCGGCGGAGATGGATAGCTCGCCGCCGGCTGACGCCGGCCGCTGGCCGGCGACTCCCACGCCCAACCGCCATTGGAGGCGCTCGACCAGCTCCGTCTCCAATCCGGCGATTCGGCTCTGCTCGACCAGGAAATCTTCCACCCAGATCTGCGTGCCATCCTCGACGCGAATCATCTCCGCGCGCAAACGATACTGCGAGTCAAGCGCGCCCAGGCTGCCGGTCAACACCAGGTTGGCCTTCAGCGCCTCGCCAATCTGCTGCGCCGTGAGCCCGCGCCCAACCAGAGTGAAAACCGAATCCCGCGCCAGCACCGAGAGCGCTGCCGTGCCGGAGTTTGTCAACCGCACGATCGCCTCCTCGGCAATCGCCTGGCCCAGGTGCTTGGGCACATAGTGCAAGGTAGCAAAGGGAAGGATGACCAGCCGCTGAGGCGCTCCTGCGGCGGCCGCGCTCTGCCGCTGGACTGGAGCTGAAAAGCGGTAACCGCGCTTGTAGACCGTCTGAATGCACTCTTCCGGCTCCAGCCGCGCGCGCAGCGAGGAGAGGCACTTGGGCACGCTGTCGGCAGTAACCGACACGTCGCCCCACAGCGCTTGCCTGAGTTGCAGCGGCGAGACGATCTGGCCGGCATGCGCGATCAGCAGGCGCAAGGCCGCCAGCTCCTTGGGCGGAAGGTGTACCACGGACCCGGCCCGGCGCAGCGTTCCATCCGCCTCCAGGCGGAAGCCGGCAAAGTTGCAGGCCAGAGTTCGACCCCGGCGGCCCAGCGCCGATGTCGTACTGGTGTCGCCGCGACGGCGGCCAAGGCTTGCCTCCGGAGCGCCACTGTCACCGCGGCGACGACCGTAGCCCACTGCTGCCGCATCGGAGATGGTGCGCGAATCCGAAGGAGGATCGATCTTCTCTGCCAATGCGCTTCCTCGCATCCGGAGCAATCGAGCCGCTTGTCTTCCGCCGATTCCGGCAAGAAGACAAGTCGCTGGCGCACAGGGATCGCGGGAATCTGCGGGAAAACAACCAGGGGGAAAGGGACTTGCAGTTCTTCCGGCGAAGTTCTATGCTTCGATCGGCCCAGATTCTATGTAACTTTTAAATTATCCGCCAAGCCAACTGCGACGAAAAGAAATTACCTTTCTTTTATGGAGTATTTTTGAGCATGAAGTAACCAAACGCGGATTACCAACACGCAAATACTTCAGAAATTCTTCCTAACAAACTCAGAGATTTTCTCACCGTTCACTGCCAGAATGAAGAGACGGAGTCTGCCATGACCAAGACGATCTCTTACGCCCAATGGGCACTTGAACCTTATTGCATCGGTATGAAGCTGCGCGCGCTGCGCACCCGCAAACGGCTTACGCTGGCGCGCCTGGCCGCCGAAACCAAGCTCAGTTCGGCGCTGCTCTCCAAGCTGGAGACCGACCGCATGATTCCCACGCTGCCGACGCTGGCCACCATCTGCCGTGTCTACGGCGTCGGCATGAACTACTTCTTCTCCGAGCCGGCCAAGCACACACTCTCGATCACCCGCAAGCCGCATCTGCAAGGCAACAGCCGTGGCCTGGAGTCGGTCAGAAGCACGCCGCTCAACGCCATCACCGAGGAGACGCGGCTGCAGGCGCAGTTGATTGAGTTTCCCGCAGGCAGCGCAAACTTTACCTCCGAAACCTTCAACGAGGCCAGTGGACTGGTCTTTGTGCTCGAGGGCAAGCTGCAGTTGGATGCCGGCGGCATGCACGAGTCGCTGGAGGCGGGCGATTGCGCCTACATGGAGAGCGAGATGGCGCTGGCCTGGAGCGCGGCCGGCAAGCACCGCTGCCGCATTCTGGCCGTCACGCCGGCGCCTCCGCGCACGAAAGGCTGACGGCTTTGGGAAAAGCCCTGCGGGATGGACGGCATCGGTGACCAATATCACCGGAGATTCCAATCGAAAGATACTATATGTAGACTGAGATCAGAGTCGGCGCTGGCCGCTGGCCGGTCGAATCCCCCGCGAGGTCAGTTATGGAGCAGAGTTGGGTTGCACTCGAGGAGCAGTGCAGGGCCGTCGAGGAAACGGCGGACGGAGAGGGTGCGCCGCGGCCCGAATCGGCTTTGCCGCTCGAAGCCGCCTTGCTCTTCGAGGCCGAGACGCTGCGCGAGGAGATCGTTCTCGTTGGCCGCAAGCTCTGGGAGCGCCAGTACGTTGACGGCAATGGCGGCAACATCAGCGTTCGCCTGGGCGAAGGCTACATCCTATGCACACCCACGATGATGAGCAAGCGCGATATGACGCCGGCCGACATCTGCCTCTCCGACCTCGACGGCAATATCCTGGCCGGCGACCGGATGCGCACCAGCGAAGTGCTGCTTCATCTGGCCATCTACCGCTCGAACCCCATCGCGCGCGCCGTCGTCCACTGCCATCCGCCGCACGCGACCGCCTTCGCCATGACCGGCTCGCTGCCGCCCATCGGCCTGATCTCAGAGTACGAAAGCTCGATCGGACCGGCGGCCGTCGCTCCTTATGAAACTCCCGGCACGCAGGCCTTTGCCGAGACGGTGCTGCCTTTTGTCCGCGAGCACAACACCATCCTGCTCTCCAATCACGGCATCGTCTGCTGGGCCGACACCGTCTCGCACGCCGAGTGGCTGGTGGAGACCTTCGAGACCTACTGCAAGACCTATCTGATCGCCTGCCGGATCGGACGGCCCCTTGTGCCCATACCCGAGGGCAAGATCGACGAACTGCTGCTGGCCAAGCAGCGCCTGGGCCTTCCCGATGCGCGCATCGGAAGGCTCGTCAAAGGCTCCGGCTCGCCGCGCTGAGCAGGCCCGGCTGTTTTTCGCAAGAAGGATTGGATGGTTTGGGCTTTTAAGATTCCTGTACCGGCACCGCCCCATCCACCAGCGGATTGACCACCTGGATGGCGCCGTAGCGCTGCACCGCCGCCAGATTCTCCGAGTAAAGAACCGAGGCGCCGGAGCGCTCGGCCGCCTCCAGAATCAGAGCATCCCAGAAGGGAAGCTTGTGGCGCATCACAATATCCAGCGCCTCCTGGATCGAGGTTGGCGTATTGGGCACCACCTCCCAGGTCGAGTAATCGCGGATCAACTGGCAGACATCTTCGATGGGCATCGGATTCTGCGCGTTGCGGCAGAGGTGAATGCAAAGCTCTTCCAGGACCTGCGAACTGACGACACCCCAGCCGTTGCCCCAGAGCTGCTCGAGCAGCATCTGCGCCCTGAGGTGCTTCAAGCCCGCCGTCCGGTCGTGCGCATAAACCAGGATGTCCGTATCCACAAAACACTTACCGCTCATGCAACTCCCCTCGAGAGCGTGTATGGATCCAGCGCAGGTTATAGCCTGCCCTCATACGCGCCAGGGCGCTGCGGCGCGCCTGATCGTATCCTTTGTGCTGATGAACGGCCTTTTCCAGCAAATTCGCCAGCATGGCGCTGATCGATGAGCCCTCTTCCGCTGCCAGAATGCGTGCCTCCTGGAGGAGATCGGACTCAATCTTCAGCGTAATGTTAGCTTTCATTCATGCACCTTTTTGCACACAGCACGATTCTACGTGCTTTTGCCAAAAAATTCAATAAAAACGTTTACCGGTCGCTGCAATTTTTGGTTACACTTTTGCTTCCCTCCCGAAGAGATTGCTTCGCCTGGGTGCGATTCACTGCCGGCCTTAGCGGTCAGACCTCGCCTTTGAACACTTAGCGGCCCTGAAGTGAATGCTCTCTGCCTCCAGAGCTTAGCGCTCCCATTCAGTTCTTCCCGTATCCGTCAGGATTTCCGCCGCTTATGCGCTTCATTTTGCACTCTGTTAACCTTCTATTCATCAAAGCCCGGTAGCCTGAGAGTGGTGAGTGCCCACGTGCCTGAGATTCGCATCCGTCAATCACAGCTTCTGAGCGAGCCCACGTCGCCCGCGGAGAGCTCCGCGGCGAGCGCGGTCGCCGAGCCAGCCTCGCCCATTCGCACTTATCTGCTCTCCCGCGGCAACTCCGCGCTGGCTGATCGCGGCTTCCACTGGCTGATGGTGCTGTGTGCGCTGAGCATCTTCGGTATTGTCGTGCTGATCGCGACCGAGCTGGTCGTCCGCTCGAAGCTGGCCTGGGGCACCTTCGGCCTGGACTTCTTTTACAAGGCCTTCATCGACTCCTACACCGGCAGGCCGATGTACTGGGATCCGGTCAACGGCCACTTCAGCGCCCTGCCCTTCCTTTACGGCACGCTGGTCTCCTCCTTTCTGGCACTGGCCCTGGCGGTTCCGCTGGCCATCGGCGTGGCGGTCTTCCTGACCGAGATGTGCCCCGGTGCCTTGCGGGCGCCCCTGGCCTTCATCACCGAATTGCTGGCCGCCATTCCCAGCGTGATCTACGGCCTGTGGGCGGTCTTTGTGCTGGTACCGCTCTTGCGCGAGTATGTGAATCCGGCGCTGATCAAATCTCTGGGATGGACGGGATTGTTCGGCGACGACAACCCCACCGGCCTGGGCTTTCTGACCGCCGGGGTGATTCTGGCCATCATGATTCTGCCGATCATCAGCTCACTCACCCGCGAGGTGATGTCGGCCGTGCCCACGGCGCAGCGCGAGGCAGTGCTGGCCCTGGGCGCCACGCGCTGGGAGATGATCCGGACAGGTGTATTAAGAAATGCCCGCATCGGCATCGTCGGCGCCATCATCCTGGGCCTGGGCCGCGCGCTGGGCGAGACGATGGCCGTGGCCATGGTGATCGGCAACAGCCCTGATATTCAGCGCTCGCTATTGGCCAACGGCAGCACCATGTCGGCGGTCATCGCCAATGAGTTTGCCGAGGCCTCGAGCGAACTTCACCTGAGCGCGCTGATGGAACTGGGACTGGCTCTGTTTATCGTCACCATCATTGTGAATGCCTTCGCGCGCATGCTGGTCTGGATGGTGACGCGGGGCGCGCCTTCGTCGGCGCATTGAAGTGCAGCTTTCAGCCATCAGCTGTCAGCTAGAAGCAGCAAGAGTGGATGGTATGTTGGATGATTTGAAAGGGTACGACTCGAAGGCTTCGTCAGAATATTTTGCTAAGCAGGTTTTGTAACAGGGCACGAATTTAGTCGTGCCGATGAGGCGACAAAAAGAGCGCCGAGGCTTTAGCTCCTGAGGAATAGTCCGATTGCGGCAAAGACATTTGTAGATCTGAAAGCTGATAGCTGACAGCTAAAAGCTGTACCCAGGGAGAGAAGAGACTGAGAGACGAACACCCAATTCGAGCGCGCATGCGGACGCTGATCGACGGCGCGGCCACCGGCCTGGCGATACTGGCCACGGTGCTGGTCGTCGCCCCGCTGGTGGCCATCTTCGTCTACCTCGTCTATAAAGGCGCGGTCTCGCTCAACCTGGACTTCTTCACGCGCAATCCGGTTCCCGTGGGCGAGGCCGGCGGCGGCATGGCCAACGCCATCGTCGGCTCGGCGATCCTGCTGGGCGTGGGCAGCCTGATTGGCATCCCCGTCGGCATCAGTGGGGGCATCTTCCTGGCCGAGTTTGGCCGAGGCACCCGGCTCGCCAATGCGATTCGCTTTACCGCTGATGTTTTGAATGGCGTGCCCTCGATTGTGATGGGCATCGCCGTCTATTCTCTAGTCGTGGTTCCGCAAGGACATTTCTCCGCCTTCTCGGGCGGCGTTGCGCTGGGCATCATGATGATCCCCACGGTCTGCCGCACGACGGAAGAGATGCTGTTGATGGTGCCCAATTCAGTGCGCGAGGCAGCGCTGGCGCTGGGCGTGCCCAACTGGCGCTCGGTGCTGGCGATCACTGTGCGAACGGCATCCCCGGGCATCATCACCGGCTGCATGCTGGCCTTTGCGCGCGTGGCCGGCGAGACCGCGCCGCTGATCTTTACCGCCTTCGGCAACGTGGGCTGGAGCGAGAAGCTGAGCGAGCCGATCGCCGCCCTGCCGTTGCAGATTTACGTCTATGCTCTCTCCCCGTACGATGAATGGCACCGCCTGGCCTGGGCCGGGGCGCTGGTGCTGATTGTGCTGATTGTGCTCTCGGTTTCGCTGGTGCGCTATGTGACCAGCCGCGGCGTTTTGAAAGGGGCAAGTTAGGGCGGTTCTCCAATACTTGTGGCTTGAGGTTCTGGTTTTGTGACGATTTCTTGAGGAAATCGACACCGCGATTTTTCGGTTTCAGCGAAGTTTAGAAGGAGAAATGCGCACGTGGGCGTCGGCATTGAAGTGACCAACCTGAACGCGTGGTATGGGACCAACCACACATTGCAGGATATCGATCTGAATATCCCGGCCAACCACGCCACGGCGCTGATTGGTCCCTCGGGCTGCGGTAAAAGCACCTTTGTCCGCTGCCTGAACCGGATGCACGAGACCAACCCGATTGCCCGCGTCACGGGCACCGTGCTGATCGGCGGCCTCGACATCTATGCCGACGCCAAACCGGTGGAGATTCGCCGCCGCGTGGGCATGGTCTTCCAGCGCCCCAACCCTTTTCCGACGATGTCCATCTACGACAACGTGGCCGCCGGGCTGAAGCTGAACGGCTACACCAACCGCCATACCCTCGACGAGATCGTCGAGAAGTCACTGAAGAACTCCGCGCTGTGGGAGGAGGTCAAGGACGACCTCAAGAAGAAATCCGGCGCCTCGCTCTCCGGCGGCCAGCAGCAGCGCCTCTGCATCGCCCGCGCCCTGGCCGTCGATCCCGAGGTCCTTTTGATGGACGAGCCGGCCTCGGCGCTTGATCCCGTCTCCACCTCGAAGATCGAGGACCTGATCTTTCAATTAAAATCCCAGTACACCATTGTGATTGTCACGCACAATATGCAGCAGGCAGCGCGCGTCGCCGAGAAGACCGGCTTCTTTCTCAACGGCAGGATGGTGGAGTTCGATTCGACGCACAAGATCTTCACCAACCCCAGCGACAAACGCACGGAAGATTACATCACAGGCAGGTTCGGATGACGCGCATACGTTTTCAGCAGAGTTTGGAAGAACTGAAGGAGCAACTGCTGGTGATGGCCGGCCTGGCCGAGCAGTCGATTCAGCGCGCCATCGAGGCCTATCGCGTCCGCGACCTCTCGATCTGCGATCTGGTCAGCCGCTCGGAGCTGACGATCAACCGCCTGGAGCGCGAGATCGATCAGGCGGCCCTCGATCTGCTGGCGATGGAGCAGCCGATGGCCGTCGATCTGCGCTTCATCCTGAGCGTGATCAAGATCAACGCCGACCTGGAGCGCGTGGGCGACGCCGCCAAGGGCATCAGCGACCGCGTGCGCAATATGGAGCAGATGGCCCAGGCCGAGCTGCCCGTCGATATTCCCCGCATGGCGGAGCTGGCCGCGCAGATGGTGCGCAAGAGCCTGCAGGCCTTCATCGAGGGCGACGCCGAGCTGGCCCGCTCCATCCTCTCAATGGACGACGCCGTGGACGCGATGAACCGCGCCGCCTACAAGGCCCTCACGAAAGTAATGGAGAACGAGAGCCACCTGGCCCCGCAGGCTTTGAACGCACTGATGATCTCGCGTGCGCTCGAACGCGTGGCCGACCACGCGACGAACATTGCCGAGGATGTGATCTTCTGGATTCAGGGCGACGACGTGCGCCACCACAAGAGCCTGAAGAATCCTCCTGAGCCGCCCGCCGCCGCCTAAGGATTCTTCTATGGCGTTGCTCTGCTCTGGCCAATTCTCCCGTCTTCCGGCTTCTTTGCGGAAGCGGCAGGGAAATTTGGACCTATTTATCGCGACCATCATTCCATTTTCACGCGGCTCCGGAAGACAATGTCTCGAATCGGGACTCCTTCCTTTTCTTCAATAAACTCCAAGTTGACTACCCCTCAAAGATTGGTAAAGTACAACCAAGTCAAACGTGGCTGCATCGAGCAAAAACACCCGATGCTTGCGCGTGCCCCGGCCGAACGCTGATTGCGCCCAACCGGCGAAGAGATTTGCCTGTCGGATACAGAGAAGGAGATGAACGATTGTGCCCGCCACCACCCAGGATAGAATCTACGCTTCGACCGATTATCATGCGCAGAAGCATGGCGTCACTGCTCTGGTCTTCGAGTTCATCACGCGCTACCGGACGGCGAAATTCAGCGCCTTTTTGAAAAGCGCCAACGCGGAGATTCTCGAGGTCGGCGTCGGTCCGGGATGGAATCTGCTTCGCCTTCCGGCGCGGCGGCGCGTCGGCATGGATGTGGCGCTGACCTATGCCGAGAGCCTGAGAGGCCAGGGAGTGGAGTTCGTCTCCGATCTCGATCAACTGGAGGGGCAGCGATTCGATGTGGTGATCTTCTCTCATGTGATGGAGCATCTGCTGGAGCCGGCCAGGGTGCTCGGGCAGATTCGCGCGCTGCTGAAGCCGGAGGGCGAACTCGTGGTGATCGTTCCGCTGGAAGGGCCCGCACGCAAACTCCCCGCGCACGACAACGACCACCATCTGTACTCATGGAATGTGCGGACGCTGAATGAACTGCTGCTGGCCTGCGGATACACCGTCCGCTCGCGCGCGGTCAAGCGCTACGGCTTCGACCGCTTCGCCGCCAACCTGGCCGTCCGGCTCCACGGCGGTTACAGACTGTATCTGCTTCTGCTGTATTTTTTGCGCATTCTTCGCCCTGGTTACGAGATTCAAGCCATCGCCGGTTACAACTCCGAGCCGCCGTCCGCCGGTGCATGATCTCCGCCTTGCGGGCGGGGATCGTCCTTCGTTCACGAGAGGCTTTTGGCAGGGATGAGACCGGTTGTCCGCAGGCGGGAAAAGCCAGGTGACGGCCCCCCTGCCCGAAGGTTGCTTGTCAGGTGTACACTGCATTTTCGCGCAGATATTATGTTCAAATCGCGCGATAAGGAAAACACCATGCGCAAACTCACGCTCGTTTTTGCTCTCGCCTCTCTCTTTGCGCCTCTCTGCCCTGCCCAGGCCGTTCCTTACAAACGTCCGATGGTCTTCGAGGACCTGATGAAGATGAAGCGGTTGGGGACGATCGCCGTCTCGCCGGACGGCAAATGGCTGGCCTACAGCGCCACCACCGTGGACCTGAGCCAGAACACCAAGACGGAGGCGCTCTTTGTGACGCCCGTGATGGGCGGCAGCGATGCGAAGCCGGTGACGGTGGCGCAGCCGGGCGATACGGGCATCCAGTTTTCTCCGGACGGCAAGCAGATTCTCTATCTGAGCAGCCGCACGGGCTCGCAACAGATCTGGCTGGCGGGCTTTGACCCGGCCAGCGGGGCGACGGCCAACCCGCTGCGGCTGACCTCGATTTCGACCGGGGCCGCGAACGCACTCTGGTCGCCGGACGGAAGGTTTATCGTATTTTCTTCGGCGGTCTATCCGGATTGCCCGGCATACTCGCACGCCAACGCCAACCTGACGGCCAACGCGCGGGCCGCCGCGGCCAACGCCAAGGCGAAGGCCGCCGCCGAGGCTGCCCAGGCCAACGACACGGCGGAGAATGAAAAGGCCGCCAACGAGGCAGCCGAGCTGGCTGCCGAGGCCAACGGTGCCGCCGCCACGGCCGATCCCAATCAGGATGCGGAGCGCTGCAACGCAGGCCGCGACGCCGATCTGGCCAATAGCAAGGTGAAGGCGCAGGTTTTTACGCACCTGCTTTATCGCCACTGGGACCACTACAACAGCGAGAAGCGCAGCCATCTGTTTATGGTTCCGGCGAACGGCGGTCCGGTGAGGGATTTGAATCCCAACGACACGCACGACGTTCCAGCCGATTATCCTTCGGTGGAGCAGGGCTGCGGCTGCGCCGTTTCGCCCGACGCTCGGGAGCTGGCCTTTACCGAGAATCCCGACCCGGAGCCGGCGACGAGCTCCAGCGCGAAGATAT
>Ga0302274_10000197_pt1 | contig 63681 bp, 58 predicted proteins | sample III_Bog_N2_1_FD_198755 | JGI IMG/M metagenome (GOLD analysis project Ga0302274, IMG submission 198755) | Peat permafrost microbial communities from Stordalen Mire near Abisko, Sweden - III_Bog_N2_1 | ecosystem: Environmental > Terrestrial > Soil > Wetlands > Peat | place: Sweden: Abisko...
CGGCGTTGACCACATCGACAGGAGAAAGCCCCTTGGCCTGCAATGCGTGCAGGTCCAGGTCCACCTGAATCTGTCTCTGCTTGCCGCCGTAGGGAAATGGCGTCTGCGCTCCCTCGATGGTGGCTAGCTGGGTGCGAATGGTGTTGGTGCCGAGGTCAGAGAGCCGCTGTTCGTTGAGTCCCTGCCCGGAGAGGCCTAGCATCAGGATGGGCACGCTGGAGGCGTTGTATTGGATGATGAAGGGCGGCAGGGAGCCGGGCGGCAAACTGCGCAATTGCACCTGGCTGATGGCCGTAATCTCGGCTACGGCGCTTGCTATGTTGACGTGCGGCTGAAAGAAGATCTTGATGAGAGCCAAGCCGTTGAGCGATTGCGACTCGATGTGCTCGATGTCGTTGACCGTGGTGGTCATGCCCCGCTCGCTGTTGGTCACGATGCGGTTGGCCATCTCCTGCGCCGAGAGGCCGTTGAAGTTCCACACCACCGTGACCACCGGGATGTCGATGTTGGGAAAGATGTCCGTGGGCATCGTCTCGATGCTGAAGACGCCGAGAATCAGGATTAAAAGCGCAAATACGACGAAGGTATAAGGTCGCCGCAGCGCAAGCCGGACAATCCACATAAGGCAGTTACTCGTTCCTGAGCCGGGCCGACTGCGACCAGAACCGCCCCAGAATGGGTCGATTCGAGGTCATCGTCGGCTCGCCGGATTCCGGGACTGGATGTCGCACACCCCGGCCCGTTCCAACAAACACTTGAAATTACATGGTAGACGAAGCGGCGCAGTAAGGACGCATGAGTTGCAAAAGGGGAACGCTCCTATGCCTGTATGGACGGTCCCGCGAACTGAAAAGACGCTATGAGAGGCCGGTAACATTCCAAAGCCGCTCGATTCGCTTACAATAGTTCCGTCTTGCTTCCATGGAGGATGCTTTACTCTGCCGGGGAAACCCGCGCTCCCGCAATGGATGCGCCTGGGCGGGCGAAACCTTTGGTGAAACTCAAGCGTCCGTAGAAACGAACGCGTGCGGATGATCTTCCGCCCGAAACGGCAGTATTTGTGCCCATTTAGCAGGCATTCATTCAAGAGAAACGACGGGAATCGACACTATGTCCATTGAAGACACTTCGGAGACCTCTCTGGCCGCAAACGGTACCGAACAACAACCCTCCGCACCCGGAGGGTTCCCGGTGCGCATTGTCGTGTACCTGGTGCTGACTATAGCTGTGGTTTTGGCCGCCTGGAAGTTTTATCAGAACCAGCAAGCGACCAAGACGCAGAACGCCAGTCAGGCCGCGGCGCTGATGAACCGGCCGGTTCCAGTGCAGGTGGCAGCCTCGGAGCAGAAGCCGATGCCGATCTTCCTGGTCGCACTGGGCACGGTGACGCCCTACATGAGCGTGACGGTGAAGGCGCGGGTCAGCGGCGAACTGGAACCGGTCAAGTTCACCGAGGGCCAGCAGGTCAAGCAGGGCCAGACCATTTTGGTGATCGACCCCAGGCCTTACCGGGCAGCGCTGGACCAGGCCAAGGGTACCCTGGCGCACGATCAGGCGCTACTGATGAACGCGCAGGCGGAGTTTGCCCGCTACAAGGCGCTCTATGACGCGGGCGTGACCTCCAAGGAGGTCATGCAAGCCGATGAGGCTGCGCAGGGCCAGTACATGGGCGCCATCGAGGCCGACAAGGCAGTCATTGAGACCGCCCAGTTGCAGCTCGAATGGTGCACCATCAAATCTCCCATCAGCGGTAAAATCGGCCTGCGCCTGGTGGACCCCGGCAACATTATCACCGCCAACACAACTAACCTGGTTATTATCAATCAGTTTCAGCCAATCGCGGTTTACTTTACTCTGCCCGAGGATGAGCTTCCCCAGGTGCTGCACAAGCTGGCGGCGGAAAAGCGCCTGTCTGTGGATGCCTACGACCAGAACGACGTGCAGAAGTTGGCCACCGGCTACCTGCTCACCGCCGATAACCAGATCGACACCACCACCGGAACCGGCAAGCTCAAGGCCGTCTTCGACAACAAGGACCAGGCGCTCTTCCCCAACCAGTTCGTCAACATTCATCTGGTGATGGAAGAGCGGCCCAACGCGCTGGTGGTGCCCTCGGCGGCTCTCCAGACCGGCAATCAGGGTTCGTTTGTGTGGGTGGTCGATCATGCGGATGCGCAGGGCAATGGAACCGCCAGAATCCAACTGGTGAAGGTGGCTTTGGCGGAAGGACAGATCACCATTCTGGACAATGGCCTGCAACCCGGCCAGAGCGTGGTGGTGGACGGCGCCGATCGGCTGAAGCCCGGACAGAATGTGACCGCCAGCGTGGCCGGGCAGCGCGGTGGGCAGAAAGCTGCGCAAGGTGCGGCAAGCCAGGCTGGAAGCGGCCCATCCGCCGCTCCCGGCGCTGCTTCCAGTCCCGGCGCGCAATCTGGCGCAGGCCAGGGAAAATCCGATAAGGGGAACAAGCAGTGAGCCTTAGTCCTTCCCGGCCATTCATTCTGCGCCCGGTGGCGACCTCGCTGCTGATGGCGGCCATTCTGCTCTCTGGCTTTGTGGGCTACCAGCAGTTGCCGGTCTCCGCCCTGCCCGAGGTGGATTACCCCATCATCCAGGTGCTCACCTTCTATCCCGGCGGCGGGCCGGAGGTCATGGCCTCCTCGGTCACCGCGCCTCTGGAGCGGCAGTTCGGCCAGATGCCGGGACTCAAACAGATGACCTCGGTCAGCAGCGGCGGCGGCTCGGTCATTACTCTTGAATTCAACCTCGACGAGAACATCGATGTGGCCGAGCAGGAGGTCCAGCAGGGGATCAATTCGGCCAGCAGCTTTTTACCCGCCGACCTGCCCAACCCGCCCATCTACAGCAAGGTGAACCCCGCTGATGCGCCCATCATGACGCTGGCGCTCACCAGTGACATGCTGCCTCTGGATAAGATCGAAGATGCGGCCGACACTAATCTCGCACAGAAGATTTCGCAGGTTACCGGGGTTGGACTGGTGTCGATCGCCGGCGGGCAGAAGCCCTCCGTGCGCATTCAGGCCAACCCTGCCCAACTGGCCGCCTACAACCTGAGCCTGGAAGACCTGCGCACCGCACTGGCGGCAGCCAACGTGGACCAGGCCAAGGGCACGCTGAACGGCGACCGCCAGTCCTACACCATCGGCGCCAATGACCAGTTGCTCTCCAGCGGCGACTACAAGCCGGTCATTGTGGCCTATCGCAACGGGGCCGCGGTACGCGCCTCCGACGTGGCAGTGATTGTCGATGCCGCCGAAAACTCCCAGCAGGCTGCCTGGATGGACCGCCAGCCCGCGGTCATCGTTAATATCCAGCGCCAGCCGGGCGCCAACATCATCGCCGTGGTGGACCGCATCAAGCTGCTGCTGCCGCAGTTGCAGTCGGCTCTGCCGGCCTCCATGCAGGTAAAGGTACTCACCGACCGCACCACCACTATCCGCGCCTCCGTCCGCGATGTGGAATACGAGCTGATGCTGACCATCGCATTGGTCGTCATGGTCATCTTCCTCTTCCTCCGCAATCTGGCGGCCACCATCATCCCCTCGGTCGCGGTGCCGCTGTCGATCATCGGCACCTTCGGCGTGATGTACTTGCTGGGCTACAGCCTGAACAACCTTACCCTGATGGCGCTCACCATCTCCACTGGCTTTGTGGTGGACGACGCCATCGTGATGATCGAGAACATCTCGCGCTTTATCGAAGATGGGTTGAGCCCCATGCAAGCCGCGCTCAAGGGCAGCGAACAGATCGGCTTCACCATAATGTCGCTGACCGTTTCACTGATCGCGGTGCTTATCCCGCTGCTGTTCATGAGCGACGTGGTGGGCAGGCTCTTCCGCGAGTTCGCCATTACCCTGGCGGTCACCATTCTGGTTTCAGCCGTGGTGTCGCTGACGCTGACGCCGATGATGTGCTCGCGCATTCTGCAGGACAAGTCGGTGGCCAAGCAGACGCGCTTCTACTATTGGTCGGAGAAGGTCTTCAACTCCGTCATCGCCTGGTATGGGCGGACATTGCAGGTGGTTTTGCGCTATCGCTTCATCACGCTGATGGTCACCATCGGCACGCTGGTGGCCACTTTGTTGCTCTATGTGGTGATCCCCAAGGGCTTCTTCCCGGTGCAGGATACGGGCGTGATTCTGGGCATCAGCGAGGCTCCGCAGACGGTCAGCTTCACCTCCATGGCTGAGCGCCAGCAAAAGCTGGTGGAACTTCTCTTGCAGGACCCCGCCGTCGATAACATCTCTTCGTTTATAGGCGTGGACGGAACCAATACCACGCTGAACTCAGGCCGCATCCAGATCAACCTGAAGCCGCTGGAGGAGCGCAAAATCTCCGCCACCGAGGTAATTCGCCGCATTCAGCCAAAGCTCCAGAGCGTTGAAGGAATCCAACTCTTCCTGCAACCGCTTCAGGACCTGACCGTTGAAGACCGCGTCAGCCGGACTGAGTTTCAGTACTCCCTCGAAGATCCGGACCCGGTCGAGCTGGCTACTTACACGCACAAGATGGTGGACGCACTCAAAAACGAAAAAGTGGTCACCGATGTGGCCAGCGACCTGCAGGACCAGGGCCTGGGCGCCAAGCTGGTGATCGACCGCGACACCGCCGCCCGGCTGGGCATCGCCATGGCCGACGTGGATAATACCCTCTATGATGCCTTCGGCCAACGCCAGGTCTCCACCATCTTCACCCAGTTGAACCAGTACCATGTGGTGATGGAGGTGGGGCAAAACTTCCAGACCGATCCCACGGTTCTTAATAATCTCTACGTCAAATCGGGCAACGGCACTCAAGTCCCGCTGGGCATGGTAGCCCACTGGGAGCAATCCACCGCGCAACTCGCCATCGGCCATCAGGGTCAGTTTCCCTCTACCGTGGTCAGCTTCAACCTGGCCCCGGGCAAAGCTCTGGGCGACGCCGTCACCGCCGTCAACTCCATCGAGAAGAGCATCCAGATGCCGGCCGCCATCAATGCCAGCTTTCAGGGCACGGCGGCCGCCTTCCAGACCTCGCTGGCTAACGAGCCGCTGCTGATTCTGGCCGCGCTGGTCACCGTCTACATTGTGCTGGGCGTGCTCTATGAGAGCTACATACACCCCATCACCATCATCTCTTCGCTGCCCTCGGCCGGCGTGGGCGCTCTGCTGGCCCTGCTCATCACGCGCGTAGATTTCAGCGTGATTGCGCTGATCGGCATCATTCTGCTGATCGGCATCGTGCAGAAGAACGCGATTATGATGATCGACTTTGCCTTGCAGGCCGAGCGCCTGGAGGGAAAGACGGCCGAAGCTGCCATCTTCCAGGCCTGCCAGTTGCGTTTCCGGCCCATCATCATGACCACCATGGCCGCCATGCTGGGAGGTTTGCCGCTGGCCCTGGGCGGAGGCGTGGGCGCCGAGCTGCGTATGCCGCTGGGCGTCACCATCGTCGGCGGACTGATCTTCTCCCAGATGCTCACCCTTTACACCGTGCCGGTCATCTATCTCTATTTCGATAAGCTGGCACAGCGCATGAAATCGCGCGACCTTAACGTCCACGAGCAGCAACCGGAAACAGCTTCTAGCCTCTAGCTCCTAGCTTTTAGCTTTTGGTAAAGAGGCTATTCAACAGTATTGAAGTTTTGAACTACGCGTAAGTAGAAAGCTTGATGGATCACGGGTTTTTAGCTAGCAGCTAGAAGCTAGGAGCTAGAGGCTAAAAAATGCATCTTTCCGCACCCTTCATTCAGCGCCCGGTGGCCACATCGCTGCTCTCGCTGGCCCTGTTGCTGGCTGGCTCGGTAGGGTATTCGCTGCTACCCGTGGCTTCGCTGCCCAACGTCGATTACCCGGTCATCGGCGTGGGGGCGGGTATGCCCGGCGCCAGTCCGGAGACTATGGCCTCATCTGTGGCCACGCCGCTCGAGCGGCAATTTGGGCGCATCGCCGGAGTCAATCAAATGACCTCGTCGAGTTCGCTGGGCTCGGCCTCGGTCACCATGCAATTCGACCTCAATCGCAACATCGACGCCGCCGCCCGCGATGTACAGGCCTCCATCAACGCGGCACGCAGTCAGTTGCCCTCTTACCTGCCGCAAAATCCCAGCTACCGCAAGGTCAATCCCGCCGAATCGCCGATTCTGATTCTCACTCTGACCTCCGACGTGGTGACCAAGCGGCAGATCTACGACTTGGCCGACTCCATTCTGTCGCAGAAGATCGCGCAGATTCAGGGTGTGGGCCAGGTCTTCGTGGGCGGCAGCTCCAGCCCCGCGGTGCGTGTCGAGCTGAACCCCATGCAACTGGGCGCAAACGGCGTCGGCCTGGAGGCGGTGCGCACTGCGCTTGCCGGAGCCAACGCCAACCGCCCCAAGGGCGCAGTTCAGGATGCAAATCATCGCTGGCAGATCAGCGATAACGACCAGATCTTCAATGCCGGCGACTACGCGCCCATCATCGCCGGCTATAACCGGCAGACCGGCGCGCCGGTGCGCATCTCCGACCTGGGGACTGTTTCAGACGGCGTCGCCAACATACTGACCGCGGGCGTATCAGGCAACAAAACTTCGGGTCACAGCGGCGTGTTGAAAGACGCCATCCTGGTTGTCATCTTCAAGATTCCCGGCGCCAATGTCATCTCCACCGTGGACGCAGTGATGGCCGAAATGCCACGCCTGCAAGCGTCCATTCCGCCCACCATCAACATCAACGTGGCCGTCGACCGCACCACCACCATTCGCTCCAGCGTGCGCGACGTGGAGATATCGCTTCTCATCAGCGTGGTGCTGGTGGTGCTGGTGGTCTTCCTCTTTTTACGCGAGATCTGGTCCACCATCATTCCGTCCATCGCCGTGCCCCTCTCGTTGCTGGGCACCTTCGGCGTCATGTACCTGGTCGGCTACACCATCGACAATCTCTCCCTCATGGCTCTCACCGTCGCCACGGGCTTCGTGGTGGATGACGCCATTGTGGTCATAGAGAACATCACCCGCTATCTCGAGATGGGCATGAAGCCCTTCGAGGCCGCCATGAAGGGCTCCAAAGAGATTGGATTCACGGTGCTGTCCATGAGCACCTCGCTGATCGCTGTTTTCATTCCCATTCTGTTGATGGGCGGCATCGTGGGCAAGCTCTTCCGTGAGTTCGCTGTTACTTTGTCGGTGGCCGTTGCGGTCTCCATGCTGGTCTCGCTGACCGCTACGCCCATGCTGTGCGCCAAGTTTCTCAAGTCGCGCGATGAAAGCCGCCACGGTTCCATCTATCGCTTGAGTGAGCGCGGCTTCCAGTGGCTTCACAACGAATATGCCACTGGCCTGCGCTGGGTGCTGCGCCACCAATGGCTGATTTTGGGCGTAGTCATTGGCACGGTTGTTCTCAACGTCTACCTCTTCTTCATCGTGCCCTGGGACTTCTTCCCGCAGCAAGACACCGGACGCATGGGAGGCCGAACTGTGGCCGCACAGGACATCAGCTTTACCGCTATGCGCGACAAGCAGCGTGAGCTGGCGCAAATGGTTCTCGACGATCCGGCCATTTCTACGGTGACGGCCTTTGTCGGTGGCAGCGGGCCCGGCGGCGGCAGTTCCAATATCGGCAATATGTTTGTTGCCCTGAAGCCGCTCAATGAGCGCCCCGGACGCGTCTCCGCCAACGATGTGGTCAACCGCCTGCGCAGGAAAACTACCAGTATTCCTGGCGCCATTCTCTATCTCCAGGTACAGCAAGAATTTCAGAGCGGCGGCCGCGGTGGCGCCGCGCAATACCAATACACTCTCTCCGACGAGAACATGGATGAACTGAGTGTCTGGGCGCCGCAGATGCTGGACCGCATGAAAACCATGCGGGAGCTGAGAGACGTCAACTCAGACCAGCAGAATCAGGGCCTGGCCGCCAACCTGGTTATTGATCGCGACGCCGCATCACGGCTTGGCATCACCCCCGCCGCCATTGACCAGGTGCTCTACGACGCCTTCGGCCAGCGCGAAGTCTCCACCATGTACACCGCGCTCAACCAGTACTACGTGGTGATGGAGGTGGACCCCCAGTACCAGCTCAGTCCCGACGCGCTCAACGGCATCTACGTCAAGACCGGAACTGTTGCCGGAGCTACCGCCGGCGCCGCCAGAACCACGTCATCATCCGCGGCGCTTCCAATTCTGCCCGCAACCGGTTCCATGGTGCCGCTCTCTACCATCGCTCACTTTGAGCAAAAGCGCACCGCCTTGCAGGTCAACCACCAGGGCCAGTATCCGGCCGTTACGCTCACCTTCAACCTGGCGCCCAATGTGGCTCTGGGCGATGCCGTCACCGCCCTCGAACAAGTACAGCGCGAGATGAACTTGCCCTCATCCATCCACGCTACCTTCCAGGGAACCGCGCAGGATTTTCAGACCGCGAAGAAGAATATGCCGTGGCTAATCCTGGCCGCGGTGATTGCTGTTTACATCGTCCTCGGCATTCTCTATGAAAGTCTGATCCACCCGCTCACCATTCTCTCCACGATTCCTCCCGCCGGCGTGGGCGCGATTCTAGCGCTGATGCTGACAGGAACCAGCCTGAGCATCATCGCGCTGATCGGCGTTATCCTGCTGATCGGCATTGTCAAAAAGAACGCCATCATGATGATCGACTTTGCCCTGCAAGCCGAGCGCGAGCAGGGATTGCCGCCGGTCGAGGCCATCTATCAGGCCTGCTTGCTGCGCTTCCGCCCCATCATGATGACCACCATGGCGGCGCTCTTCGGCGGATTGCCGCTGGCCATCGGCATGGGCGTCGGCTCGGAACTGCGCAAGCCGCTGGGCATCGCTATCGTCGGCGGCCTCATCGTCTCCCAGATGCTTACCTTGTTCACTACACCTGTTGTTTATTTATTCTTCGACCGCCTGCAATGGCGCGTGATGAAGCTGCATCGCATCGGCGAGGAGCTGGAAGGGGCTGCGGCGGATTAAGGAGCAGTGATTCGCTTTTGCAGATAATTTCCTTAATTGGATGCACAATGTCAGTATGAACAAGAGTGGGCAAGCCTCGATCCGATTTGTCAGGGATGTGACCGGTCTGTACCACCAGGGACCCCCACCCCCCCCTATACCCCCCTGGGGTATAAATTTCCCCTGAAGCTTTGCAGATTATTTTTAACCCGTTTGAAATCAATGCCGCTTGGAAAACGCACAGCCCCAAATCTCCCACATGGTGAGATTTGGCCTCTGAAAACCGCCGGAATAATCCGGTTTTTCCCCATTAAACAGCCCCGGACACTGGTTTTCCAATCAGATTACTCGGAGGGCTTCCCGGCCGCCAGCATCTTTCCCGCGACCCGCCCCACGCCGCGCAGCATGGCTTTCACCGGCCAGCGGCCTTCGGAGTCGGCGAAGAAAATTTCGCCGCTGCGACGGACTTCCGCGCGGTAGTACCAGCGCTTGAGCAACGCGAGGTGGCCCTGCCGGAGGGTCGCCGAGGGAGAACCGGAAGGCAGAGCCAACTCGGCCAGCGCCGCCTCCATGCGCGCTTCGAGCACGCCGCGAGCGGCTTTAGTTGGCAACGCAACTCTTGTTTCGTCCGTTACTTCAGGCGCAGTGGATTCCGATAGCGCTTCCTCTGCCGCGACTTCGCCTTCACTGATCCCTGATCCCTGTTCCCTGTTCCCTGTTTCTTCGGGAATCGGCTCAATCGCCATGGGGTGCGCAAAGAGTGACGTGGAACCGGATTGCTCGTTCTGGATTCTCATGCCCAGCGTCGAAAATCCTGCCGGGCCGCTGAGTCGTCCGTTTTCATAAAGGAAGACGGCAACTTCGCCGGGATTGGCCGAGGCTTGCAGGACGACTGCCCGAAGTTGCGAGAGTGGACGAACCAGCTCGGCAGCCAGCGCGCGCACGCCTTCCACGCGCTGGACCTGAGTGTGAACGGCAGCGGCGGACTCAAAGTCGAGATTCGTCGAAGCCTCCTCACGCTGAGTGCGAAGCTGGACCAGCCTACTCTCGCCGCGCGTGGCCAGAAACTGCTTTACCGAAGCAGCCTCTTCCGCATAGCGCTCTTCCGTGCAGCCCTTGTAGCAGGGCGCAAGGCACATCTTCATCTCAGAGTAGACGCAGCCGGGATGGCTGGGATTCGGCTCCAACTCCTCCGTGCAGCGGCGCAGCAGGAAGAGCTTGAGCGCCTCGTCGGCAAAGCGCTCGGCCGCCGCGCGCGACTGAAACGGCCCGAAGGCCCACTCTGCCTCGCGCTGGCTGGGGTGATTCGTCACCGCGATGCGCGGGTAAGGATTGCCTCCCAGGAAACGAATAAAGGCCGGCGCGCCCAGGTGCATCCGTTCCAAGGATTTGGGGCCGTAAATCTTCTCCAGAAGAGTAAATTGCCCAAGAAGAGCCTCAAACTCAGAGCCGGTCAACCGCCAGCGAATCTGCCGCACGCGCCCGGCCAACTGCAATCGGCGCGGGAACTTTGCTGATGGCTGCAACAACCGTTCCAGCCGTCCGCGCAGGTTAGGCGTGCGGCCGATGTAAGGCTCGGCGTGCGCCTCCGCGCCATAGAGTGCAAAGACCGCAGAACTCGCTGGCAGTTGCGTCAACGCCGCCTTGGCGTCGGCCGGGTCGAAGCCAATCTGCTGCATTGCAATCTCGGAACTCTGCTTAGAAGCTCCCATTCCACTCAAACTCCGCTAACTCCCCGCAATCATCATGCCGTCAATGCGCAACGTGGGCGAGGCCACCGCGCCCCTGAACTCCAGATCGTTGCCGATGGCTATCACGTTGCGCAGCATCTCGGCCAGGTTGCCAGCGATGGTCACCTCTTCGACGGCGTGGGTGAGCTGGCCGTTCTCAATCCACAAGCCGGTGGCGCCTTGCGAGTAGTCGCCCGTGACCACGTTGACGCCGAAACCCATCAGGCTGGTGACGTAGAGCCCGGCGGGAATCTCCGCGATCATCTGCTCTGGAGTCAGCGCTCCCGGCTCCAGATAAAGGTTGCCGCAGCCGATGCCCGGCGTGCCGGCCAGTCCGCGCGAGGCGTTATGCGTGGACTTCATCCCCAGCTTGCGCGCCGTGTAGGTGTTCAGCAGGTAGTTGCGCAGCACGCCATTCTCCACCACCACCGTGCGCTGCGAGGGCAGCCCTTCGCCGTCGAAGGGTGACGTTCCGAAGCCGCCCATTCCCGTGGGTAGCATCATGGTGTTGTCGTCGATAATCGTCAAGCCTGGCGCGGCGATCTGCTCGCCCAGCTTGCCGGCCAGGAAAGAAGCACTGCGCCAGATTGCGTCACCCGATGCCGCCTCGAAGACCGAGCCCACCAGCGAGCCGGCCACCTCCCGCGCAAAGACAATCGGAACTTGCTGCGTGGGAACGCGCCGCGCGCCCAGCCGGCGAAGCGTCCGCCGCGCCGCCTCTTTGCCAATAGCCTCGGGCGATTCCAGGTCTGCAAGCCTGCGCGCGCCGGACCACCAGCCGTCGCGCTGCATCGAGCCGTCCACGTCCACCGCCAGCGGCGCCACCGAGACCCCGGCATAACTGGAGCGGTAGCCGCCCACGAAGCCGCGCGAGTTGGCCAGCACCTTGCTTCCCGTGGCTGCTTCAAAGCTGCCGCCGTCGGAGTTGGTGATGCGCGGGTCTGCCGCGAGCGCCGCCGCCTCCGCCCTTCGCGCCCATTCGATCCGCTCCGCAGCTGGAAGCGAATACACGTCTTTGTGATATAAATGCAGGTCACCGGAGAGCGAGCCGAATTCGCTCCTTTCCGGCAACCCGCTGAAGGGATCTTCTTCGGTCACTTTGGCCAGAGCCAGCGCGCCCTCCACCAGTTGGCGAATTCCCTCCGGGGTCAGGTCGCTGGTGGAGGTCGAGGCCGACCTCTTGCCCAGAAAAACCCGCAGGCCGAGACCGCGCGAGCCGGATTCCTTGAGCGTCTCCACCTGGCCCATGCGTACGTTCACGCTGAACTCGTCGCCCTCGCGCGCCACGGACTCGGCGTCGCTGGCGCCGGCTTTCATGGCCAGCTCCACCACTTCAGCAGCCAGGGATTCCAGGTCGCAATTTGTCACATTGGATTCAACAGCAGTTATGGCCATGGGTCAACAGTAACAAACCCTGCCCATTTCAGCACCCGTTCGCGCTGGAGGCAGCGCGGCCTACTCCAGGGGCTCAAGGTTTCGCCGGGTAACCGGCGTGGAAAAGACGATCATCGTGGTGGTTGCGACATAGGGCATGAACTTTTTGATGATTGTTTCCAGGGCCTCGGACGTGGGCACGAAGACCTTGAGCAGGAATGTGTCTTCTCCGGCGATGTGGTGACATTCCTGGACCTCAGGCATCTCGCGGGCCAGGGCAATGACGCGTGTAATCGAATCCCCGCCGACGCGAACGCGAATAAAGGCGCAGACGGGTCGCCCCACCTTTTGGCGGTCGATCTCGACGCGGTATCCGGTGATAATTCCAGCCTCTTCCATGCGGTGAACCCGCTCGATGACAGCCGGCGTCGAGAGGCCGACCCGCCGGCCCAGCTCCGAAAAGTGAATGCGCGCATCCTCCTGGAGTTCGGCCAGAATGCGCCATCCGATGGGATCGAGGAGCTTGGTAATATCTACTGTGTCTGCCATTTGTGACCTAAAAGAGTTCTGAAAATACACAAAAGTATCATATAAATCGTATTCCTTTCTGCTGTGAGCCTCAAGTAGATTTCATTATAGGATGGGTTCCGTCTCGCAACGCGGCCATCTGCAATACCGCCTGGTTAATATCAACGTGAACGGAACCACGCAGTCGCCACAGTTTACCGGTAAAACCGGAGCACAGGAGCATCCGCCATCATGGCACCTTCTTCTCAATACGAATTGCGTTTAGCTCGCCGCATGGCGAGATTAGGCACTGAAACCGCCTTTGAAGTGTTGAACAAGGCCAAGGCGCTGGAGCGCCAGGGCAAGAGCATCATTCACCTGGAAATCGGCGAGCCCGATTTCGACACGCCCTCCAATGTGGTGGAAGCGGCCGTGGATGCTCTGCACAAAGGCTGGACCCACTACGGTCCCTCCGCCGGCCTGCCCGAGTTGCGCCAGGCCATTGCCGAATACATCGGCAGCACGCGCGGCATTACGGTCACCCCCGAGGAAGTGGTGGTCGTTCCCGGCGGTAAGCCCATCATGTTCTACGCTATCCTGGCGCTGATCGATGAAGGCGATGAGGTGATCTATCCGAATCCCGGATTCCCCATCTACGAATCGATGATCAACTACATGGGAGGCAAGGCTGTTCCCATCCAACTCCGCGAGGAGCGCGATTTCACGCTGGACGTGAACGATCTGCCCGCGCTGATCACCGACCGCACCAAGCTCATCATCATCAATTCTCCGCAGAATCCCACCGGCGGCGTCATGCCGCGCGCGGACGTGGAGCAAGTGGCCAAAATTATCGGCGACCGCAATATCCTGGTGCTTTCGGACGAAATCTACAGCCGCCTGCTCTTTGAAGGCGAGCACTTCTCGATTGCGTCGATCCCCAGCATGAGGGAGCGCACCATCCTTCTCGATGGCTTCTCCAAAACCTATGCCATGACCGGCTGGCGCATGGGCTACGGCGTCATGCGCCCCGATCTGGCCACGCACATGACCCGCCTGATGACCAACTCCAACTCCTGCACCGCCAGCTTTACCCAGATCGCGGGCGTCGAGGCGTTGCGCGGAGATCAGAGTGCCGTCACGCACATGTGCGCCGAGTTCAAGAAGCGCAGCGAATTCTTTGTCGCCGGGCTGAACAAGATCAAGGGCTTCAGTTGCCGCCAGCCCAAGGGCGCATTCTACGTCTTCCCCAACATCACCAGGACGGGGTGGAAGTCCAAGCCGCTGGCCGACGCGCTGCTCGATCAGGCTGGCGTGGCGGCGCTTTCCGGCACCGCATTCGGCGAATTCGGCGAGGGCTATCTGCGCTTCAGCGTGGCCAACTCGATGGAGAACCTGCAACAGGCGCTTGAACGCCTCGACAAGTGGACGAAGCAAAATCTCTAACTGATTCGCCTGGTGTCCCATCCTCGCCGCGTAAAATGTGATGCAGCGCGGGTGGGATTCCCTCGCAAAGGAGAAGGCCATGGCCCTCACAGATTCCGCCACCGGAAAAATAATCCGGGATTATTCGATTGAACAGCTCAAGGATGCCGCCAACATGATGCGCGGCTACGATCTTGTCGAGCTTTGCGCGGCGGGTTCGGGCCACTCAGGCGGAACCCTCTCGATCATGGACATCGTCGCCGCGCTGTACTTGCATGTTGCTCAGCACGATCCCAAAAATCCCAACTGGCCTGACCGCGACCGCATCCTCTGGTCCGCCGGCCACAAGGCGCCGGCTCTTTATGTCGGCCTTGGCTATGCGGGTTTCTGCGACATCAACGATGTGGTGACCCTGCGCAAGCTTCACTCGCGCTTTCAAGGCCACCCGCATTGGCTGAAGTTGCCCGGCGTCGAGGTCTCCTCGGGTTCGCTGGGGCAGGGCCTGAGCATTGCTGTCGGCATGGCGCTCTCCGCCCGGCTGGACGGCAAGAAGCACAAAATTTTCTGCCTGATGGGCGACGGCGAACAGCAGGAGGGCCAGGTCTGGGAAGCCGCCATGGAGGCCGCCCACTACAAGCTCGACAACATCATCGCCGTCATCGACGTCAATCGCCTGCAGATTGACGGCTTTGTAAAAGACGTGATGGAAGTCGAGCCGCTGGACGCCAAATACAAGAGCTTTGGCTGGGAGGTGCTGCGCATTGACGGCCACGACATGAAGCAGTTGGTGGATGCCTTTGAGAAAGCCAAAACAATTGTAGGCAAGCCGGTGGTCATTCTGGCCGACACCATCAAGGGCAAGGGCGTCAGCTTCATGGAGAATGTGGCTGGCTGGCACGGCAAACCGCCGAACCGCGTGGAGCTGGACGCGGCCCTGAAGGAGATGGGCCTGACAGAGCGCATTCCCGTACAGAAGCTGCTGGATCACGCGAAAAACTACCAGGCAGAGCAGGATCGCGAGCTGGAAGCCAAAATGCCAAAATTCTCCCGCAACTTCTGGTGGAACGCGGGCGACTCTATGAAGGTCAAAATGGAGCCCACCCGCAAAGGCTTCGGCAAATCTTTGGCGGTCAATGGCGACGATGAGCGCATCGTCTGCCTGGGGCTGGACATCTCCGGCTCCATCACCATCAGCGATTTCTACACTGGCAAGCCAGAGCGCGCCAAGCGCTGGATCAGCATGGGAATCGCCGAGCAATCGGCCACCTCAGCTGCCGCTGGATTTGCCCGTGAAGGCAAGCTGCCGGTGCTGGGCAGTTATGCCACCTTCATGTCCGCGCGCAATCTGGATCAACTCCGCGTCTCCATCTGCTACGGAAACTTCAACGTCCTGGTTGCCGGCGCTCATGGCGGCGTTTCTGTCGGACCCGACGGCGCAACCCATCAGGCCCTCGAAGATCTCTTCGCCATGCAAGGCCTGCCTAATATGTCCGTCGTCGTGCCCTGCGACGTGGAAGAGACCCGCAAGGCTACCGATTATCTGCTGCTCAAGCACGTGGGGCCAAAGTATATTCGCTTTGCCCGCGAGGCCACGCCCGTCGTCACCCATCCGGAGACGCCGTTTGTCTTTGGCAAGGCCAACGTGATTCGCCTGCGCAAGGATGCGGCCAACTTCGCCGACGCCTTCGAGACTTGTCTGGCATCCGGCTATAAAAACGAGTCGGAGGACCTGAGCATCATCGCCTGCGGACCCATGGTCCCCGAGGCGATGCGCGCAGCCTGCATCCTGAAGCAGGACTTCGGCTACGAGACGCGTGTTCTAAACCTGCACACCCTCAAGCCCATCGACGCTGAAGCTGTGATTCGCGCCGCCGCGGATACCGGCGTGGTGATCACCGCCGAAGAACATCAGATCGGCGCACTGGCGTGGCGCGTCAGCGGCCTGCTCACGGAAAGCAAGCAGCTCTACGGCAAGCCCCTGATCACCGCAGCCATCGGCGTGAAGGATCGCTTCGGCGACTCCGGCTCGCCCTGGGAGATGGTCAAGGAGCTGGAAGTCAGCGCCGAGCACATCGCGCAGAAGGCCGTTGAGTTAATGAAGCTCAAGAAGAAGTAAGTTGCGTAAATAAAGCTGAGGCATTCTCCCGCGCGGGAGAATGCCTCAGCTTTTTTGCCCCGAAACCACTCAGGAAATCGAGCGGAAGAGCCAGTAAAGCAGGCCGGAGAGCAGCGCCGCCGCCGGCAGCGTGAAGACCCACACCGCCGCGATGCTGCGAATTGTGGACATGCGCAGGCCGCTGCCGTTGGCCGCCATGGTGCCAGCCACGCCGGAACTGAGAATGTGCGTGGTGGAAACCGGCAGGCCGAATTTGTCGGCGGCGAAGATCGTGCCCATGGTCACCAGTCCTGCGCAAGCGCCCTGCGCATAGGTCATGTGATCCTTGCCAATCTTTTCGCCCACCGTGATCACCACGCGCTTCCAGCCCACCATCGTCCCCAGTCCAAGGGCCAGGGCCACGGCTACTTTGACCCAGTTGGGGATGAACCTGGTGGACTTATCCAGCTTGCTTTCGTAGTTAGCGAGGGCCGCGCTTTCATCCTTGTTGAACACCGGCGCCTTCTTCTCTTTCACCCATCGAATGTCGTTCTTCTGTATCAACCGAAGCGCCTCGCCCGTCACATACATGTCGTTGCGGACGATCGTTTGCTCCTGCGCCGGGATGTCCTTGAAAATCTTGTACTGCCCCACTGTGTGTTCCACGTCCCCAACTAATTCTCGCAACGCCAGAATTGAATCCGGTTGCAATTTTTGGGTGCGGATATATTCTGTAACCTCGGCGCGGGCGTTGGAACTGAGTTTGCTGCTCTGCGATACATGGCGGTCGAGAATGTGTCCGACTTGCTCGGAGGCGGCGATGAACTGCTGAATGTCATTGGCGGTGACGGCGTGATTGAGGGCATATGCTGTGGGCACCGTGCCGATGAGAATCAGCATGATCAGGCCCATCCCTTTTTGCCCGTCATTGGAGCCGTGGAAGAAGCTGACGCCGGTGCAGGTGAGCACCATTAGGGTGCGGATGGGCCACGGCGGCGGCTGCTTGTCCTTGGGCGCTTCGTAAAGGGCAGGGTAGCGGAAGAGTGCCTTGGAGAGCAGCATGAGCAGAGCAGCAAGGAAAAAACCAACCAGCGGCGAAAACAACAGCGCCTTCAGAACCTTGATGGCCTGCTCCCAATCCACGCCGGAGGCTCCGACGTGGGGGTTGAACAGTTGGTTGGCGATGCCCACGCCGATAATCGAGCCGACCATGGTGTGCGAGCTGGAGGCCGGCAACCCCAGCCACCATGTGCCCAGATTCCAGAGAATGGCCGCAATCAACAGCGCAAAGACCATGGCGTAGCCGGAGCCCGAACTGACCTGAAGAATCAGATCCACCGGCAGCAGCGTGATGATGGCAAAAGCTACCGCACCAGAGGAGAAGAGCACGCCGGCCAGATTGCAGAACCCTGACAAAACCACCGCGTTGATGGGTTCCATCGAGTGCGTATAGATAACCGCAGCCACTGCGTTGGCCGTATCGTGAAAGCCATTCACAAATTCGAAGCTCAGGGCAATCAGCAACGCCAGGGCCAGCAGAAGATAGGGCCAGATGCTGGTGACAGTGACCGTTTTCATGTCCCAGGCTACGTGAAATGCAATGAAGCACAGGCCGCCCGCCACAGCCACCAGAAACAGCGTGATGCTCTTGGCGCCGGGTCGCCGGGTCATGTGGCTTTCAAGCCGCGATCCTTTGGAGGGCGGTGCTTGCTCGGCGGTTGCCGGATCAGCCATCAGATGTCACCCATGCGCCCGGAGAGATTCCGGAGACGCCGGGGCCTCCAAAGTCGAGGGGGAGCAACGGCATAACTATATAAATACAAAGGGGATGGCTGGAGGCGGGAGAGCGCAGAGCCGGTTAAAATGGCGTCCATATAACCCCAACAACCACGTTTTTCGCACAGTTGTTTGCAAAGCCAGCAGGGAAGCGGGCCAACAAAGCCATTTTATACCGGCTGGGCACATGCTCGGAAAAGGAGAATATTAAAGGACGGTTAAAATCGCGGCTGGCGGGTCAGCGAGGAGCCGTATTTCGCTCAAACCACAGGGCGAGCTGGTCCTCGGTGATTTCACCGGCGGCGAGACCGAGAACGGTGAGGAACGCATCTTCTTGGCTGGCAGTCACTTCAAGACCGTTTACATCAAGAAACGCAAATGAAACCAGAAAGGCTGTGCGCTTGTTCCCATCGACAAACGGATGATTCGATGAGATGCCAAAAGCATATGCGGCGGCAAGGGCAGCAAGGGAAGGCACGGATTCTGCGTTAGCCAGAATGTTTTGGGGCCGGGCCAATGCGGATTCAAGCAGTCCCGCGTCCCGAACGCCCATTGAGCCTCCGTGCGCGGCAAGCTCAAGGTCGTGCGCAATCACAGCATCGGCTGCTTCCATCCACAAGGGCTCTTGCATCACTCCGCCAGCTTCCGCAGCGCATCGCGGTACTTTCTCATGACCCGTTCAGTAGCTTCCAGCTTGCGCACGAATTGGTCGTCATAAGGGGTCAGGTGCGCACCATAGGGAGTCTCCGAGAGGCAGACGGTATCGCCCTTTTGTACTTTCAACCGTGCGAGAGTCTCCTTCGGCAGAATGATGCCGGCGGAATTGCCGATGGCGATGATTTTTGCTGTCGTGGCCATTTTCGGCCTCCTGTACAGCTTTATTATAACATAAGTTATAACATCGCCCTACCGCCAATCATCCCGCGCGTTGCCCAGGCCTTCGTTCATCACCGCGTCAAAGCCGCTGTGCTTCTTGATGAAGATCTCGCTGAACTGGCGGTCCTGGCGAAGCAGGATGGCCTGCAGGCGGACCATCTCCAGCAGCGCCAGGAACATGGCGATCAGCGCCCGTTCGCTGCGCGTGTGGCTCAACAGGCGGCGCAGGGCCACCGGCCTGTCTTCCATGGTCAGGCGTCGGGCAAGGAACTGAATCATCTGACCCACGGTAACCGAATCCTCTTCAATGTTGATCACCGGGCGATTGCGGGCGCGCTCCAGAATCTCGCGGAAGACGCGCACCAGGTCTACGGTATCGGCGGCGATCTCCGGCTCGGCGGCCTCATCGTCCTTGAACTCGCTCATGCCGGGATTGGACCAAGTGGCTGCCTCCAGCATCTGCTTCTGTTGCAGCATCTGGGCGGCGTTTTTGAAGCGCTCGTGCTCCAGCAGACGCTCCACCAGCTCGCGACGTGGGTCTTCGGCCGCTGCCTCGGGACCTGTCTCCGAGTGCGGCAGCAGCATTTTGCTTTTGATGTGGATCAGCAGCGACGCGGTGTAGATGAAATCGCCCGCCACGTCCACGTCGCTGGCCTTGAGCTGATTGACATACGCCAGAAACTGGCTGGTGATAATGGCGATGGGGATGTCGTAGATGTTGATGTCCTGCTTGCGGATCAGGTCCAGCAGCAGGTCCATGGGGCCGTCATAAACCTGCCCCACAATCACCGAAAAAGGAGATTCCTCGGAGCCTTCATCCAGCTTTTTCTGCCGCGCGGCCAGCCGGGCGGCTTCCTTTTCCTCCGCGCTGGGCTGCGGTTTAAGCGCTCGCTGGGGAACTGCATTGGCGTCTGGAACCGGGACGGTGACTGGCTCGGACGGAGGCTCAGGCTCGGCTGCCGCTGACGGTTCGGCTTCGAGCGGCGGCTCGGCGACCGGGGCAACCGGCTCAATGTCCGGAGCAGAATCAGGCTCGGGGGCAACTTCCGGCTCGACAACCGGGGCAACCGGCTCAATGTCCGGAGCAGAATCAGGCTCGGCGGCAGCTTCCGGCTCAGCTTCGATCACTGGTTCAGGCTCTTCGACCGGCTCCTCGGCAACTTCATTGACAACTTTGGTTTCGGGCGTTTCCTCAACTTCCGGCACGACCACTGGCTCGGACACCGATTCGGATTCTGCCGCTTCCATCGGCTCCGGTACGGCCTCTTGCACAGCTTCGGTTTCGGGCGTTTCCGCGATTTCCGGCTCGACCACTGGCTCGGCTTCCAGTTTGGCCTCTGCCGCTTCAATTCGCTCTGGAACGGCCTCCTGTGCGATTTCTGTTTTCTCTGCCTCTTCAACCACGGAGACAGGCTTTTCGGCCCTTATGCTTGCGTCGCGGCCTTTTCCCGTGGCCTGTACCGGTTCGGCGGCGAGAGTTGGCTCGGCAGGAATCGCCTGCGCGACTATAACGGCCTGCTCGACCGGAATCGCCGGTACAGCAACAATTTTTGGGGACGGCTCGGTCAAGGTTCGTTCTTCTTCCCGGTTCTCTCTGATACTGCCTGAAATCATTGTTTCTGTGACGAGTTCTTGCTTTGCGGGCCTCGAAAACAAGCCAAATCCGGAGCGAAGTCCGTCCAACGCAATCTGGATCGCCTTTCGCCACCACGGAATTGCCTTTTCAGCCATTTACTTGCCGTTCTCGCCGCTCAGGCTCATCTGCATGGCCGAACGCACCTGCCGCATCGTCTCCTCGGCGCGGGCGCGGGCGTGGTTGGAACCGTCCTTGAGAATCTCTTTGACCTGCGCCTCGGAAAAACCAGCGCGGCGCTCCTGAATGGGCTGCAAAACCTGAACCAGGTTGTCGGCCACCCAACCCTTGCACTCGATGCAGCCAATTCCCGCCGAGCGGCAGCCATCATAGACTTTGGCCATGGTCTCGGGCGACGAGAAGACCTTGTGCAGGTCGCCCACCGGGCATTTGTCCGGGTCGCCCGCATCGGTGCGGCGAACGCGCGCCGGATCGGTCACCATGGTTTTCAGCTTCTGCCGAACCACATCCTCCGGGTCGGTCAACTGAATCGTGTTGCCGTAGCTCTTGGACATTTTGCGCCCATCGGTGCCGGGCAGCTTGGGCGAAGGAGTCAGCAGCACCTTTGGCTCCGGCAGTACCTCGCCACTGTTTGAGCCGCCGTCCAGCTTGTAAAACTGGTTGAACCTCCGCGCCACCTCGCGCGTCAGCTCTACGTGCGCCTGCTGGTCCTGCCCGACAGGCACAAAATCGGGCTGGTAGAGCAGAATGTCAGACGCCATCAGCACCGGGTAGCCCAGGAACCCGTAAGTGGTCAGGTCCTTGTTGGCCAGGTTCTCCTGCATCTCCTTGTAACTGGGCACGCGCTCCAGCCAGCCAAGCGGTGTAATCATCCCCAGCAACAGTGGCAGTTCATAGTGTTGCTTCACCATGCTCTGCACGAAGATTGTGCACTTCTTCGGATCGAGTCCCGCGGCCAGAAAATCCAGAGCCACTTCCAGCGTGTTGGGCGCAATCTTCGATGTGTCGGCGTAGTCGGTCGTCAGCGCGTGCAGATCAGCGATGAAGAAGTAGCACTCATACTGGTCTTGCAGCTTGACCCAGTTGGCCAGCGCGCCCATGTAGTTGCCCAGGTGCAGCTTGCCGGTGGGGCGCATGCCGCTCAAAACGCGAGGACGGGAGGATGTGGGTACTGATTCAGCCATGGTGTTGATCGATTCCGGAATGATGCCAGGAGAATATCGCCATGCTTCCGGAAAATCCCGAAAAAACGGCTCCTTCTATTGTAGCGGCAGGCGGCGCAACGCTCTGTGCCTTTAGATGTGCGCCAGTATGCCGTAGGCAAGTCTCAAGATCGGGGTCATCACGATTCCCAGCACGAAGCGGCCCACGAAGATGAGGAGTATATAGCTGAGCGGCCCGGTGATGCTGTCGAAAACCCGCACTGCGCCGTAGGGCAGAACGTTGCGGAGAACGTGGCTGCCGTCCAGCGGAGGAATCGGAAGCAGGTTGAAGATGCACAGGGTGAGGTTGAGTTGCATGGCCAGGTTGCAGAGTATCTCCAGCGATTGCTGGGTAGTCGAGGGGCTGACCCCCTCGGGCAGATGGCTCACGGAGAAGAAAACGGCCGCCAGGCCCAGGAAGGAGATGAAGGCCAGCAGCAGGTTCGAGGCCGGACCGGCCAGGCTGACCAGCATATCGTCGCGCTTGAAGTTGCGGAAGTTGCGGCTGATAATCGGCACGGGCTTTGCCCATCCGAAGAGAAAGCCTCCAAAAAAGTTAAACCCGAAGAGCGGCCCGAAGATCATCAGCGCGGGCAGCAGAAGGGTGCCGATGGGATCTATGTGGTCCATGGGGTTGAGCGAGACGCGCCCCAGCATCCGGGCCGTCTGGTCGCCCAGCCGCGAGGCCGTCCAGGCGTGCGCGGACTCATGCACACTGAGTGAAAAAAGTAGCAAAACAAAGGTAAAAACGGCGATGATGATGTCGCTGGATTGCAAATTGACGCTCCACGCCTGAAATCTCAGGTTAGCATGGAGGGGCGTAGAGATTCACGCCTCTGGCCGGGAACAATCTATGCTCGCTGGAGCGGTTATTCCCTATTCCCTATTCCCTATTCCCTATTCCCTGTTCCCTGTTTTTTATTCCCGCTCCGCCGGGAAGCTGCCCACCAGTTCTCCAGCGGCGATGCGCTGTCCGGCCAGCACGATGGCGTGGCTGGCAACCCTGGCCGCGGGACCGATGACGGTAGGCTGCAGCGTGACCTCGCCGTAGTCATGGGCGGCGTGGCTGTGCGAATAGATGCGAGCGAAGGAACCGATGACTGCGCCCTTGCCGATAGTGATGCCGCCGCGGTCGTTCAACATTGCGTGATGGCGGATGACCGCGCCCTCCTCTAAGGCCAGGTTGTAGCCGAAGGTCAGCTCCACGCCGTGGAAGATTTTCACGCCTGCGCCGATGCGGGCAAAGAGGTGGCGGCCCAGCATCGCGCGGAAGCGCACCCCCAGCCAGTGATTGGTCCCGATAGGTGAGCGGTCGAACATCTGCCAGAACCACAGCAGCGGCTTGCGCTGGGCATACTTCTCCGGGTCGGCGTCGGCAAAGTGCTCCGCCTCCAGGGTCACGTTGTCCGGGTCCAACGAGAGCGAGAGCACATTGCCCGGCAGTTCGCTGGTCAGCGTCAGGTTCAGCTTGCCGCCGTGCGGGCGTCCCAGGTAGAGCTGGATCAGCTGGTCGCGCACAATTTCCGCGCGCAGGTCCGGCGCATGGTGGCGGGTGAACTCCTCATCAAGAAACTGAATCCAGCGCCGGTAGATTTCTTCAGCCTCGGGCGCGGGATGCGGGGCGTTGCTCTGTGTGTGTTCCATACGAATGGAACGATACACCACCGGGGCGGCGTGCGGCGAGTGGGGGTGCGGTCGGTCGGGATTCAACTTTCGGGTCGTTCGTGCTCCGGGCCCTTACGCCGATCCCGCTCGCGAGCTGTTTCCCGAATTGCATGCGGTTCCTTTTGCTCAGACGATAAGGATCAAGGCCGTTAGCGTGAACAGCCTGGGGTGCTAGATATGCCCCCTCAAGATTAAGGAGAAATTATGACTGGATTCAAACTTGTTGTGCTAACCGCTGTTGCTGGATGCTTCCTGATGGTAGCCGCTCCTAAAGCAACGGCTCAGATTGCCGTGGAGATTGGTGCGGCGCCCGATTGCCCCTATGGCTATTATGATGCCGCTCCTTATGGCTGTGCTCCCTACGGCTACTATGGCCCCGAATGGTTTACGGGCGGTGTCTTCATTGGCACTGGCCCTTGGTTTCATGGCCATGACAACTTCCAAGGCCACGTGAATAACAACTTTCATCCCAATCACGGCTATAAAGGCGCAACTCCGCAACGCGGTGAGAAAGCCGCGCCGGGCAATCGTCTCGATAAAGTTTCCAACTTCAAAGGAAATGAAGTGCGCGATGGGCGCGGCCATGTAACCGGCGGCAAGGGTGGCAAACGCTAAGAACAGCCGTGCGCGTAGCCACTAACAAGTGGCGCTGATTCAGGGTGGTTTGCCGGCAAAACGGAAACTAATCCGCGAAGCTGCGCAGAATCGCCCTGAATCCAAAGTCCCAATCTTGTTTTATCTCTCGTCGCTCCCCGCGGCAGACCCTTTCGGCCCCAGCAAGATCTGTACGCCCACATAGGCAATCCAGTTAGGCTCGCTGTTTTGCCGGGTCACCGCCAGGACAGTTGGCAGAACCTGCCAATCTGGCTCCGTACCTCTTACTTCCGGCCCTAAGAACAGCGCGCGGCTAATCTGCATATTCATCGAACACATCTGCAACAATTGATTCGTTGCAACCGTCAACCAGAACATCAGCGCCTATACTTTCTGTGTTCTCCGAAGGACTTCATGCCATTAGCAACACACCAAGCCGACACGGCGAGCGAAAGCCAGTTTAGCAAGGTTCCCCAGGTCACGCTCATCTTCTGGGTCATCAAAATCTTCTGCACCACCCTGGGCGAAACCGGCGGCGATGCGGTCACCATGTCGATGAATCTGGGCTACCTTATCGGCACAGCGATCTTTGCCGCGATCTTTTTTGTCGCCGTTGCCGTGCAGATCACAGCGAAGCGATTCCATCCGTTTTTCTACTGGATCACCATCATCGCCACCACCACGGTTGGAACCACGATGGCTGACTTTGCCGACCGCTCCCTCGGCATTGGCTACACGGGCGGCAGCCTGACTTTATTCGTTCTGCTCATGACTTCGCTGGGCGTGTGGTACTGGTCACAGGGATCGATCTCGGTCTCGACCGTCAGCACACCCAAGGTGGAAATGTTCTACTGGGTAACCATCATGTTTTCTCAGACCCTCGGAACCGCGCTCGGCGATTGGACTGCGGACAGCATGGATCTGGGCTATGGCTGGGCGGCGGTAATCTTCGGCTCGCTTCTTGCTATCGTGGCGGCCTGCCACTTCTGGACAAAGATTTCCAAGACCGCTCTCTTTTGGGTGGCGTTTATTTTGACGCGGCCGCTGGGCGCCGTCGTGGGCGATTTTCTGGATAAGCCTCTGGCGGATGGCGGCCTCAATTTGAGCCGCTATAACGCTTCCGGCGCGCTGGTCGTTCTGGTGATTGCCTGTATTTTAATTTTTCCTCAACGGGCCGGAAAGCATCCTGCGAGCTGAACACTCTTCTTCTTCCGCGAGCGTATGGCTCGCATCACTTTTTGTCTGAAGCCTCTTTAGGGCCGAATAGAATTTGTACGCCCACGTAGGCAGTCCAATCCTGTTCGCTGTTCTGCCGGGTCACCGCCTGGATGCCCCGTCCTCCCATGAACAGCAATCGCAGATGCCCTTTGCGGTCCAGCGTCTGCCGCCCGCCCACGTCCACCGTCAGCTCGCGCTGCTTGGGCGCTGTGCCCATGCGGCTGATGTCCTGCAGGTCGTAGATCTCCCCGTACAGCTCCAGCCGTTCGCTGAATTCGTGGCCCACAATCAGTCCGCGCCCCCAGCGGTCGGGCACGTTGTGGTTGCCGATCCATCGTCCCACCTCGCCGTTGAAGTCGATAGGTCCCCATTTGGCCGTGAACTCCGCCGGCAAATAATACTGCGGCCCCGGCTCCACAATCCCGCGCTGCACCACGCTGGTGGGGTTGTTGAGGGTGACCTGAGGATAGGTGCCCAGCGAGAAATTCATGTTTTCATCGGACTTCGGCTCACCGGCGCGGTGATGCTCAAAGTAGCGCCACTTGACGCCAAAGACCGACTCGCCCAGGCCGGTACGGGTGGTGTTGTTCTCGTCGGTGGCTGCGGCCAAATAGGGCGAATACATCAACTGAATCCGGTCGCCCCAGCCGTAGTTGATGTCGATGTTCGGCAACTGATAGCTGGCATGGGCCGGATTGTGGTTGCCGATAAAGCCCACGTTGATCTCCCATTGCCGGTTGCCGGGCGTGCCGGGGTCATCGGTAATAAAAGGAGGACCGCCCTGCGCATGGGTCAGCGCCGCCGCGAGCGGCACAACCAGCAGAAGAAATTGGATGAGCCTGCGCATTTGAATAACCTGAAATCTTCTTAAAAAGAAGCTGACTAGCGCCCGATAAATCGTCTTTGCTCAAGGTATCATCCGAGCGCCCAATCAGCAGCAGACACTCGGATTGAAGCATCTGTAGATTGAGGTCCGGTTTTCTATTCCCTATTCCCTGTTCCCTGTTCCTTATAAGATATTGTGCATGGAGACAACTACCATTGCCGGCGTAAAAGTTTCCCGCATCGGCCTCGGCACCTGGGCCATTGGCGGATTGGATTGGGGCGCGGTTCCCGACGAGGTGGCCGTCGCCACCTGCCTCGGCGCCCTTGAGCGTGGCATCAACCTCATCGACACCGCGCCCATCTACGGACACGGCCGCGCGGAGGAGATCGTGGGCAAGGCCATCCGCGCTCATGGCCGCCGCGAGGATTTCTACATCGCCACCAAGGTGGGCCTCGAGTGGAACGAGCGCGGCGTTTACGCCAACTCGTCCACGCCGCGTCTGCGTATCGAACTGGAAGACAGCCTGCGCCGCCTGGGCACGGACTACATTGACCTCTACCAGGTGCATTGGCCGGATACGCAGACGCCCATCTCCGAAACTGCCGCGCAACTGGCCGAGTTCAAGCGCCAGGGCAAGGTGCGCGCGCTTGGCGTCAGCAACTTCAACACCGCGCAGATGGATGCGTTTCGCTCCGTGGCACGGCTGGCCTCCAACCAGCCGCCCTACAACCTCTTCGAGCGCGGAATCGAGTGCGGCGCGCACGACGAAAATCTTTTGACGTGGTGCGCGGACCACCATGTCGCCATTCTCACGTACAGCTCGCTCTGCCGCAGTCTGCTTGGGGGCCGGGTCACACGCGGCATGAGCTTCGACAAAGGCGATATTCGCAGCGTCGATCCAAAGTTCCACGAGCCGCGCTTCTCGCAGTACATCACCGCCGTTGAGCGGTTGGCCGCCTTCGCAAAGGAGCGCTACGGCAAGTCCGTGCTGGAGCTGGCCGTCCGCTGGGTGCTTGACCGCCCCGGAGTCAGCGTAGCCCTGTGGGGCGCGCGAAGCCCTGACCAGCTCGACGCCGTCAGCGGCGTGCTGGGCTGGAAGCTCGATGCCAGCGCCATGGCCGAAATCGACTGCATTGTCGAGGACTCCATCACCGACCCCGTCGGCCCCGAGTACCTGGCGCCCAAGGTGCGGGAGGGCTGAGAGTACAAATCGTGATCTGTTCTTTGATTACGCCCGGTCCAGCTCAGCAAACAGCTCGCTCAGTACCATCCGGATCGGCGTTCCCGGCACCGTGAGTTCGCCGCTATGCACTTCTTCCAGTCCGGCGGTGGTGTACCGGTAAGCAATGCGCGGCTCCGGGTCGATTATCCAGACATTCTCAACGCCGAAGCGGCGATACTCAGCGGCTTTCCCTTGCATGGCGCGCAGTGTATCTTCCGGCGAAAGAATCTCAACGGCGATCAGCGGCGGCCGGGTAACGTAGCGTTCAAAGGATTCCCCCGCGCGCACAACAAGTACATCCGGTACGCGGAAGTTTCTGGCCGCAGTCTGCGTGCGCAATTCGGGAAAGACTTCGACGCCCCACTCGGCCCGTTTCAGGGCAAAAAGAACCGTGAGGAACCGCTGGATGATGGAATGCTCTTTCTCGCCCAAGTTCCGCTCCTCGATCCGCCCATTTACAAATTCGCGGTCCGGGCTCCAACTCGTGGAGAGGTATTCCCGCACGGTCCAGAGGTCTTCGGAAGTGGGCAGAGTAGCCATGCAATGATTATCGCCCCAAACCGGCAGCCCTGCCAGTCCATTGCTGCGGAACCTCCCGGCTACCCTCGTTTTCCATCCCCCGCCCGACTCTGCGATACTGTTTTGTTATGCCTATCGACGACCTGCAACAAGCCGCCCAGAAGATTGCCGGATTCCTCGCCACCCTGAACAAGCTCGGTGGTCTGCGCCTCAAGTACAAAATCATGGCCGGCGACGGCGCGCAGGATGCCGAGAGCCAGTCTCCCGCCCTCTGCGTTGAACTGGCCGGGCCGGACGTGCAGCTGGCTACCCAGCACAACGGCGAACTGTTGCTGGCTCTGGAGACCATCGCCGCGCAGATTCTCCGTCTCGACCAGCGCGAGGGCGACCTGGTCAGCTTTGACGCTGCCAACTTCAAGGCGCTGCGCGAGGCGGAGCTGCGCCTGACCGCTGAAACTACAGCGGAAAAGGTGATCCGCTCCGGCGTCCCTCACGCCTTTCCGCACATGAACAGCCGCGAGCGCCGCCTGCTGCATATGGCCTTTCGCGGCATCGAAGGTGTGGAGACAGCCAGCAATGGCGAAGGCATGGAGCGTTTCCTCGCTGTCTACCCGGCAGGCAAAACTGACCTGCCCGTCACCCCGCCCCTCAAGCCACGCAGCTTTGGCGATCGTGGCCGAAGCTCAGGGGATCGCGGACGGAGCTCTGGCGATCGTGGCCGCTTCCGTCGTTAGCTTGAATTTAATTTGCTAAATTGCTAGTCTCGGTATCGAGCCCCTGTGTACCCGTGCAGGCAGCGGGTATGCCACAATATCTAAACCATGAAAACCAAAATCATTCTGCTTCTGTTGGCCCTCGCCACCACCCTCTGCACCGCGCAAAAACGACTGGTGCTCATCGATCAGGACGGTGGAGGCCCCGGCGGCTCCGATCAGATGTCCATGCTGGCGCTGCTTCAGTCGCCTCAGGTTGAAGTGCTGGGCATCACCATCGTTACCGGCGACGCCTGGCGCGACGAGGAGACCCTCCACACCCTGCGCATGCTGGAGCTGACCGGCCACGCCAACATTCCCGTGGCCCGTGGCGCGGTTTTCCCGCTGGTCCGCACCCAGGAGGAGACCCGTCTCTCCGCCGCGCTCGACGGCAAGCAAGAGTGGCTTGGCGCATGGGGTCAAAGCCTCTCCACGGAGCAGATGCCCGGCGTCCCTGCCCCCCCTGTCAAGTCCCACGCGCATGGGCCCAATGACATTCCGCCTATGCCCGAAGGAATGCCCTCAATCAAGGCCATCGATGAAGACGCCGCCCACTTCCTCATCCGCCAGGTGCGCGCCCATCCGCATCAGGTCACCATCTACGCCGCAGGCCCGCTGACCAACATCGCTCTGGCCATCGCCATCGACCCGGAGTTCGCCTCGCTCACCCAGGGCATTGTGCTGATGGGCGGCAGCCTCACCCCGCAAAGCGACGACCCGGAGTTCGCCTCCGACCCGCGCCACGAGTTCAACTTCTGGTTCGATCCCGAGGCCGCGCACATCGTCTTGCACGCCGCGTGGCCTCGCATCGACGCCACCACCGTCGATGTCTCCATCAAGGCGCCCTTCACCCAGCAGATGCTCGACGAGATTGCCAAATCCAGCACGCCCACCGCGCGCTACATCGCCGCATGGAGCCAGCGTCGCTACTACCTGTGGGACGAGCTGACCGCCTGCGCCTGGCTCGACCCCACGCTCATCACCCGCGAAAAGCTCCTCTACATGGATGTGGACCTGAGCCACGGCCCCAGCTACGGCGACACCCTCACCTGGAGCGAGAAGATGAAGCCCGCAACCGGCGTTCGTTTGGTCCACGCACAGGTTGACCTCGACCTGCCGCGCTTTCAGAAGACGTTTGTGGAGCTGATGACACGCGAGAGCGCAAAATAACTGGCCGATAGAAAACCCCCAAGGAGGCGCAGGATGATTCAGAAATCGATTTTGGGCGGCAACAAGATCATCGCCTTTGTTCACATCACAGACTGGGCGCGGGCGCGCGCCTTTTATGAAGACGTGATAGGTCTTCGCCTAGTGGAAGAGGAAAAACCCTTCGCTCTGGTCTTCGACGCCAACGGAATTATGCTGCGATTGACCCCCGGAGGCGAGCACAAACCTGCGCCTGGTACGGTACTGGGCTGGGAGGTGGAATCCATCGAAGCCACCGTCGAGCAGCTCATAGCGGCCGGCGTTGAGTTCCTGCGCTATCCGGGGATGAACGACGGCGACCCGCTCGGCATCTGGACATCGCCCAGCGGCGCGCGCGTTGCCTGGTTTCATGATCCCGATGGCAACGTGCTGAGCTTGACGCAGTTCTAAACGGGTTGCAAAATCCGCTCTTCACAGTTTCGCAAAATAATCTGCAATATTTAAGGCGAACAAACGGAGAAGTGGACCCGGGGGGGAGGGTATGCTTTTGGTGGTATAAACAGGGGATAAGCCTAACAAATAGAATAGATAGAACGGGAAACAGGGAGTAAAAACAGGGAACAGGGAATAAAAAGAGCCCTTCCTCTGGACCTTGTTCATGCTTTGATTGTGCGCCGGAACGGGGAAATAATCTGCAAGTATCTTCGGCTTGAGGTTCATGGTTTCAGTTATGTACCTCTACGGGAACTGCGCCACGCGCCTAAAATATATTTGAGTAAGCTAAGAAGCATCAGGGCACGACTTCACAGCTTGCGGAACAATGCAAATGGTGGAGCACGAAGCGTCAGGGCACGACTTCAGTCGTGCCGCCAGCATCCCCAGGAAAGTGGAGGGCTTTAGCCCCTGCGATGTCGATACCTTCCCGGCCTTCGAACTCGGCAAGCGCCTCTTTTTCCCCGCGTACGTTCTTTGTCACTACGCGAACAGCAGGCGGACGATCACTCTTCCAAACTGAGCGCATGGCGGAACTCTTCATCGAAGTTCTTCGAAGTTATATGCGCGCAGGAAAAATGACCGTTCACGACTTCGTGATCATGCCCAATCATGTCCACATTCTGATGACCGTTCCGGGCGAAATGAGTCTTGAAAAGGCGATGCAATTGATCAAAGGCAGCTTTTCTTTTCGCGCCAACAAGGAACTTGGTTTTCGCGGAGAGATTTGGCAGCGCGGATACTCGGATGTGCAGATACTGGATGACCAGAGCTTTCAACAGCATCGCGAGTACATTGAAAATAATCCGGTGAAATCGGGTTTGGCAAACAGACCAAATGAATATCCGTTTGGTTCGGCATATTTGAAGAAGCAAAAGCACGCAGGGGCTAAAGCCCAAGTCCTATTGGGGTCGTCTATCGGCACGACTGAAGTCGTGCCCTGACGCTTCTTGCTACTCCGTTGGCATTTTTCAGCAAGCAGTGAAGCCCCACCCCGGTGAAGTCGTGCCCTGACGCTACGTGCGACTCCGTTGGCATTTTTCAGCAAGCTGTGAAGTCCCACCGCAGGTGTCTACGCGTTCAACTGCTCCTGTAGCTTGTTCAGCGTGCGTTGCAGATCCTTGTCTTCGCGGCGCAGCTCGTCGATCTTGGCGATGGAGTGCATCACCGTGGTGTGGTGCTTGTTGCCGAACTGGCGTCCGATCTCCGGCAGGCTGGCCTCGGTCATCTGCTTGGCCAGGTACATGGCGATCTGGCGCGGCACGCACACGTTGCGCGAGTTGTTCTTCTGCTTCAGGTCGGCGGGCCTCATGCCGAAGTTCTCGCTGACGGCGCGCTGAATGGCCTCAATGGTGATCTTGCGCACCTGCATGTCGATGAACTGCTTGAGGCACTGCTGCGTCGAGGCCAGCGTGATCTCCATGTGGTTGAGCTGGCACCAGGCGATCAGCCGCGTCATGGCGCCCTCCAGCTCGCGCACGTTGGTGCGCACATTGGAAGCCACAAACAGCGCCACGTCGGCGGGCAATTGCACCTGCTCGGATTCTGCCTTTTTTTGCAGGATGGCGACTTTGGTTTCCAGGTCGGGCGGTTGGATGTCGGCGATCAGCCCCATCTCAAAACGCGAGCGCAGACGGTCCTCAATCTCCGCCAGTTCCTTGGGCGGACGGTCGCTGGCGATCACGATCTGCTTCATGCTTTCATGCAGCGCGTTGAAGGTGTGGAAGAACTCCTCCTGGGTGCGCTCTTTCTGCGCGATGAACTGGATGTCGTCCACCAGCAGCACGTCCACCGTGCGGAAACGGTCGCGAAAGCTGGTCATGCGGTCGTTGCGAATCGAGGTAATCAATTCGTTGGTGAACTTTTCCCCGGTCACGTAGCAGATGTTGCACGAGGGCTGGCGGCGCTTGGTTTCATGACCGATGGCCTGCATCAGGTGGGTCTTGCCCATGCCCACGCCGCCATACAGGAAGAGCGGATTGTAGGCCTTGGAGGGCCGCTCGGCCACGGCCAGCGCAGCGGCCCGCGCAAACTGGTTTCCGGTGCCGATGACGAACGCATCGAAGGTGTAGCGGGGATTGAGCTGCGCCGCGGTGGACCAGTCGAAGCGCGCCTGCTCCGGAGTGCGCGGCGCCGGCGCCGGGGGTACACGCGCGGGAACCGGCCCAAAGCCGCCGTCCTTGCGCACCGGTGGAACCGAGGGGTCTTCCTCGGCAGTCACAAAACTCACGTCGTCCAGCTCCAGCGCCTGCTGCTCGATGGCCTCCTGAATCAGGTCGCCATACAAGTCTCCCAGGTTTTGAAACTGCGTCGAGGGCACGCGCACATACAGCGTGCGGTTGACGATGTGGCTGTATTTGGTGGGCTTCAGCCAGGTCTCGAAAGACTGGCGGTTTACCTTCATCTCCAGGGCTGAGAGAATCTGGATCCAGGGGTTGGGAGCCGTTGCCGGCGAAATTGCGTATGCCATCGTACCGATCCTTGCTGGGCGCCTGTTCATTGCAGGCTTGTTTATCTTTCGTTCTTGCGCAACGGCTTCCTTATGGCGCCAGACTTTGGGCCTGACGTCAAATCGTCGCTGGTAGGCCCTGTCTTGTCTGGGCCAATATGAAACTCGGGCCGATTTGAAACTGGTTCCGGGGACTTTGGAATACTTTCTTGAGACGGTCCCAAGAGTAGCACAATTGGGAGTCGCTTTAAACAATCTTTCACAGAAGTTTTTTTCGTCTACGTCATTTGCACCATGAATGGTGAAACTCGCCGGTTAGGTTGCTAGAGTGTCTGCTGAAAGCATACCGGAATCGCATTGGTCTTGACCATTCGAGAGTGTTTTTTTCAGAGAATGCAAACCTGCGGGGGGCCTTTCTTCGCCACCTCTCTGGTTTTTGTGGCCGGGGTTGGCGCACGCTATTTGGCCCCTCGCCCCGCTTAGCGCTGGATTCCTGGCTCAACCTGCGATACACTTAATACTTGCCGTCAAGGCGAAGATTTGAATCAGGAAACAGGAGCGCATTTTCATGCCCAAGCGCACATTTCAACCGAATCGACGCAAACGCGTGAAGACACATGGCTTCCGCGCTCGCATGAAGACCAAGGCCGGCGCAGCCGTGCTCAGCCGCCGCCGCGCCATGGGCCGCAAACGCGTGGCCGTCAGCGCCGGCTTCCGCGACTGACCCTCGCCTGCAGTTTTGTTCTGGCCGGAATCTGCCCTGTCCCAACGGCGATCCGGCTGAAACGCCTTCCGGCTTTGCCATGACTAACCCACTCAAGCCTGCTCAGCGCCAGTCTTTTACGGGAGTGCGCCTGCGCAAGCACGCCGACTATCAGCGCGCCTATGCGGCAAGCCGCAAGCGCCAGTCAGCCTCCATGAGCTGGTTTCTGGCCCCCCACCCCTACGAGCAAAAATCGCTCGCTGGGGACCCCGGGTCGCCGCAATCCCCCGCCGGCACCCCGGCTGGCTCGCGCGTCGGCCTCACCGCCGGCAAGGTGATGGGCAAAGCCCATGAACGCAATCGCATCAAGCGACGCATGAAAGAGGCCCTGCGCCGGCATTTGGACCTGCTGCCCACGGGCTGCGACCTCATTCTCCATCCGCGCCGAACCGTGCTGACCATGGATTTCAAGAAACTTGAGGCGGAGATTGTGCGTATCCTTCAGCAGGCAACCGCGGAGGCTGCCCGCAGGCCACAGAATCCAAACCCGCCAGCCCCACCGCAAGTGGGTGACATTGCTCGGAGCGACGATGACCATGCGAGCGAATAGCGAGCATATGGCCCCACCGCAGGTGGTGACCCGCGCTCTGCTTGCCCTTCTCGTCTTCTATCGCCGCTGGATCTCCCCGGCGATCCACTCGCTCTCACCCGGCCACGGCTGCAAATTTCTGCCCACCTGCTCGGAATACGCCTCTGTCGCCATCGCCACCCACGGACCCCTGCGCGGCACGGCTCTGGCTTTCTGGCGGCTGCTGCGCTGCCATCCCTTCACCCGCGGCGGGCTTGACCCGGTGCCTCCGGTTGCGATTTCACGCCACATGCCCCACAAACCATTACCATAGGAAGAGCGGCAGCCTGACGGCGAGCCTCCTATTAAGAACAGGAAGTATACTTTGGCAGAATTTAACAATCCCAATCTTCAAGGGCAGGGCGGAAGCGGAAGCGGCGGAAGCGGCGGCGATATGCGCGGCTTGATCTCGATGACCCTCCTGGCCCTGGTCGTTCTTCTCGGTTTCCAGTTCCTTACGAAAAAGCCGGCCACGACGACGCCCGCAGCCCCCAACCAGGCTCAGACCCAGAACCAGCAGCAGCCCGCGCAGCCGGCCGCCTCCCCAGCCCAGCCAGCCCAGCCGCAGAAAGCCGCGGCTCTGGTGAAGGCACCCGTTGTGGACACTCCGGCCATCGCCGCCTCAGCCATTGCGGAGACAACGGTGGAGAACGCCAACCTGAAGATCGTCTTCACCAATAAGGGCGCGCAGGTCGAGCACTGGATTCTGGAGGGCAAGCAATACAAGGACCACCCCGACCCCGGCGGCCAGCAGCTCGACCTGGTCAATCCCAGGACCGCCGCCTTCGGTCTGCCGCTCTCGCTCTACACCTACGAGCCGGAGCTGACCAAGCAGTTGAACGATGCCCTCTACCAGGTCTCCGTCTCCGGCGCTGTTTCACCCGCCGGCGTACTCCAGGCTCCCGGCTCGATCTCGTTTCACTACGCCGCCAACGGACTGGACGTGGTGAAAACCTTCCGCTTTGATTCGACCTACGTGGTCACTGCCGAGGTCCAGGTAAAGCGCAATGGCGCTCCGGTCCGCGCCCTGCTGGCCTGGCCCGGCGGACTCGGCGACCAGACCGAGCCCATGCACTTCTCCTACAGTAAGTTTGTCTGGTCGCTGAACGGCAAGGACGACTCGATCTCTCCCAACCCATCCGGTTTCTTGTTTTGGACGTACCCCGGAGTGAGCAGCGGCGCCACGCTCGATCAGCCCTACGACTTCGCGGCTATCAGCGACCTCTATTTCGCTGCCGCCTTCCTGCCCGACGCGCCTTCGCGGACCACCGTTGTCACGCTGCACAACTCCATCTCTCTGCCCACTGACCCCAGCGATCCCAACAGTCAAAAGAGGTCAGCCGAAGTGTTGGGCGTGGCCATCGGAGACACCAGCGGCTTGACCCGCGTACGCCTCTTTGCCGGCCCAAAAGAAACCGATGTGCTCAAGTCCATTCGCGCCACCAGCGCAGACGGCAAGTCCACCGGGCCCTCGCTGGAGCCGCTTACCCAGTTCGGCTGGTTCACCATCATCGCCAAGCCCCTCTACCTGGCCCTGCGCTACCTGCACGGCCTGCTGGGTCCCGGCGTCTACAACTGGGGATGGGCCATCATCATCGTCACCGTCATCTTCAACCTCCTCATGCTGCCCACGCGCTTCATGATGATGAAGTCCTCGCTGAAGATGATGCGCATCCAGCCCAAGGTCGAGGCCATCAAGCAGCGCTACAAGCACCTCAAGGCAACCGACCCCAAGAAGGCCGAGATGAATGGCGAGATGATGGCCCTCTACAAGGACGAGGGCGTCAACATGTACGGCAGCTGCCTGCCCATGCTCGTCCAGATGCCCTTGTTCTTCGCCTACTATCGCGTCCTGCTCAACGCCGTCGAGCTGCGCCAGGCGCAGTGGTTCTGGCTCACCGACCTCTCCACGCCCGATCCCAAATACATTCTGCCCATTCTCATCATCGTCAGTATGTTCCTGATCCAGTTCCTCACCCCCTCGCCGGGCATGGACCCCGCGCAGCGCAAGATGATGGCCATCATGATGCCCGCCATCTTTGGCTTCACCATGCTGCACTTCGCCTCTGGCCTGGCCCTCTACTGGGGCACCGGAAACGTCATCAACCTGGCCATCCAGTTGGGCATCAATCAATCCAGCATGGGCAAGGAGATGCACGAGATCGCCGCCCGCCGCGCCGCCAAAAAATCCGGCGTCAACCCCAAGACCATCCAGGGCAAGCGGTAATTTTTCTCGCTGCGCAACAGAAGCCCCGTTCAGGCTAAGCCAGAGCGGGGCTTCATTTTGTCCGGCAAACTAGCGGGTGCGCCACCCTCGCCGCGTACTTGTTTTTGCGACAAGTCCCGTGACCGCTAGAAAATGCAGCGCCGGCCTCCCGGCCGGCTGTAGCGCGGACGTCCTCGTCCGCGCATCTCCAGGCACAATGACTCAATCACGCGGTCTTAGCACAAGGCTGGGAGCGTGCAGTGGCAAAATAGACCTATGCCCTCTCCCGATTCAAGCCCGACTGCTCCGTTCGTTCTTACCGCGCCCCAGGCCCGTGTCCTGGGCGCCCTCGTTGAAAAGGAAGCGACCACGCCGGAGTATTATCCGCTCTCGCTCAACGCGCTCATCAACGCCTGCAATCAGCGCTCCAACCGCGAGCCGGTGATGGCCCTCGACGAGGAGGAGGTGCGTCAGGCGCTGCATGGCCTGGAAGATCTGCATCTGGCTGGCCGCGCGCGCTCCGCCGACGGCCGCGTCACCAAGTACGAGCACTGGCTGGGCGAGGTCTTCAACTTCAGCCGCGCCGAGACAGCGCTCATTTGCGTTCTGATCTTGCGCGGACCGCAAACTCCCGGCGAGTTGCGCGGACGCACCGAGCGGCTGCACCGCTTCGAGGAGATCGCGGATGTGCTCGCCGCGCTGCAAAAGCTGATGGAGCGTACGCCGCCGCTGGCAGCCGTCCTCCCGCGCCAGCCGGGGACAAAAGAGTCCCGCTACGCGCATTTGCTCTCTGGCGGAGTCGAATCAATTCCCGTTGCCGCAGCCGAGCCAGCCTTCGCGCGCCGTGAAGCCGGTGAAGACTCCGGACTGAGCGCGGAATCTGTCGAGCGCATTACGCAGTTGGAAGCTACGGTAACTGAATTACGTCAGGAAGTCGCCGCAATGCGCCAGAAGATCGACGATCTTCTTGGTTGAACGCGGCGTTTTCGGATCGATTTAGATCAGCTCATACCCCGCGAACCAGTAGCCAATCTCAAACGCCGCGGTCTCCTCGCCGTCCGAGCCGTGTACGGCATTCTCCGACATCGAGCCGGCAAACTTCTTGCGAATCGTTCCCTCTTCTGCGTTGGCCGGGTTGGTCGCGCCCATCAGCTTCCGCCAATCCGCAATCGCGTTTTCCTTCTCCAGAACCATCAGCACCAGCGGCCCCGAGGACATGAACTCGCACAGGCCCTCGAAGAACGGCTTGCCCACGTGCACGGCATAAAACCCCTTGGCCTGCTCTTTGGAAATCGACTGCTTCTTGATGGCCACAATCTGAAAGCCGGCATTTTCGATCTCGGCCAAAATGGCTCCGGTAAAACCCTTGCGGACCGCGTCCGGCTTGATGATGCTGAAGGTGCGTTGCGCCACGGATGTTTTCTCCTGCGGGGAATTTGTCTGCTTCCTTATTGTAATCGCCGCAAAACTATGCACGTCTGCCGCTCGCAAGGCGAATCTGCTAAAGTTTCCGCATGTTCAGCTTCTCCGTTTTACCCTATCGCTCTCTGATCGTCACGGCCGCCGTAATCGCCGCCTCGTTGCTGGCCGCACCAGCACTAAGCCAAAGTGCGCCGTCAGGCGCGCCCGCCCCTGCGGCAGCAGCCGAATTGCGCGTCTTTGATTCCTCGCTCATCGACAAAACCATCGACCCCTGCGAAAACTTTTATCGCTTCAGTTGCAACGGCTGGTTCAAGCGCAATCCGCTGCCCCCCGACCAGACCTCCTATGGCCGCTTTACCGAGCTGGCCGAGTTGAATCGCCTCCGCCTGAAGCAAATCCTTGAAAGCACTTCTGCGCCGACGGCTACTCGCTCCGCCAACGAGCAAAAGATCGGCGACGAGTACTCCAGTTGCATGGACACGGCCACGGTCAACAAGCTGGGCCTTGCGCCTCTTCAGCCGGAGCTGGACCGCATTGCCGCGCTGAAAACATCCGCCCGCCTGCCCGCGCTTTTGGCGCACCTGCACTCCATCGGCGTGCGCGCTTTCTTCGGCATGGGATCGAATCAGGATTTCGCCGATTCCACCTCCGTCATCAGCTTCTATGGAGCGGGCGGTCTCGGCCTTCCCGAGCGCGACTACTATACCCGCACCGACGCCAAATCTGTCGAGCAGCGCCAGCAGTACGTGGCCCACGTCAAAAAAATCTTCATGCTGGCCGGCGAGCCGGAGGCGCAGGCCGCCAAGGACGCCGAGACCGTGCTGGCCATCGAGACGCGCCTGGCCAAGGCCTCGCTCACCATGACCGAGCAGCGCGACCCGCAAAACCTGAATCATCCTACCGATGTTCTCAGCTTTTCAAAGGAACTGACGCACTTTTCGCTGGCCGACTACGTTTCCGCGGCTCACGCTCCCGCCGTGGGCAAAGCCAACGACATGGAGCCGAAGTTCTTTGCCGAGTTCAACGCGCTGGTGGCCGACACGCCCATCGCGCAGATTCGCGCCTATCTTCGCTGGCATCTGCTCCACGCCTTTGCGGGAACCAGCCTGCCGGAGAGCTTTGACCGGGAAAACTGGAACTTCTACTCGCACACGCTCAACGGCGCAGAGAAACAGCAGGATCGCTGGAAGCGCTGCACCACCCGCGTGGACCGCGAGCTGGGCGAGGCGCTGGGCCAGGTTTACGTGGCGCGTTACTTCTCGCCCGAAGAAAAGCAGCGCACCCTTGACATGACGCAGGCCATTGAGCGCGCCATGGACAAGGACATCGACGGGCTGGACTGGATGAGCGCCGCCACCAAAATCCGCGCCAAGGAAAAGCTGCTCGGGGTGATGAACAAGATCGGCTACCCCGACAAGTGGCGCGACTACTCCACGCTCTCCATCGTGCGCGGCGACGCGCTGGGCAACCAGATGCGCGTGCATGAGTTCGATCACGCGCGCGACCTCGCCAAGATCGGCAAGCCGGTGGACAAGGGCGAGTGGGAGATGACGCCGCCCACCGTGAACGCCTACTACGATCCGCAGATGAACAACGTGAATTTCCCCGCCGGCTACCTGCAAGCGCCCTTTTTCAGCGGCAAGGAGGACGACGCGGCCAACTACGGCGACATGGGTTCGACCATCGGCCACGAGCTGACCCATGGCTTCGACGACGAGGGACGCCAGTTCGACAAGGAAGGCAACCTGAGCGACTGGTGGACGAAAGAAGACGAGCAGAAGTTCACCGAACGAGCCGATTGCATGGTCAAGCAGTACGACGCCATCGAGGCTGTCCCCGGCGTTCACCTCAACGGCAAGCTCACCCTGGGCGAAAACCTGGCCGATCTTGGCGGTACGTGGCTGGCCTGGGTTGCCTGGCTCGACAAAGCGCACGCGGCCAACGTGGACATGACGGCCACAACCGACGGCTACACGCCCGAGCAGCGCTTCTGGATCGCCTATGCGCAGCAGTGGTGTACGCAGACGCGCCCCGAGCAACTGCGCACCCAGGCGCAAAGCAATCCTCACGCGCCCGACGAGTACCGCACCAATACCGTGCTGCAGGATCTGCCGGAGTTCGCCAAAAGCTTTAGTTGCAAGAAGACCGCGGCCATGCTGAACCCCAAGCCCTGCCGCGTCTGGTAAGGCCAATTCGACAGCAAACACAAAGGCCCGCTATTGCAGCGGGCCTTCGTGCGGAAAGCTAGTGGCTAGAAGCTAGCAGCTAAAAGCTAGCTCTTGCCAATCACCTTTGCCAGCGTAGCCCCAATCTCCGCCGGCGAAACCACCACGTGAATCCCGGCCGCGGTCATGGCCTTCATCTTCTCGGCCGCGGTGCCCTGTCCCCCGCTGATAATGGCGCCTGCGTGGCCCATGCGCCGGCCCGGAGGCGCGGTCTGCCCGGCGATGAATCCCACCACCGGCTTCTTCACATGCTTTCTGACATATTCTGCAGCGGCCTCTTCAGCCGTACCGCCAATCTCGCCAATCAGAATAATCGCCTCGGTCTCCGGATCATTGTTGAACAATCGCAGCGCGTCGATGTGCGTTGTGCCGATAATGGGGTCGCCGCCGATGCCAATCGCGGTCGATTGGCCTATGCCGCGTTGCGTCAGTTGATACACCGCCTCATACGTCAGCGTTCCCGAGCGCGAAACAATGCCCACCGAGCCTTCCAGGTGAATCCGTCCCGGCATGATGCCGACCTTGGCCTTGCCCGGAGAAATCACCCCTGGGCAATTCGGCCCGAGCAGCCGCGACTTCGAGCTCTTCAGCTTGGCCCACACCTTCACCATGTCCAGAGTGGGAATACCCTCGGTGATGCAGACGATCAGCGGAATCCCCGCGTCCTCGGCTTCGAGAATGGCATCGGCGGCAAACGGCGGCGGCACAAAAATCATCGTTGCGTTCGCGCCGGTCTTCGCCGCGGCGTCGGCCACTGTATTGAAGACCGGCCAGCCCTCGTGCATCGTCCCGCCTTTGCCGGGAGTCACGCCGCCCACAATCTTCGTGCCATACTCCGCGCAACTCATGGCATGGAAGGTGCCTTCCTTGCCGGTAATTCCCTGCACAATCAATCGAGTTTCTTTATTAACCAGCACCGCCATCTTATGCCCCCACGCTTGCTGCCGCGGCTACCACCAACTCCGCAGCATCTTTCATTGTTGACCCCACCTGAAAATTCAACCCCGACGCCTTCAGAATCCTGCGGCCTTCCTCGACATTCGTCCCTTCCAGCCGCAGCACAATCGGAACCTTGACTTTCAGATTGCGCGTCGCCGCCACCACGCCCGTGGCCAGCCGGTCCACGCGCAGAATGCCGCCAAAAATATTGATGAAAATTGCCTTCACATTGGCGTCGGCCAGTAGGATTTCAAAGGCGTGCTCGATCTGCTCCTGCGTCGCCCCGCCGCCCACATCCAGAAAATTTGCCGGGCTGCCTCCTGCGTATTGAATGATGTCCATCGTCGCCATGGCCAAGCCCGCGCCGTTCACCATGCAGGCGATGGAGCCGTCGAGCTTGATATAGTTCAGAGCGTACTTGCTCGCCTCCACCTCCAGCGGGTCTTCCTCGGCCGTATCCCTCAGCTCCTTGATCTCCGGGTGGCGGAAGAGCGCGTTGTCGTCAAAGGTCATTTTGGCGTCCAGCGCGAAAAGCTTGTCGTCGGTCGTCGTAATAAACGGATTGATCTCCACCAGCGAGGCGTCGGTCTCGATGAATGCCTTGTACAAGCTCTGCAAAAACGCCACCGCCGCGTTGATCTGCGTCGGCTTCAGTCCCAGCGCAAAGGCCAGCTTGCGCGCCTGCCATGCGCCCAAGCCAATCACCGGATCAATCGTTTCCTTGAAGATCGCCTCCGGAGTCTTCGCGGCCACTACCTCAATCTCCATGCCGCCCGCCTGCGAGGCCATGAAGACCAGCTTGCCGGTCACGCGGTCCAGCACGATGCCCAGATAAAGTTCGCGGTCGATGCTGGCCGTCTCCTCGATCAGCAGCCGCTGGACTTTTTGTCCGAGAGGCCCGGTCTGGTGCGTCACCAGCGTCATGCCCAGAATCTGCTGGGAATATTGCTCGGCCTCCGCTTGCGTGCGCGCCACCTTCACGCCGCCGCCCTTGCCGCGGCCTCCGGCGTGAATCTGCGCCTTGACGACGACGCCGCTCGCGCCCCCGGCAAAAAGTTTGCGGGCCGCCGCAGCAGCTTCTTCCAGCGTGTTGGCCACTTCGCCCTGGGGCACGGCTACGCCGTATTTTGCCAGGATTTCCTTCGCCTGATACTCATGAATCTTCATATTGGTAGGGACCGTCCATTCCGCTGTCGTTAGAGATTCAAAACCGGCCTCAGCGATTCCGGGAAGCTGAAATCGTACCAGCGGTATCCAAATACTATCCTGCCCGTTGAAGAAGGAGCAAACAAGAGCGTGTGCGAAATTCTTTATGCTTCGCCATGCCGCTTTGAGTCGGTACCATAGAAGATATGGCCTCTCTCAAAGAGTTATTGAAACCGCTGGCACAAGACGGTACGGCGCTGACCCGCGAACAAGCCGCCCAGGTACTGGAAGACATCCTCGCCGGCGGTGTGCCGGAAGTCGAGACCGCTGCGCTGCTCACCGTGATGGCCACCCGCGGCGAACAGGCGCCGGAGCTGACCGGCTTTGTCGATGTGATGCGCCGCCGCGTCACTCCGCTGCCCTTCACGAATGCGGAGCGGGACGAGTTGGTCGATGCGGTCGGCACCGGCGGAGGAGGTCCGCTCACCTTCAACATCTCCTGTGGCGCGGCTCTGGTAGCCTCGGCTGCCGGAGCCAAAGTCGCCAAGCACGGCAACCGCGCCGTTACTTCGCTCTGCGGCGCTGCCGACGTGCTCGAAGCCCTCGGCGTGCCCATCGCGCTCGGCCCGGAGCTGGCCGTCGAGTGCCTTCGCCAAACTGGCTTCGTCTTTCTCTTCGCGCCGCTCTACCACCCGGCCATGATGGCTCTGGGGCCGCTGCGCCGCGCGCTCGGCTTCCGTACGATTTTTAATTTAGTTGGCCCGCTGACCAACCCCGCCAGCGCGCGCAATCAGGTCATCGGTGTGCTTGCGCCCAGTCGTGTTTTTCTGGTGGGCCGCACGCTGGCGGCACTCGGAGCTCGACGCGCCTTTGTTGTCCACGGGACAGATGGGATTGATGAGCTGACCACCACCGGCGAATCCATCGTGGCGCGCATTGAGGAATCGGAAGGAGGCGGTGAGCCGACGCTGCACGCCGCCCGCGTCACGCCGGAGATGGCCGGCCTGCCTCGCACCACCCTCGACCAGTTCATCGGCGGCGACATCGCCACCAACAAGGCGCTGCTCTACGATGTGCTCACCGGAATCCCCGGCGCGCGGCGCGACATTGTGCTGCTGAACGCCGCTGCCACTCTCGTCGCCGCAGGCCTCGCCGCCGATCTGAAAGAGGGCGTCCGGCAGGGCGCAGAAGCCATCGACTCCGGCCAGGCCGCCGCAACCCTCGCCAAACTGCGGGAGTTTGGGGCAAAACACGCGTCGAATCAATAATTTGTACAGTAGAACGTTAATTGGTATATACTATTTTGGTATAGACCATAACCGGGAGGCTTACCATGGCGACCACAAATTCAACCCCGAAGCCCCCCGTCAAGACCGCCAAGCTCTTCAAGAATGGCCGCAGCCAGGCTGTGCGTCTCCCCAAAGAGTTCCGCTTTGAGGGAATTGAAGTGGCTATTCGCAGGGATGAGGCCAGCGGAGATATAACGCTTAGCCCGTCCATTGCGTCCGCTCCGCCCAAGAAGAATTTGCAGGAACTGCTCGACCTCTGCGACTCGCACCAGATTTCCCTGGAGGAGTTCGAAATCGAAGTTCGCAAGCTGGGCAAGCTGACCATGCAGGAGTTGTGTATTCTCTTCGATTGGGCCAAATTTCCTGAAGGCTTCTTTGAGCGCGAGGTGCATATGCCGCGGGAATTGGACTTGTTCTAAATGACTGTTCGCTATCTGCTTGACACCAATGTGGTCAGTTATTTTCTTGAGAATCGGCCACCGCAAGTACGACTTCGCCTGAGCCGCACTGGGCCGGATGAAACGGCTATCTCGGCGATTACCGAGGCCGAGTTGCGCTATGGGCTGGCAAAAAAGTCAGGAGCCATCCGGCAGCGCATTCCAGTGGAGAAGTTTCTGACCGATGCGACGATTCTGCCTTGGGATTCCGCGTCTTCCAGAACCTATGGGCCTCTTCGCGCCGAACAGGAGCGCAAAGGCAAGCCGCTCAGCACCGAAGACCTGATGATCGCCGCGCACGCGTTGTCGCTGGGATTAACCCTGGTGACACACGATCAGGCTTTTTCCTTCATCGATGGCCTCAGAACCGAGGATTGGACTGTCGCCTAAATCACGCGCCACGGCAATACGCGGGCGCAGGTTATGAGTGTCGCCTTACGAAATAGCCAACCCCGCCTATTTTTTCGGCGCTTCCTTGTTCGCCTCTTGCCCCAACGTCAGATCTGCTGTTCCAATGCGTCCGGTGGCCGACACGCGAACGGTAAAACGAACGCGAACTGTCTTCGGGTTGTGATCGATCTTGCAGGGAAGATTAAGGTTCCGATGAATCCTGCCTGTAGGTGGCACCGTGGTCGGAGCATCGATTTTTTCGACGCTCGCTTTGCGTGTTAACTCCTTGCCCTTCTTATCAAAAGTAGATACATCCAGGATTACCTCGGTGTGGCGAGGATGACCCTCGGTTGCGTAGGTCCACACCAGCCCGCTGCCGTCGATATGCACCAGGAATGATTCGGGCTCGTTCTCCACCCGCGCTATCGTGACGGGAATTCCGTCATACACCATATTGCTGGAATCAGCGGCGACCAGATCGGCCATAAGGCGTCGTGATGGGTTCTCCGGATTCACTCGCCCGGGACCATACTGCAAGTAATAGCCCTCCCGCGTGATGACCTTCAGCCCCGGCTGATTCACGGTAACCTTGATTTTGCGGAATTTCTGCGGATCCATTGAGGTATTCGCGGGCCGGTAGGTGAGCGTATAGAAGTTAGATCCGTCCTGAATGGCGGTCTGAACTTCCTTATCTACATCGTTGCGGCCGTAGAGCGTCCGCCCGCCGGTCGCCTTTGCCATCCGGTTGAACTCGTAGTTGCCTCCAAACGGATCTGCCATGGGATCGCCGCCATAAACGCCCGGGTCCATCATCACGCCCGCCGGATCAATGGTGTAAAGCGTCACCCGCGCATCCCGCAGCACATTCACGCACTCCTGCACGGCGTTGTTGATCCGGTTCTCCGTGTCCAGGGACCAGCCGCTCATGATGCGGCGTGTTGGCGGAAAGCCGCGGCCGATCCAGATCATGTTTTTGTGCCCCGGATGGCCCATCACTGCCTGTGCCACGCGCCGCAGCGTAATAAAGGCCGTGGCGTAGCGCTCGCCCACCCAGGCCCCCTGGTGAACCTGCCAGGGATAGGCTACGAAGTGATGTTTCAGCGCGGAAAGAATCTCTGCCTTGTTCTGCGTGTAATCGTGCAGCACCGTAAAGTGCATCAGATCGACCGCAATCAGCATCGTCGGCGTAGCGAGTTTATCCGGCTGCTTGTCCAGATACTTCTGCAGCGAGTAGCGCGCGAAGGCCATGTCCTCGAAGCGCGTGTTGAACTCGTCGAGCAGAATGATGTCGACGGGAGCATTCGGCGCCAGGCGATCCAGTTCGGCGGTGGAATTGATGGTGATCTCCGGCTTGGGGGTATGCGCGCCCGCCACTTCAAAGTTGAGAATGGTTTGCGGCTGGCCGGCTTCTTCCACGCTGAAATCGTCCTTCTTCAGATCCTTGACAATTGCGCCCTTGCCATTCACCACAACCATATCGAGTACCACCAGGCGCGCTGCAATGCGGAACGTGGTCGTGCCAGTGCCGTTATTGGCAGGCTGCACCGCGTTCTGAGGTTGCGCCGGCGCGGCTGGCTGTGCCGTATTCGGAGCTTGCGCTGGTGGAGCTGGTTGTGCAGGCGCTTCCTGCGTCGCCGCTGGCGGTTGCGCTGGTGGGACTGTCTCTGGCTGTTGAGCAGGCAACTGAGATAGGGCAATGCCGGCAAGCAGGATAAACAGGGCGGCTTTCTTCATCATCGGCCTTCCTTGTGAATGGACAGGAATTACCGTTCTGTTAGACACGGAGTTGCGCGAACAGTTGCGATCATTCGCGAAGATATTTACAGCGGCTTTGAATCTCTTTTGATCGCTGCTACCATCCTGCCACAAAAAAGAAAGGTTGATAGAAAAATCCTGCAAGTTTCTGTATCCTCTACATTCAAGGGATGAAAGGAGATGTTTTATGTTTATCAAGCATTCCATCGCTGCTTTTGTTATTCTTGCAGGCTGTGCGGCAGCCGTCGCGCAACAAACCAGCCAGGTTCAACTCAAAATCGAAGCCGCGAACCGCACACTCACCGTCAGCGCGGAGGGGCGGGTGACCGCCGATCCGGAAATCGCCATTCTGCACATCGGCTTTGAGACGCAAGCCTATGACGCCAAGTCTGCTTATGCCGCTGGCGCAAAGACATCCAACGTGATTGTAGCCGCGCTCAAGCAGGCTGGGATTCCGGAGACTTCGATCCGCAGCGAGAGTCAGCGATTGGAGCGCATGTATGACAAGATGCACAAGTTCAAGCTGGTGCAAGAATGGACGGTGAAGACTCCGCCGGAGCGCGCCGCCGAGATTCTGGACTTAGCAATCACTGCAGGCGCCAATGATAGCGGTCAGATCGACTGGATCGTGAAGGATGAAAAAGCTCTGGAAGACCAGGCGTTGGATAAAGCCGCTGTGCGGGCCAGGGCAGACGCCGAAGTGCTGGCCAAAGGCATGGGGGTCAAACTAGGCGCACTAATTTATGTGACTAATCAGATTTCTGCGCAGCAGGAGATGTATCAAAGAGCCTTCGCTAACAATGCTGTCATCGAAGCTGGTGGTGGTGGCCAGCCACTACCACAGCCCCTAGCCATCGAGCCACGCAAGGTGAGCCGTATGGCCACCGTCTACGCAGTCTTCGCAATCGAGTAGCCTTACCGCAGCATCGCCGCCGTCAGCGGATCGCCCTCGCCGCCAAAGTACTTCTTCAGCGCTTCGTTGAAGTCGGCTGCGTCCAGTGCGGCCTCCTCGGCGGCGCGGGCAAACAGCGTCATCGACGAGCGAAACTTCAAATCGTCGGGAGAACCGAGAATCCGGCTGATAGCGCGCCCCTCGACCTGCGTCACCAGCCGCGTGCACTGCCGCAGCCGCTGGCCCAGAACCGGATGCCGCAGATAGGCCGCTGCCTCATCCAGTGAGCCGATGCCGTAATACTCCGACTGCGAGCTGTGTCCCAGACCCTTCATCTGCGGAAAGATGAACCAGATCCAGTGGCCGCGCTTTTCTCCCGCCTGCAGCTCCTCCACAACCCGTGCAAAGACCTCTGCCTGCGCGCACACAAAGCGTTCCAGATTAAAGGGGTCGGCCATCGCGATTGCCTCCTGCAAAGCCGCTTTACAGCAGCCCTCCGCGCCCTGCCAGGCGGCGCGAAAACAGCCAACTGGCCAGCGACGTACCCAAAGCCAGCGCCACCCAGCCGGCAAGCTCCAGGGAACGCACAAGGTCAGAGGAAAGATGCTGCGGGAATATCGCCAGCCAACTCTGTCCAATTTGATTGAGTCCGGTCAAGCCGAGCCCCGGCAGGCCCAAATGCACCAACTCGACTGCGCCCCAGCCGCAAATTCCGCAGGCCAGCAGAATCAGAACAATTGCCTTCACCCACGGAAAGGGCGTGGGCGCGGGCAGCGCGGCCTCTTGCCGCACCCGGTCCATCACCGAGGTCACAAAGCCCGAGGAGGGCATCAGCTCTTCTTCCGTCGCCAGAATGTTGCCGATCTCCGTTTCGATCCTTGCGTGTTCGTCTTGGTTGCCAACTTTTCTCTCGCGATTCATACTGCGGCCTTCTTTCGTATCTCTTGAGCATGCTCATCGTTGCAAAAATCTGGGTGCCCCATCCTTCGCGTTGTTTGCAAAGGATGGGAAGCGTGCTCCTCATCGAGCCTCGGAAATCGCTGTCGCAGCAGTGTCCTTGCTCTGGAGAGTCGAGCCTTCAAGGTTCCTTCGGGCATCCCCAGCGTGCGCGCTGCCGCAGCCACATCCATCTCGTGAAAATAAAACAGAACCACCGGCTCGCGGTAACGCAGAGGCAGGGCCAGAACGGCTCGGCGAACGGCATCCTGGCTCAACTGCGCGGCTAGCTCGCTGTGTTGTGTGGCCACGCCGGCAGGCTCGGGCGCGGCTTCCAGCGGCAGCGTCTCCGCGGGGAATCGCTTCAACTCCGAGCGGTAGACGTTGGCGGCCAGCGCAAACAGCCAGGTGGAGAAACTCGACTCCCGCCGCCAATGGCTCAACCCGCGCCAGGCGCGCAGAAAAGCCTCCTGGGCCATTTCCTCCGCACGGCTTCGATCACGGCAATAGCGCCAGGCCATGTTAACCAGCGGCCCCTGCCAGCGGCGGACGATCCCCTCGAAGGCCTGTACATCGCCGGCCAGCACACGCGTAACGTCCCTAAGGTCGGCCTGGTTGTTTTCGGCGCTGATTGCGGCGTTCATCTTGAGGTCATGCCTCTGCGGATAGTATGACCTGCTCTCTTCTTCTCTGGTTGCATTTTCTCGCCAATAACTTTGTTTTTGAAATTATGCAACCGGATGCACGCCCCGGCTGTCCTACCAATCGCAAGGGGAAATACCCCGGCAGGAGGAAAAGATGGAAAATGTATTGATTCCGAGTCTTGGCTTGTTGATTCCGATAGTCGCCATCGTGTCGCCGTTTATCATGGTTATCTTCGCCATTTGGTTCGGCACCCGGAAAAAGGAGCGCGAGGCCTTTTACAAGGCGGAGACCCTGCGGCGGATCACCGAGTCCTCAGGCGAGGGCGCCAAGGCGGCTATCGAACTGCTGAAGGAAGAGGATCGGCTGAAGCGGATCAAGGACCGCGAAGGCATGAAGGTTGGCGGTCTCGTCACCCTCGGCGTGGGCGTTGGCCTGGTGATCTTTCTGTGGGCTATGGTCGGCCCCAAGGTGGCCCTGTGCGGTCTGATTCCCGGCCTCGTCGGCGTGGCCCTTCTGGTCTACGTATTCTTTTTGGCCGGGCCGGTGGAGTAAGCTGCAAAGCGCATCTTCCCCTCTATGCGCCAAGGGCAGGCTCTTCGTAAGAACCTGCCCTGAGCACAGTCGATTGGGGAAGGCTGCTAGTTCGGCCCGGTCTGGTACCAGCGCCGTTTTTTCCCCACCTTCAGGCCGGAATCGATCAGGATGGCCAGCAGGCCAAGGACCATGCAAAAATCCGTGCGCGCCTGGTGAAAAAAGCTCAGCAAGCCGTATTCCTTGAGCTTTTCCAGCGGGAAAGGGCCCAGCGGCCTGCCCAGCAGGATGGGGATCTTGGTGGTGACCAGGGCCGTGACAATGACCACCAGCAGCGCGAGCGCCGCATCGCCGGCGTAGATGTTCAGCAGAATGACCGCGCCGCCGCCCAGCTCCATCACGCCCACAAGCGGCGCCAGGTAATGAGGGAAGGGCAAGCCAAGCGCCTCGAATCGCCCCGCGCCCAGCTCCTCGGGACGGAGAAGCTTGAGGCTGCCTTCCAGAAGAAAGACCAGGCCCACCATCACCCTGATCAGGATCATGGAAAAATCTCGGCGTCCCTCTGGCTCCAACTCCATGCGCCCGTCTCCTCCGGCGTGGCCTTTTCCCTTCCCGGTTCAGGGCCGGGTTAAAGGCCGGATATGAAGAAGAATACCGCAAGGGCCAATCAGAACGCGGAAAAAGATAAAAATCGCAAATATATTCCAGATTTTAAAGTTTATTTTGGGGAGAATGCACTCACCGGTGTCTTTCCAGACTAACCCGGCGCCGGCCTCCGCTCCCATTCTCTCCTGAGCAGAAATCGCATCTCGCACCTGGGCGCCTCCGCCATCGCCTGAAAATCTCACCCCGGGGAGGGTGCCCTGCGCGCCCGGCCTGCGTCTAAAAGTGAATGTTGTGCTCTCCGGCGGCAGGCTAAGGCCTCCCAACCCGCCTGCGTCCGGTAGACTGTGGAATAGGTTCTGATTTTTACCGGAGTCCCCGCGGTTGGGGTCCCCAGCAAGCGGTCTTTGCTTTCTGGGGTGACAAGTACAGGTCTTCGTCCGTGGGGTGGTTATACCGGGACCCCCAGCAAGCGGTCTTTGCTTTCTGGGGTGGTAAGACGGGTCATGTCTCTGGGGTGGTAAAATTGGTCTTTCCTATAGGTAGGACCAGATTTTCAGCAGCGAGGGTGTCGATATTCTTCCCGTGAAGCCGAACGTGATGGCGAACTATGGACCGCACCAGTACGTGTGCTCAGCGCAGGGCGACAGCCCGGTGAAGATCAAGCACATTTCCGTCTCCCGCGCCTTGCGGACCACGAGCCGTATAGCGCGCGCTGTGCTTGTGCTTGCGCTGGCGCTCTCCGCAGCCGCAGCCCTGGCCCAGCAGCCGCAGACCATCGAATCCATTCGGGTCATCGGCAACCGGCGCATCCCCAAAGAGACCATCCTGGCGCGTCTCTTTACTCACCCCGGAGACTCCTACGACCCGGTTTCCATTGAGCGCGACTTCAACTCGCTGTGGAACACATCGTACTTCGACAATCTGCGCATCGAGCGCGAAGACTCGGAGAAGGGCATCATCCTGAACATTTTTGTCAAGGAGAGGCCCACCATCCGCGAAATCAACTACAAGGGGCTCAACGCCGTCTCGCAGTCCGACGTGCTCGACCGCTTCAAGAAGGAAAAGGTCGGCCTCTCCGTGGAGAGCCAGTACGACCCAACCAAGATCATGCGCGCCGTCACCGTGCTCAAGGACATTTTGTCCGAGCATGGGCACCAGTTCGCCACCATCACGCCCGATATTAAAAATATTCCTCCAGCCTCGGTGCAGGTGAACTTCAACATCAAGGAAGGCCCCACGGTCAAGGTGGGCCAGATCAAGTTCACTGGCAACCCGCACATAAACAGCCTGGAGCTGCGCCGCTCCATGAAGAATCTGAAGCCCATCGGCATTCCTTATTCCATCATCTTCGAGAATCTGTTTTCCCAGACCTTCGACGCCACCAAGCTTGAGGAAGACACAGAGCGGGTGCGCCAGGCCTACCGCGACAAGGGCTATTACAACACCGCCATCGAAGAGCCCAAGACGCAGATTCGCGACCAGGGCGGCCTGAACTTCCTCACCTTCAGGCCCAACAAGGGCAAGCGTATCGACATTCTCATGCCCATTGAAGAGGGCGCGCGCTACCGGCTCGGCACCATTACTTTCTCCGGCAACAAGGCGGTTACCAACGTCAAGGCCCTGCGCGCCACCTTTGCCGTCAAGGACGGCGACTGGTTCAACGCCACGCTGATCGGCAAGGGACTGGAGAACCTCAAAAAGGCATACGGGCAGTTGGGATACATCAACTTCGGCGCCATCCCCAAACCCGTCTTTGACGACCAGAAAAAGACCGTCTCGCTCAACATCGACATCGACGAGGGAAAGCCCTTTTACGTCTCGCGCATCGAGTTCCAGGGCAACCGCATCACCCGCGACAAGGTCATTCGCCGCGAGCTGATGCTGGAGGAAGGGCATATCTACAACTCCCAACTCTGGGAGTACAGCCTGCTCCGCCTCAACCAGCTTGAATACTTTGAACCCCTCAAAGTGGATCAGGACTCGGAAGCCCACCAGGATGCCGAGGCCGGCACCGTGGAGCTGCTCCTCAAGGTCAAGGAGAAGGGAAAGAACTCCATCGGTATGAACGGCGGCATGAGCGGCCTCTCCGGAGCCTTCCTGGGCATCAACTACCAGACCAATAACTTCCTTGGCCTGGGCGAAACGCTCAGCCTGCAAGGCAATCTGGGCAACGTCAGCCGCACCTTCATGTTCGGCTTCACGCAGCCCTATGTGCGCAACCGCCCGCTCAACCTGGGCTTCCAGCTCTACAACAACAAACAGGACTTCAACGCGGCCAAGAACTACCAGGCCACCACCGGCACATCGCCCAACCTGACCGCGGCGCAGCAATCAATGACCCAGAACTACAACCAGGCTGCCACCGGCATGAATTTCTCGGTCAGCTATCCGCTCAAGCGCCACGCCTTCCAGCGTGTCGGCTTTACCTATGCGCTGAGCAAATCGACGATTACCGCCTTCTCCACCGCCTCGCAGACCTATTTCCAGACCATCAGCTTCCGCTCCGGCATTCAGGGCTCCAACGCGCTGGCCGGCATAGTCAACAGCATGGCCTCCTTCAGCTACATGTACAACACCATCAACAACCCCATGCGCCCGCGCACCGGCAAGGAATACACTGCCGTGCTCCAGGTCTCCGGCATCTGGGGCAATGTGCGTTATATCGCACCCATGGTGGCCTACAAGCAGTTCCGGCCCATGCACTACCTGACCCCCTCCGCCACCGGGCGCAACGTGCTCGGCCTGCGCGCGCAGTTGGGTTATGTGCAGGGATACGGCGGCGACGTAGCACCGCCCAACAACCGCTTCTACTCCGGCGGCGAGGGCGACCTGCGCGGATTTGACGTGCGCGCCGCCACTCCTTACGGCTATGTGCCCACACGCGTCAATCTGCAGTTGACCAATCCGGACATGACCTGCGTGCCGCGCGATCCCTCCAACCCCCAGCTAAATCAGTGCATCCAGGTGCCCTTGCCGATTTACGGCATCGCCTCCATCGGCGGCGATACCAACTTTACCGTCAATGCCGAGTACCGCATTCCCATCGCCGGCCCGGTCACTTTCTCCTTCTTCGACGACTTCGGCATCAACTCCGCCTTCAACAAAGGCCAGTTGAAGCAGAGCCCGGAAGGTTTTGCCTCGCTCACCGCGCCTCTCTATGGCTGCCCGGTGTGGAATAACGGAGCATGCCAGGGCGGCATTCCCGGCTCGCTGGTCGGCTTCCAGCGCGATATCCACCCCATCGCCGGAACCAACTTCGTCCCGCGCATGTCCACCGGAGCCGAGCTCTCCGTCATCATGCCCATCATCAACGCCCCCTTCCGCCTCTACTACGCCTACAACCCTCTGCGCCTCTTTGAGAGGCCCTATTGCGACCTGGGAATTGGTAGCAAGAACCAGAGCTGCTCCGCGGAGTTGATTACACGCGCCATGTTCCCGCCGGGCGGCGCTGGCGACTACACCTACGGCGAGGCCATTCAGGCCTACGGCGCGCGCGACGCCTTCCGCGAACCCCGCAAAACCTTCCGCCTCACTGTCTCCACGACCTTCTAGGCGCTGGTTCAACAAGCAATCACGGGGCCGCTCGCTATGAGCGGCCTTTTTGCTGGTACTGTAGCATCGGCCTCCCGGCCGGCTGTAGCGTGGACCTCCTGGTCCATGCCGCACTCTAACCATCTGTAAAATGTAATAACCCCGTCGAGCCGATGTGATCTTCCTGCTGACGCTACGGACCGTCATTTGTGCCTTTTACCGTTTTTGGTTCTCTTTACCGGGATTTCACGCCTGCCCGGTTTGACGCTCCTACCCCCGGCTCCTATAATCCATTTAGTTCCTGCTGACGTCTTCGTCCGCGTCTTTTCCTGTTTTTGCGCCTTCCGGTGCAGAATCCAGGAATCGACAGAGGGGTTGCGCAGGAGGCGACATTCTGCTTTCGCGCTGAAACGCGGACAGACACACAGGAATTTCTAAGGAGCATTACACTCGCATGAAGCGCTTGCTTGCAATTATCGCTATTCTGGCCTCTGGTTTTGTCCTGAGCGCCGCTGCCCAAACTCCCGCCGCCGCGGCGCCTGCCGCTCCAGCCAAGGTTGCCTTGGTTGCCTTCCAGCCGCTTGTGCAACAGACCAACGACTTCCAGAGGAAGCTTGCCGACTTGCAGACGAAATATGCGCCACGGCAAGCCAAACTCAAAGCTCTCAACGATGAAATTGAGAACTTGACCAAACAACTTCAAGCGCAAAGCGACAAGTTGAGTCCTGCCGAGTTGGCCGCCCGCGCCAAGGTCATCGAGGATAAGAAAAAGCAGCTTGAACGCGATGCCGAAGATTTGAAGAACGACGGTGGGGCGGAAGCACAAGAGATGTTCAACTCTGTGGCCGGCAAGGTTGGCGATGTGATGGTCGCCTATGCGCAGCAGCAGGGATACACGATGGTGTTGGATTACGCCTCGCAGCAGAGCCAGATGCTCTGGTCCGACGGCTCGGCGGACATCACCAAGGCAGTCCTCGACCTCTACAATCAGAAATCCGGTGTGCCCGCTCCTCCGGCCCAGCCGGCAGCGGCAGCACCGGCCCGGCCGGCCGCCGCCAAGCCTCCCGTTCACCACCAATAGGCTTCGCCGTCCAAAGACAAGAACAAGAGCCCCGCATCGCGGGGCTCTTGCTGTTTTTGCAACGCTTTTATCTGCTTCCAAACAATGAGTCGCCTGCTGTACTGTTCAGCACTACTTTCGGCCCCTTCATGTGGAAAAACCTGTGGATTGCTTTTGCGAATCCTATCAAGTAATTCAAAAAAAATCCTCTTGCCAAGAACTGTTTCTTTTGGTACACAACGCAACTCCTTATTTATCAATCACTATCAGAAGAATGCCCTGTTCTAGGTGCAGATGTCAGTTTCATGGGTTTACTTGCGGGCTTGCCGAGGTTATCCACAAATCAAGGTCAAAGAATTGTGAATTAGATCACAAAATAAAACTACTTCTGCGAATCTTCGCCTATCCGAAGAATCGCCAGGAAGGCTTCCTGCGGAATGTCCACCCTGCCGATCCGCTTCATCCGTTTCTTGCCTTCCTTCTGTTTTTCCAACAACTTGCGCTTGCGGGTGATGTCCCCGCCGTAGCACTTTGCCAGCACATTTTTGCGCAGCGGGCTCACCGTCTCGCGCGAGATGATCTTGGCCCCGATGGCCGCCTGGATGGCCACCTCGAACTGCTGGCGGGGAATCAGTTCGCGCATTTTGGAGACCAGCGCCCGGCCCCGCTCGTAGGCAAAATCCTTGTGCACGATCACCGAGAGTGCATCCACTGGTTCGCCGCTGACCAGGATGTCCAACTTGACCATGGGCGACTCCCACTCCCCGGCCAGTTGGTAATCCAAAGACGCGTAGCCGCGGCTGATTGACTTCAGCCGGTCGTAAAAATCCAGAACAATCTCATTTAGCGGCAGCTCATAAGTCAGCAGCACGCGCGTCGACGTCACGTACTCGAAGTTTACCTGTTTGCCGCGCTTTTCTTCCACCAGTTTGAAGATGCCGCCCACGTACTCTTCGTTGGTGAGGATCTTGGCCGTGATCACCGGTTCGTGGATACAGTCGATGTTGGTGGGCTCCGGCCAGCGCGAGGGATTGTCCACCTCCATCACGCTGCCGTCGGTCATCGTAATGTGGTAGCGTACTCCGGGAGCGGTGGTGATCAGGTCCAACTGGTACTCTCGTTCCAGCCGCTCCTGGATGATCTCCATGTGCAGCAGTCCCAGAAAGCCGCAGCGAAAGCCGAAGCCCAGCGCCACCGAGCTTTCCGGCTCAAAGAAGAACGACGAATCATTCAGTCGTAGTTTCTCCAGCGCGTCGCGCAGCAGCGTGTGCTCGTGCGAGTCCACCGTGTAGAGCCCGGCAAAGACCATCGGCTTGATGTCTTCAAAGCCCGGCAATTGCGCGGCCGCGGGCCGGGTGTCGTCCGTAACCGTGTCGCCGATCTTGGTGTCGCTGACGGTCTTGATGGTGGCCGCAAAGAAGCCCACCTCGCCGGCCAGCAGTTCGCCGATCTCCACCGGCTTGGGGCAAAGCACGCCCATCGATTCCACTTCAAATGCCTTGCCATTCGACATCAGGCGGATGCGCTGCCCCTTGCGCATCGTGCCCTGCATCACGCGCACCAGCACGATCACGCCGCGATAGGCATCGAACCAGGAGTCAAAAATCAGCGCTTGCAGTGGCGCGTTGGGGTCGCCCGTGGGCGGCGGCAGCCGGTGAACAATGGCTTCCAGCACTTCGGCCACGCCCTGGCCGGTCTTGGCGCTCACCGCTATAGCATCGGTAGCGTCCAGCCCCACGGCCTTCTCGATAGCCTCCTGGGTCCTCAGGATGTCCGCCGAAGGCAGATCAATTTTATTGATGACCGGAATAATTTCCAGCCCGTGGTTGATGGCCAGGTACGCGTTGGCTAGCGTCTGCGCTTCCACGCCCTGGCTGGCGTCCACCACCAGCAGCGCGCCCTCGCACGAGGCCAGCGAGCGCGAGACCTCGTAGCTGAAGTCCACGTGCCCCGGCGTGTCGATCAGGTTGAGCTGGTAGGTGTTGCCGTCGTGCGCCTTGTACATCATGCGCACCGCGTGGGCCTTGATGGTGATGCCGCGCTCCCGCTCCAGATCCATGTCGTCCAGAATCTGCGCCTGCATCTCCCGGCCCGTCACCGAGCCGGTGAATTCCAGCAGACGGTCGCTCAGCGTCGACTTGCCGTGGTCGATGTGGGCGATGATCGCAAAATTTCTGAGGAAGCGTGCGTCCATTTTGGCTTGATGATAGAGGCTTTTCGCGCCCTTGCGGCGCGCACACCTCCATGCCATAGCTTATCATCGACAGAGGGTCTCTCTTCCGCGGCCTTCCGGTGGATGGGTAACCGTATCCTTCATGCGACCTGGCAGAATGTGCTATCGATTCTTCGGCTGCTCCGTGCTGGCGCTTGCGCTGGCAGGCTGTGCCCCCACTGCACCCACGGGCGCTTCCCAGGGCGCACCGCAAGCCACCGCGCCCGCACTCACGTTGGGCGCCAACTCGGCAGCACCCGCGCAAGCTCCCGCTCCAGCGCCGCATAAGCCCTCCCGTGAACAACAGCAGGTCCGCTTGCTGATTCAGCAGGTGGAGGACGCTTACGCCCATGGAGAGGCGGAATATCGCAAAGGGCGTTTGCGCGAGGCCAAGCAGGAATTTGATCGCGCCGTGGATCTGATGCTCTCCAGCGGCATCGACATCAAGAGCACTCCCGAGTTGCAGGAGGAGTTCGACCGCATCGTGGACGCCGTTCACGCGCTGGAGATGGAGGTGCTCAAGCAGGGCAACGGCTTTGTCCCCAAAGAAGAGGAGACACCCGCCGATGTGGCCAGCGACGTGACCTTCGAGGTGGACCCCAACATCGTGGCCAAGGCCAGGGCCGATCTGGCCACCACCAACTCCGATCTCCCCCTGGTGGTCAACGACTACGTGGCCACTTACATCAATTTCTTCGCCAACACTCAGAAGGGCCACAACACCCTGCTCCACTCCTTCGAGCGCGCCGGCCGCTACAAGGCGATGATCCAGCGCATCATGGCCGAAGAAGGCGTACCGCAGGACCTTATTTACCTGGCGGTGGCCGAGTCGGGTTTTCAGCCCCGGGCTCTCAATCGCCGCTCGCACGCCGGAGGCATGTGGCAGTTCATGCCGCACGGCAACTACGGGCTGGCTCGCACCACCTATGTGGACGAGCGCTTCGATCCGGAAAAATCCACCCGCGCCTACGCCCGCTACATGAAGTTCATCTACGACCAGCTCGGCGACTGGTATTTGTCCATGGCCGGCTACGACTGGGGCGCCGGCAATGTGCAGCGCGCCGTGGAGAAAACCGGCTACGCCGACTTCTGGGAACTCTACAAGCGCAATAACCTGCCCGCAGAGACCAAAAATTACGTGCCGGAGATTCTGGCCGCCATCATCATCGCCAACCATCCCACGCAGTACGGATTTGATGATGTCACGCTCGATCCGCCGGTATTGACCGACACGGTAACCATCAACTATCCGGTAAGCCTGAGGCTGGTGTCGGATATTGTGGGCGTGCCGGTAGACGAGTTGACGGCCTTGAACCCCAGCCTGCTGCGCTCCGTTACGCCGCCCGACGCCTCCTTCGATCTGCATTTGCCCGGCGGCACATCGACGCTCTTCGCACAGCGCATCACGGCGATTCCAGAAGGCAAGCGCAGCGCATGGCGCTACCATCACGTTGCGCATGAGGATACGCTGGCTTCGGTGGCGCTCAAGTATCGCGTGACCGAGTCTGCTTTGGCCGACGCCAATCATCTGCGTGTGCACGATGGCATCGAGGGCAATGAGGCCCTGCTTGTGCCCGCGCAGCCGACCGCCGAGCCCGTGACGCATCCCCGGGTCTACACCGCGCGCAAAGGCGACACGCTGGTGACCATCTCCGACCGCTTCGGCGTCTCGCTCACCCAGTTGCGCCGCTGGAACAAGATCACCGGGACCAAAGTGCCGCCCGGCCAGCGGATGTATGTGGCCGATCCCGCCACTGCCCCTCATACAGCCGCTCGCGCGCATCGCAACACTCACACTCAGACTGGCGCCCATCCGCAGGCCGCGCCGTCAAAGAGCGCCGTAAATAAACCTGCGTCTCCGGCCACGCCAAAGAAACACAGCGTGCCAGCAGCGAACAAAGCGCCCGTGAAACACCCCGCTGTTGCTCCCGCAGCGAAGAAAGCCGGTCCGGCAAGCGCAAGAAAATCCCCCGTTAAGAAATCCGCCGCTGCTTCCAACGCTCATGCGCCAAAATAATATTTTTCAAAATTTGCATTTCGTGCTTGTCAATTGATGGTCTTTGCGTGCAATCTATTGTTAGAATGCTTTTGCGGGCGGAACCAGCGTTTCTCCGTCGCGTGAAAATGAAATTGAAAATTTGTGCAGCGGCTAGCCGCTGGAGGCGATGGGATGGAAGAAGTGTTCAGGATGTGCGCGATGAGCGACGGCGATCCGAATGATAAGCCGCTCGCGTTTGAGTCCGATCACAACGACTTTGAAGAGGATGAAGAGATTGAATCCTACAGCGTGCTCACCTCCTCGGACGACGACGAGGGAGTAGCTCAAGAGTCAGTGATCGTGGCCGCAGTAAAACCAGCTTCGAAGCCGGCCCCCCGTAAGGCCGCGAAGAAAAAGTCTCCCACAAAGAAGGCTGTAAAGAAGGCTAAAGTCAAAAAAACAGCCGCGAAAAAAGTTGTGGCCAAAAAGGCCGCAAAGAAGTCCGCCGCTAAGAAGAAGAAAGCTGGCGCAAAGGGCGGAAAGGCTGTGGCCAGGAAGGCCGTTGCCGGCAAGAAGAGCGCCAGAAAATCCAACAAACGAGGTAACAAGGTGGCCGTTAAGAAAGCAGCAAAGAAGGCGCCAGCCAAGAAGGTTGTCAAGAAGGCTAAGGCGAAGAAGGCAGTTGCCAAGAAGAAGGCTCCTGCGAAGAAAAAGAAGTAGGCAGCTGCGAACAGGCAACAAGTAGCAGCGACAGCCTGATGTTCAAGGCAAGCAAAAAGGCCCGGCTCACGCCGGGCTTTTTTGCGTCTGAAATCGGTTCGCCTGGACCTCGGTCCCTCAGGTACGCGGATTTCGCGTGCCTTCTTAACTTCCTTGAGGAGGCTTGACGGACAGGTCTCGCGGCTTTAAGGCCTGGGCTTGCGGAGGCTTGACGGACTGATCTTGCGGCTTTACAGCCTGGGCTTGCGGAGGCTTGACGGAGTTTGGCTTGGACTTGACGGGGATGGTCATGTTCTCTCCTTTGGGATTGCCGGGTTGAAGGGTTTGACTGTGCCCTGAGGGCCGTTCTTGTTGCGGAGCCTTGATGGAGTCATCCGTTCGGACAGGTTACTTTTTTGATTCGGCCAGCGCTGCCAGCACTTCCTCCGAATGATGTTGAACCTGAACCTTGGTCCACACCCTGGTAATCTTGCCCGACGGGTCGATCAGGAAGGTGTTGCGGCTGGCGATCTTGAATCCCATGAAGTTGCCCAGCGACCCGTAGGCCTCCACCACTTTGTGCTCCGGGTCGGCCAGCAGCCGGAAGGTCAGCCCCTCCTTGGTGCAAAACTGTTTGTGGCTGTCGGGCGTATCCACGCTCACGCCCAGAATCACCGCGTGGTCGGCGTCAAATTGCGCCAGGTCGCGCTGAAAGTTGTGCGCCTCAATAGTGCAGCCCGAGGTCATGTCCTTGGGATAGAAGTAAAGCACCACCCACTTGCCGCGAAAACTCTCCAGCGAAATCTGCGTGCCGTCCTGCGAGGGAAGCGTAAAGCCGGGCGCAACCTGCCCGACCGTGGGCAGTACTTGTTCATTTTGTGCAACCGCGCGAGCGGCGACCGTTGCAACCGCAATCACAACGACTGCAGCGAAAATAAAGAGAAGGGGAATTCTCACGGGGAAACCTCCGCTCAGTTGGATGGGAAAGGTGCCATCCGGGACGCAGAGAGTTTTTCGGTCGTGCTCAGCGCGGTGTCGCTACGATGGCAATCCCGGCCTCATCAGCCCTCTTCAGCAGCGCCTCGCGGTCAAAAAGCAGCGTCCGCCCCGACTCCACCGAAAGGCAACTCGCCCCGGCGCGCTTCATCGCCTCAATCGTCGCCATCCCGATCACCGGCACATCAAAGCGCATATCCTGATTCGGCTTGGCCACCTTCACCACCGTCAGCCGCCGCTCAAGTGTCGATGCGTCGCTCTCCCCCGATGCGGAGACTTCTGCGTCGGAGTCTAGGCTCTGCATCAGACTTCCCGCCCGCTCGATCGCCGCATCCGTGCCTTCCATCGCTTCCACCGCTACACAGGCCTGCGCTGCCACCACCACCGTTTGACCAATATCGAATCCCGCCACCGCGCGCGCCACGCTCAACCCGTACTCGATGTTCCTGCGCTCGTCCTCATCCGGAGCGCGTTCCGTCAACACGCCTTCCTCGGCCAGCAGCGGCTCCAGAAACTTGGTCGAGCTCATCAGCTCAATTCCCTCGTCCGAGAGCACCTTGGCCACCGCTCCTATCAGCCTGTCCGTCGAGCGGATCGGCAAGCTCAGCAGCAGCTTGGCCAGCCGCCAATCCGGCCGGATGCTGGAAAAAATCTGCTTGTGCTTCACCTGCCCGGCCATCACCGCCTTGGTGACGCCTTCCTTTTGGAAGGTCTCAATCAGCCGCGACAACTCGCCCAGCGAAAGCCAATGAACGGTGATGCCGCTGTCCTCTGCCGCGCGCTGGTCGATCTCCGCGTCGGTCTCCTCGCGAATCGCCGCCACCACCACGGCCAGTCCCTGCGCCCGCGCCGCATCCAACAGCAGAAACGGAAACCGCCCGTTGCCGGCAATCAGGCCAAGTTTCATGGCTACTTGATCACCCCGCGCTCGCTACGTGAAAGAAACGCCGCCAGCAGCGCCACGTCCTCGCCCTCCAGCTCCTTGATCTTTTCGAGCGCTTGCGACGTGTTCAGCTTGGCCGCCAGCAGCAGCCGGAAGGCCTTCTGCAACACCTGCAAGCGCTCCGGCGAAAACCCGCGCCGCGCCAGTCCAATTTTATTTATGCCGAAGGCCTTGTTCTCCCGCCGCGACGAGGTAAGCGAAAACGGCAGCACATCCTGCGTCACTATCGTTCCGCCGCCGATAAACGCATACTTCCCGACGATGCAGTGCTGATGCACCGGGCAGAAAGCCCCCACCGTCGCGTAGTCCTCGATCACCACGTGCCCCGCCAGCGTTGCGCAGTTGGCCAGAATGCAATGGCTGCCCACCTGGCTGTCGTGCCCGATATGCGCGCTGGCCATCAGCAAACAATCGCTGCCCAGCCGCGTCACGCCGCCGCCGCCCACCGTCCCGCGGCTGATCGTCACGTTTTCGCGAATCGTGTTGCCATCGCCAATCTCCAGTGCCGTCGGCTCGCCGCCATATTTCAAATCCTGCGGCGCCACGCCGATCGCGCAAAACGGATGAAAGGTATTCCGCGCGCCAATCCGCGTCCGTCCATCCAGCACCACGTGCGAGATCAGCCTGCAATCCTCGCCCAGCGCAACCTCCGGCCCAATCGTGCAGAACGGTCCCACCCTGCACGAAGCCGGAACCACCGCTCCTGCGGCAATCACTGTGCTGGGATGGATGCTCACTCCGCCGCCTCTGTCTGCGCCTCGCCTGAAGCCGCCGGCGCCGCCTCGCGCACCTTGGGCACAATCGCGCAGGTCAGTATCGCCTGGCAGGCCAGCTTGCCTTCCACAAAGGCGTTGGCCTCCATGCGTCCCAGCCGGCTCTTGAACGACAGCACGTCCACCTCGATGCGCAATTGATCTCCGGGCACCACCGGCCGGCGGAACTTGGCCCGCTCAATCCCCGTGAAGACCGCCAGCTTCTTCTCCCGGTCCGGAATCTCGTTCATCATGATGATGGCCCCGGCCTGCGCCATCGCCTCAATCACCAGCACCCCCGGCATAATCGGGTAGTCCGGAAAGTGCCCCTGAAAAAACGGTTCGTTCATGGTCACATTCTTGATGGCCACCAGGCGCTTGCCGCGCTCAAACTCAACCACCCTGTCAATCAGCAGAAAGGGGTAGCGATGGGGAAGTAAACCCAGGATCTCCTGGATATCAAAGGTCATGAAATCTCCAAAGAGCGGTGGACGTAGCTGCTCAAGCGCTCTAGTGGATTATATCGAAACCACCGCGACGGTCCTACGTACTGCGGCTATTTTTTGATGCGCTTTTCGGCCGCCTCCACGCTCCAGAAATCCACCGGCAACTCCTGGTTATACTTCACGTGAACCAGAAAATACTGCCGCGACCTATCGTCGTTTTTGAAGCGCGTGATGGTGAACGGCGTGGGAAAACCGTCCAGGTTGTGGTAGTCGTCGTACTCCTCCGCATCCGTGTTCTTGTCCTTGTAGACCGGGTCGCGCCACTGAAAGGTGCGTCGCAGTGGCAGGTGAGTCTCGACGTCCGTCAGAATCGTAACTGCTTCATTTTCAGCGGAAATCAGCGTCACCTGGTCCGCAAGATGCCGCTCGGCCAGATGCTGGCCCTCGTAAATCAAAATCGTTTTGGGATCGTTGAGCCAAATTTTGACGACTGTCTCGATGGAGTGATCGCGGCGGCGCAGAAAGTCGTCCACCTGCTCCTGGGGCAGCGCCGCTTTGCCTTTGAAGGTCACCTCCGTGCCCGCACGCCCCAGGTAAAACTGCACCACGTCGCGGTGTTTGGTGTATTCGATGCGGTCATGATCGGGCCAGGCGTGATATTCCCAGTACTCTGTAGTGCCGCCCGAGGGCTTGCCGTGAAAGAAGGCCGCCACGCGCCCTTCGCGCATCTGGTTCTTCTGGTTGAGCCAGGCCTCGCCGCCCAATGCCTGCACCATGGCGTCCAGCGCCGCTCGCGCCTGTTTCGCATTCTTTTGGCCGGCATCCTCTGTGGTCTGCGTCCGCGTGGCAAGCGGCGCGGCCAGCATAATCAAGGCCAGCGCCACCCAGTAAACTCTGCGCATCGATCACTCCCTCAATTGGTTGGACGGATTAACGCCCCACCGACTGCGCTAATAACCTCGGAGAACCCGTGCGGGAAGCAGGATCATCGCTCGTATCAACTCCAGCACGCCGCCCACCGCGATGCCCACCACGCGAAACGGCAGCAGCAGCAACCACACCAGAGGGTAGAGCACCAGCGCTATCAGCGCCAGCGGCCAGCACAGCACCAGCAGAATGCACCACAGCAAAAACTTGATCATGGTTGAATGCCTCTTTGCGCGCGAACTCTTCCCCGGCGCGCCATCTTCAAGTTTACGAAAATGCGCCGCACTCCGTTCCCGCTGTATCCGTTTTGCCTACTTAGACTTCGCCAACTCCTTCTTGCGTTCGCGAATGAGTTTGGCGCGCTCCTTCTCCGGCAGCGCCAGCACGGCCTTGACCCGTTTGGGCAACTTTTCGTAGATCAGCGCATGGGCGCGGACCAGTTCCTCCGCAATCTCGCGCGGCTTGAGCGCGTCCCACCGCTCCAGCGCGACCCAGTGCGAATTAGCCGAGTAGGGCGCGGGGCGGATTCCATCCATCTCCAAAAGCTCGTGAAATCTTTCATCCCCACAGCGGAAGGAAAGAACGACATCTCCCGCATTGTCGACGTTGGTCATGGCAAAGGACTTGCCGCCAATCTCCCGGTCGCCCACCCAGTAGACCAGAACCTGCCCCCAGTTCAGCGTCTCCCTTGCGTGCGGCAGCGCCAGGCAGATCTCGCGAATGCGCTCATTGTCCATGAGGTGAGTGTAATGCGGAAGCGCCGCCCGCGGAAGACCGATTCGACTTTCAATGGCCTGATTCCCGATCAGTACCACTCCCAAATCTCCGCCGCCCGGAGAACTCCCCACCCTGAGAATAACCAGCGCGCGAGCAAGATCAGCCATAAGCGGCAACCCAGCCTAGACTATTATTCTGAAATGTGACTACAAGTCCATTCACGCCCCCCAAGCCCCCGCGATGGAAGAGCTTCCTCCGCTCCTCTATTCGATGGCTTGGCCT